>ERZ835980.3334-NODE-3334-length-12657-cov-6.167592_pt1 | contig 12657 bp, 12 predicted proteins | sample MGYA00519943_ERZ835980 | MGnify/ENA primary metagenome ERZ835980 (study PRJEB31850, sample SAMEA3708791) | human gut metagenome | biome: human gut; feature: human-associated habitat; material: faeces | place: China | collected 2014 ... | reverse complement strand
ATGCCCGGCTGGACCGCAGCGCCCTGGTGAATCTCATTGAGGGCAACGGGTTCCGGCTGCGGGGAATCATCTGCTCCCACGCACACTTTGACCACACAGGAAACGTCCGGTACTTGCAGCAGCGGTACGGCTGCCTGGCGGCGGCCCAGATCATCGAGGCGGGCATCTCCGTGAATCCCGATGCGTACCGGGCCAACTATGTGGCCCTGACCTACGGCAAAAGCCGGGAGTATCTGCTGGAGGAGTGCTTTCCGGCGGACGTGATCATCCCCGCCGATGCGGGGCATCTGGACTTCTGCGGGGCCAGGTTCGGCATCCTGCAGCTGCCGGGCCACTCCGCCGGGCACATCGGCGTCGTCACCCCGGACGGGGCTGCCTATCTGGGGGACTGTCTGATCGACGAGGAGCAGATCGCCGCCGCCAAGCTCCCCACCAGCATGTTCATCGCCCGGGACCTGGAGAGCAAGGAGAGCCTGCGGAATCTCCGGTGCCCGGCGTACATCATCGCCCACAAGCAGGTGCTGACGGACATCGGCCCCCTGATCGACCGGAACATCGCCTTCATCCATGACAAGGGCCGGGAGCTGCTGGAGGACCTGGAGGACGGCATGTCCTTTGACCAGTGGATCTACGCCTTCTGCCAGCAGGAGAACGTCCGCACCCGGAACGAGTTCAAGTTCAGCATCGTGGAGCGGAATTTTTCCAACTTCGTGGACTGGCTGACGGACGAGGGAAAGGTGGAGGTGCGGCGGGAATTCTGCGCCAAGCACTATTTTCACCGGGAAAAGTAAAATGATTGTAAAATAATACGTTGCATATGTTGCGAAAACGGTCTATAATGGACAGATACCCCGCAAGTATAATGAAAATTTGAGGTATTTGAGGATGAACATTGGAGAAAAGCTGAACATGACCATGCTCTGCGACTTTTACGAGCTGACCATGGGCAACGGATACTTTGAAAACGGCTTCAAGGACAAGATCACGTATTTTGACGTGTTCTTCCGCCGGGTGCCGGATAAGGGCGGCTTCGCCATTGCCGCCGGTCTGGAACAGCTGATCCGTTACATCGAGGACCTGCACTTCACCCCGGAGGACATTGCGTATCTCCGTGGGCGGAACCTGTTCTGCGAGGAGTTTCTGGAGTATTTGGCGAACTTCCGGTTCACCGGCGACATCTACGCCGTGCCGGAGGGGACCCCGGTGTTCCCCAAGGAGCCGCTGGTGGTGGTCCGGGCCCCGGCCATCGAAGCCCAGCTCATCGAGACCTTCACCCTGCTGACCGTGAACCACCAGAGCCTCATTGCCACTAAAGCCAACCGCATCACCCGGGCCGCCAGAGGCCGGACGGTGCTGGAATTCGGCTCCCGCCGGGCCCAGGGCTCCGACGCCGCCATCACCGGCGCGCGGGCGGCCTATATCGGCGGCTGTGCCGGAACCGCCTGCACCATCTCCGACCAGCTGTACGGCGTGCCCGCCGGAGGCACCATGGCCCACGCCTGGGTGCAGATGTTCGACTCGGAGTATGATGCCTTCAAGACGTACTGCGAAATTTATCCCACCAACGCCACCCTGCTGGTGGATACCTACAACACCCTGAAATCCGGCATTCCCAACGCCATCCGGGCCTTCAACGAGGTGCTCAAGCCCAAGGGCATCACCAAGTGCGGCATCCGGCTGGACTCCGGCGACATGGCCTACCTGACCCGGAAGGCCCGGAAGATGCTGGACGACGCCGGGTGGACCGAGTGCAAGATCAGCGTGTCCAACTCCCTGGACGAGTATCTGATCCAGGACCTGTTTATGCAGGGGGCACAGATCGACATGTTCGGCGTGGGCGAGCGGATGATCACCGCCCGCTCCGAGCCGGTGTTCGGCGGCGTATACAAGCTGGCGGCGGTGGAGGACGATGAAGGAAACATCATCCCCAAGATCAAGGTCAGCGAAAACGTGGAGAAGATCACCATTCCCCATTTCAAGAAGGTGTACCGCTTCTATGGCCGGGACACCGGCAAGGCCATCGCCGACCTGATCACCCTGCACGACGAGCAGGTGGACGACACCCAGGACCTGGAGATTTTCGACCCCATGGCCACCTGGAAGAAGAAAACCGTGTACAATTTCACCGCCCGGGAGCTGCTGGTGCCGGTGTTCCTGAAGGGCAAGCGGGTGTATGACAGCCCCACCCTGCCGGAGATCCAGGCCTATTGCCGCCAGCAGGTGGACACCCTGTGGGACGAGGTGAAGCGCTTCGACTATCCCCACAAGTACTACGTCGACCTGTCCGACAAGCTGTGGGACATCCAGCAGCATCTGCTGCGCAGCTCCCAGGAGTAACAAAAGGCAGGCCCGCAAGAAAGAGAAAAGGAGGTACGCCTGTGAAAAAACCGAGAGTCCAACAGAGAACAGAGCGCCGCATATCCGCGGCGCTGCGGCTGGTGCTGGTGGCGGTGCTGCTGGCGGCGCAGCTGGCGCTGGTGTTCCTCCTGAGCACCGTCCTCAAGCAGCGGGCGGCCCTGGCCTACACCATTTTGGAGCTGCTGGCCTTCGTCTGCGGTGTGTACATCTGGACGAAGCCCGGCACCACCAGCTACAAGGTGGGATGGATATTCTTGATCCTCTTCCTGCCGGTGGTGGGACTGATCCTCTACTGGCTGTGGAACGGCGGCCGCCAGTCCAAGCGACTGGATCTGAAAAAGCTGCCGCCGCCCCAGGAGCCGGGGCACAAACAGGAGGAGAGCCGCCTGAATGTGGAAAAGCTGCGGCAGACCATGCCCCAATGGGCACCGCTGGCAGCCTATCTGAACAATAAAGGATTTCCGCTTTACAGAAACACTGCTGCAACGTATCTGCCCACCGGCAAGGCGTTTCTGGAGGATATGCTGGACGCCATGGAGCAGGCGGAGCGCTTCATCTTCCTGGAGTACTTCATCATGGCGGAGGGCGAGATCTGGGATCGCCTGACGGACATCCTGCGCCGCAAGAGCGGACAGGGCGTGGAGGTCAAGCTGATCTTCGACGACTTCGGCAGCATGATGCGCATGCCCGCCGAGGAGGTGGAGGCCCTGCGCCGGGCCGGTGTGGAGGTCATCGTCTTCAATCCGGTGCACCACTATGTGAACCGGCTGTACTTCAACTACCGCGACCACCGGAAGATCACCTGTGTCGACGGCGACACGGCCTACACCGGCGGCGCCAATCTGGCCGATGAGTACGCCGACATCATCCGGCGCTTCGGCTACTGGAAGGACTGCGGCATCCGGCTGGAGGGCGAGGGTGCCTGGGGCCTGACCCGGGAGTTCATCTACATGTGGGAGCGCCTGGGCGGCGAATTCCACAGCGAGCACGACTACTACCGTCCTATGCACCACGCTCTGTCTGACGGCTTCTGCCAGACGGTGGTGGACGGGCCGGACAATAACCCGGACGCCACGGCGGAGGATGTGTTCCTCCAGATGATCTCGCGGGCGCGGCAGACGGTGTATATCACCACGCCGTATCTGGCCATCGACGAGCCGATGATTAAGGCCCTGTGCCTGGCCGGGGACAGCGGCGTGGACGTGCGGCTGATGATGCCGGGCATCCCGGACCACAAATTTGCCTATCAGGTGGCGCAGAGCTATTTTCCGGAGTTGACAGACCATGGTGTGAAGATATATACTTACACGCCGGGTCTTATCCACGGCAAGACCGTGATGGTGGACCGGGAGGCGGCCTTCGTTGGCTCGGTGAACATGGACTTCCGCAGCTTCCAGCTGCACTTCGAGTGCGGCGAGTTGCTGTACCGCGTGCCCGCCATCGAGTCGCTGCTGGAGGATATGGACGACATCATGGCCCACAGCGAGCCGGTGACGCCGGCGCGCATGGCGGCGCGTCCCTGGTACCTGCGGGTCGTGGGCGTGGTGCTGCGTCTGTTTGCCATGTGGATGTGAAAGGGGAGGAGCACGGTTGGCCTGTTATATTTTCGGCGCGGGCAGCTATTACGGCTTTTCCCGGCGTCCCGCACCCGGCGATACGGTCATCGCCGCCGACGGCGGCTGGCGCGTCTGCCGGGAGGAGGGTATCGTGCCCGACCTGCTGCTGGGGGATTTTGACTCGCTGCACACCGTGCCGGACTTTGCCCATATCCGCCGGGTACCGGTGGAAAAGGACGACACCGACATGATGCTGGCCATCAAGGAGGGGCTTGCCCGGGGCGAGACGGAATTCCATCTCTACGGCGGTATGGGCGGACGCACCGACCACACCATCGCCAACCTCCAGGGGCTTCTTTATCTGGCGGAGCGGGGCGCACAGGGCTGGCTATACGGCGACCGGGAGCGTTTTACCGCTATCCGCAATGGGGAGATCGACCTCCCGGCCCGGGAGAAGGGCATCGTGTCCGTGTTCTGCATGGGCGCGGACGCGCAGGGCGTGACCATCGAGGGCGGCCAGTACACCGTACATGACGCGGCGCTGACGGCGTCGTTCCCGCTGGGCGTCAGCAATCATTTTGTGGGCAATCCTGTCCGCGTGGCTGTCACGCGGGGCAGTTTGCTGATAGCATTGATCGAAAAGGAGTAAATCAACATGAAAAAGAACGGACTGAACAAGCTGCTGGCCCTGCTGCTGGCCCTGGTGATGGTGCTGGCGCTGGCCGCCTGCGGCAATAAGGCTCAGGACAACGGCGGCGCCGGCGATGACGCCAACGTCGTCACCGACGGCACCGTGGCCGATGGCGCCACCGTGGGCAAGGGCGCTACCGCCTTCACCGTGGAAGTGGCTCAGCTGGACGGCACCTCCATCACCTTCACCGTCAACACCGACAAGGCCACCGTGGGCGAGGCTCTGCTTGAGCTGGGCATTGTGGCCGGTGACGACACCGAGTACGGCCTGTACGTCAAGACCGTCAACGGCGTGACGCTGGACTATGATACGGACGGCGCTTACTGGGCCTTCTACATCAACGGCGAGTACGCCATGACCGGTGTGGACGCCACCAACATCGAGGCCGGCGCCATCTACGCCCTGAAGGCGGAGAAGGCCGAGGGCTGAGACTGACCGCACAGCAAAAAAAGGACAGGCATGGCAAAGCCATGCCTGTCCTTTTTTGCACATTTCAGCGGGTCAGCGCCGCCTCAGCCTCCCCCATGAGGTACAGGGAGCCGCAGCACAGCACCGCGCCGTCCGCGGCACTGTCCAGCGCCAGTGCCGCGCCCTCTGCCACGGAGGCGCAGGCCGTCACCGGCTTGCCCAGCGGCGCCAGATAGGCTGCCAGCTCCTGAGCCGGCAGGGCGCGGGGACTGTCCGGCGTCACGGTGATGAACCGTGCCGTGCAGGGCAGCAGCGGCGCGTACATGTGTCGGTAGTCCTTGTCCCGCAGGACGCCGGTGAGCACCGTCAGCGGCCGTCCGGGCAGATAGTCCCGGATGTTTTCCACCAGTGCCGCCATGCACTGGGGGTTATGCCCGCCGTCCATGACCACCAGCGGCTCCCGCCGCACCACCTCGAAGCGGACAGGCCAGCGCACCTGCGCCAGACCCTGCCGCACCGCGTCCTCGCCGATGGCCCAGCCCCGGCGGCGCAGCACCTCCGTTACCGTCAGCGCTGTGGCGGCGTTGTACAGCTGCATCCGGCCCAGCAGCGGCAGATGCAGATCGGTCAGGTCACCGAAATCGAAGGACTGACCGTCCAGCGAGTGGGCGAGAGGGGAGAGAGCGTCCATGTCCACCGGGTGCAGCGTGACGCCGCAGGAGCGGCATCGTGTGGATACGATCTCCGCCACAGACGGCGCACAGGGGTACAGCACCGCCTCGCAGCCGGGCTTGATGATGCCGGACTTGGTGGCGGCGATCTTCTCCACGGTGTCGCCCAGATAGGCCATGTGATCGAGCCCGATATTGCACAGCACGGCGGCCTCCGGCGCGGGAATGACGTTGGTGGCGTCGAACTCGCCGCCCATGCCCACCTCACATACCACGATGTCGCACTTACGCCGGGCAAACCATGTGAAGGCGATGGCGGTCACTATTTCAAACTCCGAGGGGTGGTCAGCCATGCTGTCCGCCAGCGGCCGCACCTCCTCCGTGATGGCGCACAGCTCCTCGTCGGGGATCTCCTGACCGTTCACCTGCATCCGCTCGTTGAAGCGAAAGATGTAGGGCGATGTGTACAGCCCCGTGCGATACCCCGCGGCTTGCAGGATGGAAGCCAGCATGGCGCAGGTGGAGCCCTTGCCGTTGGTACCGGTGATGTGAACGAACCTTACCGTCCGTTCCGGATGCCCCAGCTTTTCCAACAGCTCGTGGATGCGCCGGAGCCCCGGCTTGCTGCGCCGCCAATCCACCGCGTGGATGTAGGCCAGCGCCTCACGGATCGTCATGCTTTCTGCCTCCCTTGGCTTGGATGTGCCGCTGTACGCCGCTGAGCGCACCGCGCCGCAGCAGCAGCCACACGATGAGGGTGTCCACCGAAGCGGTCAGGGCGAACTGGATGCCGCGGGACACCAGCTTTGCCAGGAAAAACGCCTGCTTCGCGTCGCCGCCGTACACCAGCGCCAACGCCATGCTCTGCCATAGGACGGAGCCCAGCAGTGCTGCGGGGAAGAAGGCCAGCGCTGTCCGGGGCAGGGTGCTTTTCTCCAGCACATAGCGCCGTACCAGACCGGCCAGTAGGCCGTACAGGATGGGCGGCAGGCAGAAGATGGGGTTATAGCCGAAGGGGGAGAACAGGCAGCCGATCAGGTCGGCGGCGAAGCCCACCAGCGCGCCGGGGATGGGGCCGCACAGCAGACCCGCCAGCACGATGGGCAGCGCCTCCAGCGAGATGCGGGTGGTTTCCGCCGGGATGAGGGTCAGCACCCGCGCCAGCACCACGCTCATGGCGGTCAGCAGGGCGCAGACAGTCAGGGAATAGGTGCTGAAAGCGGGACGTGCGACAGCTGACATTTCTTTTTCAGGCATAAAAAAACCTCCTTATCCTTGGGATGGGAGGAATCTTACAGATCGTAAAATAAAATACTGCCGTGTGGAAGCTGGAATGGAATCGCGGAGCAAGCTCCTTCGTCCGGCGGCAGCCTCCCATCCGCTCGGCACTTAACGCACCATCCCTACACACGCGCTGGAAGTATTATACAGCCTGCTCCCGGGAAAAACAAGAGGCAAACAAGAAAAATCCGACACCTGCCGCGGAACGGTGATTGACGGGGCGGCGGCTCATTGTGTATAATATTGGGCAGAATGTGTCAGGGAGGATGCGGCATGGAGATACGGTTTACAGACGGCAGCTATACGGACAGTGAGGGGCGGGTCATGCTGGATCCCACCGTTTACAAGGACTGGCAGATCGGCGCGGCGGCGGAGAGAGAGCTGCCGCCGGTGGAGGCTTTCCGCCAAAAGCTGGGGCTGCTGCCGGAGGAGCTGATCCCCCACGGCAAAACGCCCAAGCTGGATTTCCTGCGCATCATGGAGCGCCTGAAGGATCGGCCTGACGGCAAGTATATCGAGGTCACTGCCATCACCCCCACGCCGCTGGGCGAGGGCAAGTCCACCACGTCCCTGGGTCTCATCGAGGGTCTGGGCCGTCTGGACAAGAACGTGGGCGGCTGCCTGCGCCAGCCCTCCGGCGGCCCCACCATGAACGTCAAGGGCACTGCCGCCGGCGGCGGCAACGCCCTGCTCATCCCTATGACCGAGTTCTCGCTGGGGCTTACCGGCGATATCAACGACATCATGAACGCCCACAATCTGGCCATGACGGCGCTGAACGCCCGGATGCAGCACGAGCGCAACTATGACGACGCCCAGCTGGCCCAGCGTGGCCTGCGCCGCTTGGACATCGACCCGGCGCGGGTGCAGTGGAGCTTCGTGCTGGACTTCTGCTGTCAGGCGCTGCGGAAAATGCACATCGGCGGCGACGGGAAAATGGACGGCTATCCCATGGACACCTGCGCCAACATCGCCGTCAGCTCCGAGCTGATGGCCATCCTGTCCGTGGCGCGGGATCTGCCCGATCTGCGCCGCCGCATCGGGGATATTGTGCTGGCCTACGACAGGCAGGGCCGTCCCGTCACCACGGAGGATCTGGAGGTAGCGGGCGCCATGACGGCGTGGATGCGCAATACCATCAACCCCACCCTGTGCTATACGGTGGAGCATCAGCCGGTGCTGGTCCACGCAGGGCCGTTTGCCAATATTGCCATCGGTCAGTCGTCGGTGATCGGCGACCGGCTGGGCGTCAAGCTGTTTGACTACCATGTGACCGAGTCCGGCTTCGCCGCCGACATCGGTTTTGAGAAATTCTGGAACGTGAAGTGCCGCCTCTCCGGTCTGAAGCCGGACGTGTCGGTGCTGGTGGCCACCGTCCGCGCCCTGAAGATGCACGGCGGCGGGCCGGAGGTCATCCCCGGCCGTCCCCTGCCGGACGCCTACACGCAGGAGGATCTGTCCCTGCTGGAGCGGGGCTGCGCCAATCTGCTGCACCATGTGGAGACGATCCGCCGCTCCGGCGTCACGCCGGTGGTGTGTCTGAACCGCTTCCACACCGATACGGAGGCGGAGCTGGCGCTGCTGCGCCGTGTCTGCGAGGCCCACGGCGTGCGCTGCGCCGTGTCCGACCACTGGCGCTATGGCGGCGCCGGGGCGGAGGAGCTGGCACGCACTGTGCTGGAGGCATGTGAGGAGCCGTCGGACTTCCGGCTGCTGTACCCGGACGAGCTGCCCCTGCGGCAGCGGGTGGAGCGCATCGCCCGGGAGGTCTACGGCGCCGACGGCGTGGACTGGTCGCCGCTGGCGGCGGAAAAGGCCGCCCGGTTTGAGAGCGATCCCAGGTACGCGGACTACTGCACCATGATGGTCAAGACCCATCTGTCTCTGTCCCACGACCCCACGCTGAAGGGGGTGCCCATCGGCTGGCGTCTGCCGGTGCGGGACGTGCTGGAGTACAGCGGCGCCCGGTTTTTGTGCCCTGTGGCCGGCGGCATCTCCATGATGCCCGGTACCGGCTCCGACCCCGCCTATCGCCGGGTGGATATTGACACGGCCACCGGCGAGGTCACGGGCCTGTTTTGAGGAAGGAGCGCGTATGGACGATACATTGCGCAGCTGCCGGGAATTTACGGCGGTACTGGCCTCCGCGGCTCCTACGCCGGGAGGAGGCGGCGCGGCGGCGCTGGCCGCCGCCATCGGCACGGCGCTGGGCGGCATGGTGGCGGCGCTGACCGTGGGAAAGCCGCGCTACGCGGCGGTGGAGACGGAGCTGCGGTCTGTCATGGCGGACTGCGACACCCTGCGGCAGCAGCTTTTGGCGCAGGTGCAGGCCGACGCGGAGGGCTTCCTCCCGCTGGCGGCGGTGTACGCTCTGCCCAAGGACGATCCTACCCGGCCGGAAAAGCTGGCGGCGGCGTCTGCGGACGCCTGCAAAACGCCGCTTCATATCATGGAGCTGTGCTGCCGGGCGCTGGACGCCATGGCGGTGCTGGCGGAGAAGGGATCCCGTCTGGCGGTATCCGACGCCGGATGCGGTGCGGCCATTCTGGGCGGCGCCCTGCGTGCGGCGTCCCTGAACGTACTGGTGAACACGAAGGCCATGGGCGCGGCGGGCGCATCGCTGAATGAACGGTGCCTTGCCCTGCTGCACCGTGGCGAAACGGCGGCTGACGCCGTATTTGCGCAGGTAAAGCACGACCTGCTGTAAGGAGGGACAGCCTATGGCAAAACTGCTGACGGGAAAGGAAGCGGCGGCATCCCTGACCGCGGAGCTGCGGGAGCGGGCGGCGGCGCTGGACCGGCGGGGCGTGACGCCCCGGCTGGTGATCCTGCGCTGCGGCGCGGATGAAGCCGACGGCGCGTACCTGCGGGGCGCATTAAAGCGGGGCACGCTGTGCGGCGTGGACGTGGAGGTCCGCGCCCTGCCGGGGAACGTGCCGCCGCAGGAGCTGCTGGCTGCCATCGACGCCGTCAACGGCGATGCATCCGTCCACGGGTGCCTGCTGCTGCGGCCCCTGCCGTCCCACCTGCGGGAGGCGGAGGCGGCGATCTGCAGCAGGCTCCTGCCGGAAAAGGACGTGGACGGCATGACGGATGCGTCCGCCGCGGCTGTGTATCTGGGCCGCGCGGAGGGCTTTGCCCCCTGCACGGCGGAGGCGGTGACGGTGCTGCTGGATCACTACGGCATCGACTGCGCCGGGAAGCGGGCGGTGGTCATCGGGCGCTCTCCGGTGGTGGGTCGGCCCGCGGCCATGCTGCTGCTGGCGCGGAACGCCACGGTGACGGTGTGCCACACCAGAACCGCCGATCTGCCCGCCGTCACCCGTGAGGCGGACATCCTCGTAACGGCGGCGGGTGCGGCGGGGAGCCTGACGGCGGCCCATGTCCGGCCCGGTCAGACGATCATCGACGTGTCCGCCAACTGGGACGCGGAAAAAAACACCATCGTAGGCGATGCGGACTTTGACGCGGCCGCGTCCATCGTGGATGCCATCACCCCGGTGCCCGGCGGCGTAGGCGCGGTGACGTCCACCGAGCTGATGGCTCATGTGATCCGGGCGGCGGAGCGTGCCGCGGAGGGAGGATGCCTGTGAATCTGTTTACCCCGGCGGAGACGGCGGCCAATTATGCCGCGGCCGGCGCGGTCAAAACCCGTCAGCCCTTTTTGAAGCAGTTGCTTCTCAGCGTACTGGCGGGCATGCTCATTGGTTTTCCCGTCTGCGTGACGAATATGGCCTGCTATGGGCTGGAAAACCCAAGCCTGGTGCGCATCACGGCAGGCGTGCTGTTCGCCTTCGGACTGGGCACGGTGGTGCTGTCCGGCGCGGAGCTGTTCACCGGCAACACGCTCATTATCATCAGTGTGCTGGACAGGAAAGCCACGGTGGGCGGCATGCTGCGCAGCTGGGCTGTCGTGTATGCCGGCAATTTCCTCGGCTCCCTGCTGGTGGCCGGGATCTGCGCCCGCTTCGGCTGGCTGGGCAGCGGCGGACTGGCCGCGTTTTCCCTGCGGCTGGCGGTGACGAAAATGACCATGCCCTTTGAAAATGCCTTTTTCATGGGGGTGCTGTGCAACATACTGGTGACGCTGGCGGTGCTGCTGAGTCTCTCCGCCAAGGACGTGACAGGCCGGTTCCTGGGTGCGTGGGTGCCGGTGATGTTCTTTGTGGTGGCGGGCTTCAGCCACTCCATCGCGGACATGACCTACTGCGCACTGGGACTGTTCGGCAGGGCCGTGCCCGCCGCCGCGCAGGCGGCATCGCAGATGGGCGTCGACCTGACGGTCCTGACCTGGGGCCGGTATTTCCTGGGCAATATGCTGCCGGTGACGCTGGGCAACCTGCTGGGCGGTCTGCTGGTGGGCTTCGGCGCGTGGTACTGCTTCCTGCGCCGCAGCAGGCAGGCGTGATACATAGATATCGGAGGACATATGAATCTGTTTTTGAAACTGGCCTATCTGTTTTTCATCGGCTCCGTGCTGGGCTGGGTGCTGGAGCTGTTTTACCGCCGCTTCATCTCCAGCGCCAATCCGGAGCGCAAGTGGATCAACCCCGGCTTCTGCGTGGGTCCCTATGTGCCGCTGTACGGCTCCGGCCTGTGTATCCTGTACCTGCTGGCGTCCTTCGGGGACAGCCACGGCACGGACACCGCCGGCGGCCGGGTGTTGCTCATCGCCGGCATGGCCCTGAGCATGACGGCCATCGAGTATATCGCCGGCCTCATGTCGCTGAAGCTCATGCATGTCCGCCTGTGGGATTACAGCAACCAGTGGGGCAATATCCAGGGCCTGATCTGCCCGCAGTTCTCGCTGATCTGGGCAGCGGCCAGCGCGGGGTACTACTATCTGGTGCATCCCCATATCCTCGACGCCCTGAAGTGGCTCTCGGAGAATCTGGCGTTCTCCTTTGTGATCGGCTTCTTCTTCGGCGTGTTCACCATCGACGTGGTGTACTCCGCCCACCTGCTGTCCCGCATCCGCCAGTTTGCCAAGGAGAACGAGGTGGACATCAAGCTCGAACGGCTCAAGTCCCATATCCGCAGCCGTCAGGACGAGCAGCGCGAGAAGGCCAACTTCCTCTTTGCGTTCCGCTCCAGCCATTCCCTGGCTGAACACCTGCGGGAGGCGCAGGAGGCATGGGAGGAGCGGCACAAGGCGGAGAAGAAGTGACCATCGCCCCGCAGCCAATATGAAAACCGCAAAAGCATTTGTATAGGAGGACTGTAAAGTGAGAGACATTCACAGCAAAAAGCCAGAGGAGTGCCAGTATTCCTTCACCCAGCACAAGACCTGCGAGTTCTTCCCCTGCCATAAGACGGAGCATCCGGAGGATTTTAACTGCCTGTTCTGCTACTGCCCGCTGTATACGCTGGGCAGTCACTGCGGCGGGAACTTCGTCTATCTGGACAACGGCGTAAAGGACTGCTCCAACTGTCTGGTGCCCCACGGGCGGGGCAGTTACAGCTACATCATGAAGAAATATCCGGAGCTGATGGAGCTGGCCAAGAAGAATCGGTGAAAATAAGAAAGACCGGCGGGACACCGCCGGTCTTTCTTATTTTCCTGTGACCACCTGGGCGAACCCGGCGGCGAACAGCCGTGCGGCCCGCAGCGCCTCGTCCAGCGAATTGCCGGCGGTACCGATCTCCACCAGCATGCTGCCGGTGGTCAGGTGCTGGTTGTAGTTGGAGTTGC
>ERZ835980.3327-NODE-3327-length-12678-cov-4.065674_pt1 | contig 12678 bp, 8 predicted proteins | sample MGYA00519943_ERZ835980 | MGnify/ENA primary metagenome ERZ835980 (study PRJEB31850, sample SAMEA3708791) | human gut metagenome | biome: human gut; feature: human-associated habitat; material: faeces | place: China | collected 2014 ... | reverse complement strand
CCGCCTGGAACACAAGCATAGCTCCAGCCGTTGCAATGCAGGGGCTTAGCCCGTTACAACGAAGGAAGTTAGGGGCAAAGGCAGCAGCGCTCTGCAGTTGCGCGGGTAAGCGCCGGAACGCGCGTGCCGGACCCTTTGAGAATGCCTATTCTCAAAGGGTTCCTGTTTCAATTCTGCCTTGTCCGGGAAAAAGTTCCCTTCCCCCCACAAGGCTTTCTTATTCCACCGGATGCCCGGCGGCGCGGTATTCGTTGAGCTTATTGCGCAGGGTGCGCACGGAGATACCGAGGAGTTCGGCGGCCTGGGTACGGTTGCCGGCGGTAACTTCCAGGCCTTTGAGGATCATGATGCGTTCCATTTCGTGGAGGGGGATGACCGGTCCGGCGGTGGCAGTGAGCGTTGCAGCGGCAGTGCCACCGGCTGCGGCGGAGGCTGCCGGGGCATCGGCCGTGGGGGTTGGGGATGGCGCCGGGGCTGCTGGGTCCGGCGCGGTTTCGTCTTCAAAGAGGGGCCAATCTTCGTCTTCGAGAAGGAAGTGGCGGGGCTCCAGGGGGCGGCCGTTGGCCAGGAGCACGGCGCGTTCCATGAGGTTCTGCAGTTCGCGCACATTGCCGGGAAAGTCGTAATTTTTGAGCCAGTCCACGGCGCTGGGGGCCAGGTCTGTGGCCGGGAGGGCGTATTCACGGATATAGAGATTGATGAAAAAGCGGGCCAGGTCCAGCACGTCGTCGCCACGCTGGTGCAGGGAGGGCAGGCGCAGGGGAATGACGTTAAGGCGGAAATAGAGATCCTGGCGAAATTTGCCCTGGGCGACCCATTCTTCGAGGTTGCGGTTGGTGGTGGCCAGCACGCGCACGTCAACTTTGAGGGTTTCCGTGCCGCCCACGCGGTCCACCTCGCCTTCCTGGAGCACGCGCAGGAGTTTGGCCTGCAGGGCCAGGTCCATTTCTGAAATTTCGTCCAGCAGCAGGGTGCCGCCGTCGGCCAGTTCAAACTTGCCGGGTTTGCGGGCAATGGCCCCGGTAAACGCGCCTTTTTCGTGGCCGAAGAGTTCGCTTTCCAGCAGGTGTTCGGGCAGGGCGGCGCAGTTGACGGCAACGAAGGGGCGGGCGGCGCGGGGGCTCATGGCGTGCAGGTAGCGGGCAAACATTTCTTTGCCTGTGCCGGAAGCGCCGGTAATGAGCACCGTTGCGCGGGATGGGGCCACCTGGCGGGCCAGCTGGAGCACGCGGCGGATGCTGGGGTGGTTGCCCACGATGCGCGGGCCCGCGCCCTGGGGGCAGACGGGCCTGCGGCCGCCCAGGGTGGAGGCGGCGGGGGCCGGTGCGGGCTGGCGGCGTGCGGCGCCGGCGGCGATTTTGACGCGCTCCACATCCAGGGGTTCCAGCCAGTAGTCGCGCGCGCCCAGGTTGAGCAGGCGTTCGGCCTCCTGAGGGCTGCCTTTGTCGGCCACCACGATGACCGGGGGAAAGTGCGGGTCTTCCGCGCCCACGGCCAGCAGGTCTTCCACACGAAAGCCCGGCAGGGTGGGGCGGGCGAAGATGATGCCCGGCCCGGATTTGCTGATGAAGGCCGACGCGCCCTTGAGATTTTCGGCAATGCCCAGTTCAAAGCCCGCGTCGCGTAACGCGGGGAAGATGCCGGTCACGGCCTGAGCGGGAGTGAGGAAGAGCAGACGTTGCGTGGCCATGCAATGCTGTGTATCGTGTCGCGCGCCACAATGCAACACGGGGTGCGCCGGGGCCGGCCGTTGCCGGGCGCAATGGCGGCGTGCGCACAAAAAGCCTCTGCCGCGCCCATACGTTCCGGCTGGGCGCGTTGTTGTAAAAACTCCTCTACATCCTTTATGTCCATACGTTATGAAAAATCCCCAAATTATCACGCTGTTTTCCGGCGGGCTGGACAGTCTGCTTACCGCCAAGCTGCTGGAACGTCAGGGTCTGACCGTGCGTTGCCTGCACTTCACGGCGCCTTTTTTCGGCAGTGCCGCATCCGTGCCGCACTGGCGGCAGGAATACGGTCTGGATATTGCGGTCCAGGACGTGAGCGAGGCCTTTGCGGCCCTGCTGCGGGCCTGGCCTGCGCACGGCTTCGGCAAGGTGCTCAACCCTTGTGTGGACTGCAAGATTCTGCTGCTGCGCGAGGCCCGCAAGTATATGGAGGCCGTGGGCGCGCAGGGTCTGGCCACGGGCGAGGTGCTGGGCCAGCGGCCCATGTCCCAGCGGCGGGACACGCTCAACGTGATTCTGCGCGACGCGGCGGTCAGGGATGTGCTGCTGCGACCTTTGAGCGCCCTGCATCTGCCGCCTACGCCCCTGGAAGAAAGCGGCCTGGTAGACCGGGACCGGCTGCTGGGCATCTGGGGACGCGGCCGGCAGGACCAGCTGGCGCTGGCGCGAGAGATGGGCATCAGGGAAGTGCCTACCCCCGGCGGCGGCTGCCGCCTGACGGAACGGGAAAATGCCCGCCGCTACTGGCAGGTGCTTACGCTGACGGACGCGCCCACGGGCGCGGACTTTGCCCTGGCCAACCTGGGGCGGCAGTTCTGGCACAGAACGGCAGAAGCGGCCTACTGGCTGTGCGTGGGGCGCAACAGCGCGGATAATGAAAAGCTGGCCGCGGCGGCTCGGCCGGGGGATCTGCTTTTGCGGCTGCGCGACCTGCCTGGTCCGTTGGCCCTGGCCCGCAAGGGCGCGATCTGGCCCTTGCCCGTGCTGGAATCGGCCGCGGCCCACGCAGCCTCTTACGCGCCCAAGGCTATGGCCCTGGGCGGGGCGGTGGCGGTGCGCCTTGTGCCGGACGGCGTGAGGGGGGATCTGCAAATCACGCCCGCCCGCCAAGAGGACGCCTGGGGTGAACCCGCCTGGGAGACGGTCAAGGCCGCCGTCAAGGCAGCGGCGCGGGCCAGAACCGCATGTGCGGACTGATCCATCCGCAGCAGGCCCTTCTTGCAGTACAGCGGCGACACGGCGTTGTTGCTGGTTCGTCACAGATTGCAACAAGTTGCGTATCTTTTGATGACGATGGTGCAGTGCGCTTTACAAATTTTGTGTATGACGCTATAGAGTTTCATTGTGTTGAAGACCATTCCGCGGCCCCCAGCGGCATCCGCCGGAGGAGTATATGGATCACAAGGATTTGGAGTATTTTCGCAAGCTGCTCACCGGGATGCTGGAAGAAGCCCAGCAAAAGGGCGACAGCACCCTTGAAGAACTGACCGACAGTAACGAGGTCTTTGCCGACCCCGCGGACCGTGCCACGGCGGAATCCGACAGGGCCTTTACCCTGCGCATTCGCGACCGGGAGCGCCGCCTGATCCGCAAAATCCAGGCCGCCATCACCCGCATTGACGATGGCACCTATGGTATTTGCGAAGAATGCGGCGATGATATCAGCATCGCCCGGCTCAAGGCCCGCCCCGTGACCCGCTTGTGCATCAACTGTAAAGCCAAACAGGAAGAAGACGAGCATCTGCGCGGCGATTAGCCGGGCCTCCCGGTTGGGGCCGTTGTGCCCGCCGCGTTTTGGGACCAGCGCATCCCGGCCCCGACCTTTGTTGCCAGCACCAGCCTCAGACCGCCGTCGCTGCTTTTCAGGAGCACGGCGGCGGCTTTTTTACGGGAGGCGTTATGGATGCCCACCTTTTTCGCCGTTGTTGCGATGCCCTGACGCCTCTGCTGCAGGGCGCGCGTCTGGAAAAACTGCAGGAGCCCGCGCCGGGCCTGCTGGCCTTGACCTTTTTTGGCGGCGGGCGCAAGCGCCTTCTTTGTTTGCGGCACGGCCGCAAAGACCCTTTTCTTTTTGTTACTGAACAGCGCCTTACGGCCGGCATTGCGCCTTCGGCGGCGGTCATGCGCCTGCGCAAATACGCGGCAGGCCGTCGGGTGGCGGCCTGTGTGCCGTGTTACTGGGCGCGCCAGCTCTGGCTTTTGCCCGCCGGATCGGGCAGTGCAAGCCTGCCCTGGCTGGTGCTGGATTTGCGCGAAGGCCCCGGCCTACGCTTTCTTGCCCCTGACGCCACGCCAGAGGAAGAGCGCCCCGCCTGGCCCGAACCGCAGGAGCTTGCCGCCGCCCTGCAGGACTGGCGCAGCTGGCCCGTGCTCACTCCGGCGCTGCGCCGCACCCTGGCCCTGCTGGAGCCGCCGGAACAGTGGGCCTTGCTGGAAGACCTGCGACAGGGGGGCGGCGATATTTTTCTTTACGCTCTGGCAGGGGGCCCTTGCCGCGCCGTCAGCGCCTGGCCCCTGCCCGCGCCCTTGCGGGAGGGCCTGCGCATGGCGGCGGAGGCCGCGCAAGCCAGAGCGGTGACGGAGCAGGGCGGGGACGATATTTTGCCCCTTCTGGAGCGCGCGGGCGCGGACTTAGTGCTGGCGCGCCTGGCCGCGGACGCCGCCAAAGAAGCGGACCGGCCTCTGAGCCGCCGTGAAACCAAACTACGCCGCCTGCTGGATAAACTTCGGGAAGAAGAGGCGCGCCTTACGGGCATGTGTGCCGCCGGGGCCGACGCGCTGGCCCTGCAGGCCGAACTCTGGCGCTGGCCGGCGGATCTGCGCGCGCCCAGCGTAAAGGTAAGCGCCGGAGCCCACGGCCCAGCCAGAGAAATAGCCCTGGACCCGCGCTACAGCGTACGGGAAGCCATGACCCGGTTTTTTCATACGGCTGCAAGGGGCAAGCGGGGCCTGGTCCATCTGGGCGAACGCCGCGCCGCCCTGGAGGCAGAATTGGCCGCCCTGCGGGCCGCGCGCGGTCTGGGCCTGCCCGTCAGCGCCCCCGCCAGTGCGGGCGCAAGTGCGGATGTGGCCGGCCTGGCGGCGGCCGCTCCCAGAAACGTTCAGGTCTTTGTGAGTGAGGACGGCTTTGTGCTGCTGCGCGGGCGCGACGCCAAGGGCAACCTGGCCGCCCGCAAGCTGGCCGCGCCGCACGACATCTGGCTGCACGCGGAAAACGGTCCCGGCGCGCACGTCATTATCCGCCGGGCCCACGCCGGGCAGGAGGTGCCTGCGCGTACCCTGGATCAGGCCGGTTCTCTGGCTGCGGGCAAAAGCTGGCAGAAGGATGCGGCCCGCGCCCGCATCCAGTACGCTGAAGTGCGCCACGTCAAGCCTTTGCGCCGCGCTCCGGCGGGCACCGTGCGGGTGGATAAGGTGCTGGCCTCGCGCGAGGTGCCCGTGGACCCTGGCCTGGAAACCCAGCTTTTGCCGCAAGCCGTCCGCTAGAGCATTTACCACTTGAAATGCTCGCTTACGGCAGGCAAAAGCCTGCCTTCTCGCATTTTGTGGCAAGGATTTTCAAGAAAATCCTTGCAGAGCAGTTAGCTCATTTCATTCGCTAACTGCTCTAGCGCAGAGGACCGTTGCGAAGATATCTTCTCAAAGGTTACGGCGCGCTCGTTACGGCGCAGAGCTGCGCAGATGACGTGTGCTGACGCCTCCGCAGCGGGCGGTTGTCGGCGCGCCGTCGCCAGGGCATTGGCGGCATAGAACAGTTCTGCTTAATACTCCCGGTACGGCCGCTCTTCACTGAGCGGCAGACCCAGCCGCCGGGCGTCCTTTTCAAGGCTGGGGTCCACCCAGAAGGCTTTTTGCTGTACAAAGCTCAGCACTTCAAACTCCGGGGTGTCCACGGGGCGGGAATAGTAGTAGCCTTGGGCGCAGTTGCAACCGCTGTTGAGGAGAAAACGGGCGTGCTCCAGCGTTTCCACGCCTTCGGCCACCACGCGCATTTGCAGGTCGCGGGCCAGGGCGATGGTGTTGCGGGCCACAATCTGGCCGCGTTCGTTGTCCGTGCCGTCGCTGATGAAGGTGCGGTCGAGTTTGACGATGTTGAAGGGCAGGTCGCGCATAGTGCTCAGGGAGGAGTAGCCTGTGCCGAAATCGTCCATGGAAAAGACAAAACCCGCGGCCTGCAGTTCGTACATAAGGCGGATCAGGGCGGTTTCATTGGCAAAGAAGGCGCTTTCGGTCAGTTCCAGTTCCAGCAGGTGGTGGGGCAGGTGGTAGGAGTCCACAAGGTTGATGATTTTGCTGGGCAGGTCGGCGTCGTTAAAGTGCAGGCGCGAAACGTTGACCGAAACGGGCATGGGCTGGTAGCCCTTGTCCAGCCAGCTGCGCAGTGTGCGGCAGGTCTGGTCCCAGATATATTCGTCCAGCCGTACAATAAAGCCGTTGCGTTCAAACAGGGGGACGAAGCGGCCGGGCAGGATGAGGCCGTCAGTAGGGTGGGCCCAGCGCACCAGGGCTTCGGCCCCGATGATGCGCCCGCTGGAAATTTCCACCTTGGGCTGGAGATAGAGCTTGAATTGCTGTTTTTCCAGTGCGGCGTACATCTGGTCGGTAATATAGGTTTCGTCGTGCAGTCGTTTGCGCAGGGCGTCGTCGTAAAAGGCAAAGCTGCTGAGGTCGCTGCCCTTGACGGTTTTTTGCGCCAGGTAGGCCCAGTCGCAGAGCACATGGGCCGGGGTGCGGCGGTTTTCTACCTGGCAGACGCCGAAAAAGAGCTTGACCCGGAACGTTTCTGAATAGTGTTCCAGACGACGGGACAAAGACTGCATGAAGCGCAGCAGCCGGTCCGTGTCGCCCGTGAGGCAGGCGGCAAAGACATCCGCAGTGAGCCGGGCAAAGATCTCCCGTTCCGGGTCCAGGCGTTGGCGCACCAGGCGGGCGATAACCCGCAGCAGCCGGTTGCCTTCTTCCAGGCCAAAGGCCTCGTTAAGGGCCTTGAAGCCCGCCACGTCGAAGCGCAGCACGGCGTAGGGATTTTCAGGATTTTTTTTGAGGAGGCTTTCCACCTTTTCAAAAAAGGTCTGGGTGTTGTAGGCGCCGGTAAGGGGGTCCAGCTCCGCCCGCTGGCGCAGGGCCTGTTCCGAACGGGTGATGGCGTCCACATCATTGAGCGTGCCGATGTAGCGGTCGCCGGGTTCGCCGTCGGCCAGGGCCGTGTAGGTCACCTTGCACCAGATGAACTGGCCGTCGCGTCGCCGCAGGCGCACAGTGGTTTCGCCGGATTTGACGCCCAGGGCCAGCCGTGAAAGACAGGCGTCCATGGCCGCGTTGTCGCCGGCAAAGAGCACGCCGTCTTCGCGCCAGACCTCAAAGGGAATGCGGCCGTCGTAGTTGCCGGCCAGCAGCTCCGGGATGCGGTGGCTCAGGTAGTTGAGCTCCGTGCCGCGCCATTCAAAGACCAGGGTGCGGGTGTGGTCCACTACAGCCTTGTAGCGCAGGCTGTCCAGCTTTTGCTGCTGGAGAGTTTCGTTCTCGCGCTGCAGTACGGCGGCCCGTTTGCGTTCCTCCACATCCTCCACCCCCACCAGAAAGAGCGGCTGCGCTTCATTGGGCGGCTGCAGGCGAAAAAGCATCACCTGGGCCCAGCGGTAGCCGCCTGTTGTGCATTTTTTGCGCACATCGGCGCTCACAAAGCCGCGTTTTTCATCTATTCTGTCCAAGGTCTCAGGGTTGAACAGGGCGATAAAGGCGGCGCGGTCGTCAGGGTGGACGTAGTTGGCGCTGACGTCGTCCAACAGGGCGGTAAGGCCTTTGTTTATGGCAGGGGGTTCAAAAACATTGGTGCTTCGGTAGAGCTCGCGGCATTGGTCGCGCGCAAAGTCCAGCACGAAGATTTCGTCGTATACGCTGCGCAACACGCCAGCGTAGCAGTGCGAGGTCATGTTTTGGGCGGTAAGACAAGGCATGGTTGGCGCCTTGCTGCCGCAAGGGAGGGATTCGTCAGCCTGGGTTTTCATGCTGCGGGTTTACCTTTTTGCGCTGTGACGTCGGAACCGAAAAACGGCGAACAGCGCGGCGTGGGGGCAGGTATTCGCCCCACAGGAGCGACGGTGCGCAGGAGGTTCCGACATGCCGCTATGGGAATCAAAGTACTCTACTATCACCAAGCCCGCCGCTTGGCAAACTCTTGCGGTTCAGAGCCCCGGTCCGAAGCGTGCGCCGGCGGCCGCCAACGCGGACGGACGCCACCAGAGCACGGGGGCTGCCCTTTGCGCTTTTTCATTAAGAGCGAGCAGCGCGCCGGAGTGCGTCCCGGCAGGGTGACAAGGGCGCGCGGGCTCTGTACAGTGCCCCCATGACTATTCTTCGTCCTTCACGTCCGTTGCAGGTCTGGTCCCTGAGCCTGGGCTGTCCCAAAAACAGGGTGGACAGCGAACGCTTGCTGGGTTCTCTGGGCGTGCCCATTGCCCATGCCGCCCATATGGGCCGCGCGCGCCTGGTTTTTATTAACACTTGCGGCTTTATCGCCCCGGCCGTGCGCGAATCCGTGCGGGCGGTGCTGGACGCCGCCCAATGTTTGGGCCGCTGCAAGCGCAAGCCCCTGCTGGCCGTGGGCGGCTGTATGGTGGGCCGCTACGGCGCGGCCGAGCTGGCCAGGGAACTGCCGGAGGTGGACCTTTGGCTGCCCACGGCAGATCTGCCCCGCTGGCCCGCCCTGCTGGCGCAGGCCTTGCATCTGCCGCCGCCCCCGGCGGATCCGCCCGGCGGGGGGCGGCTGCTTTCCACCGGGCCTTCTTACGCCTGGCTCAAGGTGGGAGAAGGCTGCCGCCACCGTTGCGCCTTCTGCACCATTCCGTCCATCCGCGGCGGGCTCAAATCCCTGCCGGCGGAACGCATTGAGGCCGAGGCCCGTGTTTTGCTGGGGCAGGGCGTGCGGGAGCTGGACCTGGTGGCTCAGGATCTGACCTCTTGGGGGCTGGATCTGGGTATCAAGGACGGCCTTCCCCGGCTGCTGGAGCGTCTGGCCGGGCTGGACGGCCTGGCCTGGCTGCGGCTGCTCTACCTCTATCCCACCGGGGTGACCCGCGAGCTTCTGCGCCTGCTGCGGCAATGGGGCGCGCCCCTGCTGCCCTATCTGGATATTCCTCTGCAGCACGCCCACCCCCAGGTGCTGGCGCGCATGGGCCGCCCTTTTGCCCAGGATCCGCAGCGTGTGTTGGATCTGGTGCGGGAAGAGCTGCCCGAAGCTGTGCTGCGCACGACCTTTATCGTAGGCTACCCCGGCGAGAGCGCGGCGCAGTTTGAAGCCCTGTGCCGTTTTGTGGAAAAAAATCGTCTGCAGCATGTGGGGGTTTTTGCCTATCAGGCAGAAGAGGGCACCCCGGCCGCCCAACTGTCGGAGCAGGTGCCCATGCCCCTGCGCGAGGAGCGTCGTGCGGCGCTTATGGAAATTCAGGCCGACATCAGCGCGGAGCTTTTGGCCGCCCATGTGGGCGCGCGCCTGCCCGTGCTGGTGGACGCCCCCCATCCGGAATGGCCGGGCCTGCACCGGGGCCGGGTCTGGTTTCAGGCTCCGGAGGCGGACGGCATTACCTATGTGAGCGGCCCCGGCGTGCGGCCGGGCGCGTTGCTGCCTTGCGATATTGTGGAAAGTGCGGCCTACGACCTGACGGCCCTGGCCTGACCCCCGGCATATCCCCGAAGGGCGGAAGCCTTCGGGGATATGTGAGGTCGCGAGCGGCGTGCGTCCTCAGCCCGCCAGGAGCTGGGGCGTGGAAAAACGCCCCTAGCCGCCGATAAGCTGCATAGCCATCTGCGGCATGCTGTTGGCCTGCGAAAGCATGGCCACAGCGGACTGGGTGAGGATCTGATTACGCACGAAGTTCGTCATTTCCGTGGCCACGTCCACATCGGAAATGCGCGATTCCGCCGCCTGCAGGTTTTCTGCCTGGGTAGTCAGGTTGCTGATGGTGTTTTCCAGCCGGTTCTGCAAAGCGCCCAAATGCGCCCGGATGGCGTCCTTGGAAACCACGGCGTCGTTGATGCCCACCAGAGCGCTCTGGGCCGCATTCTGGGTGGAGACCGTGTAGGCCAAGCTGCCTTCTGCGGCGCTGTTGCCCACACCCAGAGCCGAGGCCGTGCTCGTGCCGATCTGGATGTAGTAGTAGTCCTCGTCCGAGTCGTTCATGGTCCCGAAGTGGATCTTCATCTTGCCCGTGGCGGTCAGATCGCTGCCGTCGTGTGTGTCGCCGGACAGGTTGCCGTCAAGCAGGTGGATGCCGTTGAAGTCCGTGGCATTGGCGATTCGGGTAATTTCCGAAGCCATGGCCTGGTACTCCGAGTCGATCATGAGCCGCTGGGTGGAGTCGTAGGTGCCGGTGGCCGCCTGTTCCGCCAGTTCCTTCATGCGGGTCAGCTTTTCGTCGATGACGCCCAGGGCGCCGTCGGCGGTCTGGATGAGGGAAATGGCGTCGTTGGCGTTGCGCACGCCCTGTTGCAGGGCGGCCACATCCGTGCGCATGAGCTCACGGATGGCCAGGCCGGCGGCGTCGTCCGCCGCGGAGTTGATGCGCAGGCCCGAGGACAGGCGCTGGGTTGAGGTTTGCAGGTTGCTGTAGTGTTCCGTCAGCGTATTGGCCACGTTGGCGGCCATTTGGTTGTGATTGATATACATACATTCCTCCCTGAATGCTGCATGTGCCGGGCGGCGCGAAATGCCGACGCGTCCTTGCGTGCTACCGCCTCTTGCAATCTTATCGGCACGGTCCGGCCGGGGTTTAGCCGGGGGCGGAAAAATTTTCCGGAGGTTCAGGAAGCAGAACGCACAGGGAGGCAGAGCAAAATTTTTTTGCCGCCCGCCAAGCCGCCAGCGGCAAGGGCAGACAAGGCGCTGGACAAGCGTCGCACTTTCTGTTTTTTTGTCGACGGTTCCCACGGCGCGGGCCGATTTCCGGCCAACGGCATCTGAAAGGACAGCCTCCTATGCGCACCACGCTGCACGATTTTCTTACGCGGCTTTTCCCCATCTGTCGGAGCATTACCGGCAACGGCGTCCGGGAGACGCTGCGCCTTATCCAGGAAGAGATCCCTGGGCTCCGCATTCATGAAGTGCCATCGGGCGCCAAGGTTTTTGACTGGACCGTGCCCGACGAATGGAACATCACGGACGCCCGCCTTGTGGGGCCCGACGGCGAGGTGGTGGCCGACTTTGCGGACAGCAACCTGCACGTGGTGGGCTATTCCGAACCCGTGGACGCGGTTCTGGATCTGGAAGAACTGCAGGAACACCTGCACTCCCTGCCGGAGCAGCCCGAAGCCATCCCCTACGTCACTTCCTACTATGTGCGCCGCTGGGGTTTCTGCCTGCGGCACAGTCAGCGCCTGCGGTTGCGCCCCGGCAAATACCACGCTGTCATCCATTCCAGCCTGAAGCCGGGTTCGCTGACCTATGCGGACCTGATCCTGCCCGGCCGCAGCCGGAAGGAGATTCTGCTTTCCACCTACGTCTGCCATCCTTCCATGGCCAACAACGAGCTTTCCGGCCCTGTGGTGGCCACGGCCTTGGCCCAGTGGCTGGCCGCCGCGCCGCGCCGCTACACCTACCGCATTGTGTTTGCGCCGGAAACCATCGGCGCCATCACGTATCTGAGTCGGCACTATCAGGCCCTGCGCCGCAACGTGGCGGCGGCCTTTAACCTCACCTGCATGGGGGATGAGCGGGCCTGGTCTTTTGTGCCCAGCCGCAAGGGCGATACCCTGGCGGACAGGGCGGCCCTGCACGTGCTCCGGCATTTTGCGCCGGACTGCAACCGTTATTCGTTCCTGGACCGTTGCAGCGACGAGCGCCAGTATTGCGCCCCGGGCATAGATTTGCCCATGTGCAGCGTCATGCGCAGCAAGTACCACGCCTATCCGGAGTACCACACCTCCCTGGACGACTGCAGCCTGGTGACGGAAAAGGGCTTGCAGGAGAGCTTCGCCATGCTGCGCAGGATTCTGGAGGCCCTGGAAGAAAACGTGGTCTACAAAAATCTGGTGCTCTGTGAGCCGCAGCTGGGCCGCCGGGGGTTGTATCCCACCCTGAGCACGGCTTCCTCCTGTACGGAGGAGGTCAACCTCATGATGGATTTGCTGGCCTATGCCGATGGCCGCCTGAGCCTTCTGGAAGAGGCCGAGTTGGTGGGGAAGGACATTTTTCGCTGTGCCGCCGTCATGCGTCGCCTCAAGGAAAACGGCCTGCTCACCGTCTGCCCCGGTCGACCGCGCGCCGCCAGATCCCCTGCCGCGCCGTCCCTGCCCGAACTGCAGTCCGCCTGACCTCTTAGAGCAGTTTACGAATGAAATGAGTTAATTGCTCTGCAAGGATTTTCTTGAAAATCCTTGCCACGAAATGCGAGAAGGCAGGCTTTTGCCTGCCGTAAGCGAGCATTTCAAGTGTTAAATACTCTAGCGCTGGGCGCACCGCAGTTGCCGCCCCAAACAATAAAAAGCCGCCCCCGGCGTTGAACGCTGTCGGGGGCGGCCTTGTGCGCCTGAGCGGCGGGGACGCTATTGCTTCATCGCGTGGATGAGGTCGGCCAGGCGTTGGGCCTGTTCGGCCAGGTCGGCTACGGCCTTGGCGGCCTCATCCATGGCTTCGGCAGTTTGTCGGGACATTTCGTTGACGGTTTCAATGGAGCGGTTGATTTCTTCGCTGGCGGCGGATTGTTCTTCACTGGCCGCGGCAATGGCGTTCACCTGGTCCACAGTGCTTTCCACCTTTTCCACAATACCGTCCAGGGCCTGGCCGGACTGGTTGGCCAGCTCCGTAGCCTGGTCCACATTGCTCACGGCTTCTTCCATGGCGGCCACGCTTTTGGCCGTGCTTTCCTGAATGGCTGCAATGGCCTTGCCCACGTCGTGGGTGGAGGCCATGGTCTTTTCGGCCAGTTTGCGCACTTCGTCGGCCACCACGGCA
>ERZ835980.3323-NODE-3323-length-12690-cov-4.424852_pt1 | contig 12690 bp, 10 predicted proteins | sample MGYA00519943_ERZ835980 | MGnify/ENA primary metagenome ERZ835980 (study PRJEB31850, sample SAMEA3708791) | human gut metagenome | biome: human gut; feature: human-associated habitat; material: faeces | place: China | collected 2014 ... | reverse complement strand
CTGCTTTAAGAGAACTTTCAAAACATATGATCAATCAAAATATGGATGGTCGTGTTACAGCTTTACAAGAATCAGTTGACTTAAAAGATCGTTTAGCTAGTTTTAAAGAAGCTATCTCTAATGGGACAACAATCAGTGATGAACAATTTAAAGACTTAATCAATGAATTTACTATTTTAAAAAATGCGAGTACTACTTATAGAGAACAAGCTGGAGATTCAAGGGTAAAAGATCAAATTGTCTATTGGTTAAATTGTTGGGATGATACAACAGATGCAGCAATTAATTATATTAAAGCCATTAAAGCAGCGCAAGATGGTGATGCAAATGATAAAATTTGGGATCTTTATGCAGCAGGACAAGCTGCTTTTGAAAAATCAAAAACTTATGGATTTAATTATGTTGATCATTTAGAATATGCCGAAGTAGGTGTTCAACACATTGTACCATTTATTAAAACAATGGATTCTTATTTAGGTGATATTGCTTCAACAATTGTTGATCCAAATAAACAAGTAATTAAATTCATTACAAATCGTAACGATATGCCAACAGGTAATACAGATTATGTATTTGATAATAAAGTGAATACGGAAATTGTTTATAAAACGCCAAATTCGATTAGTAAAGGAACTTATGTAGGAGTTACTTATACAAAAGCAATTGATATTGATAAAGTAACATTTAAATTAGGAACAAACGCGAATCCTAATGATACTTTTTCTAAAGCTAAAGTGCAATATACAACAGATGGTAAAAAATGGGTTGATTTAAATGATCAAGAATATACTTTACCAAAAGATGTTGTATTAACTGATTTGGGATTAAAATCAGTTAGAGGAATAAGAATGATTGCTACTGAAGCTAAATCTAATACATGGTTGGGTGTTAGAGATATTGTAATTAATGCCCAAGAAGTAGCAGAGGAAGAAAAAGATGCAGGTACATTATCAACTGATAAATTAACACTTAAATCAGGGTCATTAAATGATTTATTAGATGATAGTGAAGATACATACGCACATTTCGCAGAAAGTCCTTATAAAGGTGGAGAAATTAAAGACTATTTACCAAAAGATGCAAGTATCACATTAACTTTCAACAAAGAAAAAACATTAAGAACAATTCATTTTGCACAAGATGCAGGAAATGATAAATCAACAAAATATGTGATTGAATATACAACAGATGGACAAAACTGGACAGCTATACAAGAATATAATGGAGATGCATCTGTTGAATTAGATGTAACAAGCCAAAATATTAAAGCGAAAGCAATTCGTATTAGAAACTTAGAATTACATTTACAAGATAGTGAATCTTCTGGATATTGGTGGAAAGTTAAAACATTTAAAATGGATGATTCAGGACAAATCAATGCAACATTTATGTATACAGATGCATGGGGAATTTATGAAGGAACAGTTGCTAACTTAACAGATGATGATGATTCAACAGATGTGGAATTTCGGACATCAGGAGATATAACAAGAAAAGGTGATTATATTGGTTGGGATTTAGGTAAAGAAACGGCTATTGGTAAAATTCATGCAGCAATTGGTGGAAAACGTGATGCAGGAAATAAATGGAAAAAATATAGCTTACAATATTCTAATGACAATAAAAATTGGACAACATACAAAACTTATCAAGGTGTTTCTAGCGGAAAAGATACAATTGATGAAAATTTCAATGGTTTAGAAGCACGTTATGTACGTTTAGTTAATGAAGAAGAAAAACATGTATGGGTTATTTTCTCTGAATTCTCTGTAAAACCTTATAATCCAGATGAAGAATTTGATAATACAAATGTTTATACAAATACGGATTATAAATTAGCTTCACAAAGTGAAGAAGCTCTTACAGAATTAATTTATAATCAAGAAATTAGTTTAGAAAAAGGTAAATACGTTGGTGTTGATTTATTAAGAATTAAAGATTTAAGTACTTTCAATATTGATTATGAAAATGGTAAAGGATTAACTTTACAAGTTTCTAAAAATGGTGTTGAATGGACAACAATTACTAATCAAGATGGTGAGCTTCCAGATGGAAGATATGTAAGATTGATAAATAAAACAGATCATGCAATCAAATTAACAATCAATCGTTTTGAAGTGCATTCAAATGAAGTTACAGCTCCATCTTTATATGAAACAACTATGAATATTAATTCATCATGGGGTGTTGCAGAAGATACTAGAAATAATGGTGCTGCTTTTGATGGTAATATTGATACAACAACAGAATTCGGAGATTTACCACAAAAAGGACAATATATTATTTATGATTTAGGACAAGAAAGAATAATTTCTAAAATTCAAATGTATTGCCAAGATAGTGCGGTCAATTATATTAGGGATGCTGACATTTTAGTATCGGATGATTTAAAAAATTGGACAAAAGTAGTAACTATTGGAGATGGTATTGAAAATACAAATGATGGAGACGTTAAATGCATTGATTCAGATGCAGGTTATAAAGCCTCAAGTACTTATCCAAATAAAGTATATGTAGAAGGAACTGCAAACCAAGTTAAAGCACGTTATTTGAAAATTTTAATGACAGCTTCAAATAATAAAAGAGCGGTTCTCTTCAATGAAATCGTTATAAATGATGGAGAATATGTACCAGTAACAAATGATCCAGCATATACTTCTACAACTATAGAAGCAAGAGGATATATTCCACAATATTTATTTGATGGTGATTTATCAACAGCTTATAAACCAGGAACAAAAGAAGCAGGAAGTATTACATATACATTATCAAGTAATCTAGATGTCAAGAAAATGCATATTATTCAAAAAGGTGAAATTTCAAATGCAAGAGTATCTGTTCTTGTTGATGATTTAGATACAAAAACACGTACAACTCATAAAAAATGGGTTCAAGTAGGAACTTTAAGAAAATCACTTAATGAATTCTATATGCCAGATGGTAATATCTATGAATTAAAAATTGAATGGGATGAAAATCATATTCCAACAATTTCAGAAACCATTATGTTAAATGAAGATGAATATGTATCAACAGCAACAAAAGATTTACAAGATTATATTGATACTTTAGATGTAAAAGAATCAACATTTACAGCTAATTCATACAAAGAATTTAAAACAAAATTAAAACAAGCAAATAAAGTAATCGATGAAAACTATGGTGAACTTGATTTGGTAGTTCAAGCCAAATCAAAATTAGAAATTGCTTATGCAAGTTTAGTTAAACGTGGAGATATTCAAAGTGTTAAGGATGAACTTGATGCAATTGATCAATTAAAAGAAAATGATTATACGAGTGAAACTTGGGCAACATTACAACAACAAGTTCAAACAGTAAATGATACACTTGCTAAGGGTGAAGCGAATATTACTGAAAAAGATGTAGAAGATATGGTTGAAGCTTTACAAAAAGCGAAAGCACAATTAGTTACAAAAGTCACAGTAAGCAAAGAAGTTTTAAAAAATTATATTGAATCAAATGAATTAGACAAATTAGATACAGATCAATATTTAACTTCAACAGTAAGCAGATATAAACAAGCATTGAAGAATGCACAAGCATTACTTGCTCAAGAAGCTACTAAAGAACAATTAGATGAAGCATTAAAACAACTACAAAATGCAAGGGCGCAATTAGTTTTAAAGGCAACAGATAATGAAATCAATGTATTGAAGACTATAATGGCTCAATATCAAGAAAAAGATTATACAGCATCAACATGGAAAGAATTTGAAAAAGCATATAATGATATTAAAAAATCTTTAGAGAATGAAAACTCAAGTGATGACATTAATTTATTAACTGTTGCATTAGAAAAAGCTTCTCAAAAATTAGTTAAACGTGGAGATTTAAACGGAATTCATGATTTATTAGATCAAATTAAACAATTAGATAGTAAAAAATATACAGATGCATCTTATTCTAAATTATTAAATGCTGTAACAGAAATATCTAAGAAATTAGAAAACTCTTCAGAAATGACACAAGAAGAAGCAGATGTTCTTGCAAATGAATTACAAAATGCAATAGATTCATTAGAAAAAGCACCAACAGTATCAACTGATACAAAAAATGAACCTATTCAAAAACCACAAGTTATTACTACTAAAGAAACAAATAAAGTAAAAACAGGTGACCAAACATCAATTTGGACATTTATGACAATTGCATTTATTTCAGTAATAGCTTATATTGTGTTAAACAAAAAAACAAAAGAAAATAATTAAATAACTATTATAAAATAGTAGTAAAAAACCATGGGGAAATATGCAAAATAAGTACTCATGGTTTTATATTATTTGAATAAAAATCAAAAAGGCAAGAATGTCTTAAATCAATTAATTATACTTTTATGACATTTGTCATATTTACATAGATGACAAAAATCATTAAAATTAAATAAAGGGAGAATAGGAGGGAAACACATGTCTTTTTATAAAAATAAAGCTTTAAAAATAACATGTATTGTAAGCCTTATTATGATTTGTTTTGTCTATCACCATTATTTAAACACTGATACTAAACAAATTAAATTTGGAGCAACTTATATGACAATGAATAATACCTTCTATAAAGCTGTAAATAATGAAATAGAAAATGTTGTTAATAATCATGGGGATGTTTTATATACTAGAGATCCAGCTTTGGATCCTAAAAAACAAAATGAACAAATCAAAGACCTTATTTCTTTAGGAATCGATGTTTTAATTATTAATCCTGTTGAATCTTCGAGTATTAATAAAACATTAAAAGAAGTCAAAAAAGCAGGAATTAAAATTATTGTAGTAGATGCTCCTATTAGTGATGATCAAATTGCAGATTGTACAGTTGTTTCAGATAATTATGATGCAGGAGTACAGTGTGCTAAAGATATGATGCAACGCTTTGATCATGCACGTATTGCTTTACTTGAACATTCTAAAGCCTTATCAGCGGTTGATCGTATCAACGGCTTTAAAGATACAGTTGCTTTAAATGAGAATTATCAAATAGTAGGAAGTGAAGATTGTTTAGGACAAACGGAACTTGCTTTACCTGCTTTAAATAAAATTATTCAACAAGGAATTGATTTTGATGTTGTCTTTTGTTTGAATGATCCAACGGCTTTAGGAGCACTAGCTTCTATAAAAGAAAATGATTTAGAGCATGATGTTTTTATTTATGGAGTTGATGGTTCACCAAATATAAAGAAATTGTTGGCAGAAACGAAAGCAATTGTGGGGACATCTTCACAATCACCTACTTCTTTAGGAAAAGAAACAATTAAGGTGGCTTATAAGATGTTACACCATAAAAAGTATAAACGCTCAATTATTGTTCCAACAAAATTGATTACCAAAGAAAATATAGAAGAATATGATATAACGGGGTGGCAATAATGAATCATCTTACAAAAGAATATGTTACAAAGTTAAAAGATTCATTATTGTTAATTAATGCGGTTGTTATTATCTATAATGCTTCTTTATTTTTACTTTCTACCAAATATATTTCAGTGCATTATTATGCACGAGATTTCTTAAATAAAGTATCTTATATTACTAGAACACCACAAAATATCTTTTTTGAATCGATTTTTCTTTTTATTATTATTGTTTTATTAATGAAATTAAGAGAAAAAGATAATTTAAAAATGGCGAATGGTCTTGTTTATATCGAAATTATTCTTTCATTTTTATTAATTATTCGTTTAAATGGTTCTTATAATGGAATTTTACTCTTTGTTTTTGCTGATTTACTTTATAATATGAGAAATATTAAACATATGGCCTTACTTTTATTAATGGCCTTTGGTTTATTATTGATTTCAGATTTTAATATTTTATCAAATATTATACATATGCCAAGTATTGAATCTTATTTATCATTTTATCCAAATTCAAGTCGAACATTTATGTTATTTGCTAAAAATATTTTAGCTTCATTAAATGTTGTTGTTTTTATTCTTTATCTTATTTGCCAAGTTTTAGTTCAACAAGAAGAAACAAAGAAAATCAGTAAAGAACTTCAACTTGCTTCAAAAGTCAATGATGAATTAAAAACATATTCTGCTTTATCTGAAAAAATGGCAGAAGATAAAGAAAGAAAAAGAATTTCAAGAGAGATACATGATACTTTAGGACATGCCTTAACAGGTATTTCGGCGGGAATTGATGCTTGTATTGCTTTGATTGATATTGATCCACAAAAGTCAAAAGAACAACTTTTGGTAATTAGTAATGTTGTTCGTGAAAGTATTAAAGATGTTCGACGTTCTTTATATAAGTTAAGACCGGGAGCACTTGATCAAAGAACTTTAAAAGATGGTTTGATTAAAATGATTGAGGAATTTCAAAGTGTTTCTCATTTAAATGTTGATTTGTATTATGAATGGGAAAATGTTGATTTTGAAAATACGAAAGAAGATATTATTTTTAGAATTATTCAAGAAACGATGACAAACGCTTTAAGACATGGACATGCTTCTTATATTGAAATTCATCTTTTTGACGAAGAGGAAAAATATATGATTATTATGCAAGATAATGGAAGTGGCTGTAAGGAAATTCATTATGGATATGGCTTGAAACAAATGCATGAACGTGTTGCCATATTAAATGGAACGATACATTTTTATAGTGAAGAAGGATTTAGAACAGTTGTAGAAATACCAAAAATAGGAGGAAAAAAAGATGATTAAAGTGATGATTGCAGATGATCAAGAACTTATTAGACAGTCTTTACAAATTGTTTTATCAACACATGAAGATTTGAAAGTCGTAGATGCTGTTGAAAATGGTTTTGCAGTTCTTGAGAGTATAAAAAAAGAAAGGCCAGATGTCATTTTAATGGATATTCGTATGCCAGAAATGGACGGTGTTTATTGTACAAAGGCTGTCAAAGAAAAATATCCAGATATTAAAATCATTATTCTTACCACTTTTGATGATGATGAATTTGTCTTTAGTGCTTTAAAATATGGAGCAAGTGGTTATATATTAAAAGGTGTCAGCATGGATGAACTTTATCGTGCTATTTGTACTGTTTATAATGGTGGGGCCATGATCAATCCTGATATCGCCACTAAAGTATTTAAATTATTTTCTAAAATGTCGATGAGTAATTATGCAATTCAAGTTGATGACTCTTTATCAAAAGATTTAACACAAGCAGAACTTAAGGTCATTCAACAAGTAGGTTTTGGCTTATCAAATAAAGAAATTGCTCAAAAGCTTTTCTTATCTGAAGGAACTGTTCGTAATTATGTCAGTACTGTTTTATCAAAATTAGCGCTTCGTGATCGTACACAACTTGCGATATGGGCGGTACAAACAGGAGTAACAATGCAAGAATTTGGTGATGAAAGTGTCTAAAACAAAAAAACTGATTATTACTCTTATAAGTGTGTCTTTAGTACTTATTTATTGTTTGATCAATGATCCAAGTCGTGAGATAACACTTACTTTAGGGCTTTATGCAGGAAGTAGCTGGGATGTGCCTAATGGTGAAAGTTATCAAGTGATTGATCAAGCAATTCAAAAGTTTGAAAAGAAATACCCCAATGTTCATTTTGAATATAAAAGTGGAATTATGAAAGATGATTATTCTTCATGGTTAGCGAATGAAATTACTAAAGGGACTACACCAGATCTTTTCATGGTTTTATCAAGTGATTTTAATACATTATCGTCAATTGGAATATTAAAAGATTTAAATCGTCTTATAAAAGAAGATCAAACAGATACTTCAATGTTTTATCAAAGTGCCTTGCTTGCAGGAAATAATAGTAGTCAATATGCTCTTCCTTATGAAATCAATCCAACAATTATGTGTATCAATCATGATTTACTTACCAAAGAAGGTATTGCTATTCCTTCAAGTAATTGGACCATTGATGATTTTTATAATATTAGTAATCAAGTTACAAAAGATACAAATCATGATAAAAGTATTGATCAATATGGCTGTTATGGTTTTGATTGGAAGGATGCAATTGATTGTTATGGATTAAATATTTTTGAAGAAGATAGTTGTTATTTAGATAAAAAAGAAGTAAAAGAAGCATTATCTTATCTTACAAAAATAAATGAATTATCCAAAGGGTATCAAATATCTTCAGAAGATTTTGATCAAGGAAAAGTAGCTTTTTGTCCATTGACTTTTGCTCAATATCGTACATATCAACCTTATCCTTATCGTATTAGTAAGTATACTTCATTTAGATGGAGCTGTATTCCAATGCCAGGAACAAAAACAAATACTGTGACAACACACTTAGATACATCTTTAATAGGAATGTCATCGCAAACAAAACATAGTCAAATGGCATGGGAATTTTTAAAAACGTTGACAATGGATGAAGATATCCAACAATCATTGCTTAATAATTCTAAAGGAGCTTCTCCTTTAAAAAAAGTGATGCTTTCTAAAAAAACAAAAGAAATACTTGATACAGATACAATGTCAAATGCTTCTTTAAATCAAGGTGTTTTAAATAAGATTTTAGAAAACACGTTAGTAGAGCCTAAATTTAAAGAATATGAAAATATTCTGGAAAAAGCAGATTATTTGATTAATCAAAGTATTGATCAAGGAACAATTGATAATGATCTTAATAAGATACAAAAGAAATTAGAAAATGAATTGAAATAGATAGCTTGTGGCTATCTTTTTTATTTATGACAAATGTCATAGTTGGAATGATATTTGTCAATTTTTTTATGATTTTTGTCACTTAAAAGTCGTGATTGAAGACACGTTGCAAGTGCTTTCATATTTGGTATTCTATAGGTGCAAGGAGGGAAGGACATGAAATATTTAGTATTAGTAAGTCATGGTGAATTTGCAGCTGGTTTAAAAACATCATTAATGATGTTGGCAGGACAAAGGGATGATGTTATTGCTTCAGGTTTACCCGATGGAAAGACAGCAGATGAATTTGCGGAAATCTTTAAAGAAAGTGTTAAGGACATTCATGAAGATGATGAAATTGTTTTATTAGCGGATATTGTAGGAGGATCACCACTTACAACTGCTTTAAATGTTTTAGCTGAAAAAGGTTTAATGGAAAAGACAACAACAATTGGTGGGATGAATTTACCATTAGCCCTTACTTCAGTATTAATGAAAGATACTTTACAAGGAGATTCCTTTGTACAAGCTGTCTTAAGTGAAGCAACAACAGCTTTACAAGAATTTAAAGTCGTAGAAGACGACGAAGATGATATTTAAGGAGGAAGAAAGATGTCAGTATCATTTATTAGAATTGATGATCGTATGATTCACGGTCAAACATGTACACGTTGGGCAAGAGAATACCCATGCGATGGTTTAGTGGCTGTAAACGATAAAGCAGCAAATAATTCAGTATTAAAAGCAGCTTACAAATCAGCCAGTGGAAAGAAAACATTTGTATGGACAATGGATACTTGGCAAAAGAAAAGTCAAAAGGTTTTAGATAGTCAAGATCAATATTTCTTAATTACTAAAAATCCTATTGATATGAAAAAAATTCTTGTTGATCAAGGATTTGATTGTGGTATTAAAACAGTTATTGTTGGACCTTGTAATGATCGTGAAGGAGCAACAAAACTAGGAAACAATCAATCCATTACACAAGAAGAAGCCGAAGCTTTTGAAGCTTTAGCTAAAGCAGGTTATACAATCAAATTTGCTTTATTACCAGATGTTTCAATTGGAACATGGGATGATTTTAAAGGAAAATTTGGTTTTTAACAAATATATAAATAAAGGGGAAGAAAAATTATGACAATTAGTTGGTTACAAGCGGCATTACTTGGTTTATTTGCTTGTTTATCAAGTATGCCAGGATTAGGTGGTACTTCCTTTGGTAACTACACATTAGGTCGTCCTTTAATTGGGGGACTTGTTTGTGGGATTATCTTAGGAGATATCAAAACAGGTATTTTAGTAGGAGCAGCAATGCAAGTTGTCTACATTGCATTAGTTACTCCAGGTGGAACCGTTTCAGCAGACGTTCGTGCTGTAAGTTACATTGGGATTCCACTTGCAATGGTAGCGTTAAATAGTTATGGTTTATCTGCTGCCACAAAAGAAGGAGCAGCTCTTGCAACTTCATTTGGAACAATGGTTGGTACTTTAGGTACAGTATTGTTCTACGGAACAGCAACAATCAACTTAGCATGGCAACATGTTGGATGGAAAGCTGTTGAAAAAGGGGATTATCATAAATTATATCTTGTAGATATGGTATTACCTTGGATTTCACATATTTTATGTTCATTTATTCCAGCCTTAATTATGTGTAAATTAGGAGCAGATGTTGTTGAACTTATTAAAACAACATTACCTATGGATGGTTTAGCTATGAAAACTTTATTTACAGTTGGATCATTATTACCATGTGTCGGAATTGCAATCTTATTAAAACAAATTGTTACAAAAGCAGTTGATTTCATTCCATTTTTCTTTGGATTTACTCTTGCTGCTTCAATGGGAATCAATTTAGTTGCGGCAACAGTGATTGCTGGTATGTTTGCTTTAATTAACTACAAATTAAAAATGTTACAAAATCAAAGAGTAGCTGCACCTGCAGGAGACTTTGATGATGAAGATGAGGAGGATATTTAAGATGGAAAAGAAACTATCTAAAAAAACATTAACTAAATCCTTCCACAATTGGTATTATGGAAACTTAACATGCTTCTCTCAAGAACATATGCAAACTTTTGGTTATCTATGCTCTATGTTACCAGTAGTAGAAGAACTTTATGATAAAAAAGAAGATCAAGCAAGATCAATGAAAACATACACTGCTTTCTTTAATACAGAACCTCAACTTGGTACTGTTATTGTTGGGATGACAGCTGGGTTAGAAGAAGCACGTGCCAACGGAACAGAAGATGTTGATGATGAAACAATCAACGGTTTAAGAGCTGGTTTAATGGGACCAATCGCCGGTATTGGGGATTCCCTAGTTGTAGGAACAGTTATTCCTATTTTACTTGGTATTGCTTTAGGTATGTCTACAGGTGGTTCTCCTCTTGGAGCTATCATGTACATAATCGTATGGAACTTATTTGCTTACTTTGGAATGAAATTCTTATATTTCAAAGGATATGAATTAGGTGGAAAAGCGGTTGATTTCTTAGTTGGTCCTCAAGGGGAAGCTTTAAGAGAATCAGTAACAATGTTAGGTGGTATTGTTATCGGTGCTGTATCAGCAACATGGATTTCAGTAACAACTTCATTTACGATGACAGCAGCTGGAGCTAAAAAACCTTTCTTAGATTTACAAAAAACATTAGATGGTGTTTATCCAGGATTATTAACAGCTGTCTTTGTTGTTGGATGTTGGTATTTATTATCTAAAAAGAAAATGTCACCAATTAAAGTAATGTTATTATTAGTTGTTGTTGCCTTTATTGGTGTATTTGTTGGATTCTTCAATCCAGGATTATCTTATTAAAAGGAGAAAAAAGATGAATAGTCAAGAAAAACAAGGATATATAGATGAAATTAACTATCAAAAGAAAATGATTCATAATCTTATAAAATGGTTACGCAATTTGTTCTTCCTTTCCTCTCTGGGAGTCTTATTGATGTATTATTTTTCAAATATCCTATTTATAAAAATCTTTGCAATCATATTAATAATAATATCTATATTAGCGATTATCCTTGTTGGAAAGGCTATTTACAGTGGTAAGAAAAACATAAATAAAATTGTTGATCAGTTTTCCTTCAAATATAAAAACTCTCTATAACTCATACAAAAAACCGCTTAGGCGGTTTTTATGTTATACTTTGTTTGGTGATATTATGATAACAAATAAAATCAATACAATTTTAAATAACAGTCAACAAGATGATATCGATTATACGATTTGTAACTATATTAAAATGAATTTAAAAGAAGTTGTTTTTATGTCCATTGAAGAACTTGCAAAACAAACCTATGTTTCTAAAGCAAAAATCTCTAAATTTATAAAAAAATTGGTTATGATAACTATATTGCCTTTAAAGATGATTGTTTATTAGAATTAGAAATTAGAAAACAAGTCACAAATACCAACTATTTTCTTACAAAGAAGCACCTTCATGATTCACTATCTTGGATTGAAAAGAATTTAATGAAGATTGAACAAAGTCAAATCGATTACTTTGTAAGAAAAATAAAAGAAGCTAAGCATATTTATCTTTATGGAGTTGCTTATTCACATTTACTTTGTCAATATGTTCAATATGAAGGAGATCTTTTTCAAAAAGATATTCTTGTTTTAGATGAAAATGAAGTATCTATTGATCAATTAAAAGAGGATGATTTATTGATTGTTATTGGTGTAGAAGAAGATGCTTTAAGTAAACAATCTTCACGTTGTTTACGAAAGCTTTTAAGAAATCAAGGAAATAAACTTTTGCTTTCAACACAATTAATTGATCAAACGATGTTGAAATATTTTCAAGGAACTCTACTTGTATCTATAGATCATTTAGAAATGAAAGAAAGAAGACTTCTTTTTCGTTATTTAATAGATATGTTAGTATCACGCTACTTTGAATTAGAATGTGCTTAAGGTACATTTTTTTCATCTTGTCAAGAAAGTTTATGAAATATAAAAAAGAAAAGAAATTTAATTATTTTAAAGTAAAGTAATCCATAAGGAGGAAAGAAAAATGAATTTTAAAGATAAAGTGGTTATAATTACCGGAGGAACAAGTGGTATT
>ERZ835980.3320-NODE-3320-length-12692-cov-4.464905_pt1 | contig 12692 bp, 5 predicted proteins | sample MGYA00519943_ERZ835980 | MGnify/ENA primary metagenome ERZ835980 (study PRJEB31850, sample SAMEA3708791) | human gut metagenome | biome: human gut; feature: human-associated habitat; material: faeces | place: China | collected 2014 ... | reverse complement strand
CGCAGCGCTCCTTCATTACGTTTTATGGTGCGCTTCGGAATATTCTGTTGTCAGCAGGATTTCCTGCTATGTTCCATATGATAGCACTAGAACAAACGTTTGTCAATAACTCTTTGCGGAAATTTTTTCTCTTACTGCTGCCGTTTCAAATCGAATCGATTCTATCCGTAATTTGTATATCTTTTTTGCGTTGAATTTTCCAACGTTGGAAAATCCAATTTTGGAAAAAATGAACTACCGTATTCAGCCATCCTCCCATTCGTCCCATGCCTCATCCTCATCTTCAAACCAGTCCGGATTATCCTCATAGAGATCTTCTGGATTATCGTATTCGTCATGCAGACCGTTCGAGCCGTGGTTCGTGCCGCCGGTTTGGTTTTGAGATGGGGTGCTTGGTTTGTACTCCGGCTGATGATAAATTGTCCCTTTCAACGCCATATCGTTCCAGTATTCCAGATTTCGCTGCTCCGCGGTCAGAACCTCCTCGTTTTCAGCAGTTACCACAAATACCGGATAGAGATAGTCACCAGCGCGGATCTGCCATACAAACGTATAGCAAACCTGCCCGGAACGCATTTCGTGCGTCACTTTGCTGGCTTTGCCAAGTTTTGTGGATGTCAGTTCCTCATACGGCATTCCCGGATAGGGCAGATCGGCGTTTTGAAGTGCTTCGATCCTGGCCTGTTTTTCCTCGCGCCGACGCTGCGCGGCAGCTTCTTCCTCCAGACGGGCCTGCTCTGCCCGCTGTTCTTCCTGCTCGCGTTTCTCCCGCTCTGCAGCCTGCTGTGCAATGACCATCTGACGGTTCGCCTCGGCAGTTCTCTTGAGCGGCGGCAGGGCAAATACGAAAAATGCGACGGCAGCAACTCCCGCTGCCAACCAGCCCCAAGGAATTCGGCGTTTTGGCTTCTTCGGTTCGTCCTGCTCCGGCAGCGGCGGAAGCGTAAACGTCGGTGCTTCCGGAACCGGTTCGACTTCAAACAAAGCAGTCTTATCCGGCACAGTCTGCACCGCAGGCGGTTCTACTGGTACGGGCGGCATCGGGGTCGCAGTTTTTTCGGTCGTTGTTTGCTCGACGGGCGGGATTTTCTTCTCCGGAAATGCCGTTTGCTCAGATTTCCGGAGCACAAACTTCGCCTTTTCCGGCGGATACGGCGCATCCTGCGCGCTGCAAACAAAAACGTCCGTCACGCGGCCAGTTTTCTCCGCATTCCGGTTTCCAACCGGAACGACCACAAAATCACCGACTGCAAGCGGCAAGCCGCCTGTCAGATAGGCATAAGGGTTTCCGCCGTCCTTGAACTGCACATTGCAGAACTGATAATATCCGCCGCCATTACCCGCAGGCACAGTCTTTTCATAAAAATCTGTCCAAGGCTCGGATTCTTCCTCCGGTTCCTCATCTTCGTCATCTTCCTCTGGTTCTTCCGGTTCTTCCGGCAGGCGGATCGCTGCCCAATATGGCTCAATCTCCTTGGCAAAATCAATTATCGGCGTACTATCGCTGCTGAAATAATTGTAGAGTCGGCTCGTATCGTCCAAAAGCTCCTGCAAATCATCATCTTTCCCGACGCGGCGTTCCGGCGGCAGATTGTCGAGTAGATTTCTCCAGAACGAACCGAGACGCTTCTCGGAAATCTCACCGATTTCCGCAAACAGAACCTGCTTCGCGCACAATGCCTGATAGACGCTCTCGTCCAGCGTCGGCTGAAACTCGTTCCAGAACGCGCGCAGAAGATAACGCATACTCTCGTCAATCGTCTGCGTCTGGAGTGCGGCGGAGATCACATACAGAGCAAGGTGCATCGTGCGGATGGCCTGATCCTCACGCTCCCCCTCCAGATGCGCAAGGTCGCGATACATCCAGTTAATGAGGTCAGAGACATGATCCGCAAAGTCCGCTGCAATTTGTGCACGCTTCTGCTCGGCAGCAGCGTTGGCACGTTTGCGCTTTTCCTTCGCTTCGATTTCATCACCGAATGTACGCCAGTACCCTGATAATAGTCAAGCTGTATGAAGAAGTCAAATTGACATTCGCGCATCTTTTCAGTATAATGTCGACGGGTGGGTACCTACCGGCAGTTATCGAAATATGCAAAGAAGTACAAGCGCCAACAGGGGAGCGAAGTGCCTTCGTCACAAAAAAGAACGATTTTTCCAATGACGGCTTGCCAGCGGGCATTGTGAGAGCGTGCCGGAACGGTGAAAAGACGTGGATCCTGTTCGGATGACTTTTACCTGTTTTCCCCTCAAGAACACTGAAACAGACGGAAAAGACAGCGTTTCACAAATCATTTGGGTGAAGTATCAAAAAACAATGTGATGAAATTATAAATTTTGAGCAAAATTTACAATCTCCATACTTGATTTTTGAGCTTTTATGTGCTATAAGTTTATTTGGCGTTGACGCGGGCTCAATATAGTGACCGCAGACTATAAACACAAACAAGTGTTATGCGGTGTTTTTGCACCGCATAACATTTGTCTGCTTGAGCGCGCGCCAGCATTCTAGGCAAGTCACAGGAAGTCGGACTTGCCCCTTTTTGCGCCCGAAAACGGGCAAAATTTTTGCTGATGAGAGGAGATAATTATGAAGAATCAGCACAGCAGGATCCTCGCATGGCTGCTGGTTTTCAGCATGGTTCTGGCAATGATGCCGGCGATGCTGATCACGGCCTCTGCTGATGAGCCTGTGTCCGCGGCGACGTGGGCAAAAACGGATTTGAAGGATATCAAGTCGACGGATACCGTCGCCATCACGATGACGCGCGGTGAGGTCACCTATGCGCTTCCCACGACGATTGACGCGGAGAAGAAGGTGGCACTTGCACTTGTGTGCACCGTCAAGGGCAACACGCTCACCATGAGCGGCACAGACGCGCAGTACGGCTGGCACATCACCGCCGCAGAGGGCAGCGACGGGTATTACATCACCACCGGTGAGAACTACCTGTCTCTGAGCAATACGGCAAAGGGTGTTGTAATCGGCAAGGACGTGAAGGCGCTCTGGACGGTCAACGAGCACGGCTACCTGAATGCCGATATTGTCCTGTCGGACAAGACGGTCAACCGTATGCTCGGCGTTTACGTTCCGACGAAGGAAGACCAGACTCCCGATTGGCGCTGCTATTCCGCGTCGAGCGGCGTACCCAGCAATATCAAGGACGAGACGCTGAGCTTCTGGGTGCTTGGTGGAACCGGCTCTGTGCCGACGCCCAATCCCGACCCCAAGCCGGAGCCCGACCCGAAGCCCGAACCCGACCCCAAACCCGACCCGAGGCCCAATCCGGCAGCCGGCGAAGCGGCGCAGCTGACGGAGCTTCACTCCGGCGATCAGGTCTACATCTGCAACCCGGCGTCCAGCGAGAAAGCCAAAAGTCGCGTCATGTCCGGGCTGGGTGAGGACGGCAAGCAGTTTACCTCTGTTGAGGCGGAGATCACCGACGGCGTCCTTTCGGTCACTGCGGAGATGCTTGCGCTGACCGTCACCGTGGACTCTGACGGCAATTATACGTTCCAGGACGAGAACGGAAACTACCTGACAGTCAACGGAAAGAACGATATGTCTCTGGAGAGCGCTCCCTCCGAGTCCAGCTCGTGGACGCTGGAGGCTGCAAAGGACAAGGAAGGCAACGAGATCGCGGGCAGCTTCCTTGTCAAGAATGCGGCGGTGTTTGAAGAAAAGAATCTGTATCTCGAAAACTATAAAGGCAACTTCACGTCCTATATTTTCCAGAGCCGGAGCAGGACAATGTACACCATGCAGTTCTTCTCTGCCGGTAAGACTTCAACCGGCGGCTTTACCACGGAACTGACGGCAGGCGACAAGGTCGTGCTCTATCAGCCGTCCAGCGGCATGGCACTGTCCAGCACTGTCGCGGACAACGAGAAGAAGAGCAACCTTGTCGGAACGGATGTAACTGTTTCGGACGACGGCGTGATGTCCGGCTATGCGGAAGAGAACATCTGGACGGTCGGCGTCATTGAAGGCGAAAAGGGCAAGCAGTATACCTTTGAAAACGGCGGTAAGTATCTGGAAGGCTATCCGGTCAAGCTGACGCTGGGCGACAAGGCGTTCAACTGGGATCTCTCCGCGGCGGAAGGCACCGATATGTTCTTTGTCAAGAACTTTATGAGCGCGCAGCTGGGCTGGAGCACGGAGAGCAAGAGCTTCTATCTGGGCTTCAACAACGAAGGCGCGACTGAAAACTTCGGCTTCCGTTTCTACGCGATCGGCAATGGCGGCAGCGGCGGCGGCTCGGTCACCAAGACCGTTGCAACGCCCAAGGCGTCTCCCCGTTCCGGTGAAGTTCACAACGGCGATAAGGTCACCTTCACCTGCGCGACCGAAGACGCGACCATTCTTTACAAGGCAAACGGCGCTGCGGACTGGACGACCTACACCGCTCCGATTGCCATCACGGAGGACATCTCCTTCACCGTGAAGGCAGTCAAGGAAGGCATGGAGGACAGCCGCGAGGTCACCTTCAAATACACGGTCTATGTCCCGCCCGTACTCGGCGAGCACAAGGCGGAAATCGTGAAGGATGCCTCCACGCTCTCCTCCGGCGACCGCATTCTGGTTGTTGTCAAGGAGCTGGACTACGCAATGGGCCAGACCCAGAAGGCGAACAACCGCGACAATGCGCCGGTCATCAAGGATGAGGCCGCTGGACTGCTCAGCTACGAGCCGGAAAGCGCACAGATCATTCAGCTTGAGTCCGGCATTGAGGACGGAACGTTCTCGCTGTACTGCCTGAACGGCAACCACACCGGCTATCTCTATGCACCGCTCGGCTCCAGCGCGCAGGGCAGCAACTGGCTGCGCACGCAGGACGAAAAGGATATCAACGGCTCCTTTACCATTGATATCGCTGCGGACACCACCGCGACCATCACCTCCAAGGCGGACAAGGGCTCCAACACCATCCGCTACAACACGGCAGGCATTTTCTCCTGCTATGGCCCCAAGAACCAGAAGGCAGTTACGGTCTACCGTCTGCTCGAAGACAACGAAAAGCCCGGCCTGCCGAACGCAGGTGACAAGGTTGCCATCTACAACCTGCTGGCCAAGGGTGTTCTGTCCGGCATGACCGGCGACCTGTCGGATATTTACGGCTGCGCGATCAGCGCGACCGGCGCTGAGATCAAGAACGGCAAGGCGCTCTGCGACAACGGCGCCGTGATCTTCACGGTCTCCAAGAGCGGCGAGTTCTACCGCTTCCACAACGAGGCGTTCGGCTATCTCTGCTCCTATGGCACGGGCAACAACGCCTACTACTCCACCGAACTGACGGACGACGCAAACTGGACGCTGGAAGCCTACAACGGCGGCTATCGCATGAAGAGCAATGCGGCCTTTGAGGACAAGAGCCAGTACCTCCAGTACTTCTCCGGCGGCTTTACGACGTGGGGAATGTACAACGTCACCGACCGCGACGTATTTACCTATCACTTCTATCCCTGCGCAAACGCCAAGCTGACTGACGGCGTCGTCAACGAGCCGAAGGCTGTTTTCGGCAACCTGGCGGACGCTCTGGCCGGTCAGCGCTACATGCTGCATTTCACGATCGACGCACTGTTCGGCGTGAAGGAGCTGCATGTCGCTATGAACGGCGTGGAGCTTGCGTACACGGAGCTCGACGGCCACTACACGGCTGTCATCCCTGCCGAGTACATCAAGGGTGAGAAGCTGACCGTCCGTGTCTATGGCGCCGACAACAAGGGCGTCGCCATCGACTCCACGGTTGACATCCAGATCAAGGACGAGCCCGGCATCACCGACGTTCGCCCCATCGCAAACGCCCAGACCAAGAACGACAAGCGCCCCGAGATCTCTGCGGTGCTTGCAAACGTCGGCACGAACCCCACTGTCACGATGAGTGTGAACGGTGTGGACGTCGCCTTCACCTACGAGAACGACAAGGTCAGCTACAAGCCGACCGCCGACATGGAGGACGGTCGTGTTTCCGTCACCATCACGGTCACCCGCGCTGACGGCAAGTCCGTCACGAAGACCTGGAACTTCGTTATCGGTGAGACCAATTACCAGATGCTCTTCGGCCAGCTCCACTCCCACAACGGCGAGTATTCCGACGGTGCAGGCACGCTGTCCATGGCTCTGGACTATATCGCAAGCCTTCCGGAAAGCGCGAACGTTGACTTCGTTGCCTTCACGGACCACTCCAACTACTTCGATACGACCGACGCCCCCAACCCCGCCGAGGCACTGCACGACATGACCAAGGCGACTGCGTTCTCTCAGGAGCGCTGGGCGACCTACAAGAACACCGTTGCGCAGTTCAATGAGACCCATGAGGGCATCATTGGTCTTGCGGGCTTTGAGATGACCTGGTCCGGCGGCCCCGGCCACATCAACACCTTCGCAACGAAGGGCATCGTTTCCCGTAACAACAAGACGCTGAACAACAAGTCCGGCGACGCGGGTATGAAGGAATACTACGCGCTGCTGGCGCAGGACGAGGGCAAGGACTCCATCTCCCAGTTCAACCATCCGGGCACGATGTTCGGCAACTTCTCGGATTTCAACTATTGGAATCCCGAAGCCGACAGCCGCATGCACCTCGTTGAGGTCGGTAACGGCGAAGGCCAGATCGGCGGGTCCGGTTACTATCCCAGCTACGAGCAGTACACGCTGGCACTGGACAAGGGCTGGCATCTGGCTCCGTCCAACAACCAGGACAACCACAAGGCAAAGTGGGGCAACGCCAACGATGCCCGCGACGTCCTTTTTGTTGAGCAGGCCACGGAGGAGGGCATCTACGATGCGATCCGCAACTACCGTGTCTACGCAACGGAGGACAAGAACCTTGAGCTCGGCTATACGGTCAATGACCTGCCGATGGGCACCATCATTGAATCGGTTCCCGAGATGCTGAAGTTTGATGTTTCCGTCATGGATCCGGACGAGCAGGACTCCATCTCCAAGGTGGAGCTGATCGTCAACTCCGGTAAGGTCGCCTACACTTGGGACGATCCCGCGGAGCTTGCGGCCGGTATCCTTACGGTAGAGCTCAAGCCCGAATATTCCTACTATTATGTCAAGGTCACGGAGGCTGACGGCGATCTGGCGGTCACCGCACCTGTCTGGGTCGGCGAAAGCCTGCAGCTCGGCATCACCGAGATGACTGTGGACTCCACCAACCCCATTGTCGGTGAAACGGTCACGCTCACGACGAAGCTTTACAACAAGGAAAGCTCCGACGCGCAGATCAAGAGCGTTGTCTACACCACCGAAGGCTCCAAGGTCCTCTTTACCGACACCACGCCGCGCGTCCTTTCTGCCGACAGCTCCGTGAGCATCGACTGGAAGTACGTTACCGAGCTTGCAAAGAAGACGACCATCACCGTGACGGTCGTGGTCGAGATGGAAGGCAAGGAGTACACCTTCTCCGCCGCCGTCGATCTTGATGTGCAGGACGTCAGCAGCCTCGCTTATGTCGGCGTTGACGCTTCGCACAACAACGAGTATGTTTCCGGCTACAACAAGGGCCTGATGGGCAACTTCACGACGATTGCTGCCGACTCTACGGTTCGCGTTGACATGCTGGACACCTCTGAGAAGCTGATCGCCGCCTGCAAGGACGGCAAATACGCGGCTCTGGTCATCACGCCGCCCTCTCGCCGTGTTGCGGAAGGCAAGGACTACACCGAAGCGGAGCTCAAGGCTCTGGCTGAGTTCAACGCCGCCGGCGGCGTCCTGCTGATCTCCGGCGTTGGCGATACCAACGACCAGCTTCCCGGTGCAAAGCACACGGCTGCAACACAGAATGCGCTGCTTGAGAAGCTCGGCTCGTCTCTGCGTCTGTCCGACGACGGCCTGTATGAAGACACCTCCTTCGCGCTGACGCTGAACAGCTTCGGCAGCAGCAAGCTGGTGCAGGGCCTCACCACCGGCATCTCCTACTACGGCGGTTCCACGATCTACACGGTCGATGCCACCGGCGCAGTCTCCAGCGAGATTCCCGCAACGGTTGCAGCCATGCTCTTTGCGAATGCAGCCGGCACCTCCGTTGACAAGGACGGCGACGGCCTTGGCGGTGAGACAACGCCGAAGTACGCATACGCGGAAAAAGACGCGCGTCTGCTCGTCATGGCTTCCGAGCAGCTGCCCGGCAAGGGCCTGATCGTTGTTTCCGGCTCTACGTTCATGAATGACTTCGATCTGCAGATCCCCGCAGCCAACGGCAACAATGCGCTGCTGCAGAACATCTTCAAGGCAATCAATCCTGTGAAGGTCACCCCGATCGCCGAGGTGCGCAAGCAGACGGAGTCCGGCTACAAGTATACCATCGAAGGCGTTGTCACCTCGAATGCCTCCGGCTATGACAAGACCACCGCGTTCTTTGACTGCATCTATGTGCAGGACGCAACGGGCGGCGTCTGCTGCTTCCCGATCGCCGGTGATTTCAAGCTGGGTGACGTTGTCCGCGTGACCGCTACGACGCACTTCTTCCAGGGTGAAGCGGAGCTTCAGGTCGTTTCGGCTGAAAAGCTGGGCGAGACCACGCCGGTCGAGCCGACCGTCATCACGGCGGCGCAGCTCAACAACCGCTCCAAGGAAGGCCTGCTTGCAACGATCAAGGGCACTGTGACAAAGATCACCGAAGCCAGCGGCCTGCCTGAGTCCATCTATGTGAAGGACGAGAGCGGCGAGGTTGCAAGAGTATTCATCGACGGCTACATTTGCAGCCAGATGGAGATTGCCGGTCTGAAGGTCGGCTGCTCCATTGAGGCAACCGGTCTTGCGTCCTACGATGACACCTATGCCATCGAGAACGACAGCCACGCACGTCTGCGTGTCAGAAACCGCGCAGAGATCATCTGCAAGGAGAACACCGAGCCCACCGAGCCTGAGAAGCCCGAAAAACCCGAGGCCAAGCCGAATCCCGGCGTGATCGTCATTCCGGGCAGCGGCAGACCGTCCTCCAACCCGTTTGCCGATGTGACAAAGGGCACCTGGTACTATGACTATGTCATGATCGCTGCCAGAAACGGTCTGGTCGAGGGCGACCAGTACGGCAACTTCCGTCCGCAGGCGGGTCTGACCCGTGCGGAGCTGGTCACGCTGCTGTACCGCCTGGCCGGTTCTCCCGCAGTGTACGGCAGGCCCTCCTTCACGGATACCACGCGTGAGTGGTATCAGGACGCCATCGCCTGGGCTGAGCAGAACGGCATCAGCAACGGCCTTGGCAACGGCAAGTTTGCTCCGGATGCACTGGTCACCCGTGAGCAGATGGTCACCATGATCTGGCGTCTGGCAGGTGAGCCGGCGTCCAATGCGGACCTCAGCTCCTTCAAGGATGCGGACAGTATCCCCGCATGGGCTCAGAACGCATTTGCATGGGCTGTCGAGCAGGGTATCGTCAGCGGCACGCGCCACTGGAACCGAATCGGCCTGTATCTTGCACCGCACGATGACATCAAGCGCTGCGAGTCCGTGAAGATTCTGGTTGTCTACGCAAAGCTGAAGTAAGTCTGCAAAACTGAAAAACAAACGTCCCACCCTGCGCTCGCGCAGGGTGGGACAAGCGCCATTCACATAGATACCTTCTTTCAAGCAAGCATCCGCCCGGCGGATGCCTGTTTGACAGAATGTATTTTACCGGGTATGGGTATGAAATGAAAAATAAGAACAATTCTATAAGCCGTTCCAATCGCACTGCCGCCGCGTCTGTGCTGGTCGTTGTGCTGATTCTTGGGATATTTGCGGCGCTGTATTTCTATGCGCATGATGCGGAAGAAAATACGATAAAGCCAACCGAATACGCGGAGTATGAAAAAGGCCGCGTTGTCGAGATTTTGATGGACAACTGCGAGGTCAGCGAGGTGGCGGAAAATGCCTACCGCGGCGACCAGAAGCTCCTTGTCAAGGTCACCTCCGGTCAGTACAAAGGCGAAACAATGCTGGTTTCCGGTTTTGTCGGCCCCATCTACGGCGAGCCTGCGAAGGTCGGGCAGAGCGTTGTGCTGAGCATCAACACCTATGCAAACGGCGACCACACGGCCACCGTGTATGAGTACAACCGGACGCCCATTGTCTTTCTGATACTCGGCATATTCGTTCTGGTGACGATCGCGGTGGGCGGCCGCACCGGCGCGAAATCCGTGCTCGGCCTGATCCTCACCATGGTCGTGATCCTGATGGTCTTCCTGCCGCTTTTGATGAAAGGCTGGCTGCCGATCCCTACCGCATTCCTGCTTTGTTCGCTGGTTGCGGTCGTGTGCTTCGTCATTCTGGGCGGATGCAGCAAAAAAGTCCTCTGTGCCTGCATCGGCACGATCGGCGGCGTCGCGTTTTCCATGCTCTTCGGCATCCTGACCCAGAAGCTGCTGCATCTGGACGGCCTGCGCGCGACCGATGCCGAAGCACTTTTACAGCTCCGCCAGACGGGCACACCCGTTCACATCAGAGGGCTGCTTGTTGCAGGCGTCATCATTTCCGCCTTGGGCGCGGTCATGGACGTTGCAATGTCCATTGCCTCGGCGCAGTCCGAGTTGAAGGCAGTCGATCCCGACCTCTCTGCGCGGGCGCTGTGGCGCTCCGGCATGAACATCGGACGCGATATGGTCGGTACGATGACCAATACGCTGATCCTTGCGATTCTCGGCAGCGGAATGGTGCTGATCCTCTATCTCTACTCGCTGAATCTCTCGTGGTATCAGCTGATGGCGTCCAGCTACATTGCCATTGAGCTCATCAGTTCCGTCTCCAGCGCGATCGGCGTCATTCTCGCCGTCCCCCTGACAAATGCCGCCGGAGCGCTGCTCTATTCCACGCGTGCAAAAAATGCCGCCAAATAAAAAGGAACCCGGGAATCTGAGAGATTCCCGGGTTTTTGGCACCCCAGAGACGATTCGAACGTCCGACCCTTCGCTTAGGAGCAGAAATGTATCATTTCCCTCTGAGACAATTCTTGTCAAGATTTGTTCAAAATCCGCGCGAAAAAACGCGAAAACCAGACGGTTATAATTGCTAGAAGTTAGTTCGAGTCAAATCGGGATTGCAATAGATAAGTCCTGATTGTTAGAAAAAATGACGCCGTGTTAGAAGAAAATTAGAAATAGCTAATAAAGGCGTTAGGTATCATTTCCCTTGCGGATATTTTAGGAGAAATCAGCATCAAAGTCAATATCATTTTATCTACGGAGTTGGACATCCAAATTCAAATATAATACGGGAAAACTTAATATACATAGCACACCCACTTGCTCCACGACGGAGCCGGAGGATGCGCTTTTTTGTTGCCCGGTATGGGCGGGAATGGAGGCGAAAGCAATGAACGGACATACAGAGGACAAACCGAAAGACTGCCGGTACTGCTATTTCTGGAAGCAGACAGAGGGCTGCACCTACCGCGGCAAAACCGGCTGCTATTATATTTCGGCGCAGAAGCCGTCTGCCGCCGTCAACGAGTGCGACGGCTGTCCGTATGGGCGGGCGTCTCCTTGCATCGGCTGGTGTACAAAGGATCTGCTGCGCTCTATGGGCCTTTGGAAAGGGCGTGGAGATACATGACACTGGACTATTACTACGGGGATCAGGCGGAACAGTTTTCGTTCTACCATATCGAAATGTCCGAGATGATTGCCACAGCCAACGCCAAAAGCATTGAGGATATTATAGCAATTTTCAATAATACAGCAGAACGCTTTAGCTTTTGAGAAAAAGTGGTACGGCATCCGATTATCTTCTTTGATATTGCTTTCTGAAAACATGGATGAAGCAGAAAAGTCTGGCAAAGGAACTGCCTTTGTCAGAAACATGATGGCACACTTGATACAAAGTATGTCTGCGGCAGCAGGTGATCCAGATGAAGAATAAAGCGCCGATTAGAAAATATGACATCACGCAATGTGCTCTTTATAAATGTCGGACGAAAAAGCGTCTTGAACATCTTCTGTGTCTTGAACCCGGTGGTCTCAAAATAATTGATAGCATCATCGGGTATCACAAATTTGAAATCGATAAAAAGCATTCTAAGGATGTGAAGCTATGTCCCAATTCAACATCATCTCCGCCACCTCGGAGAGCACGGTCGTGGCCGAGTACACGCCGGATGCCTGCCGGTCGGACAGCTATCAGAGCGAGGCGGCGCTGGAGCAGGAATTTCTGCGGCTTTTGTGTGCGCAGGGGTATGAATATCTGGAGATCCACGACGAAGCCGCGCTCATCGCCAACCTCCGCCGCCAGTTGGAGGGTCTGAACGACTACGCCTTTTCGGACAGCGAGTGGACGCGCTTCTTTAGGGACTGCATCGCGGGCGCAAACGACGGCATTTTGGAAAAGACGCGCCGGATTCAGCTCGATCATGTGCAGGTGCTGCGGCAGGACAGCGGCGCGTCCAAAAACATCTACCTGCTGGACAAAAAACACATTCACAACAACCGTTTGCAGGTGCTCCACCAGTACGAGGAGACTGCGGGCAACCACGACACGCGCTACGACGTAACCGTCCTCGTCAACGGCCTGCCGCTGGTACATATCGAGCTCAAGCGGCGCGGCGTGGCCATCAGCGAGGCGTTCAACCAGATCAAGCGCTACCAGCGCGACAGATTCTGGGCAGCAAGCGGCCTTTTTGAATACGTCCAGATTTTCGTCATCTCCAACGGCACACACACGAAGTATTATTCCAACACCACCCGCAGCAGCCACATCAAAGAGCAGGGCG
>ERZ835980.3319-NODE-3319-length-12693-cov-5.347919_pt1 | contig 12693 bp, 5 predicted proteins | sample MGYA00519943_ERZ835980 | MGnify/ENA primary metagenome ERZ835980 (study PRJEB31850, sample SAMEA3708791) | human gut metagenome | biome: human gut; feature: human-associated habitat; material: faeces | place: China | collected 2014 ... | reverse complement strand
TTCACGGAAAAATTCAAAAAATATTTGCATTTTCACGAACAAAAAGCAAAAAAGCCGCTTTTGCGGCGGGAGGATATGATGTTTGTATATTCGTTTCGTATGTCCACAGTGAAATTCATCTGCGTGGCGGCACTTTCCGTGGCGGTGCTTCTTGCCCTTGTCGCTTTCGTGCCTACATATGACGCAGATGAATCGGCATCCACTATCTCATATGCCAAAATTTATTCAAGCGCCGATAGGGTAGCATTCATTTCGCAGTTCGGCTGGAGCGTTGAAGAAACGCCTGTAGATGAAAAAGATGTGACTATTCCGGCGTCGTTTGATAAGATTTATGAAAACTATAATCAACTCCAGAAAAATCAGGGACTCAGCCTGAATAAATATAAAGGAAAAGAGGTAACCCGCTATACCTACAAAATAACGAATTACCCCGAATATGACGGTGATGTATATATAAACCTGCTTGTTTTCAAAAATAAAGTGATAGGCGGCGATGTATGCAGTGCCGATTCCTCGGGCTTTGTGCATGGATTTTCGCGCGATGTGACCCTGCCGTGATTATTTTTCCGATTTATAGCGGCGAAATTCACTGCGGCGTTCCTTTACCCATCTGACAAAGGCGTCGAGAGTCTCATCAGATACCATACGCAGGTCGTAATATGTAGAGAAAAATCTCGCAAATGAATCATCGAAATATTTGCTCATAAACTCTTTTGTTATAAATTCGAGATATTCATTGTATTTTATGAGCGGATAATAATATCTCATCTTGCCTTTCTTTTCGGAATAGATGAAGCCCTTTTCATTTAGCCTGTTCAACATGGTGATAAGGGCAGGGACAGCCCAACCGCGTTCCTTGCCTATTTTCTCCATGATTTGCGTTGTCGTAACAGGCGGAGTACTTTCCCATATGGCGGACATGACATCAAATTCGGTTTCGGGGAGCTTTTTCATTGCGTTCCTCCTTATAATATACAAGTGTATTTAATGCTTTTTTAATAATTATACATGAGTATAAAACAAAAGTCAAGCGAAAAACGCAATTTTTTCAAAAATTTACCTGTTTTTTGCATAAAAAGCCTTCTCCGGTGGGGAATTAACACATGCGTGAAGCGCGTGTGTTGGCGTCGCCGAGACAGGGGGAATTAACACATGCGCGAAGCGCGTGTGTTGGCGTCGCCGAGACAGGGAGAAGGCACAGATAATTCCATCAGTGCAAACTACCGCTGAGACTTCTTTGTGTAAAGGGAGGCGTCATTTTCACAAAAAAATGACGGAGGGATTGCCAAAAAGAGAATTTTTTTATAAGTCGGAATCTGTCGAAAAATCGCATCGGCGGATTCTTTTTTTGTTTTGACGAAAACTGTTGTATACTTTCTTGGTAATATGATGTATATGATTGTTTGCATATATGCTAACAGTACAATTTCAAAGAACATAATATACAAAAAATCAAGTTTTTGATACATTTCCTATTGACAATATCAGATTTTTGCCTTATAATTAAGATATCATGTAGTATTGTCGCTCTTCATGATTTTAAGTGGCTTTCGGCAGAAATATGCCGCGGGAGTTGCCGTATCTTGCGGTGATTGTTGCCTTTGCTTCCTTAATTTATTATGATGCGATGATATGAACGAAATTTTAAGGAGGAAAAATATGAACAAATTTTTTAAGCGTCTTGCTTTGCTTCTGGCTGTGCTTATGATTGTCAGCATGATGCCCGTGCAGCTTTTTGCCGACAACAGCGTCACAGGCGAAGAGCAGAGCAATGGCACTGGTGAAGTAAAAAGTGCGATAGTTGTACGCTATTTCATGGGCGAAAGTTCTGTTGATATGGAATATGATGCCAGTAATATTGCTTCGGCGGTCAGTGAGATTGTCGATAATATGGCACAGTATGCTGATGAAGGCGTAACTGCTATCACAGTGACACTTAATGAGGATGTAACGGCAACTTCAACGCTGACTTTTGCGAATGATGTTACATTTGATCTTAACGGTCATACGCTGACTGTTGCGACAAATGGCGACGGCATCGTTGTAAACAATGCGGCATTGACTTTGACGAACAGTGGCACTACAGGCAAATATGTATTTGACTGTTCTGTTAGAGGAAGTGACGGAATTTTTGTCAACAATACTGAGGATGGAAAAATTTCTACGTTGAATATTAACAGTGATGTTGAAATCCATGCCAATTCTAACGTAAATTCTGCAGTTCACGCTCTCGCGAAAAAAGGAGAGGCAATTGTTAATATCAATGCCGGTAAAATAGTTGCGACTGGAAGTGGAAAGCAATTCCATGCCATCCATGCCGATCAAAATTCTACGGTAAATATTAACGACGGCGAATTTGATTTGAATGTTGATTTCACATCTTACAGTGAAAACAACGATGTTGTTGGCATCGCAATTTATGGAGCTGACAACAAGCAGGAGAATATTACTGTCAACATTAACGGTGGTACATTTAAAGTTGGCGGTAAGAATGCATTTGCACAGGTTGTTCAGGTTGGCATGAGCAATGGCTATTCGAAAAACTGCACGGTAAATGTTTCCGGTGGTGAGGTTATTCTGAATCCGACTGAAAACGGCACGGGCTATGTATACACTACATATAAAACATCGTACGCAACTGCTGAAATCTCTGGCGGCAAGGTTTCCGGCAATGTTACGGCACTCGTAAACCCTTACATGACTGTTGCTGAGATTGAAAACGATGGTTTGACAATATCAGGTGGTACATTTACTACTACATCGGGGACTACACTCAATGTAGAAAAGTACCTTGCTGAAGATGCAACATACGATGCTGAAACAGGTACAGTAAAGACGAATTATGTCGCTACAGTCAACGGTGTTGGCTACGCATCTCTCGACGATGCTATCAAGGCGGCAAAAGACGGCGATACAATCTATGTTTCGGCAGGCGAGTACACTTTATCAGGTAGAAGCCACGACGATTACCGAAACAGACGGCAAGACTGTTAAGGTTCAGGAAAAGGCTTCAGACGGAACACTCACAACTGTTTATGAAGTGAAGGCTGCTTCCACTGCTGTTGCTACGGTTGGCGGAGTAGAGTATGCAACCCTTGCAGAAGCCATCACGGCGGCTACGAGGAACAGCACCGTCAAATTGCTTGCGGATACGCGCGAGAATGTGACCATTGATAAGGCGTTGACGCTCGATTTGAACGGCTTTACGCTGAACGGCGGTACGGAGAAGGCAAAGCCTGCTCTGACGATTACCGCACGCACCGTGACGATCAAAGACTCCAGCGAGGCACAGACCGGCACGATCATGCGTGAGGACACCGCAGAGAACTCCGGCGTTTCATCCCACTATGTCATTGATATTCAGGGTAACGCTTGGGTCATGTTCGAGAGCGGCAAGGTCACGAACAACAGCGGCAACACTGAAGGCAAGGGTGCTTCTCTGGTGCGCGTCGGCGATGACAGCGTTGCCAAGTTCCCCGGTCTGAACATCAAGGGCGGCACATTCACCCAGGACAATTTCATTGTTATTAAGGTAGATCGCGGCGACCTGTTCCTCAACGGCGGCACGCTGAACTCTGCGAACAGCTACGCGGTTGAAAACTGGCTCAGAGCCACGATCAAGGGCGGTACGGTCAACGGCGCAGTTTCTTCTTGGACCTACAGTAGCGGTTCAAACTCCACGCTCACGATCAGCGGCGGTACCATCAACGGCAATGTTGAATCTGTCAGCTATGACGGCAGTGTTGACAAGAAGGCAAAGGTTTCCATTACCGGCGGCACGGTCAACGGTACGCTCAGTACAAAGATCTATGATAGTATGACCACTCCCGATAAGGAAATGGCTACTATCGAAGTAACAGGCGGTATGTTCACGGAAGACCCGACCAAGTATGTGATCGAGGACTCTGCCATTACCAAGAACGCTGACGGCACATTCGGTGTGGCGAAGGCTTACCTTGCCAAGGTCGGCGACACAAGCTATTACACCATGGATGAAGCCTTCAAGGCGCAGACGGCAAGCGGCGAACCCATCGTTCTGCTCCGCGACTACACCACCGGCTCGACCTTTAACTCCGGCACCGTCGCCCGTGTGGTCGACCTGAACGGTCACACTTGGACGTGCACCGGAACGGACGCGAACAGCGCAGCGTTTGAGATCAACAACCCCAATGCATCCCTGACGGTGAAGAACGGCAAGATTGTCAGCTCGCAGCTCGTGGGTCTGATCCCGTCGGCGATGGGCGGCACGATTAAGTATGACAACTCGAGCCTCATGTTCGAGAATGTTCAGATGAGCACGACCGCCACGAGCGGTATCGAGACCAACGGTAACAACACAAATGACACTGTTAAACTCGTAAACAGCACGCTGAATGTTCCGAACGGCTTCGGCATCTACTTCCCGAGCAGTGGCAAACTGATTATTGAAAATTCTAAGATTACAGCTAAGACCATGGGCGTTCAGGTATGCTCCGGTGCTCTTAGTATCACTGGTGCAGATACAGAAATCACTGTTACCGGCGATGCTGTTCCGAAGACTGAGAACGACGGTGCAATCCAAGATGGTGCGGCAATCTCTATTGTAAATCGCACCGGCTATAAGGGTTTGGACACTGTGACCGTCTCCGGCGGCAAATTCACTGCCAAGAAAGGCAACAGTGCGATCAAGGCATACAACTGGGAAAACAAGACCGAGAGCGACTTCACCGCAGACAAGGGTACGGTTGCCGTCTCCGGCGGTACTTTCTCGTCTGAAGTTTCCGAAGACCTCTGTGCAGACGGCTTCGTTCCGACGAATAATGCAGACGGCACATATGGTGTGAAGACGGCAGGCGCTGTTGAAGTTTGGACTGCCTTTAGCGGTACAAAGGTTGCTTCCTATGATACTATAGCAGAAGCAGCAGCCAACCTTGGCGAAAACAAGTGGATTGTTATAACTAAGGACTATACACTCACAGAAGATTTCGTTATTCCTACGGGCGTATTCCTTGACATCGAAAAAGGCGCAACCCTGACTGTTGCTGACGGCGTAACGCTGACAGTTGCGGCAGATTGCAAGCGTCTCGGTGTTCGCACGGGTGCTACACTTATCAATAACGGCACTGTCTTCGTTTGCGGCACAAGCCCTTATGATGGCGGTAAAGTTGTGGCATTTGCCGGCAGTACTGTTGACATTGATAAGCTGACTGTACCTACAGGATATTTCCTTGATAATAGCGGCACAGGCTACTTTGCATCCATAGCTATATTTGAGATTACTTATAGCGACGGCTCCACTAAGCCGGCAAGTGCATACACATCTTGGAAGAATGCCGTAAAGGTAACTCTTCTCACTGATGTTTCCGATTTTGCAAGATCCTCTGTTAAGGATGTAGCAGAGAACTTTGTTCTTGATCTTGGTGGATTTATACTTAGCGGCACAACCACAGCATCTACTAATGTACTTGGTATTGACGCTCCGATGACCATAAAAAATGGTACTATCAAGTATGTTTCCTCCAACACAGGGTACGGTGCATTGAAAACATCTGCCGATGTAACAATCGACAGCACTGCTACAATTGACGGCGGCGTTGGTTACGCTATCTGGACAGATGGCTACGGTCATACACTCACAGTTAATGGTACTGTAAAGAGCGATGGCTCATATGCAATTACGAGCAATGGCAGTGAAAACGGTGGCAGAATTGCTGATTGCAGCATTATCGTCAACGATAGTGCAAAGATTGAAGCTCCCAACGGAATCGGTATTTACCATCCTGAACTGGGCACAGTTACTGTCAATGGCGGTAAAATTACTGCTCACACAGGCATTGAGATGTGCGCAGGCAAGCTGGTTGTCAAAGGCGGTAAGATTACCTCCACAGGCGCCAACTGGGATGCAACAGGCAGTCAGAACGCTATCCTCGATGGTGCGGCTGTCTCCATAATCAATCGTAATTACCCCGGCGGTATTCCTACTGCTGAAATCTCGGGCGGCGAGTTTGTTGCTACAGGCGACGGCGCTCAGACAATCAAGGCTTACGATTACACAAATAACACTGTTGCAGAGTGGACGAATGTAAGTGAATCTGTCAGCGTAAGCGGCGGTACATTCTCAAGCATTCCCGCAAATATGGATAAGCTTTGCGCAGAGGGCTTGGTACCTGTTCAAAATGCTAACGATACATATACAGTTATGAAACCCCCTGTTGCAGAAGTAACATTCACCAATGGCACAACAAAGAAGTATTCCGACATTGCTGAGGCACTCGAGGTTGCACGCTCAACAACAGTTGGAGAAGGTCAAGTTCTCACAGTTAAGCTTCTTTCGAATGTTGTGGTTCCTGCGGGAACTGTGGTTTCCAGAACAATTGACCTCAATGGTTACACACTTACAACCGACGATTTGAATCTCGATTCCACAAATGGCAGAGAATTGATTGTTACCGACAGCTCCGAAAGCAAGAATGGTAAGCTTATTATTACCGGTTCCGGCGATATAGATGTTTACCAGCGCATGACTCTGAATGCCGGTACAATCGAAACAAGCCGTAATATTGTTGCTTGTTACAGTGGCTTTGTCAATTATTTCAATATTAACGGTGGCACACTTATTTTTAAGAACGGTGCAAAATTTATCAGTACTTTAGGCTATACTGTCACAATTACAGACGGTAAGTTTATTACAAAAGCAGGCGAGAGCATTTTCAAAGCAGGCTCAAGCACTCTTGATGTTATAATTAAGGGTGGTGACTTTACTCAGGTTGGCAAGCTGACCGAGAGTACAAGCAACATAAAGTTCTCCATCTCCGGCGGTACTTTCAGCGCTGATGTTCCCGAGAATTATCGTGCATCCGGCGTAGGTATCGACAGAAATGCAGACGGCACATTTACAGCAAAGAGCGGTATGCTTGCACAGTCTGTAGATGAAAACGGCATATCTGTAAAGGCTTCCGCAACCCTTGCCGAAGCCATCGCTGCTGCCAAGGACGGCGAAACCATCAAACTTCTTGCAGACTGCAGTGGCAATGGTATACAAGTTCCTAAAGATAAATTTGCAGACAAGGGTTTGATTGTCGACTTCGGCGGTCACACCTATACTGTAGGCGGCGTACTGGTTGGCAGCGCAGGAACAGGCACAAACGCATTCCAGCTCCTCCAGGGCAATAAGATAACATTTATGAACGGTAGCATCGTTGGTGCAACCGAGAATACAAAACCTGCAGAGGATACTCCCAACTGGCATGGCGCTCCCGCAATTATGATTCAGAACTACTGTGATCTGACACTCAAGAATATGACAGTAACAGGCGGCGACGAAACAGTTTATACCATGTCCAATAATCACGGCGATGTTGTTATTGAGGATTCTACAATTAACGCAGGCAAAGCTAAGGGTTATACATCTGCTCCCATCGCATTTGATGCTTGCGGTTTAAACTCTTATGACGGCGTCAGCGTTACAGTAAAGGGTAATAGCGTTATCAACGGCGATATTGAAATATCTCGCTCCAGTGATAATGCTAATTATGTCAAGCTGACACTGGAATCCGGAACAGTTAACGGCACACTGAAGGTTGATTCAAGCATCAAGTCAGGTGACGCAACAACAATAACAAAGTCCAGCACATTTGAACTTGCAGCTCCCGAAGGCTACGAATGGTTTGCCAATGTGGGCGGCACACAGTCGCTCAGCAAGGCTTATGCAAAGATAGGCGAAACCTATTACAAGAGCCTCGCAGATGCAATTAAGGCTGCAAATGCAGGCGACACCATTACCCTGCTGGCGGATGTCAATACGCCCGAAAAGACATATGAGATCACAAAGAGCCTGACAATTGACCTGAACGGCAAGACTGTTACCGGCAGTGGTTATGACGGTGTCTTTGAGGTTACGGGCAAGAACATCAACGTTGTCCTCAATGCCACTAACGGCGGCAAGGTTATCGCTGTTGAAAATAGCGGCTCTGCCGGCAAATATGCGATGGCAGTATGGATGTGCGGCGCCGGCAGCACGCTGACAATCAACGGCGGCGAGTTTATCCAGAATATCACCAGCACGGACGACAAGCAGATGGATATGATTTATGCCTCTGCCGGCACGATTATCATCAACTCCGGTTCGTTCACCAGCGGCACGCCGAAGTGGACACTGAACATCAATGACAGTGCTTATAAGACTGGCACAGCGAATATCATCGTAAACGGCGGTACATTTACAGACTACGATCCGCGCAACGCAGAGAACGAAGGTAAGGGCACGAGCCTCGTTGCCGATGGCGTCGGCATTGATAAAAACGCTGACGGCATGTTCACGGCGAAGTCCGGCATGGCTGCACAGATTGTGGATGCTGACGGCAACTCTGTTGCGGCGTATGCGGGTCACTATGACGCTATCAAGGCGGCAAAAGACGGTGAGACTGTGATCCTGCTGAGCGATCGCAAAAACTTTGTGACTAATACGATCAATGCGAACATCACCATCGACCTGAACGGCAAGACCTTGTCGGTTGGCAATAATAACCCGTTCTTCCGCACAAATGGTGAAGTCACGATCCAAAACGGCACGATCGATAGCCAATATGCCTGTGTCATCGTAAATGCCTATAATAAGCTGACACTGAAAAATGTCAAGATCACCGGCGTAACGGACGGCAACAGCAAGAATTTGGTGAATGTATGCAGCAATGCGGAGGTCACCATTGATAAGGACACTGTGCTCACAGCCAGTGGCAGCGGCGTTGCAGTCTTTATCGGTCAGACCGAGGACGCGAAGTATACGCTGAATGTTTACGGCAAGGTTATTCAGGAAAGCAAGTCGTTTGCGATTTGCGGCAACGGCTCTTACAAGGGCACTACGACCATCAACATCTATGATGGCGCGGAAGTGAAATCCGCGAGTGTTGCTATCTACCATCCGCAGGCTGGCGTAATAAACATCAACGGCGGTCTGGTCGAGGGCTATTGCGCGATCGCTATGAAGTCCGGCACGCTGAATATCAGCGGCGGTACGGTCCGCGGCACAGCAAACGATCATGTGCTCGATGATAGCAATTCCACCAGCGGCGGTGCAAACTATGATGGTTCGGCGATCATCGTTGACTCTCGCTCGACTGGCTATGCCGGCAATGTGAATATCAATGTCACCGGCGGTACGGTCGAAAGCTACTACTCCACAGCGATCCGTGAGATAGGCGAGCAGGGCAAGACTGACATGACCCAGTTGACTAAACTGAATGTCATCGGCGGCAGCGTGCTCGGTGCTAGCAAAAATCCCGTGAATGTCACGAGCGATATGCTCGTCCGCGACATCTCCGTTATAAACATCTCAGTTTCCGGCGGTACATTCAAACATGCTATTCCCGATAGCTACTGTGCAGACGGCTTCATTCCCACACAGAATGCAGACGGCACATACGGCGTTCAGAAAGCCATGAAGGGTTCCGAGAAAAATCCGTATACTCTCGCAGAACTCAGCGTAATGACTCGTGATGAGTACATTGCTGCACAGAAAGCTCTCGGCGGCACAATGTATGTTGAAATTGGCGATTACAGCTACGACAAGAACGGCGTACTCGGCAACGGTGTCAGAAACGACACACCCGGTCAGACCGAAGATCGCTCCGTATTGAATGGTTACAATTCTAACGGTTATCTCGGCGAAAAGAATGATGGCGCAAACGGCAAGAATATTATCTTTGTCGGTGGCTCTGTCACAAGCGGCGTAACAGGATATGCAAGCATCGACAATATAGGCACAAGCCTCCTGCTCGCAGTTCCTGCTTACACAAATGTTACATTTGAGGGCACTACATTCAACAATGTTATGAGCTTCGATTACCAGCTTTATACCGGTCCTTGGAGCCAGCTTGGTAAGCTGAAGTTTGACAATTGTAAGTTTAATGGTCTTATCGTTGGTGCAATTGCTTCTCAGACATTGACATTCAATAAGTGTACATTTACAAATTATATCAACACAATTTCGGCAAACAACTCTAACCCCACTTGGATCAGACCTGCTTACGGCAACTGGTCTAAGGGTGATAACGAGGGTCAGGGTAGCGACTTCAAGTCTCTCACAACTATCAACTTCACAAACAATACAGTTACAAGCACTCGTCCTGTTAAGTTTGAGCGCATTGCTCAGTGGGAAATGGATACCAAGGTATCTGTAAAGAATAACAAGGTTACTATTTCCGCTCAGGAAGGCGATACTTCGACTAAGAGTGTCGGATTCTACTTCGGCGCAAATGCTAAGTTCGACCTCACTCTTGACGGCAACAAGAAGCTTGGCGCTACATCGGCACTTTACACGGCGGTTTACAAAGCTCCAAATGGCACTGACTATGCAGGTCTGCCCGCAGGATCGACTGTTAAGGATGCAGCCGGCAATGATGTAGAAGTTGCAGGCGTTATTTGGAAGTCAACAGATGCGCTTACTCTCAAAACAACCACAGAGGCTGTTGAGCTTCTTACTACTAATAAAGATGGTAAATCTGTTTCCGTTAAGTTCGCGACACTCGAGGAAGCATTTGCTGCTGCTAAGAACGGTGATACAATCACATTGCTTTCTGATGTTGAAATGACAGAAATAATCAGAGTTACTGACAGCAAGAAGATTACACTGGCTCTGAATGGATTTAATGTTACAATCACAGCTACAGGCAAGTTTATCCGCGTTTGCAATGCTGAACTTACAATAACAGGCAATGGTACAATCAAGGAACGGAATCCTTACTTTGCTCCCATTATAATCAAGGGTGGCGCTGAGGGCTCTGAAAATTACTCTGTTGTCAACATCAAGGAAGGTGTTACACTTGAAGGTTGGGCAGGCGTAATGATTGACCAGACATTGGGAACTGCTAATAACTATGGCATGGTTCTCAATGTCGAAGGCGCAACATTGAACGGTGTAAATGATACAGATGGCGCTAGCGGTTCCGGTATTTATGTAAACGGTGTTGTTGAAGATGCAAAGATTACTCTGACAGACACAACAGTTACAGGTACAGGCACAGGCATGTATCTCGCAGGAAATGCAGATACCACAATCAATGGCGGTTCTGTAAAGGGTGATGCTACCGGTATCGAAATCCGCGCAGGCAAGCTTACACTCAACAACTGTGATGTTACAGGCGGCAACGAAAAAGTTACGGCAGATGCAAACGGCAACGGTACAACTGTTACTAATGCGGCACTTGCAATTTCTCAGCACACTACAAAGAAGCCGATTGAAGTAATAATCAACGGCGGTACATTCAACGGTACAGCTGCTGTATATCAGACAGATGTTCAGGGCACAGGTTCCGCTGATGTTAAGATAGCTGTCAAGAACGGTACATTCAACGGTACAATCTCCGGTGAAACCGATGGCGCAATCGTTATCAGCGGCGGTAAGTTCAAGGTTAAGGTTGATGACAAGTACTTTGACAATGATCATGCATGCTCAACTGATACGACCGACGGTTACTACACTGTAGCAGGTCATCCGATTACCAAAGTAGGTCTGACTCTCGGCGAAGACATCTCTATCAGAATAGGTGTCGACGAAAAGTATAAAGACGGTAAGATCAAGGTTACATATGAGACTTATGATCCTAATACAAAGGGTATGGTTACTAAAGAAATCATCCTTGACAAGTATGAACTTGCAGGTACAAAGAAGTACCAGTTCAGAATCAGCAATATCACTCCTCAGATGGCGGATGTAGTATTTACTCTTCAGTATCTGGATAGTGAGGGCAATGAGATTGGTTCCGCAAAGCAGATAAGCATCGTTGAATACTGCAGAAAGTTTGCAGAAACCAGCAACTTCGAAGCTTATAGGGCTAAGATCGGTCAGCTTCTTAACTATTGTGCAACAGCTATGGATTTACGCGCAGTAACACATAAAGATGATGTATATAACGGTCTCAGCTGGGCACAAAGAGCTACTGTACTCAGAGCTAAGATATCCGAATACGGTTATACTGTTGCTGATATTGACTTCAAGACAGTAGGAAAGTATATCAACAGAACTAGTGAAACGATAATCACAGGTTTTGGAATTGAATTTGCAGAATCTGTTAAGCTTTACTACTTTATACCTCTCGATAACTATAAAGATGGTTACACTTATGTTGCCGATGGACTCATGACGCCTGTACCCGTTTACGAAGGCGGTAAGCTTACAGGCTACAGAGTTTATCTCACGGTTGCTATGGACGGATATCATACCATGAGAACGCTTTATGTGTATGACGCTAATGGTAATGAAGTTCAGAGAATCGGAATGGCACCTGACTACGCTCTCAAATATCTATATAACAGTGGTAAGCAGACAAATGAGTTCAAGCAGCTTTGCAAGGCAGCTTATCAGTACTTTATAGCATTTGCAGAGTAATCAGTGCGACGAAAGGAGTAATGGCTATGAAAGAACTTTTTGAGTCAGCTGATCTTGAAGTTATGATTTTGTCGAATGATGACATTATCAGAACTTCTCCCGGTGATAGTCCTATTTCCGGCAGTGAAGATGGTCTGCCTGGAGGCGGCAACGGCGAGGACTGGTAAGCTGACTTGGCACTGAAAAAACCAAAGGCACCCCTCGGGGTGCCTTTGGTTTTTCTATCTTGCTATAGAAAGTAAAAAATCAAAAAAATTCAAAAAATATGCGAAAACATATTGACAAAATTGCTGCCTGAATATAAAATATTATCTGTAAATATTCGACAG
>ERZ835980.3316-NODE-3316-length-12698-cov-3.166416_pt1 | contig 12698 bp, 13 predicted proteins | sample MGYA00519943_ERZ835980 | MGnify/ENA primary metagenome ERZ835980 (study PRJEB31850, sample SAMEA3708791) | human gut metagenome | biome: human gut; feature: human-associated habitat; material: faeces | place: China | collected 2014 ... | reverse complement strand
TGACCTGTTTAAAGGTAATGACCTTCAATTTAAAAAATGATATGTTTTTCTTCATGCTTTCTTCATATTTCTACGCTATCATATCCACAGTTCCAAGGGGAACCCGAAATAATACAAAAATTTGAGGGGAGTTTGACCAGTATGGACGACTTCAATTTTTATAACAGTGAGAACGACGGATACCGGGGCGGCTTTGGCGACTACAGCGACCCCATCCCCACCAGCGGCGGCCCGGTCCAGCCGGGACAGGCCCCCAATAAAAAGGGCGGCAGCGGCAAGCCCGCGGCCGAACGCCCCCAAAAGGGCGGCAGGCTGCTCATCCGGGTGCCGCAGATGGAGGGAGAACAGTGGGAAAAGCTTCAGCTGCTGTTTTCCATTTTTGAAGGGGAGACCCCCCTGCTGGTGCGGGCCGCCGATACCGGCCGCCTGCTGAAGGCGGGAGAGGAATATAATACCGATGCCAACCCGGTGCTGCTGGGCGAGCTGAGACGGGTGCTGGGCCAGGAGAATGTAGCCCTGCTGCCGCCGGAGGCTCCCAAGGCCCCGCCGGAACCGGCTTTGCAGTAAGCCAACCAAAAGGAGGAAATAACATGAGCGAAACCAAGAAGAAAACCTTTGCAGTACTCACCAGCGGCGGCGATGCCCCCGGCATGAATGCCGTGGTCCGCAGTGTGGTACGCACCGCCCTGCACAAGGGCCACAGCGTTTATGGCATTTTCCATGGATACGAGGGCCTAATGGAAGACCACATGGACGAGCTTCAAGAGCGTTCTGTCAGCAATATCATCAACCGGGGAGGCACCATCCTGTATACCGCCCGCAGTAAGGAATTTATGACTGAAGAGGGCCAGAAAAAGGCGGCGGCCATTCTGCGCTCCCGCGGGATAGACGGCCTGGTGGTCATCGGCGGCGATGGCTCCTTCCGCGGCGCCCAGAAGCTCTCGGCCCTGGGCATTCCCACCATCGGCATCCCCGGCACCATCGATAACGACATCGCCTCCACCGAGTATACCATCGGCTTTGATACCGCCCTGAATACCGCTGTGCAAAGCATCGATAAGCTGCGGGATACCTCCCAATCCCACGACCGCTGCTCCGTGGTGGAGGTCATGGGCCGCAATGCCGGCCATCTGGCCCTGTACGCGGGTCTGGCCACCGGCGCCATCGCCACCCTCATCCCGGAACGCCCCTTTAACCTGGACCGCGATGTGGTGGACCGCATGAAGGCCACCATGACCACCGGCAAGCATCACTTCATCGTGGTGGTGGCCGAGGGCGTGGGCAACAGCAAGGATATGTGCTACTACATCCAGCAGCGCACCGGCGTGGAGACCCGCCTGACGGTGCTGGGCCATGTGCAGCGCGGCGGCGACGCCACGGCCATGGAACGGGTTTATGCCAGCGCCATGGGCTACCGTGCCATCGAGCTGCTGGAAGAGGGCGTGGGCAGCCGCATCGTCGGGGTCAAGGAAAACCGTATCTACGATATCGACATTGATGAGGCCCTGGCCATGAAGAAGGATATCAATGAGCTGTTCTACAAGGTCGCAAGGGAGATCAGCATCTGATGGAAAAACAACTGGCGACATTCGAAGATTTTTCCCGGCTGGATATCCGGGTGGGCACCATCCTGACGGCGCAGCCTTTTCCCAAGGCCCGCCGCCCGGCCTACCAGCTCACGGTGGATTTCGGCCCGGAGATCGGGGTAAAAAAGTCCTCGGCGCAAATCACCGACCACTACCGCCCGGAGGACCTGCCGGGCATACAGGTGCTGGGGGTGGTCAACTTCCCGCCCCGGCAGATCGCGGATTTTATGAGCGAGGTACTGGTGCTGGGTACCTACTCCGCGGGCGGAGTTATTCTCATCACCCCGCAGCAGCCCGCCGCCAATGGTGACCGGCTGGGATAAATATTGGCTTTCGGCAAAGCTCCATCGGGTTTCCCCGGTGGGGCTTTTCTGCGCCCCGGCGGAGTCGGCGGCAGGGGAGAGGTTCGGGCCCGGCGGCGCAGCCGCCGCAGCGGGCTTCGCCCGCTGAGCCCGTCCCCTGCGGGGGACGGGCTGGCCTGCGGCCCGTCCTGCCCCTTGCAGGGACTCACCCCCGCAGCAGGGTCAGCAGCTCCGCCGTGGGCAGGGGCTTGGCCGGGCGGGGCGGCAAATCGCCCAGTACCGCCTGCAGCCGGCGCAGGGTTTCCCGGCCGGGCAGCCGCTTGCCATGCTCTATCATGCTGATGGTGGTGCCGCCCACCCCGCACAGTGTCCCCAGCTGCCGCTGGGTCAGGCCCAGCTGCCGCCGCTGCTGGCGCAGTTTGATGCCATACATCGTTTTCTCTCCTTCTCGGTCCCGGATTGGAGCCGGGAAAAATCTTCCCAACCCCTGGGATAGCTTATCGTAGTGATTTTTTCGGGAATGTCAAGCCTTTCGACAAAATTTTATCTGCCAAAAATCAGTGAAGTTTTTTGGCGACCGTTTTATGGGACTTTGCAAAAATAACGGTTGACAGAACGCCAAAAGCGGAGTACGCTAAGAAGCAAGAGAACAAATGTTCTTGACAAAAACGGGTCCCTTCGCCGAAAGCTACCAAGCCGCATCGAGAAAAAGAGAGGAAACCGAGAAAACATGATGGGAATTGCCGAACTGGCCGGGGAGTACCACCGCAGCGTGGAACTGCTGGAGGACCGGCTGACACAGCTCAAGGAAGAGATCAAAACAGCACGAGGACCGCATTACTTCGACCTGAAACAGCGCATTGAGCTGCTGCGGTTCGAGCTCGTGGATACCAGAGAAACGGAGAGGATTCTGCATGACTACTACAACTAAATTCACCCCCCGCCCCTTAAAACGCGTCGCGCGCTGCATCAGTACCGCCACGCTGGAATTTTACATCCCGCGGGAGGAGAACGGCCCCAGCGAGGAACGGCTGGCCCTGCGCCGGCTGCTGCAGTACGGCTGCACCCGCTGCCTTACCCCGTCTCAGCAGCAGCTTACCCGGCTGCGCTATACCGATGGCCTGACGGTAACCGCCATCGCGGAGCAGATGGGCCTGGCGCCCTCCTCGGTCAGCCGCAGCCTGGGGGTCATCCGGCAGCGGCTGTACCGCTTTACCGAGGAGGCCGGGGAAATAGGCCAGCTGTGCGATATTTTGCGCCGCCAGCTGCAATAATTGGGCCAAATCGTGTTGCATTTTTGGGGTCTGCGGCGTTATACAGGGTAGGGGGGATTTGTATCCTTGGCTGGTTTTCGCCGGACCCGGGGAATCGGCAGAAAACCCTGCCCAGGCACGCCATGCAAACCCACCCACCATACATTCTACGGATATAGAAAATAAATTCTACACTTGCAGAATGACCATTGACAACCGCATTCTACGATGATAGAATGAAACCGTAAAATAAACCGACAGAACCCGAAAGGAGTCCACCATGAAACTGCCCGAGAAAAAATTATCCGATGCCGAGCTGGATGTGATGCTGGCCATCTGGCAAAACCGGCCGCCCGTGCTGCGCAGCGATTTGGAGGAGCAGCTGAAAAGCCACAACTGGGCCGATACCACCCTGCTCACCCTGCTTTCCAAGCTGGTGGAAAAGGGCTACCTTTCGCTGGAACGGCAGGGAAGACGCAACCTCTACACCCCGCTGGTCAGTGAACGGGACTACCGCCGCTGGGCCAACCGCAGCTTTTTGGGGAAGATGTACCAGTCCTCCATCAGCCGCATGGTGGCATCCCTGGTGGAAAGCCGGGACCTGACCGACCGTGATCTGGCGGAGCTGGAGGAATTTATAGCCGGGCAGCGCCGTGCCCGCGAAGAAGAGAGGAGCTGACAAGGATGGAACGACTGATGACCGCTCTGCTGGAGCTGACCCTGCCGATGGCACTGGTGATAGCGGTGCTGCTGGCGGCAGGCCCGCTGCTGGGCCGCCGCTTTACTGCCAAGTGGCGGTACTGGGCCTGGCTGCTCATCGCGGTGCGGCTGCTGCTGCCCGTTGGCATTACGCTGCCGCAGCCGGTAGTTACCCTGCCGCAGCCGCGGGGGGAGATCACCTACCCGGTGAGCCGGGAGGAGCCCGCCCCCACTGAACCCGCCCCGGTCGGAGACCCGATCCAGGTGGTGCCGGGAGCGGCGGAAAACGACCCCTACCAGCAGATCGAGACCGGGATGACCGCCCCGACCGGGCCGAGCACTGAAACCCCTAAACCGGCGGAGCCGGCTATCACCCCCACCCCGGCTGGTACCCGTTCTATCCCGGTGATGGAAGCGGTGGGCTGGTGCTGGGCAGCGGGGACCGCACTGTTCCTGCTGTGGCAGCTGGGCAGCTACCTGGCGCTGAGAGCAAAGCTCTCCCGCAGCCGCCGCCCCCTGACCGATGAAGCCATCCTGGCTGTGCTGGAAAGGGAATCCGCCGCGGCGGGACGGCAGAAGCCGCTGCCGGTCTATACGGCCGCCGTAGGCAGCCCCATGATCGTTGGGGCCATCAAGCCGACCCTGCTGCTGCCGGAGCTGGAGCTCTCTACGGAGCAGCTTTCGCTGGTATTCCGGCATGAGCTGATCCATTACCGCCGCCGGGATATCTGGTACAAGCTGCTGCTGATGCTGGCCAATGCCATCCACTGGTTTAACCCGATGGTGTGGCTGATGGTGTATGCCGCCGACCGGGATCTGGAGCTTTCCTGCGATGAGGCCGTGGTGGCCGGGCGGGATGAAGCCTACCGGGAGGAATACGGCCGGTGCCTGCTGGCTGTTGTGCGGGCCGGCATGAGCCGCCGCACCCTGTTCACCACCAATTTTTACAGCGGCAAAAAGACGCTGAAAAACCGCCTTGCCACCATTTTTGATACCACGAAAAAGCACCGGGGCACACTGGCGCTGGCGGCGCTGCTGCTGGCGGCGGCTGTGGCCGGTTCGCTGGTGGCCTGCACTCCCGATGGCGGGAAAAATCGTTACAACATCGACCTGAACGATATGGACGCCCTGAGCCGGGAATACCTGGCGCCGCTGGCGGCCATGGGTGATATCTACTGGTCCGGCTACCAAGAGCTGAAATCCGGACCGCTGCTGAAATACGCCATCTATGAGCTGTATGGCTACACCGGCGAGGAGAAGCTGGACCTGGCCGCCGCCTATGGCACAGCCGATGCCGAAAAGCGGGCGGAGCTGGCCAGGTTGATGGACACCAACTACGATGCCAGCGGCAAGCTGCCCAACGCGCAGAACTTCTACCTGCCGCAGGAGGAGGTCGCGGCCGCGGTCCAGAAGCACTTTGATATGAGCCCCGAAATGGCGGACGCCTCTCTGAAGGATCTCCACAGCTATGGCAGCGACTACTTTTGGGTGAGCCCGTGGAACCTGGGGGATAACCTGTTTGCCTATGCCCGGGAGGCCACGATCGAGGGGGATACCCTAACCATCCGGTACAGTCTATATGAGGCCCAGCCCGGGGATGAGGGCTTCCTGGCGCAGCACATGGCGGACTATACCCAGACCCACGAGAGCTGCGGCCGGTATGCCATCACCATACGGCTGGAGGAGGATGGCGGCTGGAAATACATCAGCCGGGATTATGACATCGAGACAGTGGTGATGCCAAAGCCGGAGGGCGAGCTGCAGGTGGAGCCGAGTGATGACCCGGAAACCGCCGGCTGGGAACTGATTGCCACCAAGGCCGAATACTACGCGTCGGATACCTATGTTTTTATTGATGGCAGCACCGAAGGCTGCCGCCTGCTGGGCTGGGGACAGCAGCAGGTGAGTGTTTACCGCGCTGAGGACGGTTATCATCTTTCGTACTGGCGGACGGAACCGCTGAATATTTCCGGCCTGGAAAACCCCGAGGTGACCCAGTGGAACGGATATACTTCCGAGAGTCTTATCACACCGGAGGACGCGGCGCTTTTCAACTTTGAGGATATGGTCATCTACCTGAACCCGAAGGGCGATGACGGATATTCACTGTACAGCCCCAGCCGGAACAGCAGTATTGCCATTATGCCGGTCGATTCGACTGGGGTCCTGGTGGAGCAGAGCGGCAGCGGACTGATTGCCCTGAATGAGGAGGCAAGCTGGGTCTTTGCGGAGGGCAGCCGCTACCGGCTGTTTGTGAGTTACCTTGGCATGGATGATGCCGACGGCTATAACAAGTATAATTTTTACCTGTACGACAGTGAGACCCATCATCTGACCACGCTGCTGGAGAATACCCCCTATGAGAGCTTCCGGCAGATCTCGGATGAGGACGATGGCACGCTGTTCGGTATCATACGGCAGGATGGCCTCTATATTTACGATGCGGCAAAGCCGGAGGCGCCGGCCATGGTGTATGATAAGACCAACCTGCCGATGGATGGCTGTGACGCGATCAATATTGAGTACCTCTACGCTGACGATCGGGGCGGGGATACCCTGGCGCTGACCTATTTCCCCTATAACAGCGGCGAGGTGCCCGATGCCTGGAACGGGGAATACAAGAAGAGCAGCAGCCACTGGAAGGTGGCGGTGCTGGACCGGAATGACATCACCGAGCCGGTGCGGGTGCTGACCCTGCCGCAGTATGTGTACCGCAACTACTGGGGCCACCGGGATATGGGCCAGGTCATCGTGCGGGATGGGCTGATGTATTACAGCAACTACTATGATGAAAACGGCAGCCGCTACCTGCCGGACGGCACCCAGCTGTGGGAGCGCTGGTGCCTGAACCTCACGACCGGGGAGAGCCAGCTGGCCAGCACCAATGACCCGACCGCCGTATCCTATGCCGATGAAAAGTTTATTGCCAAGGCCAAGGCGATGGGCTATACCGATGAAATGCTGGAGATCATGAAGGCTTCCCGTGTGTCGGCTTCCGATATCCTGAGCGGAACAGGAACCGGAAGCGGCAGCGAGGACTTCTATTCCCCGGGCGCCAAATACCGGGCATACAGCCGCACCCTCAACAAAGAGTACGACAAGTCAATGGTGGTGCTGCTGGACAGCAGCGGCAGTATGCGGGTGGTGCCCCAGGTGTGGAATGATATGGGCAATTACCCTTACTCTTACTCTGCTATGGTCGACCTGGGCTTTACTGCGGAGGGGCTGCTGTGGATCAGTGATGACCGGGGGATCTTCTACTACGACCCGGAGGCAATCATGGCGGTGGCCGAGGACCGCAGCCCCATTTACAGCTGGAGCCCCAGTGAACTGGTAACCGGAGATGACATTCCCTATGTGATGCTGGTAAGAGGCTACCGGGCAGAGAAGAGGATCGCTGTCCTCTGGTCGACCTTGCCGGCAGACTGGGACGGCTGGAGCATGCTGCCCGGGGATACGACCATTCACGCGGCGGTGCTGGATAGCACCGGACAGCTGCAAAATGACTGGGATACCAAGATCAATCCGGGATGTTACGAAGAGGGCGGACCGGTTCGCCTTTACAGCAATGAGCAGAAGGACGGCTACCTGTGCTTCTATGTAGACAGCAAACACGGCACCACGGGTAGTGCGGACTACGAGCTGAACCTTGCGACCGGTGAAGTGAACAGAACCTAAAGGAGGACAAAAAACCGTGAACAAGAGATTTTTGGCGCTGCTGCTGGCGGCGGTGCTGCTGCTGGCGGTGGGGTGCGGAGGAAGTGAGAAGATCCTTTCCACCGAGGGGGTGCCGCAGGAGGTGCTGCAAAGCGCCCAGTACAAGGCGGCGCTGGCCGAGGAGACCGCGACGGTCATTGCCTACAACTATGTGCCGCTGACCGACAGCGCCCCGGTGCGGGCCGCGGTGGAAAAGATGCAGGCCGGGGAGGACGCCGAGCTGCGGTATTATAACTTTTATGACCGCAATGACAGCCAGGGGATAGATGGCATGCGGCTGACCGTAAAGGACGGGGTGGCGGCTTTTCAAGAGGCGTCACTGACCGGCTATGGCGACACCGTGGACTGGGAAAATGTGCTGTACCAGCAGGCAGGGGAGATCAAGCTGAACAGCTGCGGCGAGCTTTCCATTATCGATAGCGTGGATTATATATACGAAGTATTTTCACCGCTGGATCCCTATGAGGACTACAACAAGCGCTACGAGCTGACCAAAACCTATCTGGATCCGCTGGGGGAGGGGAGAACGCTGAAATTCTCCTCGCCGGAGGAGATCACCGACCCATGGTGGTGGTCAAGACTGTACTTCTTTGTGACCGATTGGAAAATGGACTACCCGGAGGGACAGGAGGTTCCTATCGATGAAATCGAGGAGGTGCTGCTGAAGTGGTTCGACATCAGTGAGGAAAAGCTGCGGAGTCTGCTGGACCCCGATGGGAACGGGGCAATGCAATGGGTAACGGATATGGGTATTTACTGCCCGTGCTTTGCCAAAGAAGCAGTGCGGGAGGGCGACCTGCTGCGGATCCGCTATGGAGCGCCCTATAGCGGGAGAGAACCCAATTACAACAGGGAACTGACCGTAAGGATGGCGGAGGACGGCAGCTGGAAGTATGTGAGCAACCGCACCCTGCCGGTGGAGCTGGAAAACGGCGTGACGGCGATGGACATCGGCGAGGTGCTTTCCGGGAGCGGATGGCAGCCGCTGTATACCTGCCCAGTGCCGGAGGGCGACGGCTACAATGAGGTTTTTAGTACTACTATGAGTCCCCGGCTGCTGGCGGATGGCACCATGGCGATCCCGGTCATTCGGGGGGACTATGAGGATGGAAAGACCATCGCGGTGGTGCTGCTGCGGCTGGATGGCAGCTACACGGCGGTGGAAACGCCCCTGACCTGCGGGGGCTGGATGAGAAATGTCTTTGATAATACAATAGGGAGAGACACCGGGACCGAGGCAACGAGGGAATCCATTATTATCCGCACCGAGTATTCCCAAAATGTTGGGACGGTATTTGGCTACTATCAGCCGACCCGTGTGGTGGAAACCGAGGTGTGGAGCGACGGCCGGTTGGAAAGCCGCGACTATGTGCCGGAGGGCAGCCGATATACTATGCTGAAAAGTCCGGATGGGCAGCACATTGCGGATGCAACCGGAAATGGCAGCCTGACCATTGACGGGGTGACGGTGATAGAGACCGGACTGGACCGGGAAATTTGGGAGTATGACAGGTATTACAGGCCGGAGCTGTGGCTGGATAACGATAGACTGGTCATCAGCAGCAACTACTACCGGTACAGCAATGATTACGGGATTTTTACCCTTTCCACCGGGGAAGTGACCTGGATGAACCTGGGCAAAATGAACGGGAACGGGAATGGGCTTTCGGGCATCCGGCTGCTGGATGGCAAGCTGTGTTGGACGGCACGCGAAGTATTTTTTACCGATGATGAAAGCGGCAGCGTATCGGAGATGGCGTTTTACAGCCTCCCGGTGGAGGAGCTGCCCTATGGCACCCCCACCCGTATGGCGACGAAGCTGTATTACGGCATGGAACATAACGGCCGCCTGTGGACAGCGGAAACCAACTATACCGCAACAGGGCATCTTACCGTGCGGGCCTTTGACCCGGAAAGCGGCGAGAGCGCTGAGTTAGATATCCCGGTGGCGGAATGGCTGGATGGCGTAGAGCAGAGCAGAAGCTGGTTGTGCAACGCTTATAAGATGACCGAGCAGGGGATGGTGCTGAGGGGTACCCAGTACATGGAGAACGATAACTACGGGACGGATTGGATCATCCTGGTGCCCCATGCGCTGCTGGATAACATGGAGTGGCAGCGGCTGCCCAGTGTGCTGGATTCCGCCGAGGAAATACCCCTGACCGAGATCGAGGAGGTCTTTGGCGGACAATGGAGGGACATGGAATACGGTGATGGCTATACGCTGACCATCTACCGGGAGGGCGATGCTCTTTACTGCCGGTGGGCAGATATGGAGCCGCAGCAGCTGGTGAAGGCCTATAAGACCGGGAAAACGGGATATTACATCACGACCCGGCGGGCGGATGGCACCACCGACGCACTGGCGCTGGATACCGGTAAGCCCAAGGATAATAAGATCACGGCGATGCTTTATGAGTGGAGGAATTTGACCTACCAGGGCGAAGCATAAGCCATAATAAAAAGGGGAGCCGCGGGGCTCCTCTTTTTTGAAGGAATGGGAAAAAACGGTGGGATTACCTTGCACCGGGGGCGGCGGCTGTGTTATACTGAAAGTAGCAAATTTATTATACAAGGAGGAAACCCCCATGAGTAAGAAGTTGATGGCACTTTTTCTGGCGGCGGTGCTGCTGCTGGCGGCGGGCTGCGGTAAGGCGGAAAACGATCCGACCGACCAGCAGCAACAGCAAGACCCGATCATGAAAACATATGGCGATGATTTTTTCCTTGCACAGGCGAAGGCGATGGGCTACACCGATGAAATGCTGGCCACCGCCAAGGCGGTGCGCTTTGACCCCGAAAGGCTGCTGACCTGCGACGGGCTGGGCGACCAGGAGGTGACCATCCGTACCTCCCCCGACGGGAAGTACACCATTCGCTATTTTTACATCAATTCCACCGGCCGCGGCGCCAGCGTCTACTACCTGAAGGACGAGGCGACCGGGACCGTCCGGGTGGTGCCGTGGCTTTGGCGCATCGGCAGCAGCAATGAGCTTTTGACCTATAAGGTGGATTTCGGCTTTACCGCCGATGGGGATATCTGGATTGCCAACTATTACAGCGTCGATTTCTATGATTTTGACGAGGTGTGGAGCGTGAGCGAGAACTGCGCCCTCAAGAACAGCTGGATCGCCGAGGCGGCGGAGGGCAGGATGGACGGCTATATCACCGGTATTTTTGCGGTGCAGCATGATGAGACAGCCGGCCGGCTGACCTGCTACTGGGCCCGGGTGCCGAAGGACTGGAATGATATCCCGGCCGGCGGGGTGCCGCACTACCGGGTGACGGTGCTGGATGAGACCGGCGCGGTGCTGCAGGATTTCGATACCGGCATCGAGGTGGTGGAAAAGACCTCTATTACCGGGTTCCGCAGCCTGCAGCTGCCCTCCCCCAAGCAGTACAGCGAGGCGGGGTACGGGTTCTTTTTGGTGAGCGACGGCGCCTTTGGCGGTGATATCTATAAAATCGACCTGACCACCGGCGAGGTGGCAAAGGCAGAATAACAGGAGGACTGATCCATGGATAAAAAAACCATAGCGTCGATGATCGACCATACCCTACTGAAGCCGGAGGCGACCCCAGCGCAGGTGGAAAGGCTGTGCGCCGAAGCGGCGGAGTATCACTTTGCCAGTGTGTGTGTCAATCCGGTTTATATTCCGCTGGCCGCCCGCCTGCTGAAAGGGACCGGTGTAAAGGTTTGCTGCGTAGTGGGGTTCCCTCTGGGCGCCATTGCCCCGGAGCAGAAAGCCGCCGAAGCCGCCAGTTGTGCCGCCATGGGCGCCGAGGAGCTGGATATGGTCATCCATGTGGGTGCCGCGAAAGCCGGCGATTGGGCGCTGGTGCAGCGGGATATTGAGGGCGTGGTAAAGGCTGCGGCCGGGCACACCGTCAAGGTCATCATTGAGACCTGCCTGCTGACCGATGAGGAAAAGGTGAAGGCCTGCGAGGCCGCCAAGGCTGCCGGGGCACATTTTGTCAAGACCAGCACCGGCTTTTCTACCGGCGGGGCCACCACCCACGATATTGCCCTGATGCGCAAAACCGTGGGGCCGGAGATGGGCGTCAAGGCCAGCGGCGGCATCCGGGACTATGAGACCGCAATGGCGATGATTGAAGCCGGGGCCAATCGCATTGGCGCTTCCGCGGGGATCGCTATTGTGGCGGCCGCCGAATAACGGCACAATAAGCAGTATAAAGTCGGATAATATTACAATTTGTATTATATCTTGTAAAGGAGTGAGCTTGTGATTACCATTTTTAACCGTCGTCAGCTGGCTGTCACCTATGCGCTGGAGGAAAAGATCCACATCTGCCGGGTACTGGCGGAGCAGAATATTGCCTACCTGGTACGGGAGATTCACCGCACCGCGCCCCATGCTATCACCTCGGAGCGGCCGCGGGACGGCAGCTTTGGCAAGCAATCCGAGATGGTGACCGCTTACTTCATCTATGTAAAGAAATCTGACTTTACAGCTGCCGTTAAGGCGCTGGGGGCCAAGACCGCGGAAAAATGATCTGCCGCAAGGCAAAAGAAAAAGTCCTCCCAGTTGGGGGGACTTTTTGCTAGGGGGATTTACTGCATTTTCTTTTGGCATTCGGGGCAAACACCCTCCAGCACCAGGTTCATCTGATGCACCTGGAAGCCGCAGCCGCCCTTCAGGGCCTCCTGCAGCATGGGCAGGGCCTGGGGCAGCACATCGGTCACGCTGCCGCACGCCTCGCAGTAGGCGTGGGCGTGGTCGCCCAGCGTGTGGTCAAAGCGGTCGCTGGCCCCGGGGATCGGAACCTTGAGCAGCTGACCGTTCTCACACAGCAGGTTCAGGTTGCGGTATACGGTGCCCAGGCTCACTTTGGGGTCCTGCGCCCGCACCCGGGTATAGATGGTATCTGCGGTGGGGTGGTCATCGGAGCGCTGAACGGTTTCCAGGATCAGCTCTCTTTGACGGGAATATTTCAATGGGATCACTCCTTAAACAGTAACGATTACTTGTTTAAGGATAGCAGAAAATGGCCGGCTTGTCAATGCCGGAAGCCCGGTTTGCGAAAAAAATATCCTTTGCGGTAGGGGGCAGGCTTCGGGCCGCAGGCACCCCGGCTGCGCCGGGACCGGCGGGCTGCGCCCGTCGCGGCCGTCCGGAGGA
>ERZ835980.3302-NODE-3302-length-12725-cov-3.491713_pt1 | contig 12725 bp, 11 predicted proteins | sample MGYA00519943_ERZ835980 | MGnify/ENA primary metagenome ERZ835980 (study PRJEB31850, sample SAMEA3708791) | human gut metagenome | biome: human gut; feature: human-associated habitat; material: faeces | place: China | collected 2014 ... | reverse complement strand
GGTGGCGGGGATCTGGACAAAATAGCCGACCCCGCCGCAACTGATGACGACGGAATCCAGCGTTTTCTTGATGATTTTTCCGGTAAGGCAGTAGATCATGGTGTATCCTTCTTTTGTATGGTGGAAAGCCTTCCCCCTTGGGGGAAGGTGCCCGAGGCCCCGCCCGAGGGCGGATGAGGGGCGAGTGTACTGCGATTGCCCGTAAATGGGTTGCAATGGCGCAGTCCCGGCGGGGTGAGGGCACCCCGCCCTACATCCGGTTGAAAAGTAGTGCGTAGGGCGGCATGCCCTCATGCCGCCGCAGCCGCACGGGTCCCGGATCGTCAAAGACCTTACCCAATCGTAATCTTCCGCGTCGTTTCGTCCACCCGTTCAATGTGGATCTTGATGGGATTTTCCAGCGCCAGCAGCTCGGCGCAGTTCTCGCTCCACTCGCAGGCGACCACGGCACCCATGTCAAGGTAGTCATAGAACCCGGCGGCGGCCAGATCATTCTCGGTATGGATGCGGTAGAGGTCAAAATGCGCGAAGGGCCGCGGGCCGCGGTAATAGTTGACGATGGCAAAGGTCGGGCTGGACACCGGGTCGGTGCAGCCAAGCCCCTCGGCAATGCCCTGACAGAACGCGGTTTTGCCCGCGCCCAGCCCGCCGGTGAACGCGATCAGCGCGCCCGGGGGCAGTGTCCCGGCAAGCGCGCGGCCGGCGGCAACGGTTTCCTCCCGCGAATGGGTCACAAATTCCTGCATAGGTACGCTCCCTGTCTGCGGCCGAATAAAGCGATGGCCGCACTCATATATATTATAGTACAGAAATCCCGATTTGTAAAATTTAATCTGTAACTTGGCAAGATCTGCTGCGATGCGGTATAATACTTACAGTTACAAAGTATCTGCAGGGGGAGGGGGCCGCCTATGTATCCGCTTATACGCCGGTATCTGCGCCGGGTAGATCTGTTTATGCTGCTGCTCTGTGCGGCCTGCTCGGTGCTCAGCGTTGTGGTGCTGATGTCCATCGGCCAGACGCAGCTTGGCTCCAACAACAAGGCCTCGGTCCAGCTTATTGCCAGCCTGCTGGGGATGATGCTTGCCGCTGTCTTTTCCACGGCAGACTACCATGCGCTGGCGCGTGCCTGGCCGCTGCATGGCGTGGTGGCGTGGGGGCTGGTGCTGCCCACACTCTTTCTGCACAATGTCAACACCGGGCTTCTGACGATCGGCTACGACGCGGGCGGCACCTCCAACTACAGCTGGTACCGTGTGGGCGGCATGACCTTTCAGCCCGCCGAGCTGGCGAAAATCAGCTTTATCCTGACGCTGGCGCTGCATTTGAGCAGGGTGCGCGGGCAGGTGAACCGGCCGCGGAACCTGCTGCTTGTGCTGCTGCACATATTGCTGCCCGTTGCGGCCATCCACATACAGGGGGATGACGGCACGGCGCTGGTATTTCTGGGCATCGGGTTTATTATGCTGTATGCGGGCGGGCTGTCCCACTGGGTTGCGGGCGGTGCGCTGGCGGCGGGCGTTGTGGGCGGCGGCGCGCTGCTAAAGCTGCGCCCCGGCATCTTAAAAGGCTACCAGTTCAAGCGCATTTTGGCGGTCATCACGCCCGATGACCCGAACCTGGCGGATATTACCTACCAGCAGAACAAGGGCGCAATGGCCATCGGTACCGGCGGGCTGACGGGGCAGGGGCTGTTCTCCGGCGAGCATATCTTTGTGCCGAACGCATGGAACGATTTTATCTTTGCGTATCTTGCCAATGTGCTGGGGTTCCTCGGCGCGGCGGTGGTGCTGGTACTGCTGCTGGCGCTCTGCCTGCGCACGCTGCAGACCGGGCTGCGCTGCCCCGATGCGCTGGGCTGCAATATCTGTGTCGGCATCTTTGCGGCGCTGTTTCTGCAGTGCGTTATCAATCTTGGGATGAATTTACAGGTGCTGCCGGTCATCGGCGTGACGCTGCCGTTCTTCTCGGCAGGCGGGTCGAGCGTGGTCATGATGTATCTCTGCATCGGCATTGTGCTGAGCGTCGGCATGAACACCCGCCGCAGCAAGCTGGATATGCAGCGGATCATATAAGTAAAACGGGAGCGGCGGAAAGCTGCTCCCGTTTTATCATTCTGCGGTTTTGGGGTCTGGCATGAACAGCCCGGGGATCAGACAGACCGCCGATACACCGACGATGATGAACACGGTGCGGGACAGCCAGCTCATGCTGCCGCCCAACAGCCACCCCACGGCGTTAAAGCCCCAGATGCCGTAGATGCCCCAGTTGATGCCGCCGATAATGGCCAGCAGCAGCAAAATCTTTTTGAATACGGACATAAAAATCCCTCCCTGTACGCCAGTATGGCGCGTTGGGGAGGGATTTATACATAGTGCGGTCAAAGGCTCCTTTGCACAAGGGAACCGCTTAGGCTGCAATATCTTTATTGTTTAGAGTTTCTTCGATCCCTTCTTTGCAAAGAAGGAACAAAATCCCCGTAAAATCAGTTCTTCAACGCCTGCATGGGGGCGGGGATGCGGCCGCCGCGGTGGATCATGACCGCGGGGCTGTACTGGCTGATCGGCATGATGGGCGCGTGCCCCAGCAGACCGCCGAAGTCCAGCACATCGCCGGCCTTGTGGCCGATGGCGGGGATAACGCGCACGGCGGTGGTCTTGCTGTTCACCATGCCGATGGCGGCCTCATCCGCAATCAGGCCGCTGATAACCTCGGCGCTCGTGTCGCCGGGGATGACCACCATGTCGATGCCGACCGAGCAGACGGCCGTCATGGCTTCGAGCTTTTCCAGCGTCAGGCTGCCGCAGTTGGCGGCGTTGATCATGCCATCGTCCTCCGACACGGGGATAAACGCGCCGGACAGGCCGCCCACATGGTTGGACGCCATGACGCCGCCCTTTTTCACCGCGTCGTTCAGCATGGCAAGGGCAACCGTGGTGCCGTGGGTGCCGCAGACCTCCAGCCCCATTTCTTCCAGAATCAGGGCCAGGCAGGCCGTGGTGCCGCAGCAGCCGCAGCTTTCAAGGCCCATCTCCTCCAGAATGTTCGCCACGCTGTCGCCGATGGCGGGCGTGGGTGCCAGCGACAGGTCGATGATGCCCGCCGGCACGCCCAGCCGCTCGCTGGCGAGGTTTGCCACCAGCTGGCCCAGACGGGTGATCTTGAAGGCGGTGCGCTTGACCAGCTCGGCTACCTCGTCCATCGGGGCGTCCTTCGGCAGCTTGGCCAGCGCGGCGCGCACGGCACCCGGGCCGGAAACGCCGACATGGATCTCGCAGTCCGGCTCGCCCGCGCCGTGGAACGCACCCGCCATAAACGGGTTGTCCTCGGGCGCATTGCAAAAGACGACCAGCTTGGCATCGCCCATGCACATGTTGTCCTTCGTCAGCTCGGCGGTCTCGCGCACGACCTCGCCCATCAGTTTGACGGCGTCCATGTTGATGCCGGACTTGGTGGAGCCGATATTGACGCTGGAGCATACAATATCGGTCTCGGCCAGCGCGCGGGGGATCGCGGCGATCAGCCGCTTGTCGCCCGCAGAAAAGCCCTTATGTACCAGCGCACCAAAGCCGCCGATGAAGTTGACCCCCACAGCCTTGGCTGCGCGGTCCAGCGTTTTGGCGTACTGCACAGGGTCGGCATCGGGCGCAGCGCCCAGCAGCATGGCAATGGGCGTTACGCTGATGCGCTTGTTGACGATGGGAATGCCGTACTCCTCGCTGATGCCGTTCACAACAGGGACGAGATTGCCCGCCAGACGGGTGATCTTGTTGTAGATCTTCTCGCACGCCCTGTCAGGGTCCGGGTCGATGCAGTCCAGCAGGCTGATGCCCATCGTGACGGTGCGGACATCGAGATTCTCAGCGGTGAGCATCTCGATCGTTTCCATAATGTCGCGGCTGTTGATGATCCTCATAGCGCAGCCCCCTTAAATCGTGTGCATGGCGTCAAAGACTTCCTGACGGGTCACGGTGACCTGCATACCCATCTCCTTGCCCAGCGCGGTAAAGCGGTCGCGCACAGCGGCGGCCTCGGCAGTGGCCTTGCTCAGGTCCACCAGCATGATCATGCAGAACATCTCCTGCATGATGGACTGGGAGACATCCTCGATGTTGATGTTCAGCTCGGCGCAGACCGCGCTGACCTTGGCAACGACACCCACGGTGTCCCGCCCGATAACGGTGATAACAGCTTTCATAATATGCCCCCCTCATAACACTGTCCGGGAGGGATGCAGGGGGCGGCGTCCTCGACGCCCCGCCCCATGTTCAGCCGGGTCAGAATTATTATAGCAAAGTTTGCGGTAGGAGTAAAGAATATAACGAAAAGTAATACTTTTTCGAACGGACGAACAGCCAATAAGCTGCCGCTTTGTAGGGGCCGCACATGTGCGGCCCGCAACTGTACGGCGGATGACCGCTTGCCTTTCACGCGCGGGCCGGGCATGCCCGGCCCCTACAGGGCGTCGGAAATGTCAAAACTCCGCCGAATGTTCCCCGGCGCGTACATCGTCCCGCTGCAGCTCGGCCAGCAGCTCGTCCTCGCCGCCCTGCAAAAGCAGCTTTTGGCTGTACTGCTCAAAGCGCTCGCAGTCGTTCTCGGCCAAAAACGGGGCCGAGTCGGGGCCAAGGGCCAGCTCGTTGACAAAGACGACCATCTCCTGCCCGTCCTCAAACGCCTGCTCCATAAAGTCAAAGGCAAATTCCAGCGCGTTCGCGGCGGCGGAAACAGCCTCCTCGCGGCGCTGCACCTGACTGTTGAAGCCGCTGCGCACGGTGTCGAACGCATCGTCCGGGTCCAGCCCGTTGTCAAGCTGGCGGCCCCACGCTGTCAGCAGGGCAACGGTGCGGGTGCGGGCGGCGGCCTCATCGGGCAGCAGGCTGCCGGCACTCTTGTCAGCCTCCAGCCGCTCGCGGTAGCGGTCGCGCTGCTCGGCAAACAGGTCGGCGGGGTCCGCCCCGGTCTGCTGGCCCAGCGCCCGCTTAAAGCTGCGCAGCTGCTGGTAGCAGGCGTCCGTCACAGCACCGGCGGCGCGTGCGGCGGCAAAGCGGGTGTTCAGCCCCGCCAGCAGCAGGCTTACCAGACTGATGCGCTCATCGAAGCCGGCATCCATCGCGCGGGCAACCACGGCGTCAAACGGCTTGCCCTGCAGAATATCCTCGACACCGTAGTCCTGATGATACTTGCGGTACAGCACCCAGTAGGCGGCAAAATCCCGCGATACCTCGGGGTGGCGCAGGTATTGGGCGATCACCCCCTCGTCCACGGGCAGCCCCAGCGTGTCGGCTGCCTGCAGATAGGCAGAAAGATCCTCCCAGCCGCGCGCGGTCACAAACTGCACGCCGTCCACATCGGTCTCGATCTTGTAAAAGTGCTGGGGGCGCAGCTCCAGATAGGCGGTCACGGCGGGGTGCAGCCGGTGGGCGCGGGCATAGTCCTGCCAGACGCTCAGCTTCGGCTCAATGTCGATGCGCCGCACACGGTCGAGCGTTACAAGGTCAAACTCCCGCACGCTCTTGTTGTACTCCGGCGGGTTGCCGGCGGCCACGATGACCCACCCCTCCGGCACGGCCTGATTGCCAAAGGTCTTGCACTGCAGAAACTGCAGCATTGTGGGGGCCAGCGTCTCGCTGACGCAGTTGATCTCATCAATAAACAGGATGCCGTGCTGCTTGCCGGTGCGCTCCATCGCAGCGTACACGCTGGCGATGATCTCACTCATCGTGTACTCGGTCACGCTGCGGGTTTTGCCGCCGAAATTCCGCTCCCGGATAAAGGGCAGGCCGACAGCGCTCTGCCGCGTGTGGTGGGTGATGGTGTATGCCACCAGCGCAATATCGCACTCCTGCGCGATCTGCTCCATGATCTGGGTCTTGCCGACACCCGGCGGGCCCATCAGCAGAATGGGGCGCTGCCGCACGGGCGGTATCAGCGGGCGGCCGATGTCATCCGCTGCCAGATACGCCTGCACGGCGCGTTTGATTTCCTCTTTGGCGCGTTGAATATCCATAGTTCATCGTCCTTTCGGGTCGGTGTCGGGGGTAAACTCCTCCGGCTGCAAAACCAGGCGCATGGCCCAGGGGGGCACATCGGGCGGCGGGGTGCCGTCCTCCAAAAACAGAAAAGCAACCTCAAACGGCGGGCGCTTGGCCGGGTAGATGCCCTTGCCATCGGTAAAGTAAAGCACGCCCTGCAGGTCGCGCAGCGACCCCTCGCGGCGCAGCGCGGCAATGCGGGCAAACGCGGGGCGGAAGTCCGTTCCGCCGCCGCCCACCAGCGTGAACCGGGCAGTGTAGCGGTCCAGCGCGTCCAGATCGGTGAGCCATGTTTCCTCGCGCACGGCGTTGTCGGCCTGCATGACAAGGATGCGGCATTTACGGAAAAAGCTGTCCTGACTGGTCAGCAGGGCAAAGGTCTCTTTCAGGAAGGACTTTACCAGCTCACCGGCTGTGGACTCGCTGGTGTCCACAACAATGACGAAGTCGCGTATTTTCTTCACCTCGCGGCTTTCCAGCGGCTCTATCAGCGGCAGGTTGCCGTAGGTGCGCAGGCCGTAGCTGTAAAAGCCAAGGTCAAACTCATCGGGGTCAAGGTGCGGCTCCTCATGCCAGACGGCGAAGCGGCGCAAAAAATCCTTGTAGGTGCGGCGGCTGCGCCCGGCCTGCAGCTGTGCCTGCAGTGCCTGGGCGGTGGTGTCCTGCCCGGCGCGGCGGCCGTTTTCCTCCATGCTTAGCTCTGTCTGGCGGCCCAGATCCTCCCACTGCCTTCCCTGCATCTGGGCTTCGGGGCTGTCGGGGTCGGCAGGCCACAGGCGGTGGCTGTCGGTATAAAATTCCCGCTGCCACTTGTTCAGGGTGTCGGCATCGGTTTTTGCCAGCACGCGGTAGATCGGCCCGGCGGCCAAAAACCGGCATTGTGCGCGCAGCTGCGCATAGCATTGCTGCCGCACCCAGCCGACGGGGCGCTTTGCGGCGGGGGGGTTCAGGGCGTCCAGCGTGCTTTCCACCGCAATATCGCAGGCGAGGCCCCACAGGTCGGGGTCGCGCTTATCCCGCAGCCAGAGATGGCGGAAGATGCAGTGGAACAGGCTGTGCAGGTAGGCGCGCGGCAGATACCGGCGGTTTTTGCGGTAGGTGTCCAGCAGCCATGCGGTGGGGTAGTACAGCCGCCCGCCGTCCGTGGCAAAGCTGCCGCCGCCCTGCTGCGGGGCAGGGGGCAGCGCACCCAGCGCCGCAGTCAGGTAGCGCTGGTCCAGATACAGCTCACCGCGCAGCTGCTCCATCACCCGCCGCGCCATGGTCTGCTCCCACTCGGTCTGGGTCTGGATATGCTTGGACATTAAGACACCTTCTTTCACTGCTGAATGTAGGGGCCGGGCCCCTTCCGCCGCCGCAAACCTCTGCGGCGGCCAGAGGACTGGCCGCCCTACGACCCTACTTGAAAACCCGTGCGTAGGGCGGGGTGCCCTCACCCCGCCGAAACTTACCGCCGTGTCCCGTTTCCCTGTTTTTTCCTGTTTGTTCGTCTTAACTTTCTTCTTTACATTCCCCGGGAAATACGCTACAATATAAGCACCTACTTTATAGAATAACAAGGAGAAGGAGAGATCGCTTTGTTTACTATCATCAAACGGCGGGAACTCAACCCCACCGTAACCGAGCTCTGGATCCATGCGCCGCTCATCGCCAAAAAGGCGAAGGCCGGCCAGTTTATCATTGTCCGCGCCAAAGAGGATTCCGAACGTATCCCCCTGACCATCGCGGGCTTTGACCGTGAGGCAGGCACCGTGTCCATCATCTTTCAGGTCGTGGGCGCCGGTACAATGCAGCTCAACTCCCTCAAAGAGGGCGAAGCCGTGCATGACTTTGTGGGACCCTTGGGCAAGGCCACCGAGATCGAGGGTCTGAAAAATGTCTGCGTGGTCGGCGGCGGCGTGGGCTGCGCCATTGCGCTGCCCGTGGCGCAGGCACTGCATGAGCAGGGCACCAAGGTCACCGGCATTGTCGGCTTCCGCAACAAGGATCTTGTCATTCTCGAGGATGAGTTCCGCGCCTGCTGCGATGAGTTCATCATCATGACCGATGACGGTTCCTACGGCGAGAAGGGCGTTGTCACTGCCCCGCTGGAAAAGAAGATCGTTGAGGGTGCGAACTTTGACGAGGTCATCACGATCGGACCGCTGATCATGATGAAATTCGTCGTCAAGACGACGAAGCCCCATGGTGTTAAGACCGTTGTGTCGATGAACCCCATCATGGTCGATGGCACCGGTATGTGCGGCGGCTGCCGCCTGACCGTGGGTGGCCAGACAAAGTTTGCCTGCGTGGACGGCCCCGACTTTGACGGCTTTGAGGTCGATTTTGACGAGGCTATGCACCGCGGCACGATGTACAAGCCCTTTGAGGCACACGCCCGCGAGGCCGAGTGCAATTTGCTGAAGCAGGAGGTGCAGTAATTATGCCGAACATGGACCCGAAAAAGTGCCCCATGCCCAGCCAGGAGCCGAACGTCCGCAACAAAAACTTCAAGGAAGTCGCCCTTGGCTACACCGAGGAGATGGCCGTGAACGAGGCCAAGCGCTGCCTGCAGTGCAAGAACCACCCCTGCCGCAGCGGCTGCCCCGTTGAAATTGATATTCCCGGCTTCATCAAGCATGTGGCCGAGGGCGACTTTGAGGCCGCCTATAACGTGATTGCCCAGTCCAGCGCGCTGCCCGCTGTCTGCGGCCGTGTCTGCCCGCAGGAGCATCAGTGCGAGGGAAAGTGCGTCCGCGGCATCAAGGGCGAGGCTGTCGGTATCGGCCGTCTCGAGCGCTTTGTTGCCGACTGGTACCGCAACAATGTCCACACCAAGCCCGTTGCCCCCGCCTCCAATGGCCATAAGGTCGCTGTCATCGGCGCCGGCCCCTCCGGTCTGACCGTTGCGGGTGATCTGGCCAAGCTGGGCTACAAGGTCACCGTCTACGAGGCCCTGCATGTTGCGGGCGGCGTTCTGATGTACGGCATCCCCGAGTTCCGTCTGCCCAAGGACATCGTCCAGCACGAGGTCGAGGGTCTGAAGGAGCTGGGCGTTGACATCGAGACGAACATGGTCATCGGTAAAGTCCTGACCATCGATGAGCTGATGAACGACTACGGCTTCGAGGCCGTCTATGTCGCGTCCGGTGCCGGCCTGCCCCGCTTTATGGGCATCCCCGGCGAGAGCCTGAACGGCGTCTACTCTGCCAACGAGTACCTGACCCGCGTGAACCTGATGAAGGCGTACAGGGAGGATTCCCGCACGCCCATCATGAAGAGTAAGTCCGTGGCCGTTGTCGGCGGCGGCAACGTTGCCATGGACGCGGCCCGCTGCGCCAAGCGTCTGGGTGCCGAGAATGTCTACATCGTCTACCGCCGCGGCATGGCCGAGCTGCCTGCCCGTAAGGAGGAGGTCGAGCACGCCGAGGAGGAGGGCATCGTCTTTAAGACGCTGACGAACCCCACCGAGGTGCTGGGCGACGAGAACGGCTGGGTCAAGGGTATGACCTGCGTGGAGATGGAGCTGGGTGAGCCGGATGCCTCCGGCCGCCGCCGCCCCATCGTCAAGGAGGGCAGCGAGTTTGTCCTCGATGTCGATACGATGATCATGGCGCTGGGCACCAGCCCCAACCCGCTGATCCGCTCGACCACGCCGGGTCTGGACGCCGACAAGCACGGCTGCCTGATCACCAACGGCCTTGACGGCCTGACCACCCGCCCGATGGTCTACGCCGGTGGTGACGCCGTGACCGGCGCCGCCACCGTCATTCTGGCGATGGGCGCCGGCAAAGAGGCCGCCCGCGCGATTGACGCCGCCATCAAGGCAAAGGAACAGTAAAAAACTACATTTTAGCCCCCCGTGCCGCGAGGTGCGGGGGAATTTTTGTGAGATAATAGATAAAAGATAATAGATAATAAAAAGGAGTGCCGCCTACGGCGACATATGAAAAATTGTTTTCGACCGCAGGGAGAAAACTCCACCATATTTTTTATCTTTTATCTCCTATCTATTATCTTAAAAAGGCCTACACTATGTATCATCCATTCTTCCAATTTGTTCTTCCCCGGCTGGGGCAGGCGGCGCTGGATATTTTGCTGTATCTCAACTTTTTACAGCTGCCGCCGCTGCAGCTTGCGGCACAGTGGCCGGTTTTGTACTACGGCCTGCCGCTGGTGCTGATGGCGCTGCTGGCCTATATCAGCCGGGACCCGCTGGGCCTTGGCATCGTCTTTGTCGGGCATCTGGTGACCTTTTACTGCATCGGCACCGGCATTGGGCTGGTGCTGCGGCGTGTCGGCGGCGCGCCGCTGGCCGTTTGGCATATTTTTTGGCTGGGCGGCATAACGCCGTGGCTGCTGACGGCCGGCATCATGTGGTGGGGCCGCCGCCGGGCGCTGCACCTCTGTACGACCCGCTACCGCCTTACGACCCGCAAAAGGCTGCCGGGCGGCCAGCTGCGCATCGTGCAGATCAGCGATATTCACCCCCGAAGCTGCGCCGCGATGGACCACACCCGCATCCCTGAGCTGCGCGAGAAGATCGAGGCCTGCCGCCCCGATCTGCTGGTGCTGACCGGCGATATTTTTGACGAATTTACCGAGCCGGAGGAGCTGCAAGCCTTCTGTGCCCTGTTCGGTGCGCTGCGCACGCCGCTGGGCAAATACTATGTGCTGGGCAACCATGACCTGTTCCACCACTGGCGGGAGCCAAGCTTTGGCCGCGCCGAGCTGGAGCGCAGCTTTGCTGCCGCCGGGGTGCGTATTCTGGAGGATACCTCCGTCATGCTGCCCTGCGGGGTGCGCATCGTGGGCCGCAAGGACTACCTGTACACGAACGGCAGCCGTTTTACGGCTGCGCAGCTGATGCCCGGCGGCCCGGATGACCGCTACACGGTCTGGCTTGACCATGAGCCGCGGGACTTCAAGGCCGCCGCAGCGGCGGGGGCCGATCTGATCCTGAGCGGCCACACCCACGGCGGGCAGGTATGGCCTGCGGGCGCCGTCGGCATGGTTGCCAAAAACGAGCGCAACTACGGCAAGAAGGTTATTAACGACCATTGCACCGCCATTGTCAGCGGCGGCACCGGCACCTGGGGCTACAAATTCCGCACTCAGGGCCGCACAGAGATCGTCTGTGTTGAGATCACTACCGAAAAGGAAATGTAAAAGCTATGCAGGAACGCGAACGCCTTGGCAGCCGCCTTGGCTTTATCATGCTGTCCGCCGGGTGCGCCATCGGCTGCGGCAATGTCTGGAAATTCCCTTGGATGTGCGGCCAGAACGGCGGCGGCAGCTTTATGCTGCTCTACATCCTCTGTCTTTTGGTGCTGGGCCTGCCCGTCATGGTCATGGAGTTTGCCGTGGGCCGCGCCGCCCAGGCCAGCCCCATCTATATGTACCAGCGCCTTGAAAAGCCGGGCCAGCGGTGGGGGCTTTTCGGCGTATTCAGCCTCATCGGCAACATTGCGCTGATGGCCTTTTACACCGTTGTCACAGGCTGGATTTTGTACTATTTTGTCAAATTTCTGACCGGGAGCAACGCCGATTTCGGCTTTGCGCAGATGATCGCCGACCCGAAAGTCAATGTGACCTATCTGTTTGTGGTAGTCGTGGCGGCGTTCGTACTGCTCAGCTTCAACTTGCAGGGCGGATTGGAGCGCGTGACCAAGTACATGATGACCGCCCTGCTGGTGCTGATGCTGGTGCTGGCACTGCACAGCCTGACCTTTTCCGGCGCGGCGGAGGGGCTGCGGTTCTATCTGGTGCCGGACCTGTCCAAAATCAACGGCAGCGTGGTGGTGGGGGCCATGAACCAGGCCTTCTTTACCCTATCCGTGGGCATGGGTGCCATGGCTATTTTCGGCAGCTACATCGGAAAAGAGCGCTCCCTGATGGGGGAGTCGGTGCACATCATCGTGCTGGACACCTTTGTGGCGGTGGTGGCGGGACTGATCATGTTCCCGGCCTGCTTCACCTATGGGGTGGAGGTCAATGCCGGTCCCAGCCTGCTGTTTGACACCATGGCCACCGTGTTCAACCACATGAACGGCGGCCGCTGGTGGGGAACCCTGTTCTTCCTGTTTATGGTGTTCGCGGCCCTGTCCACGGTGCTGGCGGTGTGCGAGGAGATACTGGCCATGGTGCGGGATCTTACCGGTTGGAGCCGCCCGGTAGGGTGCCTGGTCTGCGGCGGGGGGATCTTTCTGGTGGCGCTGACCACGGCCCTGGGTTACAGCGTGCTGCACTTCCAGCCCTTTGCAGAGGGCACCGCCTGGTTGGACCTGTGGGATTTCCTGGTGTCCAACAATATTCTGCCCCTGGGATCCCTGGTGCTTGCCCTGTTCTGCTGCAACAAGTTCGGCTGGGGATGGGACAGCTTCCTGCTGGAGGCCAACGCCGGCCGGGGCCTGAAGGTCCGCCCGTGGATGAAGCCGCTGTTCCGGTATGTGGTCCCGGCGGCCATCCTGTTCATCTACGTCTATGGCATGGCGACTTTCCAGTGGAAGTGACGTGAGCATAAGAAAAGGAGAGGCAAGTGCGGGTGGTCGTAAGACAGTTTCAGTCCCGGCAGTAATGTCTGCTGGGCTTGTTCTTGCATATATTAAAGCCAGATGATAGAATTAAACAAATCAATAAGTCGGAATAATAAGGTGGGTAAGGTCTAACATGCCAACAATTCAGTTAAAGGCGATGACGCGAGAACTATGT
>ERZ835980.3301-NODE-3301-length-12728-cov-2.994161_pt1 | contig 12728 bp, 8 predicted proteins | sample MGYA00519943_ERZ835980 | MGnify/ENA primary metagenome ERZ835980 (study PRJEB31850, sample SAMEA3708791) | human gut metagenome | biome: human gut; feature: human-associated habitat; material: faeces | place: China | collected 2014 ... | reverse complement strand
GAACGGATGCTCTTCCGCGAGGGAAGCTACGTGAAGAAGGGGCAGACGCTCTTCATCATCGACCCCAAGATCTACCGCGCCCGCGTGGACAAGGCCAAGGCGCAGCTCAACAAGGATCGCGCACTGGCCCAGAAGGCCGAGCGCGACCTGAAACGCATCCGCCCGCTCTACGAGCAGAACGCCGCGAGCCAGCTGGACCTCGACAACGCCATCGCCTCCTACGAAAGCGCCACGGCCTCCGTGGCGATGAGCGAGGCCGACCTCACGCAGGCCGAAACCGCCTTGAGCTACACGACCGTCAGTTCGCCGCTGTCGGGCTATATTTCCGAGCGCAGCGTCGACATCGGCACGCTCGTAGGTCCCAACGGCAAATCGCTGCTGGCGACGGTGGTCAAGAGCGACACCGTGCGCGTGGACTTCAGCATGACGGGACTCGACTACCTCAAAAGCAAGGCCCGCAACGTCAACCTGGGCCAGAAGGACTCCACCCGCAAGTGGGACCCCTACATCACCATCACGCTGGCCGACAACACCCAGTATCCGCTGCGCGGACTGGTCGACTTCGCCGATCCGCAGGTCGACCCCGAAACGGGAACCTTCTCCGTGCGCGCCGAGATGGCCAACCCCGACCGCATCCTGCTGCCGGGACAGTTCACGAAGGTGCGCCTGCTGCTCGACGTGCGCGAAGACGCCACGGTCGTGCCGACCAAGTCGGTCGTCATCGAGAAGGGCGGCGCCTACATCTTCGTCATACGGCCCGACAGCATCGCCGAACGCCGTCTGATCGAACTCGGCCCCGAGGTCAACAACCGGGTGATCGTCGAACGCGGCGTCGTTCCCGGCGAGAAGATCGTCGTGGAGGGTTTCCACAAACTGACGCACGGCGACAAGGTCGACCCCGTGCCGGTCCCCGAAAAAAGCAGTGCAACCGAGACGGAGGCGTCTGAAAAATAGCGAGCCATGAAATCGGATTTCTTTATCGACCGGCCCGTGTTTTCAACCGTCCTGTCGGTGGTCATCGTGATCGTCGGCCTGTTAGGACTGGTGATGCTCCCCGTGGACCAGTATCCGCGCATCGTGCCCCCGGTGGTCAAGATCTCGGCCTCCTATCCGGGAGCCAGCGCCCAGACCGTGACGCAGGCCGTGGCGACGCCCATCGAACAGGAGCTGAACGGAACCCCCGGCATGCTCTACATGGAGTCGACGAGCAGCAACTCGGGAGGTTTCTCCGCCACCGTGACCTTCGACATCGACACGGACGCCGACCTGGCGGCCGTCGAGATTCAGAACCGCGTGAAGCAGGCCGAGGCGCGCCTCCCGGCCGAAGTCATCCAGAACGGCATCTCGGTCGAAAAGCAGGCTTCGAGCCGGCTGATGACCATCACGCTGCTGTCGAACGACCCCAAGTTCGACGAAATATACCTCTCGAACTACGCCACGCTCAACGTGCTGGACATGCTGCGCCGCGTGAAGGGCGTCGGCAGCGTCTCGAACGTCGGCAGCCGCTACTACGCCATGCAGATATGGGTGCAGCCCGACCGGCTGGCCAACCTCGGGCTGACGGTGCAGGACCTGCAAAAGGCCCTCAAGGACCAGAACCGCGAATCGGCGGCGGGCGTACTGGGCCAGCAGCCCGTCACGGACCTCGACGTCACGATCCCGATCACCGCCCGCGGACGCCTTTCGTCGGTGGGCGAATTCGAGGAGATCGTCGTCCGCGCCAACCCCGACGGATCGCTCATCCGCCTGCGCGACGTGGCGCGCATCTCGCTCGAAGCCTCGTCGTACAGCACCGAGAGCGGCATCAACGGCGGCAATGCGGCCGTGATGAACATCAACATGCTGCCGGGCGCCAACGCCATGGAGGTGGCGCGCTCGGTGCGCGAGACGATGGAGGAGATCAGCCGCAGCTTCCCCGAAGGCATCTCCTACAAGATACCGTTCGACATGACCTCCTACATCTCGCAGTCGATCAGGGAGGTCTACCACACGCTGTTCGAAGCCCTGCTGCTGGTGATCCTCGTGGTTTTCCTCTCGCTGCAAAACTGGCGCGCGACGCTCATCCCGACCATCGCCGTGCCGATCTCGCTGATCGGTACGTTCGGCGTGATGCTGGCATTCGGATTCTCGCTCAACATGATGACCCTGCTGGGCCTGATCCTGGCCATCGGCATCGTCGTGGACGACGCCATCGTGGTGGTGGAGGCCGTCGAGCGCATTATGAACGAGGAGGGGCTATCGCCCTACGAAGCCACGAAAAAGGCCATGAGCGGACTGGGCAGCGCCATCATCGCCACATCGCTGGTGCTGTGCGCCGTGTTCGTTCCCGTGAGCTTCCTTTCGGGCATCACCGGCCAGCTCTACCGCCAGTTCACCATCACGATCGCCGTGTCGGTGCTGATCTCGACGTTCGTGGCCCTGACCCTCTCGCCGGCCCTCTGCGCCCTGATCCTGCGTCCCGATTCGGGCAAGCGGAAAAACCGCCTCTTCCGCCGCATCAACATCTGGCTGGGCAGCGGAACGAAGTTCTACGAGCGGATGATCCGCGGCGGCGTGCGCCACTCGAAACGCATGCTGGCGCTGTTCGGACTGACTCTCGTGGCGCTGTGGGCGCTCAACAAGATCGTACCCCAGAGCTTCATGCCGCAGGAGGACCAGGGCTATTTCACCGTCGAGCTGGAACTTCCGGAAGGAGCCACGCTCGAACGCACGCGCCGCGTGACAGACCGCGCCATGAAGTACCTGATGTCGCTCGAAGACGTGGAATATGTGCTCAACGTCACCGGATCAAGCCCCCGCGTGGGCACCAACCAGTCACGCAGCCAGTTGACGGTGATCCTCAAACCGTGGGAGGAGCGCAAAAGTTCGAACATCCGCCGGCTGATGAACGACATCCGCGAGGAGATGCGCCGTTATCCCGAAAGCAAGGTCTACCTCTCGACGCCGCCCGTCATTCCGGGACTGGGCGCCTCGGGCGGGTTCGAAATGGTGCTCGAAGCCCGCGGCAACGCCTCGTACGGCGACCTTCAGCGGGCCGTGGACACGCTGCTGCACTACGCCTCGAAGCGCAAGGAGCTGACGGGACTCTCGTCGTCGATGCAGAGCGACATCCCGCAGCTCTATTTCGACGTGGACCGCGACAAGGCCCAGATGCTCGGCGTCCCGATGGCCGACATCTTCTCGACGATGAAGACCTTCACCGGATCGGTCTACGTCAACGACTTCAACATGTTCAACCGCATCTACCGCGTCTATATCCAGGCCGAAGCCCCGTACCGGGCGCAGCGGGAAAACCTCGGGCTGTTCTTCGTCCGGGGCGCCGACAAGGCGATGATTCCCATCACGGCGCTCGGCACGACCTCCTACACCACGGGACCGGGCACGATCCGCCGCTTCAACATGTTCAACGCGGCGACCATCTCGGGCGAGGCGGCGCAGGGATACAGTTCGGGGCAGGCCATGGCCATACTCGAACAGATCGCACGCCGCCACCTGCCGTCGACGATCGGCGTCGAGTGGAGCGGACTTTCCTATCAGGAAAAGCACGTCAGCGGCCAGACGGGCTACGTGCTGGCGCTGGCCTTCCTCTTCGTCTTCCTGTTCCTCGCGGCGCAGTACGAGAGCTGGCTGATCCCCGTGGCGGTGATCCTCTCGCTGCCGATCGCCGGCATCGGCGCCTACCTGGGCAACTGGGCCTGCGGACTGGAGAACAACATCTATTTCCAGATCGGACTGGTGATGCTGGTGGGTCTGGTGGCCAAAAACGCCATCCTGATCGTCGAGTTCGCCAAGGACGAGGTCGAAAAGGGCCGCGACATCCTCACGGCCGTCATCCTGGCCGCGCGCCTGCGCTTCCGGCCCATCGTCATGACCTCGCTGGCCTTTATCCTCGGCATGCTGCCGCTGGTCTTCGCCAGCGGACCCGGGTCGGCCAGCCGCCAGGGCATCGGCACGGGCGTCTTCTTCGGCATGCTCGTGGCGATCACCGTGGGCATCGTCTTCGTACCGCTCTTCTTCGTCTGGGTTTACAAACTGAAAGAAAAATGGACAACACGATGAAACGAAGCGCAACATATCTCCTCGGAGTGCTTCTGCTGCTCGCGGCGGGAAGCTGCTCCGTGCAGAAGAAGTGCAAGGCTCCGCAGCTCGACATGCCCGCGGAGATCGTCGCCGGGCAGAGCGACACGCTGACGCTGAGCGACCGGAAGTGGTGGGAGGTCTACACCGACACGACACTCTGCCGGCTGATCGGCCGCACGCTCGACCGCAACCGCAACATGCTCTCGGCCGAGGCGCGCATCCGCCAGCTGGAGGAGCTTTACCGCGTAAGCAAGGCGGCCCGGCTGCCGTCGCTGGGCGGGCTGGCCGCTGCCGACTACGAGACCAACGACTACTACGGCGAAGCGCACAAGGGCGACGCCGAGTTCGACGTGAAAGCCACCTTGAGCTGGGAGGCCGACCTGTGGGGAAACCTGCGCTGGGCCAAGCGCAAGGGCGCGGCCGAATACCTCGCCTCGGTCGAGGCGGCGCGCGCCATGCAGATGACGCTCGTGGCGGAGGTCGCCACGGCCTACTTCGAGCTGGTGGCTCTGGACCACGAACTGGGCGTCGTACGCCGCACGGTGGAGACCCGCGAGGAGAGCGTGCGTCAGGCGAAACTGCGTTTCGAAGGAGGACTGACCTCCGAAACGGCCTACCAGCAGGCGAAGGTCGAGCTGGCGAGCGCCTCGGCGCTGATTCCCGACCTCGAACTGCGCATCGCCCAGAAGGAGAACCAGATTTCGGTGCTCGCGGGCGACTATCCCTCGCGCGTGGCGCGCTCGAAGATGGACATGAACGTCCGGATGCCCGACTCGCTGCCCGTGGGCCTTCCTTCGACGCTGCTGCAACGCCGTCCCGACGTGCGGCAGGCCGAGCAGAACCTCAAGGCGGCGATGGCCTCGGCGGGCATGGCCTATGCCGACCGGTTCCCGCGGCTGACGATCTCGCTGACGGGAGGGCTCGAAAACGACGCGCTCAAGGGACTCATCAATTCGCCCTTCTCCTACGCCGCCGGCAACCTCACCGCGCCGCTGTTCGCCTTCGGATCGAAGCGTGCGAAATACCGCGCGGCGCTGGCGGCCTACGACCAGGCGCGGCTGGCCTACGAACAGAAAGTGCTGGAGGTTTTCCGCGAAGTGAACGACGCCGTGACGGCCTACCGCAACATGCGCAGGACGGCCGAACTGAAATTCAACCTCAAGGAGGCGGCCCGGCAATACGTCGTGCTGGCCAAATTGCAGTATATCAACGGCGTGATCCGCTACATCGACGTGCTCGACGCCCAGCGGAAGTTCTTCGACGCACAGGTCGAGGAGAGCAAGGCGGTGCGCAACGAGCACCTCGCGCTCGTGGGGTTGTACAAGGCCCTCGGGGGCGGGTGGCAGCCGTCGGATGCCGAAAAAAAGGGTTGACCGTGATGGTCAACCCTTTTTCTTCCCCAGTTTGGCCCGGATGCGGCTCAACGACTGCGGCGTGATCCAGAGGTAGGAGGCGATGTGCTTCAGCGGCACGTATTGCAGCAGTTCGGGGCTTTCCTCCATCAGCGTCCGGTAGCGCTCCTCGGCCCGCGGAGCGCCGCCCGAGAGCATCCAGTTTTCGAGCGCCAGGAACTGCTCCTCGAAAAGCCTCCTCCCGAAATTGGCCGCTCCGGCCGATCGGGCGAAAAAGGCCTCCAGGTCGGCTTTGGAGATGCCGTAAAGTTCGGCGTCGCACATCGCCTCGATGGAGATTTTCGAAACCTCGTTGCCCACGTAACCCCACGTCGAAAAGAGCGCCTCGCCCTCGCCGGCGAACCAGACCGAGACATCCGCGCCGTCGTCGAGATAGTGTCCCAGCCAGATGCCGCGGCTCACGACGTAGAAATCGGAATTCCGCTCGCCCTGACGGACGACGCACTCCCCCTTGCAGAACACGCGCCGTTCCATCAGCCCGATCAGCCGCAGGCAGTCCGCCGCGGGCAGGTTGTATTTCCTGCTGAATTTCTCGATAAACGCCTCCATGCCTTACAGGTTTGAGGCCGTAAAGATAGCACAAAAAACAAATTTCCGGCTTCGTTTCAGCGGCAAAGCCACGCTGCGACCCTTCTAAAACGCACTTTTTAAGCGGGTCCGCCCGTAAATCGCCGCAACGACCGCGAAGGTGAGCGCCTCGGCCAGCGGCACGGCCAGCCAGATGCCCTCCACACCCAACAGCAGGGGCAGACCGAAGAAACACGCCGCCATGAAGACGAATCCCCGCAGGACGGTCACGGCCATCGCCGGACGGGGCCGCTCGACGCTCTGGAAATAGCCGATCGAGACGATGTTCACCGCAAAGAAAACGAATCCCGAAGCGAACAACGGAAGCCCCCGGACGGCAATCGCACAGGCGGGGCAGGAGCTGTCGATGAACATGGCCACGATCCAGCGGCTGAACAGCGCCGTAAGGCCGAAGAACCCCAGTCCGGCCGCCACGGCCGTCAGGAGCGCCAACCGGAAGGCCTTGCGCACGCGCGCGCCGTTTCCCGCACCGAAATTGTAGCTCAAAATCGGCTGGGCCGACTGCCCGATGGCGTTGTAGACCATGAAGATGATTGGGAAGAAGTAGCAGGCGATGCTGAACGCCGCCACACCGTCCTCGCCCAGATAGCGGATGAAAACGTAGTTCCCGGCGAACATCATCATGGCGATGGCCCCCTCGCAGAGGAAGGTCGAAAGCCCCAGCCGGCACATGTAGCCCACATTGCGGAGGGTCAGGCGCATGCTCTTGCGGCTCGTCTTCACACGGCACAGGCGCACGACGTTGCGGCGGCGTCCCAAGTAGCCGAGGATCATCCCCGCACCCACGATATAACCGAGGCTCGTGGCCAGCGCCGCGCCCGTCATGCCCCAGCCGAGGATGAAGATGAAAACGTAGTCCAGCACGATGTTGATGACCGCCGGAACGGCGTTGCAAAGCATCGCGTAGTTGGGCGACCCGTCGAGCCGGATGAAGAACATGCCCGAGCTTAACAGCGCGCTGAAGGGCAGGAACGGCGCGAACCAGTGCATGTACTCCACGGCCAGCGGAAGGAGCCGTTCGGAGCTGCCCAGCAGCAGGGCCACCTCACGGGCGCAGGAAGTGATCAGGAAGCTGTACGCCGCCAGAAGGAGCGACGACACCGCAACGGCCTGCGTGACGTTGATGCGCGCCGCCTTGACCTTTCCCTGCGCAAGGTGGATCGACGCCACGACCGACGCCCCGACGCCGAACATCAGTCCGACGCCCGTGCTGATGAGGAACAGCGGCGCGGTGATGTTGACGGCGGCCAGCGCGTCGCTGCCGATGCCGCGTCCCACGAAAATCCCGTCGGTGATCACGAAAACAGCCGAGAAAACCATTCCCAGAACGGTGGGGATCAGCAGTTTCCGAAAAAGCTTCGGAATCTCCATGCTGCCGAAATCAATACTGTCTTTCATCGCATTCGTTTTTTGGAGTGCAAAGATACTCGCTTCCGGCCGGGCGAAAGTTAACATTTGGTAAAAAAAGCCCCTCCCGTCGGGAGGGGCCTCGCAAGCCGGAATCAGAGCGTACCCTGCTTGAGCTGCTCGACGAAACGGTCGATGCGCCGCAGCTGCTGCGGAATCTTGATCGACTGCGGGCAGTGCGACACGCACTGGTTGCAGCCGATGCAATGGCTCGCCTGCCGGAGTTTGGGAACCGAGCGGTCGTAACCGATGAGGAACGCCCGGCGGGCCTCCCGGTAGCCGGGGTCCTGCCGGTCCTTGGGCACGTTGCCTTCGTTCACGCAGCGGTTGTAGTGGGCGAAGATCGCCGGGATGTCCAGCCCGTAGGGGCAGGGCATGCAGTACTGGCACTCGGTGCAGGGCACGGTGGGGTATTTGAGCATCAGCTGCGCGGTATCTTCGAGCAACGCCAGTTCCTCGCCGGTGCAGGGTTCGAGCGGCGAATAGGTGCGGATATTGTCCTGAAGGTGCTCCATGTAGGTCATGCCGCTCAACACGGTCAGCACTCCGGGCCAGGAACCCGCGTAGCGGAAGGCCCACGAAGCGGTGCTCTCGGTCGGACGGCGCTCCTTGAGCCGTTCGACCAGATGGTCGTTCAGCCGCGAAAGGCGCCCGCCGAGCAGCGGCTCCATGATCACGGCCGGGATGCCGCGCTTCTCCAGCTCGCCGTAGAGATATTCGGCATTGACGTTTCTGTCCGAAGCATGCTTCCAGTCGACGTAGTTCATCTGGATCTGGACGAAATCCCACCGCGCCTCACCGCTGTCGTGCATGGCCAGCAGGTGGTCGAAGACCTTCTGATCGCCGTGGAACGACCACCCGAGGTTGCGGATGCGCCCGGCCTCGCGCTCGCGCAGCAGAAAGTCGAGCACGCCGCAGTCGATAAAACGTTCGTTGAAAGTCTCGATGCCCTTGTCGCCGCCCACAGCGTGCAGCAGATAGTAATCCAGATAATCCGTTTGCAAGTCGCGAAGCGACCGCCGGTACATCTCCTCCGAATCCTTGAATATCCGAGCGGGAGACATTCCCCGCCCTGCCATACGGTGATTGGACATCTTCGTGGCGATGAACACCTTCTCGCGCGGATGGCGTTTGAGGGCGATACCCGTCGATTTTTCGGAAAAGCCCTGTATGTAGACGGGGGCCGTGTCGAAATAGTTGACCCCGTGGGCGATGGCATAATCGACCAGCTCGTTGACGGCCTCCTGGTCGATCGGGTTGCCGTCGGCCGCCGGCGACTCCAGCAGGGGCCAGCGCATGCAGCCGTAGCCCAGCAGCGACACGCGGTCGCCCGTCGAGGGGCAGGTCCGGAAGGTCATCCGATCGGTCGGGACCTCACCCGCGGCGGCAGCGCTCGGCGCCGTACCTTTCGTCTTACAGCCGTAAAGCCCAGCCGTTGCGGCGGCCGCGCCGACACCGAACGTTTTGAGGAATTTCCGGCGGTCTATCTTTTTCTTCTCCATTTTTTTCTTGCGTTTAGACGATTCTGTGGCGCGAATGGCCTTCGACATAAATGGCGCTGAACGGACGCGCCGGACAGAGATTCTCGCAGGCCCCGCAGCCGATGCAGCGTTCTTCGTTCACGGCGGGGATGCGCGGCGACTTGGGGTCGTCGGGGTCCCGGCGCACCATCTTGATCGCCCCGGCGGGACAATGGCGCGCACAGTTGTTGCAGCTGACGCCGTCGGTGTTGACCACGCAATTCTCCGCAATCCACACGGCATGGCCGATCTGGATCGACGATTTCCCGGCGAGGTCGGTCAGGCGGATGGCGCCCGTGGGGCACACCTCGGCGCACTTCGTGCACTCCGGACGGCAGTATCCGCGCTCGAACGACATTTCGGGCTGCATGAGGGTCATCAGCTTGCCCGACGGACGCAACACCTGATTGGGACACACCGAAACACACAACTGGCATCCCGTGCAATGGGCGTTGAAGTGCCGCAGGCTCTGCGCTCCGGGCGGAACGACGGGCGTGGCACGGTTCGGAATCTTCTTGTCGACGATCACCGCCAGCCCGCCGTCGACCTTCTTCTCCTGCGCCCGGAGCGCGGAGTAGGCCACGATGCCCGCCAGGCCGAGGAACCGGCGGCGCGAAGCGTCGGAAGGCGTCTTTGCGGCGTCGGCCGCCGGTCTCTGCGGCGCGGGAGCCGGGTCCGGTTTCCGCCGCCGCAGCGTATAGGTGATGGCCCCCTGGCGGCAGTTTTCGAGGCAGTCCATACAGGCCACGCAACGGCTGTAATCAATTTTATGCGCCGCAGGGTCGATACACGACGCCTTGCAGTTGCGGGCGCAGAGCTTGCATCCGTTGCACTTCGAGGTGTCGAAACGCGGTTTGAACAGCGAGTAGCGGGCGAGGAATCCCAGCACCGTGCCCACCGGACAGATCGTATTACAATAGGTGCGGCCGCTGCGCCACGCAAGAACAAACAGCACGGCGAACGTCACGACGGCAACAAGCAGCGTGGAGAGACTCTTCATCCAGACGTCGACCGAATAGAAGGCGTAGCTGTCCATGCGCCCGGCGATGTATGCCAGCAGGTTGTTGCCCCACGCGTAGACCGGGGCCAGCAGGTTCGAGGCGATGCGGCCGTAGGCGCTGTAAGGCGCGAGCAGCGAACCGACACCCGCCAGCATCGCAGCGACGAACACGACGAGCATCCCCCGGCGCAGCCAGGTGAGGGCGGGGGAGTACGCGAAGCGGTTCCGGTGCTTTCTGCGCTTCCCGGAGGCCCACGAAACGATGTCCTGCATCACCCCCAGCGGGCAGATGACCGAACAGTACACGCGGCCGAAAAGAAGCGTCAGGATCACCAGGAACGCCACGACGCCGACATTCAGGGCCAGCAGGGCGGGCAGGAACTGGATTTTCGCCATCCAGCCGAACCACGCGTGAAGCGTTCCGGTAAAATCGAGGAACAGCAGCGTCGTCAGCACGAAGAAAAAGGCCGCGGCCGCAATTCTGATTTTTCGTAACATAGATTCAAGTCTGAATCAAGTGAATTTATTTCGGAACTCATGTCGTCTCGGGCCGTCGCCGTGCCCGCCGGGCCGCCCGAGACGGGGTTTTGGAGGTGGACCGGATTCGGGAGCGACGCCACCGGCGGCGAACAGGGCCAGCGGATTGATTTCAATGCAAATTACTCAACCATTCAACCGTTTCGGGATCGCGGTGATCCAGAAAACTGCTCTCCGGACGGTCCAGCGAGGCGATCACGGCCATGTCCTCGGCATCGAGCGCGAAGCCGAACACGTCGAAATTCTCCGCGATACGCTCCGCATGCACCGACTTGGGAATGCAGACCACACCGCGCTGAATCAGCCAGCGCAGCACCACCTGCGCCACCGTCTTTTTGTACCGGGCGGCGACCGCCAGCAGGACTTCGTTCGAGAACAGCCCGTTCTTGCCCTCGGCGAAAGGCGCCCACGACTCGATCTGCACGCCCTTCGTGCGCATGAACTCCGCGGCGGCGGTCTGCTGGTGGAACGGATGGGTTTCGACCTGATTGACCGCCGGCGCGACCTCGTTGTGCAGAATCAGGTCCTGAAGGCGGTCGGGGTAGAAGTTAGACACACCGATGGCGCGGATGCGGCCCTCGCGGTAAAGCTCCTCCATGGCGCGCCACGAACCGTAGACGTCGCCGTAAGGCTGGTGGATCAGATAGAGGTCCAGATAGTCCAGCCCCAGCTTCGACATCGACTCCTCGAACGCCTTTCTGGCAGGCTCATAACCCGCGTCGCTGATCCACAGTTTCGTGGTGATGAACAGCTCTTCGCGGGGAATGCCGCTGCGGCGGACGGCACGTCCCACGGCCTCCTCGTTGCCATAGGCCGCGGCGGTGTCGATCGAGCGGTAACCGATCTTCAGGGCGTCGCCGACCGCCCGTTCGCAAACCTCCGGGTCCGAAATCTGATAAACGCCGAAGCCGAGGACCGGCATTTCGACGCCGTTGTTTAAAATTCTATGCTCCATTTTTTCTCCTTTTATTCCTCGTACATTGAATCAATTAAATCAAAGAGATTAGAGTCATCTTGCTTCTCTTCTTTGTCTTTGCTAGTTTCTACTTCATTTTCATTTTTTTCATCTTTTATTAAAATTGTACTACTATTTTGGCCATCTGTAACTGGAATTGCCTTTCTTTCTTGATCTAGATTAGCGTTTTTTTCCACTCTTGTTGTTTTTGACGAATCAATATAGTCTTTATTATATTCAAGGCCTAAATCTTCAAAATATTCTTCAGCATCACCCATTGTAACATTACTAATTTCTGGAGCTTTAGCTTCGTCTGTTAAATCTAAAAGTAAATTAGAAGGTTCTTCTTTTTCTTCTTTAATTTCCAGTCCGTCCGTGTAAGAATGTACAATGTCATATCCATCTGCCAGGTAAAGTCTGGATCTTGGTACACATTCATGCCGGTCAAAGGTTTCCTTAAATTTTCCATAGTCATGGGCGGAAACCATCTTTCCAACATCTTTAAGAAGCTTCCCTTCCACATTGGTAAGAAGGACCGGATTCTCTCCTGCCTTTCCATGGAATTTTCTTGGGATCAGATAGGCTTCGCGGAGCAGATCAAACATACTTTTTCCGCACAATTCCAGAAGAAGGGCACTTACATCCCCGTTCTGGTAAGCGTGAAAGAGTACCTGCAAAAAGTGGTCCGGATCCTCATCCACCAGCATATGTTCATCATCCAGATATTGGTAAAACACTTTCCGAAGCCTTCCTGATGCCTCCGGGGAAGCCAGGATTCTGGAAAAAATATCTTCTACAGCTTGTTCTCTTGGTAAAACTGTTTTCATACTAAAACGCCTCTTTTTCTGTTTGGATCATGATGAGAGCTGTACTTGTCTCTTTTCGGGAGGGATTATAGCATTGTTATAGTCATACCGCAATAGGATGAGAGATTTCTTTTTCATATCATATTTTTATGTCTGCCATATCACAGACCGTTGTAAGTGTTTTCCATTATAAGTTTCCATGAAATAAAATTTGTGAAAAATACCGTATCTTATCATCGGTCCCCCAGCAGGTCATTCCCACCGCATCTGCCATTTCCTGGGCATCAACACAGTAGGCGGACATGCAGGAATGGTGCCTGTAAGGACCAGCGGACATGATCAGCAGGTCGGTATTTCCAGATTCCATTATTTTAGAGGCCAACTGTTCGGTGAGTTTATTGTGCGCAAGCTTCGCCATTTTAT
>ERZ835980.3287-NODE-3287-length-12796-cov-2.637391_pt1 | contig 12796 bp, 12 predicted proteins | sample MGYA00519943_ERZ835980 | MGnify/ENA primary metagenome ERZ835980 (study PRJEB31850, sample SAMEA3708791) | human gut metagenome | biome: human gut; feature: human-associated habitat; material: faeces | place: China | collected 2014 ... | reverse complement strand
AAGTGCACCGCATTCAAAGCAGGTTCTTCATGTAGAACTGAGCGAGACACCAGCTCAGTACGATCTTCTCAGAAGACAGGAAGAGGATAAAGAAGTTAATTCATAGAAGAGTCTTAGAAAGTTCAAAAATATTGTCGGAGTTTTCCGATAGCACTTTTTTCAATACGGGATACATAGGAGCGGGAGATGCCCAGTTGTGCGGCAATCTCCCGCTGCGTGTATTCTTCTCCCTGATACAGTCCGTATCGCATTTTCAGTACAAGTTTTTCTCTTGGAGAAAGTTCATTTTCCAGTTTTTCATAAAGCTTTTGAATATTGTCCTTCAGATGAATCCGCTCTGGAATATCTGTTTCTGTAGATTCGATGATATCGTAGAGGTTGACTTCATTTCCTTCCCGATCTGTGCCGATCGGTTCATAAAGAGAGATTTCATGGCTGCATTTTTTTCTGGCGCGCAGATACATCAGGACTTCATTTTCTACACAGCGGGAGGCATAGGCAGCCAGACGATTTCCCTTTTCAGGATCGAACGTAATTACAGCTTTGATCAGGCCAATCGTGCCGATGGAAATCAGATCTTCCGGATCTTCACTGGTATTTTGGTATTTCCGTATAACATGGGCAACGAGACGGAGATTGCGTTCAATTAAAATATGCTTGGCTTCCAGATCGCCCTCGGTGTATCTCTGAATGTATTTTTTCTCTTCCGCCGGTGTGAGGGGATTAGGAAATGCTTTCAAGACAGCACCTCTGGATGCATTTAATATAGTTTATGAAAAAATGTGGAAATTGTGCTTTTCCATATGCTCAAGTTCTCGGAAACTGATTGACAAATCGATATTCGGAAGTTATGATATCTATACATTCTCGGAATGTCAGTTCCGAAAATCAAATCCGGCTGATTCAGCCAGAATTTCAGCAGCTTACAATGGGGTGTAAGAAGAACAGGTGCGCTTGTGACTGGGAAAAGGAAGGAGCGCATATGAGTTTTAGTACAGTAAAATCCGCGGCAATGGAAGGGCTTGCGGTAGAAATGGTCTATGTGGAGGCAGATGTCAGCAATGGACTTCCGATTTTTCACATGGTGGGATATCTGTCATCAGAGGTGAAAGAAGCAGCAGAACGCGTACGGTCTGCAGTCCGGAATTCAGGTCTTGAATTTCCGGCGAAACGTGTGGTGATCAATCTTTCGCCGGCAACTATGAGGAAAAGAGGAGCGTCATTTGATCTTCCAATCGCAGTGGCGATTCTGACGTCACTTGGCGTTTTACAACAGAATAGAAGAATGAAAGACTGTATGATCATCGGAGAACTGGGATTGGACGGACAAGTCAGAAAAGTTCCCGGGATTCTTTCTATGGTATCAGAGGCAAAGGTACAAAAAGTTACAAGCTGTATTGTTCCAAGAGAAAATAAAAAGGAGGCAGAACTTGTAGAAGGGGTTCGGATCATTGCAGTTGGAAGTCTCAGGGAATGTATCAGTTATTTGGAAGATGGAGACAGAACAGGTGGAGAACAGAGATATCTTGGTGAAAAAGAGGCTGATAAAATAGAAGACAGAGGAAAAGTGGGAGAAGAAGGCCTATGGCAAGGGCATCGAGCTGCAGGGCAAGACCCTAGGCATCGTGGGCTTCGGCCGCATCGGCCAGCACCTGGGCGTGATGGCCAAGGCCATCGGCATGAAGGTCATCGCCTTTGATATCTATCAGGTCCCCGTGATCTCCGAGCAGCTGGGCATCCCCTATGTGGAGATGGATGAGCTGCTGGCCCAGTCCGACTTCATCTCTGTCCACGCTCCCGCTGTGGACGGCGGCGCTCTGATCTCCGCCGAGAACATCGCCAAGATGAAGGATGGCGTGGTGGTCATCAACACCTCCCGCGGCACCAACGTGGACGAGGCCGCCCTGCTGGCCGCTCTGGAGTCCGGCAAGGTCCGCGCCGCCGGTCTGGACGTGTACGCCGACGAGCCCGCCAGCAATGTGGCTCTGTACAGTCACCCCATGGTGTCCTGCACCCCCCACATCGGCGCCGCCACCGTGGAGGCCCAGAAGCGCATCGGCCAGGAGATCGTGGAGATCATCGCCGCTATGTAACCTGCCTCGGCGGCGCCGTCCCCCGGCCCCTGCTTCCTGCCCAGTGCTTCTCCTCGCGGCATAGCCGCTGTGGTCGGAGCTAAAAATATGCCGCCGGCATATTTTCTTCACGCTCCGACGCCTCATATCGGCGCCGCCACCGTGGAGGCTCAGAAGCGCATTGGCCAGGAGATCGTGGAGATCATCGCGGCTATGTAAGTTTTCCCAAGGAAAGCTTACCCATATCGAGTCCGGAACAGGGACGCCCTCGGGCGTCCCTGTTTTTCTGTAGGGCGGCGCTGTATTTTTGCAGAAAGCCTTGACAGGAGAGGTTGAATCTGTTAAACTTATTGTAAGGTTTAATGGATTCAACCCAAAAGGAGGCGTGTGCCATGAGCGTACCCCAGATATTCGAGAGCGAGTACCGGTTCTGCCTGATCCTGTGGGAGCACGAGCCGGTGAACAGCACCCAGCTGGTGCATCTGTGCCAGGAGCAGCTGGGCTGGTCCAAGGCCACCACCTATACCGTGATCCGGCGGCTGAGCCAGCGGGGCGTGGTGAAAAATGAAAACGCCGTGGTGACCAGTCTGGTCACGAAGGAGCAGGTGCAGCAGAGCCAGATCGACCAGCTGGTGGACAAGACCTTTGAAGGCTCCCTGCCCGCCTTTGTGGCGGCCTTTGCCCGGGGGCGGCGGCTTTCAGAAAAGGAGGTCCGGCAGCTGCAGCAGCTTATTGACGACAGCGGAAAGGAGAACTGACCATGGAACAGCTTTTTCTGACCATTCTGAACCGGGCGGTTACCGCCGGGTGGCTGGTGCTGCTGGTGATGGTGCTGCGGATGGTGCTGAAAAAAGCGCCCCGGGCGGCGCACTACGGCCTGTGGGCCATTGTGGCGGTGCGGCTGCTGTGGCCGGGGGACCTGCTGCCCCGGGCCGGCGTCAGCCTGGTGCCCACCACGGAGCCTATCTCCGGAGACGTGCTGACGGCGGCGGGAACAGCGGTATCCGGCGGACTTCCCGCCGTCGGCAGTCCCGCCGGTGCGGCGGCAGCGGAGACGGCGGCCCGGACGGGGCAGAGCCTGGGCCACATCGCCGCGGTGGTGTGGCTTGTGGGCATGGCGGCCATGGCGCTGTATCTGGCAGGCAGCTATGTGCGGCTGCGGGTGCGGCTGCGGACGGCGGTGCGGCTGGAGGACGGCGTGTGGGAAAGCGAACAGGCCCCGTCTCCCTTTGTGCTGGGGTTTATCCGGCCCCGCATCTACCTGCCCTTCGGCCTGGACCGGGGAAGCCGGGACTATGTGCTGGCCCATGAGCGGACCCACATCCGGCACCGGGACCACTGGGTGAAGCCCCTGGCGTTTCTGCTGCTGGCGGTGTACTGGTTCAACCCCCTGCTGTGGGCGGCGTATATCCTGCTGTGCCGGGATATGGAATACGCCTGTGATGAGGCGGTGCTGCGGGACCTGGAGGAGCCGGACAAGCGGGCGTATTCCCAGGCGCTTCTGAATTGCGCCGGACCCCGGCGGGCGGTGACGGCGTGTCCGGTGGCCTTCGGCGAGATCTGCGTCAAGGGGCGCATCCGCCGGGCTTTGCGGTATAAAAAGCCTGCCGTGTGGGTGACGGCGGCTGCTGTGGTGGTGTGCGCTGCGGCGGCGGTCTGCCTGCTGACCAACCCCAGGGACCGGACCCCCTATGGGTGGGCCAGCCGGGTGACGGCTGGGGGGCTGAACGTGACGTATCTGCGGGAAGGGAACTCTGCCCGGACACCGGCCGGAATGCCGGGGCTGACCTCCCGGCTGGCGGAGCAGCTCAACGGGCTGACGGAGGAGGACTTCCCTCTGCTGGAGAACTACGCATACAATATCTTTGACCAGGGGAGGAAGCCCTTCTGCCTGCAAATGGGGCGGAAGGCCGGAAAGCGGGAGCTTCTGTACGGCGGCGACAGCGGGTATCCGCTGATGCTGCTGTACCGGGGGAAGCTCTACGGCGTGAACAGCGAGGAGCTGCTGCAGACCATCCTGGAGTATACCCGGGGCGTGCAGGTGGTCCCGGCAGGGACGGAGCTGGCCCTGCGGATGGGGCTGCCCGGAGTGTACCGGATGATGACAAAGGAGAGCGCCGACGGGCCGGATGTGATACAGGGAGATGACTTTTCCTGGACCCCGGCGGCGTGGCAGGGCGGCATGGCATATGCGGACCTGATGCGGACGGAAGGGGATGCTTCCGGCTCCGTGGGCCGCATCTGGTGCGCCAGGGCCCGGTGGGGCGGCCAGGAGCGCTGGCTGGTATACGCCCGGGACGGGCAGATCGGCCTGCGGCCCACGGAAAGCGGCTCCACGAGACTGAGCATCGTCGGGCGGGGACTGGCATTCCCGGAGGACGGGACGTATCTGACGGCGGAGTGCGTGTATCAGACGCCGGAGATGCCCAGCCCGTCTCCCCTGTCGGCGGAGCTGCTGCAATTCCGGGATGAAGCCGTGAAATACTGGGCCCGGTATCAGGAGAACGCCGACGGGCAGCTGACCACCGCACTGGACCCGGAGAAGTACAGTCAGTATCCCATCCAGGGCGGTCAGAGCGTCAGCCTGGAGGAATGGGACAGCCGGTTCCCGGAGGGGTTTAGCCCGGACATCAGCGGGTACCAGGAGCGGTGGCTGTTCCAGCTGGAGGATGGCCGTCAGCTGCTGCGGCTGGACCATCAGCTGTATTTGCTGCAATATCACCAGGCTGACGGGGAAGTTTTCGAGATGCTGCGGCTGCGGCCGGTGCCACTGGAGCCGGAGCGGGTGCTGGAGCTGGACCGTCTGCTGCTCAGTGTCAGCGGAGACGACAGCGTGGCGGCCATCAGCTTTTCCGGGGCCGTGGAGGCCGCTATGCGGCAGCTGCCGGATTACCGGCGGCTGCTGGACGGCGGGACGGACACCCTGCGGTACTGCTTCATCATGCTGGAGTGCCGGTATAACGGCGGGTATATGATGCAGGCGGCCATGAGGATGGCCTGCCGGGATATTCTGGTGGACATGGGCGAGGATCCCGGCGATGACGGGTATGACGTGCAGACCTGGTATGACGAGCTGAAGGCCCGAGCCTTTTCCGTGTCGGAGGACCTGGCGCACCATCCGGGTTACGCTGTGCTGCTGGGGCTGGGGGTGTCCCGGCCCGACGGAACGGCGGCGATAACCTATGTGGACATGGACGGCGACGGACTGGCGGAGCGCCTTACGGCAGAGAACGGAGGACTCCGGGTGCTGCGGTATGACGGCACGGAGGTGTGGTCCTCCGGCCCCATGGGGCAGGACGGGGACGAGGCCCTGTTCCTGCACCGGAACGGCGGGCAGTGGGAGCTTCTGCGCTATGGCCGGACGGCGGAGGAGCAGCTCTATGAGCTGCTGAGCCTGACCGGCGGCCGGGAGCGGCTGGTGCGGTCCCGGCATCTGGCCCACGGCGCGGCGGCAGAGAGCGTCCGGGTCTTTGCGGAGGATTTCCATACCCTGCTCTATGGCGTGGATGAGGCGGGGCTCTCCGACGGGTGCGAGATGCTGCTGCTGTCCGTCAGGAACGGCGAGACCCGGGTGGGACCGCTGTACAACTTCAGTGGCTATGAGATCGGAGAGGGAAACGGATGAACGGAAGCGGCTATACCATTGTGCAGGCCGGGGCGGAGGTGCCGGCGGAGGAATTCGTCAGGCGGTATGTGGACCTGAAGGACCCCGCCGCCGGGTGCCGCCCCTGCCCGGACTATGGGCGGTACTGGACGTGCCCGCCCTATGACGTTCCGGCGGCGGAATACTGGGGGCGGTATGAAACGGTGCTGCTGCGGGGGATGCAGTTCCACTTTACCCGGGAGCTGCTGGAGCGGCGGTTCACGCCGGAGGAGCTGGCGGAATATACCCGGGAGCTGACCGCCGCCCACGCCCGGCGGATGGACCGGGCCCTGCGGCGGCAGTACCCCGGGGCGGCGGTGCTGACCACCGGAGGGTGCACCCTGTGTGAGGAATGCACCCGGCCCATGGGGCGGCCCTGCCGCCATCCGGAGGCGGTGGGCTACAGTCTGGAATCTCTGGGCTGCGACGTGGGGGCCGCCGCCCGGGGAGAGCTGGGCTGGGAGCTGCTGTGGCCCCGGCGGGATAAGCTGCCGCGATACCTGACCTTACTGTGCGCGGTGCTGCGGTGACATACAAAATTTTTGCAAATTTTTCAAAATTCGGGTTGATTTTTCAGTATTGTATGTGTATAATGAATTTATATTCAGAGTCACCTCCGAGACTCCTGAATCGAAGCAGGACCGCCAGGCGGTCTGCCTGACTTCGCTGATTTCCCCCTTCCCCCCCTATAGCAAAAGCGCCGGTATCGCACGATACCGGCGTTTTTGCCCGTATTTGCTGCCTTCCGGTCAGGAAAGCTCCTCCTGGCCGGTGCACAGCTGGTAATACTTGCCCTTCTGGGCCATCAGGGCGGCGTGGTCGCCCCGCTCGATGATCCGGCCCTGCTCCAGCACCAGGATGGCCTGGGCGTTGCGGACGGTGGAGAGCCGGTGGGCGATGACGAACACCGTGCGCCCGGCCATCAGGGAATCCATCCCCTGCTCGATGAGCTTCTCCGTGCGGGTGTCGATGGAGGAGGTGGCCTCATCCAGGATCAGCACCGGGGGATCGGACACGGCGGCCCGGGCAATGGCCAGCAGCTGCCGCTCGCCCTGACTGAGGCTGCCGCCGTCGCCGGTGATGACGGTGTCGTAGCCCTGGGGCAGGTGGCGGATAAAGGTGTCGGCGTTGGCCAGCCTGGCCGCGGCGCGGACCTCCTCATCCGTGGCGTCCAGCTTCCCGTAGCGAATGTTGTCGGCCACGGTTCCGGTGAACAGGTGGGTATCCTGCAAAACAATGCCCAGAGAGCGGCGCAGGGAGTCCTTCCGGATGTCCCGGACGTCGATGCCGTCATAGGTGACGGAGCCGGATTGAATGTCATAAAACCGGTTGATCAGGTTGGTAATGGTGGTCTTTCCCGCGCCGGTGGAGCCCACGAAGGCGATCTTCTGGCCGGGCTTGGCAAACAGGGATACGTCGTGGAGCACCGTCTTTTCCGGGTCGTAGCCGAAGTCCACATGGTCAAAGCGCACGTCGCCCCGCAGCTCCGTCAGGGAGCCGTCGGGCTTCTTCCAGGCCCAGTGGCCGGTGCGGCGGTCCGTCTCCGTCAGGGAATCGCCGTCCTTCAGCACCCGCACCAGGGTGGTGCGGCCCTCATCCGTCTCGGGGTCGGCGTTCATCACGGCAAAAATGCGCTCCGCGCCGGCTACGGCGGCCAGAAGGGTGTTCACCTGCTGGCTGATCTGGCCCACCGGCTGGGACACCTGCTTGACATACAGCAGATACGCGCCCAGAGAGCCGATATCGAACACACCGGAGATGGACAGCAGGCCGCCCACGCAGCAGGTGACGGCGTAGTTGATGCGGGAGAGGTTGCCCATGGCGGGCATCATGGCCCCGGCGTAGGTCTGGGCCATGGCGGCGGCGTCCCGATAGGCGCTGTTGCGGGCGGAGAACTCGTCCATGGTCTTCTGCTCGTGGTGAAAGACCTTGATGACCTTCTGGCCCTCGATCATCTCCTCAATGTAGCCATTGAGGCTGCCCAGGGCCGCCTGCTGCTGCTGGAAGCTGACGCGGCTGCGGCCGCCCACGCCCTTCACCACCAGGAGCATCAGCCCCAGGAACACGAAGGTGATCAGCGTCAGCGCCCAGTTCAGGTAAACCAGCATGAACACGGTGCACACGAAGGTCAGCAGGTTGGACACCACGCTGGCGAAGCTGTTGCCGATCATGTCGGACACGGTGTCCATATCGTTGGTGAAGCGGCTCATCAGGTCGCCGGACTGGTGGGTGTCGAAATACCGCAGGGGCAGGGCCTGGAGCCTGTTGAACAGATCCTGCCGCAGGGTGGCCACGGTCCGCTGGGAGATGCGGACCATCAGGCGGGAATAGGCATAGGAGCACCCGGCGGAGGCCAGGAACACGCCGCCCATGGCCACCAGCATCCAGAACAGGCCCTTGAAGTCCCCGGCCACAATGTGGTTCAGGGTGGGCTTGAGGAAGTAGCTGCTGGCCACGGAGCCCACGGAGCTGAGCACCAGGCACACCGCCACCACGATCAGCGCCGCCTTATAGCGGCCGATATAGGCCAGGAGCTTCCCCACCGTGCCCCGGAGATTCTGGGGCCGCTGATAGCCGTGGCCCCGGCCGGGACCGTGACCCGGACCGCCGGGCCGCGCTTGATTCTTGTTTTCAGCCATCAATGGTCGCTCCTTCCTGCTGGGATTTGTAAACCTCCTGATAGATGTGGTTGGAGGCCATCAGCTGGTCATGGGTGCCTGCGCCGGAAATTTTGCCGTCGTCCAGCACCACGATCAGGTCCGCGTCCATGACGGAGGAAATGCGCTGGGCGATGATGAGCTTGGTGGCCCCGGGCAGAGCCTGGCGCAGGGCGGACCGGATCTTTGCGTCGGTGGCGGTGTCCACGGCGGAGGTGGAGTCGTCCAGAATCAGCACCCGGGGCCGCCGGAGAATGGCCCGGGCGATGCACAGGCGCTGCTTCTGGCCGCCGGACACGTTGGAGCCGCCCTGCTCAATGTGGGTATCGTAGCCGTCGGGCATCCGGGAGATAAACTCGTCGGCGCAGGCCATGCGGCAGGCCTCCTCCATCTCCTGGTCCGTGGCGTCCTCCCGGCCCCAGCGGAGGTTTTCCCGGATGGTGCCGGAGAACAGGGTGTTCTTTTGCAGCACCATGGCGCAGCCCTGGCGCAGGGCCTCCATGGTGTATTCCCGGACGTCGTGTCCGCCCACGGACACGGCGCCCTCCGTGGCCTCATACAGCCGGGGGATCAGGCTCACCAGGGTACTCTTGGCGCTGCCGGTGCCGCCCAGGATGCCCACGGTCATGCCGCTGTCGATATGCAGGCAGACATCCTCCAGGTTCCAGGCTCCGCTGTCCTTGTGGTACTTGAAATAAACGTGGTCAAAGTCCACTTCGCCGCTTTCAACGGTCAGGGCCGGGTCGGCGGCGGAGTCGGTGATCTCGGGCTGCTCCTCCAGCACCTCCACAATGCGCTTGCCGCAGGCGATGGACCGGGTCAGCACCATCATCACCATGGCCACCATCATCAGGGACATGAGGATTTCGGAGGCGTAGGTGAAGAAGGCAATCAGGTCGCCGGAAAGCATGGAGCCGCCCACCACATAGTGGCCGCCCAGCCACATGATGGCCATGATGGTGCCGCCCATGATCAGGGTCACCAGGGGGACAAACAGCACCACGAAGCTGAAGGCCCGCTCCGCCGTCTGCCGCAGGGTCTCGCTGCGCTGGGTGAACTTCTCCTGCTCCCGGTCCTCCCGGACGAAGGACTTCACCACCCGGATGGCGTTGAGGTTCTCCTGGACCACCAGGTTCAGGTCGTCGGTGGACCTTTGCAGGGCGGTGAAAAACGGCCCCACATAGCGGATGACGATGGCCACCAGAAGCAGAAGCAGGGGAAGCACCACCAGGAACACCTGGCTCAGCTGGAGGCTGATGGTCAGGGCCATGACCAGGGCGGTGATCAGCATCACCGGAGCCCGGACCAGCATCCGCATGCCCATCATCAGGGTCATCTGCACCGACGAGACGTCGTTTGTCAGCCGGGTGATCAGGGACGCGGTGGAAAACCGCTCGATGTTGGCAAAGGAGAACCTCTGCACCTGGGCATATTCCGCGGCCCGGACGTTGGCGCCGAAGCCCATGCCGGCCTTGGCCGCCAGAGCCGCCGCCCCCACGCCCATCACCAGGGACGCCAGGGCCATCAGGATCATTTTCAGGCCCGTGGCCAGAATATACGCCTTGTCGCCGTTGGCGATGCCCACGTCCACGATCTGGCTCATGGCCTTGGGCAGCAGCAGCTCCAGCACGGCCTCGCCTGCCGAACACAGCACGCCCAGGAATATCCAGACGCGATACCCCTTGGTATAGGGGGCTAATTTCCGAATCATGCGTTGTCCTCCTCCGATGTCAGATTGTCCGCCGCCCGCAGCAGAAGCCGGTGCAGGGTCTCCGTCTCCTGGGGGTCCATGCCCCGGTGGATCAGGTCCTCGATCTGCCGGGTGATGGACTCGAAGTCGTCATAAAACTGCTGTCCGGCCTCCGTCAGCCGCAGGATGCGGCACCGGCCGTCCTTTTCCCCCGGGGACCGGGTCAGCATCCCCTTTTCCACCAGCCGGTCCACGATGCCGTTGACGGTGGAGGGCTTCACGGCCAGATGCTGCTGCAGCTGTTTCTGGGTCACGGGGCCCGGCTGCCGGTGCAGATACGTCAGCGACCGGCACTGGATGGGCGTGACCCCATAGCGCCGCAGCTTCTGCTCCATCCGCTGATAGGCCCGGTGGTTGCAGTACCCCAGCAGGGGGCCGATCAGCTCGGGCTTTTTCATGCAGCTCATAATAGTCTGCTCCTTTCCTGAGATTTTAATATTTAGCACCCTAAATGTTAGCAGGCTAAATATTACCACCATTGCGCCCCGCCGTCAATAAGCAGAGCGCCGGTTTCCTGTGAACGTTCTGTAAACGATGGTGGGGAGCTATTGACTTTTCTCCGCCGGGACGGTAAGATAAGCCCGTAATCCAAAAGCTGTTATCATTGTTATTCTCTCTCCTTTTACCACAAAACAGACCGCCGGTCCCCTCTTTCCCGGGACCGGCGGTCTGTTTTTGCTTGACAATCGTCCGAAATCGTACTATAGTATCCGGGTACGATTTCGGACCAAGGAGGGCGGCCCCATGGCATACACATCCCGGGATATGCGCCGGTTTAACCATCTTTTGCAGGAGACCGACGCGGTTTATCATGAAATGGCCCAGCACTGGGGCCTTTCGGACAGCGTCATGGGGGTGCTGTACACCCTATGCGACGCCGGGGGCCGGTGCCGCCTGCGGGACATCTGCTATTGGAGCGGCATGACCAAGCAGACCGTCAACTCCGCCCTGCGGCGGATGGAGGGGGACGGGCTGATCTATCTGGAGTCCGCGGGCCGGGGCAAGGACGTGTGCCTGACGCCGGAGGGGGAGGCCCTGGTCCAGCGGACCGCCCGGCGGGTGATCCAGGCGGAAAACCAGGTGTTCGCCGCCTGGCCCCAGGAGGACGTGGAGCAATATCTGGCGCTGACCCGGCGCTTTCAGGAGGCCCTGGCCCAGAAGGCCCGGGAGATCAAGGAGGAATCATGAGCAAAACACCCATCCAGCTTTCGGATCATTTCACCTGCCGCAAGCTGATCTGCTTTACCCTGCCGTCCATCACCATGATAATCTTCACCGCCATTTACGGCGTGGTGGACGGCTTCTTTGTGTCCAATTACGCAGGCAAGACCCCCTTTGCGGCGGTGAATCTCATCATCCCGCTGCTGCTGATCCTGGGAAGCGTGGGCTTCATGTTCGGCACCGGCGGCGGCGCCCTGATCGCCAAGACCATGGGCCAGGGGGACCGCCAGCGGGCCAACAACATCTTTTCCCTGATCGTGTACGCCTCGGCGGCCTGCGGCGTGGTGCTGGCGGCCCTGGGCTTTCTGATCCTGCGCCCGGCGGCGGTGCTGATGGGAGCCGAGGGGGAGCTGCTGGAGCAGGCCCTGATCTATGGCCGCATCAACCTCATCGCCCTGCCCTTCTATGTGCTGCAATATGAGTTCCAGTGCCTGTTTGCCACGGCGGAAAAGCCCCGGCTGGGCCTGTTCGTCACTGTGGCGGCGGGGGTTGCCAACATGGTGCTGGACGCCCTGTTTGTGGGGGTGTTCTCCTGGGGCGCGGCAGGTGCGGCGGCGGCCACGGCCATCAGCCAGTGCATCGGCGGCGTGGCGCCGCTGATCTACTTCGCCCGCCCCAACAGCAGCCTGCTGCGGCTGGGAAAGTGCCGCCTGGACCTGCGTGCCCTGGGAAAGACCTGCTCCAACGGCTCCTCGGAGTTTATGAGCAACGTGTCCATGTCCCTGGTGAGCATGCTGTATAACGTCCAGCTGATGAAGTACGCCGGGGAGGACGGCATCTCAGCCTACGGCGTGCTGATGTATGTGAGCATGGTGTTCCAGGCCATTTTCGTGGGCTATTCCGTGGGCGTGGCCCCCATTGAGTCCTATCACCTGGGGGCGGAGAATCGCCGGGAGCTGCGGGGCCTGCTGCGGCGCAGCCTGGGCCTGCTGGCCGCGTGCGCCGTGTGCATGTTCGCGGCGGGCCAGGTGCTGGCCGCTCCCCTGTCCCGGCTCTATGTGGGCTATGACCCGGGCCTGTTCGAGATGACGTCCCACGCCTTCGGCATCTTCTCCTTCTCGTTCCTGTTCTCGGGCTTCGCCATCTATGGCTCGTCCTTCTTCACGGCCCTGAACGACGGGCTGACCTCCGCCAGCATCGCCTTTCTGCGGACGCTGGTGTTCCAGGTGGGAGCGGTGCTGACCTTCCCGCTTCTGTGGAAGCTGGACGGCATCTGGCTTTCCATCGTGGCGGCGGAGGTCATGGCCGTGATCACCACGGCGATTTTCCTACTGGCCAAGCGCATGCGGTACGGGTATTGAAGCCCCGCCAGAAAAAAATCCAAAAAATTTCAAAAAAATGCTTGCAATCCCCGGATGAATGTGGTATATTAATCAAGCTGACATGAGTGACTCAGCCAGCTATCCGGGTGTGGCGAAGTTTGGTATCGCGCTTGAATGGGGTTCAAGAGGCC
>ERZ835980.3276-NODE-3276-length-12833-cov-3.167006_pt1 | contig 12833 bp, 13 predicted proteins | sample MGYA00519943_ERZ835980 | MGnify/ENA primary metagenome ERZ835980 (study PRJEB31850, sample SAMEA3708791) | human gut metagenome | biome: human gut; feature: human-associated habitat; material: faeces | place: China | collected 2014 ... | reverse complement strand
CGTCCCCAGCAGGGCAATAACCGTCCCCAGGGCGAGCGCCGGTTTGATAATAACCGTCCCCAGCAGGGCGAGCGCCGCTTTGATAACAACCGTCCCCAGCAGGGTGACCGCCGCTTCGATAACAACCGTCCCCAGCAGGGCAACGGCCTGCGGCCCAACCTGAACCAGAAGCCCGTTGCTGCCGCCCCGGCTCCCAAGCCCGCCGCGCCCCAGCAGCCCGCCGGCCCCCGCAAGCCCATCGAGATCCGCCAGCAGGCCCCCAAGCAGAAGGGCCCCAAGGGCGAGAATACCTTTACCGCCAATACCGTGACCCGCACCACCGTGGATATGCGCACCAGCGAGGTCAACCTCGATAAGTACAATGAGCGGTACGAACAGATCGCCCCGGCCGGCAACATGAAGGATAACTTCGCCAAAAAGCAGAAGCTCAATCAGAAATCCGCCCGCCGCGGCAAGCCCGTCCTCAGCCGCAAGGAGCGCGAGGAGGAAAAGATGCGCCGCCTGGAGCTGGAGCGTCAGCGCCGCCAGCGGCTGGAGGTGGCCCTGCCCGAGGAAATGACCGTCGGCGAGCTGGCCCTCACCCTCAAGGTACAGGCCAGCGAGATCGTCAAGAAGCTGATGGGACTGGGCGTTATGGCCTCCATCAGCGATGTCATCGACTTTGATACCGCCTCCCTCGTCGCCATGGAGATCGGCGCCAAGGTCACCAAGCAGGTCGTTGTCACCATTGAGGACCGCCTGTTCGAGGTAGAGGATAAGGAAGAAGCCCAGGAGCCCCGGCCCCCCATCGTGGTGGTCATGGGCCATGTCGATCACGGCAAGACCTCTATCCTGGATGCCATCCGGAAAACCAGTGTCGTTTCCGGCGAAGCCGGCGGCATCACCCAGCACATTGGTGCTTACCAGGTGCAGGTGGATGGCCGTCCCATCACCTTCTTGGATACCCCCGGCCACGCCGCCTTCACCTCCATGAGAGCCCGCGGCGCCCAGGTCACCGATATCGCCGTGCTGGTCGTCGCCGCCGATGACGGCATTATGCCCCAGACGGTAGAGGCCATCAACCACGCTAAGGAGGCCGGTGTTTCCATCATCGTGGCCATCAATAAGATGGATAAACCCGAAGCCAATCCCGAGCGCATCAAGCAGCAGCTCACCGAATACGAGCTGGTCCCCGAGGAGTGGGGCGGCGATACCATATGCGTTCCCGTTTCCGCCAAAACCGGCATGGGGCTGGATAACCTCCTGGAGATGATCCTGCTGGTGGCCGATACCATGGAGCTGACCGCCAACCCCAACCGCATGGCCAAGGGCACCGTCATCGAAGCCAAGCTGGATACCGGCCGCGGCCCTGTGGCCACCGTCCTCATCCAGACCGGTACCCTGCATTCCGGCGAAGCCATCATTGCCGGCACCGCCGTGGGCCGTGTGCGTGTCATGACCAACGATAAGGGCCAAAAGGTCGAGGAGGCCGGCCCCTCCTGCCCGGTGGAGATCACCGGTCTGGCCGAAGTCCCCGCCGCGGGCGATATCTTCAATGCCGTTGAGGATGAGAAACTGGCCCGCGAGCTGGTGGAAAAACGCCGCATGGAGCAGAAGGAGGAGGAATTCAAGCGGTACCAGAAGGTCACCCTGGATAACCTCTTTGAGCACATCAGCGAAGGCGAGGTGCTGGAGCTGCCCGTTATCGTCAAGGGCGATGTTCAGGGCTCGGTGGAAGCCGTCCGCCAGTCCCTTGAAAAGCTCTCCAATAACGAGGTCCGGGTCCGTGTCATCCACGGCGCCGTCGGCGCTGTCAGCGAAAGCGATGTCATGCTGGCCAATGCCTCCCACGCCATCATTGTCGGCTTCAATGTCCGTCCCGACCCCACCGCCAAGGCCAATGCCGAGCGTGACGGTGTCGAGATCCGTCTCTACCGCATCATCTACGATGCCATCGAGGAGATCGAGGCCGCTATGAAGGGTATGCTCAAGCCCAAGACCGAGGAGGTCGATCTGGGCCGGGCGGAGATCCGCAATGTTTACAAGATCACCGGCGTGGGCGCCGTGGCCGGCTGCTATGTGCTGGATGGCAAGATGGTCCGTTCCGCGAATATCCGTGTGGTCCGGGATGGCATCATCATCGCCGATGATAAGATGGCCTCCCTGCGCCGCTTTAAGGACGATGTGAAGGAAGTGGCCCAAGGCTACGAATGCGGCATCACGCTGGAGAAGTTCAGCGACCTGAAGAACGGCGATATCTTTGAAGCCTACGAGATTAGAGAAATCAAACAATAATTTTCTGGTAAAGAAGGCGGCCGGATCATATCCGGCTGCCCCTTGCCGTTTGAAGAGAAAAACCAAAGGAGGGGCACCATGCCGAATTATAAAAACGCCCGCCACGGCGAGGATATCCACCGGGAGCTGACCGCAATTTTCCGGTCGCTCAAGGATCCCCGCATCGACCCCATGCTTTCCATCGTCCGCACCGAGCTTTCCCGCGACGGCTCCAGCTGCAAGGTCTATGTCAGCTCCCTTTCCGGCATCGAGACCGCGAAAGAATCGGTGAAGGGGCTCAAGAGCGCGGCAGGCTATATCCGCCGGGAGGTGGGCAGCCGGCTGGCCATGCGCCACACCCCGGAATTCCAGTTCATCGCCGATGACTCCATCGAATACGGTGTCCACATCAGCCACCTGCTGCGCGAGATCGTCCCGGAGGAGGAAGCGAAAGGGGAGACCGAAGAATGAGGGAAAATCTTTCCGCGGCCCGCGCGGCCGAGCTGCTGATGCAGAAGGACAATATCACCCTGCTGTGCCACCGCCGCCCCGATGGCGATACCGTGGGCAGCGCCTTTGCCCTATACTATGCCCTAAAGGAGCTAGGCAAGGAGGTACGGGTGCTTTGCGCCGATGCCCTGCCGAAGCAGTATGACTATCTGTATGGGGATTACACCCCCAGCCGGATACTGGACTGGCCGGTGGAATATGTGGTGACCGTGGATGTGGCCACCGCCGGGATGCTGGGCGGCCTGGAGGAAAAGTACGGCCATATGGTGGATCTCTGCATTGACCACCACCCCAGCAACAGCGATTATGCCGCCCAGACCTGCCTGTGGCAGGAGGCCGGGGCCTGTGCCGAGCCGGTCGCCGCCGTCATTAAGGCCATCGGGCTGCCCGTTTCCGGCAAAATAGCCGAGTGCGTCTATACCGGCCTTGTCACCGATACCGGCGGGTTCCGCTTTTCCAATACCGCGGCCGGGACGCTGCGGCTGGCTGCGGAGATCATGGAAAGCGGCGTGGATACCGCCGCCATCAATACCCGTGTTTTTGAAAGCGAAAGCAAGGCCAAAATGCTGGCCGAAGCCAAAATGATGTCCTCGCTGGAATTTTACGCTGGGGACCGGATCGCCGTGATGCCAGTGACGCTGGCCATGCGGGCCCAAACCGGCGTGACCGGTGAGGAGCTGGAGGATGTGGCAGGCATCCCCCGGAAGATAGAGGGCGTGCTGCTGGGCATCACCATCAAGGAGCACGAGGGGGAATGCCATATCTCCCTGCGCAGCAAGGAGCCGGTCAATGCCGATGAGATCGCGGAGATCTTCGGCGGCGGCGGGCACCGTTTGGCCGCTGGAATCACCATAAAGGGAACGGTGGAGGAGACCGCCCGCCTGCTGGTGGCCGAGGCCGTAAAACATCTGCCAAAGGAGCAAGCATGAAGAAAACATACCATTCCCGCCAGCTGGAGGGGATCCTATGTGTCGATAAACCGCAGGACTGGACCTCCTTTGATGTGGTGGCGAAGATGCGGGGCATAGCCGATTGCCACAAGATAGGCCACGGCGGTACCCTGGACCCGATGGCTACCGGTGTGCTGCCGCTCTTTTTTGGCCGCAGCGCCAAGGCCATGGAGCTGATGCCGGTACAGGATAAGCGCTATACCGCTTCCATCCGCTTTGGGGTGACCACCGATACCCAGGACTGCACCGGCAATATCCTTTCCACCAGCGAAAAGTCGGTGACAAAAAAAGCGCTGGAGGCGGCCCTGGCGCCGTTGCGGGGCACCATTGACCAGCTGCCGCCGATGTATTCCGCCGTGTGGGTGGATGGCCAGCGGCTGTATAAGCTGGCCCGGGCCGGAAAAGAGGTGGAACGGCCCACCCGGCAGGTGACCATCCACCGGCTGGACCTGCTGGAATTTGACCCGGAGAACCGGACCTGTGTCATTGATGTGGCCTGTTCCAAGGGAACCTATATCCGGACCCTTTGCCATGATATCGGCGAGGCGCTGGGCTGCGGCGGTATGCTGACCGCCCTGAGAAGGACCGAGACCCTGGGCTTTACCACGGCGGACTGCCACACGCTGGAGGAGCTGAAACAGATGAGTGACGAGGGCCGCTTTGAGGAGCTGCTGATGCCGGTGGATGCGGCATTCCGGCAGTATAAAAGCATCTTCCTTTCCCCCAAGCAGACCAAAATGTTTCTGGACGGCATCCGGCTGGATACCAACCGCATCAAAATTCCCGCCGAGGGAGATACGGTGCGGGTTTACGGCGACGGCCGTTTTTTGGCGCTGGCCCACATCGAACGCAGCATAGCAGAATTGCAGATCATCAAGCTGTTTTACACAAAGGAGAATCCGAATTGCTGATCTTCCATGACCTTTCCCACAAAAGTGAATATCCTACCGTGGCGGCCCTGGGCTTTTTTGACGGGGTCCATATGGGGCACCGGGCCGTGATAGCCGAGGCGGTAAAACAGGCGCGCGCGCAAAACGGCAAGGGAGCGGTTTTTACCTTTGAGCCGCCGCACCACACCGACCGGGCCGTGAGCAAAAGCGATGTGAAGCTGCTGCAAAGCCCTGAAAGCCGGGACCGGGTGATGGAGGAGCTGGGGGTGGAGCTGGTGCTTTGCCCGCCGTTTGAGAGCTTCTACAACTTTTCTCCGGAGGAATTTGTGCGGGAGATACTGAAAAACTGCCTGAACTGCAGGGGTGTGGTGTGCGGTGAGGATTACCGTTTTGGCAAAAAGGGCGCCGGAAATGTGGCCCTGCTGCGGGAGCTGGCGGAGCCGATGGGCATTGCTGTGACGGCGCTGGAGCCGGTGACCTGGAAAGGGGAGACGGTGAGCTCCAGCCGGATACGGCGCTGCCTGCTGGAGGGAGATACCGAGCTGGCGGGAGAGCTGCTGGGGACGCCCTATGCCGTCTGTGGAAAAGCGGTGCGGCGGGGAGAGGAGCTCTGCCTGCGGCTGCCGCCGGAAATGGCGCTGCCGGCGGAGGGCACCTATCACGGCGAGGAACTGACTCTCGGGGACAAGCTGCTGCTCACCGTACAGCAGGGCGAGATCCGCTGGGTGAGTGAGAGAACGGCGGACGAGCCGGTGAAGATCGCCTTTGGGGGAAGGAAGTAAAAACCTCCCCTGCCGGACAAAACCCGCCGAAAACAGCGGAAAAACCGCATAAAACCGTTTGACAAGCTGTGGGCGGTATGATACAATATCAAGTGCCGCATGCGACGGGCTTTTATAAGTGTATCCCGAAAGGGGTGCCGCCTTGTTTTTTCGCAGCGAGATTAACGAAAGAGGCTACACAATATGTACGCAATCTTTGAAACCGGTGGCAAACAGTACACCGCAAAGGTCGGCGATGTTCTTTACATCGAGAAGCTGAACGCTGAAGTCGACCAGACCGTGACCTTCGAGAAGGTTCTTGCAGTTGGTGATGACACCATGACCTTTGGCACCCCCTATGTAGAGGGCATGACCGTAAGCGGCAAGGTGCTGAAGAATGGCAAGGCCAAGAAGATCGTGGTAATGACCTATCGTCCCAAGAAGGACAGCAAGCGCAAGATGGGTCATCGCCAGCCCTATACCAAGGTGGAGATCACCGCGGTAGGCACCGCTGCTGAGGAGAAGCCTGCGAAGAAGGCTGCTGCTCCCAAGGCGGAGGGCGAGAAGAAGCCCGCTACCCGTAAGACTGCTGCCAAGAAAACTGAGGAGAAAGGTGAGGTGTAATTTATGGCTCATAAAAAAGGTATGGGTTCTACCAAGAACGGCCGTGATTCTGAGTCCAAGCGTCTGGGCGTAAAGCGTGCTGACGGTCAGGCAGTTCTGGCTGGCAACATCCTGGTTCGCCAGAGAGGCACACACATTCATCCCGGTGAGAATGTAGGGATCGGCAGCGACGATACCCTGTTTGCTCTGGTTGACGGCCGCGTCAAGTTTGAGCGTATGGGTAAAGAGCGCAAGAAGGTTTCCGTTTACCCTGCAGAATAATTTGGCCAAAGACAAAGTCCCGGAGTGTAAACCCCGGGATTTGTTCTTGCAACGGATAACCGGCGGCCGGCGGGGGAAACTGCCGGTAGGACGGTTTTTATGATAGAAGCGAGGAACAAGATGTTTGTAGATAAAGCGAAAATTTCCATCAAGGCGGGGGACGGCGGCAACGGCGCGGTTTCCTTCCACCGGGAAAAGTTTGTGGCGGCGGGCGGCCCCGATGGCGGCGACGGCGGACGCGGGGGAGATGTGATCTTCCAGGCGGATACCAATATGAGCAGTCTGATCGGGTTCCGGTATAAGAAAAAATATGCCGCCGAAAACGGACAGAACGGCAGCGGCGCGCGGTGCAGCGGTAAAACCGGTGAGAGCCTGGTCATCAAGGTGCCGAAGGGTACCGTGGTGCGGGAGGCCGAGACCGGCCGGGTGCTGGCCGATCTTTCCGGAGATGAACCAGTGGTGGTAGCCCGCGGCGGCAAGGGCGGCTGGGGCAACCAGCACTTTGCCACGGCGACCCGGCAGATCCCGCGGTTTGCGCGGCCCGGCTACCCCGGTGAGCGCTACGATGTGGAATTGGAACTGAAGCTGCTGGCCGATGTGGGGCTGTGCGGCTTCCCTAATGTGGGCAAATCCACCCTGATCTCGGTGGTGAGCGCCGCCAAGCCGGAAATAGCGAATTACCACTTTACCACCCTGACCCCCGTGCTGGGTGTGGTACGGGTGGACGGCGAGACCAGCTTTGTGATGGCGGATATCCCCGGACTCATCGAGGGCGCCAGCGAGGGGCTGGGACTGGGACATGAGTTCCTGCGGCATGTGGACCGCTGCCGGCTGATTGTGCATGTGGTGGATGTGAGCGGGATAGAGGGACGCGATCCCATCGAGGACTTTAAGACCATCAATACCGAGCTGCGGCGCTTTAACCCCGAGCTGGCGGAGCGCCCCATGCTGGTGGCCGGCAACAAGTGCGATATGGCCACCGAGGAGCAGATAGCGGCCTTCCGCGAGTATGTGGAGGGGGAGGGCTATCGCTTTTTCCCCATCAGCGCGGCGACAAGACAGGGCACCGAGGAGCTGGTGCAGGCCATTGCCGCGGAGTTGGCCAAGCTGCCGCCCATCGTGCGGTATGAGCCGGAGCCCATCACCGAGGAGGAGCGCCTGAAGGCCACCCGCCGCAACCAGTTCACCGTGGAAGTGGTGGACGGCGTGTATGTGGTGAAGGCCGACTGGTTGGCCAATGCGCTGACCGGTGTGAATATGGAGGACTACGAATCGCTGCAATACTTCCAGCGGGTGCTGATCCAGAGCGGGATCATCAAGAAGCTGGAGGATATGGGCATCAACGAAGGGGATACCGTGAGTATCCTGGACTTTGAATTTGAGTATGTGAAGTGATGGCAATGAGCGGAAAATTTGACCCCAAAATGCTGAGTGCGCTGGACCTTGCCTTTGTGGGGGACGGGGTGTACGGCCTGCTGGTGCGGGAAATGCTGGCCCGGGATGGCAGCCGCCCGGTGGGCGAGCTGCACCGCATGGCGGTGGCCTATGTGAACGCCACGGCGCAGGCGGCGGCCTATGACCGCATTGCCCCGCTGCTGACCGAGCAGGAGCAGGCGGTATATCGCCGGGGCCGCAACGGTGGGGCCCATCCGCCAAAAAACGCCGACCCCGGCCACTATGCCAAGGCGACCGGGCTGGAGGCGCTTTTTGGTTACCTGTACCTGAATGGGGCGCAGGAGCGGGCACGGGAGCTTTTTGAGGCGATAACGGCCAACAAAGAGAGCGCGAAACAGAACTGAAAACGGAGGACGGTGCGATGAAAAACCGGGAATGGCTGCGGCGGCTGCCGATGGATCTCCTGATGGATATAGTGGGCGGTTTGATCTACGCGGTGGGTCTGAACTGCTTTGCGAACCCCAATGATATTGCCCCCGGAGGGATGTCCGGTGTGGCGGTCATCCTCAATTACCTGTTTGAGATCCCGATGGGTATCACCATCTTCTGCGTCAATATCCCGCTGCTGCTGCTGGCATGGCGCTTTTTGGGACATGAATTTACGCTGCACAGCCTGAAGACCATCCTGGTATGGTCGGTACTGGTGGATGTGGTGGCCCCTTACCTGCCGGCCTACGCCGGAGATAAGATCCTGGCAGCGCTGTTTGGCGGCGTGTGCATCGGCATTGCGGTGGCGCTGGTGTTCCTGCGGGGTTCCACCACCGGCGGGACCGATATCGTGAGCCGGCTGCTGCAGCGGCGCTGGCCCTTTATGCCCATCGGCAAGACGATGATCGCGGTGGACGCGGTGATCGTGGTGGCTTCGATGGTGGTCTTTAAGAACATTGAGACCGGCCTGTACGCACTAATCGCCATTTATGTCAGCGGAAGCGTGATTGATACCATTATGGGCGGACAGAATACCGGACGCATGGTGCTGATCGTGAGTGATGAGCATACCGCTATTGCCAAGGGCATTATGGAGAAGATGGGGCGCGGTGCCACCCTGCTGAACGCCACCGGGGCATACAGCGGCGCGGAGCGCCATGTGGTGCTATGCGCGGTGCGTAACAATGAATACCCCCGCCTGCGGGAGCTGATACGGCAGTATGATCCCAAGGCATTCCTAATAACGACCAATGTGAACGAGGTGCTGGGCGAGGGATTTGCTTCGCTGAACGCCAAGAACCTGACCTGAACGACAGCGGAGAAGAAGACAAATGCGGATTCGATACAACCCGGAGGCGCGGCCGGAGCTGGCCGCGTGGGAATACTACATTGATGAGCCGGAAAAGCTGCGCGGCCACTGGGCGGAGCAATTTGCCCGGCGGCAGCCGATGGTGCTGGAGCTGGGCTGCGGCAAGGGAGGCTTTCTGGCGCAGATGGCCCCTGCTCACCCGGAGAAGAACTACATTGCGCTGGATGTGAAAAGCGAAATGCTGGTGCTGGCCAAGCGCAAGGCGGAGGAGGCCTATGCCGCGGCGGGCGTGCCGATGGATAACTTCTTGATGACGGCGGTGGATATTGAGCGGATCTTCCTCATCATGGATGAGACGGACCAATTTGATGAGGTGTATATCAACTTCTGTCCGCCTTGCCCCAAGTGCCGCCAGCACAAGCACCGTCTGACCCATCCGCGGCAGCTGGAGCGCTACCAAAAGCTGATGGCCCCGGGCGCGAGGCTCTACTTTAAGACCGATGACGACGACCTGTTTATGGCCTCATTGGGCTACCTGGAGGAGGCGGGCTGGGTGCTGGACTACCGCACCCACGACCTGCACCGGGAGGGCGCCCCGGCCGAAAGCCCCCGCACCGAGCATGAGGAGATGTTTGCCGGGCAGGGGATCCGCATCAAGTACCTGATAGCGCACCCGCCGGAAGAGAACCAATAAAAAGAACCCCTGAGAGCCGAGAATTTGGCTTCAGGGGGCTTTTTTGATGGGGGATCAGGCCGAGGGGTTCAGAGAACGCTCCAGCCAGATGGAGGCGATATTGAGCGCCTCGTACAGGCCGTTTTTTTCGGTCTTTTTGATCATGCGATCCTTGGGGGGCAGGGTCTCATCGGTGGAGAGGATCTGCACCAGCACCCGGTCGGCGGTTTTTTCCGCATCGTCCTTGGTGGAAAGGATCTTGAGCATGGCAACACAGCTTTCTGCCGGGTTGCCGTAGTAGAGGGTATTGCCGCTGCGCACCAGCGGTTTGCCCTTATATTCCAGCATATTTTCCATGGGTGTGGCCTCCTTCTTAGTAGGGTGGGGAAAAAGGGCACTTAACGCTCCAGATAGCTGCGCAGCAGCACCTGCAGCAGCTCATCGCGATCGATGTGGCGGATGAGGGCGCGGGCGTTATTGTGGGTGGTGATATAGGTGGGGTCTTCGCTGAGGATATAGCCAACCAGCTGGTTGATGGGATTGTAGCCCTTTTCCAGCAGCGCCTCATATACGGTGGTCAGGGTTCTCTTCAGTTCCTTTTCCCGGTCTTCCTTGATGGAAAAAGAGATGGTGGGTTCGGTATTGGCCATATTGTCACTCTCCCTTCTGTGCAAAGCTGTGGGTGGCCCGGTGCTGCATAGGGTGCGCCCGCCGGATGGGCAGGCGGCCCTAAATGATGCACTAATACTATTGTAGCGTAAAGCGCCGGGGAATACAAGGAGAAAAAGCGCAAAGAAACGAGTTTTCTCCCTGTTTTATAAATTTTAGGCGCGCAGGGTGATGCCATACTGCGAGAGCGCCTTGAGCGCTTTTTCGATGGCCTTATCGCATTCCTCCACGGTGAGGGTGCGGTCGGCGGCACGCAGCACCAGGGAATAGGCGACGCTCTTTTTACCGGCAGGGACAGGGGCACCGCGGTAGACATCGAACAGCTTGATCTGCTCCAGAATATTGCCAACGGCACCGGCGATGGTCTTTTCGATGGCGGCAACGGGCAGGCTCTCATCGCAGATGACGGCCAGATCGCGGGTGGAGGCGGGGAAACGGGGCAGGGCGTGGTAGGTGGCCTCCGGCAGGCGGACAGCAAAGAGCCGGGCGATATCCAGCCGGGCGATCCAGGCGCGGCAGCCAATGCCGAAGTTCTCCAGCACGGTGGGGTGGATCTCACCGACCGAGCCGATCTCGACATCCCCAACGGTGAGGACGGCGAAGCGGCCGGGATGATAGCTGGGATGGGTGGAAACGGCGGTGTAATCGGCGCGGGGCAGATTCAGCCGGCTGAGGAGGGATTCCACAGTGCCCTTGAGAGTGAAGAAGTCGGCTTCGCCGCCGTAGCAGCCTACCATAAGGACAGCCTTTTCCTCCGGCAGATCCTCGCCCTCGCGGGGAAGGTACTCGCTGGAGATCTCGTAGAGCCAGGCTTCGGGATTGCGGTTATTGTAGTTGCGGGCCAGGGTATCCAGCATGCTGGGCAGCCCCGTGGTGCGCATGATGGAGGTATCCTCGCCGAGAGGATTGGTGATGACGACGGATTTGCGCATGGGATGATCGGCCGGCAGGCAGATCTTATCGTACATTTTGGGGCTCATGAAGGAGTAGGTGACGATCTCATCGTAGCCCATGGCGATCATGGCATTATTGATGCGGCGCTCGAAATCCTGCTCCGGGGTGACGATGGCTTCGGCGGTCCCCCGCAGGGCGGTGGTGGGGATCTTATCGTAGCCGTACATACGGGCTACTTCCTCGGCGATATCGGCCTTCTGCTCCAGATCGGCGCGGTAGCTGGGAACGATGCACTCATTGCTCACCACGGTGATCTCCAGGGGACGCAGCGATTCCACCATTTCCTCACGGGTGAGGGAGATGCCGAGGAAACGGTTCATCCAGTCGGCATCGAAGGGGACGCGGCTCAGGGCATGGTCGGCGTGGTCGATATCGATGACGCCGGAAACCACCTCACCGGCGCCCAGCTGCTCCACCAGCTCCAGGGCGCGCAGCAGGGCGCCTTCGCAGTTCATGGGGTCCAGACCTTTTTCAAAGCGGCCGGAGGATTCGGTGCGCATGCCCAGCTTTTTGGCGGTGAGGCGGACGCTGCTGCCCTTGAAGCAGGCGGACTCAAAGACAACAGTGTGGGTGTTTTCATTGATGCCGCTGTGCTCGCCGCCCATGACGCCCGCTACTGCGCTTGCCTTTTCGCTGTCGGCAATCACCAGCATATCCTCGCTGAGGGTTCTGTCCACTCCGTCGAGCGTCTGGATGGTTTCGCCGGAAACGATAATCTTGTGGTCTTTGACATACTCGATGTCAAAGGCGTGCATCGGCTGTCCGTACTCGAGCATGACATAGTTTGTGATGTCAACGATGTTGTCGATTGGACGAACTCCGCTGGCGCGCAGACGCTCTCTCATCCAACGCGGGGACGGACCGATTTTAACATTTTTCACGACCTTTGCGGTATAGCGTGGGCACAGCTGTGGGTTGCGCACCTCTACCGACAGATAGTCGTGGATGTCGCCGCCGCAGCCTTTGACTTGCGGAGTGTGCATCTTCAACTCTTTGCCGAAGGTAACAGCAGCTTCCCTTGCCAGACCCAGCACCGACAGGCAGTCCGGGCGGTTTGGGGTGATTTCAAATTCCACACAGGTGTCGTTGCAGCCGATGGCAGAAGCAATGTCCTGTCCTACCTGGCAGTCCTCCTGCAGCAGGAAGATGCCGTCCTCGGCAGCGTACGGAAAATCCCCTTTGGTCAGATTGAGCTCTGCAATCGAGCACATCATGCCGTTGGACATCACGCCTCTGAGCTTACCCTTTGTGATTTTGACTCCGTTTGGCAGCTGGGATTTGTGCAGAGCTGCCGGAACCATATCGCCTACATGGACATTGGAGGCTCCGGTGACAATCTGGACCGGCTCCTGCTGCCCAACATCCAGCTGGCAGATGACCAGGTGGTCGGAATCCGGGTGTGGCTCCACCGACAGAATCTTTCCTACCACTACATTTTTTACATCTTCAAATTCGGTGGTCCAGCCCTCCACCTTGGAGCCGGACATGGTCATGGCCTCGGAGAATTCCTTAGGCGTGGCATCGACCTTTACATATTCAGAGAGCCATTTCATCGAAAGATTCATAGTCTATCACTGCTTTTCCGAAGGAAACGGA
>ERZ835980.3275-NODE-3275-length-12841-cov-4.223760_pt1 | contig 12841 bp, 13 predicted proteins | sample MGYA00519943_ERZ835980 | MGnify/ENA primary metagenome ERZ835980 (study PRJEB31850, sample SAMEA3708791) | human gut metagenome | biome: human gut; feature: human-associated habitat; material: faeces | place: China | collected 2014 ... | reverse complement strand
AGGGCTACGACGTCACCGTTTTTGAAGCGCTCCACCTCGCCGGCGGCGTGCTGGTGTACGGTATCCCCGAGTTCCGTCTTCCCAAGGCCATCGTGCAGAAGGAAGTCGACGGCCTGAAGGCGCTGGGCGTCAAGGTCGAAACGAACATGGTCATCGGCCGCGTCGTTTCCATCGATGAGCTGATGAGCGAGTATGGCTTCGAGGCTGTGTTCATCGGCTCCGGCGCAGGCCTGCCGATGTTCATGCACATCCCCGGTGAAAACCTCTGCGGCGTTTACTCTGCCAACGAGTTCCTGACCCGCATCAACCTGATGAAGGCCTACCGCGAGGGCTCCGACACGCCCATCATGCCGCTTGAGGGCAAGAAGGTCGCCGTCGTCGGCGGCGGCAACGTCGCGATGGACGCCGCCCGCTGCTCCAAGCGTCTCGGCGCGGACGTGTACGTCGTCTACCGCCGCGGCATGGAAGAACTGCCCGCCCGTCACGAAGAGGTCGAGCACGCCATCGAAGAGGGCATCGTCTTCAAGACGCTCAACAACCCTGTCAAGATCAACGGCGATGACAAGGGCTATGTCTCCTCCATGACCTGCGTGGAGATGGAGCTGGGCGAGCCCGACGCCTCCGGCCGCCGCCGCCCGATCGAGAAGGCGGGCAGCGAGTTCGATCTGCCGGTCGACTGCGTCATCATGTCCCTCGGCACCACGCCGAATCCGCTCATCAAGAACACCACGCCGGGTCTTGAGGTCAACAAGAAGGGCGGCATCGTCGTTAACGAGGCCGGTCTCACCTCTCACCAGAACGTCTACGCCGGCGGCGATGCCGTCACGGGCGCTGCCACCGTCATCCTCGCCATGGGCGCCGGTAAGCTCGGCGCAAAGAGCATCGACGAGGCCCTGAGCAATCAGTGATCGAAAAACTCAAAAAACGCGCAGAAGCGATCTTCTGCGCGTTTCCCCATTTACCATCTGCAAAGAAGGGAGAACATTTTATGAATCTTTGGCATGATATTGCACCGGCGCGCGTGCGCCCCGAGGACTTTTTCGCGGTCATCGAGATCGAGAAGGGCTCGAAAAACAAGTATGAAATGGACAAGGAGACCGGCGCGCTGCGCCTCGACCGCATCCTTTACACCTCGACCCACTATCCCGCGAACTACGGCTTCATCCCCCGCACCTGGGCAGATGACGGCGACCCGCTGGACGTGCTGGTGCTCTGCTCGGAGTGCATCCGCCCGCTGAGCCTTGTGGAGTGCTACCCCATCGGCGTTATTTCGATGGAGGACAGCGGCAGCCTTGACGAAAAAATCATCGCCATTCCCTTCCAGGACCCGACCTATAACACCTATCAGGACATCTCGGAGCTGCCGAATCACGTGGCAAGCGAGATCCGTCACTTCTTCCGCGTGTACAAGAGTCTCGAGGGCAAGGAGACCGTCGTCAGCGACGTCCTCGGCCGCGACGAAGCCATCAAAATCATCGTCAAGTGCCAGAACGCTTATATTGAAAAATATTGCCGTTGAAGCACCACAAAAAAAGACCTCGATCAAAAATCGAGGTCTTTTTTATACGCTCATAAAGGAGAGAGGAAAAGTCCGCCGCACCGACAGCGGTACAGCAAATCGGATGAAACGGCACGAAAAAGGTCAGGTCTTTTGTGAAAGAAGCGCCAGAAGCCGCTCCCGCTTGGTGCGAGCGTCTCCTTCAATATGCAGCTTGAAATAGATCTGGTTGATATACTGCTTGACGCTGCCATCGGAAAGGAACAGCTTTCCCGCAAGCTCGCGGTTGGAAAGCCGCCGGGCCATCAAACACATGATCTCATACTCCCGCTCGGTCAGGGCAGCAAAATTTTCAGGGCGGCCCGCCCTGCTTCTGCGCTGTTCCGCGTCTTCCCCCAGCTCGATGATCCTCGGAACAAGGCCGCACGGGATCTCCTGCGCAAGCAAGGGCTTCAGATAGCGATAATTTTCCACAAAGGGCATGACAAAGCCATCCGGCTCCCCGTCGGCAAGCGCCTGCGTCAACAGGCTTCGCGCCTGCTCGTGCTTGCCCAGCATCTCATAGGCCGCCGCTGTCTAGATGCTGATATGCAGCGCTACCAGCGCGTAGTGCATGGCGCCGCACACGGCCAACTGCCCTTCGCTGCGGCCGATCACCGTGGCATAAGCGCCCTGCGCCAGATAGACCTGATTTTCGATCAGGTCCATCATCGGCTTGCCGGGAGCAAGGAAGTGGATCGCAGAAAGCTGATGATCGGCAAAAACGGGCGGGATCCGGTCCGTCTCATCCAGCAGGGCGTGAATATAAGCGTCGGCGGCGTTCCAGATGTTCAGCCATGCGGCGTTGTGGTGGCGCAGCAGAGACGCCCGGCGTTCCTCAGGGGTGCAATGCCGGCGGATATCCCGGTGCAGGGAGAGCCGCCGCGCCAGAAAATCGCAGCACAGCGCCATGTTCTCCTGACCATTGCCCTCGATCTGCGCATAGGCGCTTTCGAGGCCAATGTACGCGTCTGTGAAGCAGCTCTGCATAAAGTCCGCCTCCGCCCGCATGATCTTCTCCGCGCCCTGCCCATGGCCCTCGGTGATCTGATAATAGTGGGGCATACACTCGTCCATTTCGGTCAGCTCGCTTTGCAGCTCCCCCGCTCCCCGGTAGAACATCATCAGGACCGAGGGGGAGCCGAAGGTCCAGCCGCCGCTTTTTCGGATACTGATGGCAGGACGGGACATCTGGGCGCTGGCGCTGCGGTGCAGGCGGCTCATCGCGCCGATGTCGTTATAGCAGAGGAAGCTCATGATCAGGTCACACTCGCCCAGCAGGTTGCCCCGCTCCGCAGAAGAGAGCTCCGGGTGCTCCCGGATGGCAGTCAGCAAAAGCTCCTTCAGCTCCAGCATTTTGGGGACATTCCGCCAGTTGAACATACTGCGCATCAGGACAAGAAGCGCCAGCGGATGCGCCTTCAGGTCGGAAATGGGACACACTGCCATGGCGTTCAGTACCGTCTGCGGGTTCAGGGATGCGAGCAGGATGCCCGCATCCTTTTACAACGCGCAGAGCGGCATCGTAATTTCCGCTCTTCCAATAGGCGGACATGGATTGAATGTACTGCCGGTGCTCCTCATACCACGCGCCCAGACGCTCGCGGCAACACACCTGCGCCGCCTGGGGCAGTGTCAAAAAGGTTTGCTCGGCGCATTCCTTCATCATGTGGTGAAAGCGATAGGTCACGCCATCCGGCAGGCAGGTGACAAAGGCGTTCTGAGCGGTCAGCGCGGCGAGCAGCTTATCCGCGTCGGCATCCCCGGTGACAAAGCGGGCCATCTCCACGGTAAACTCATCGGCCAGACCCATGACCGCCAGAAACTCCCGCTGTTTTTCCGGCAGCGGATCGATCATGGCGGCGGTGAAGGTGGCGTAGATGTCGGAATTGCGGTCTGGCAGTGTGCCGCGCTCGGAAAGCGTCCGCAAATTCAGATACACGGCGGAAAACCAGCCCTCGCTGGAATAAAGCAGCGAGTCCACCTGGGCATCGGAAAGGTCGGTGCCGCAGCGGTGGGCATAAATGGCCAGCTCCGTGTGATTCAGCCGCAGTTGTTCCGTGCCGATCCGGTAGACCCGATTTCCCAGCCGAAGGAGCTCCGCGGCGGGGAGAAAACGGTCACGGCTTGCAACGATCAGATGCGTGTTGCCGGGCAGACGCCCCGCCAGCGTGCAGAGAAAACGGGAAACACGGTCATCCGTCAGCAGGTGGAAGTCATCGATAAACAGATATTGCTATAACAACTGCAAGAAAAGCACGATCACCAACTATGAGAAGAAAATTCGCCTGCACTTGAAGCCTGCGATTGGCCACTACCGTCTGGCAGCGCTCTCCCCAGAGATTCTGCAAAATCTGCTCAACGAAAAATTCAATCAAGGTTATAGCCGTAATACGCTCGCCAGCTTGAACGGAATTTTAACGGGGAGCTTGTCCTATGCTGTGCAGCCGCTGAAGTATATCCCGTACAGCCCTGCGGAATATATTAAAGTCCCTTCTCACCGCGCAATACCTGCTGTCAAAACCAGAAGCGCACCGCACGCCTATATCACACCCGAACAAATGTCTCTGATATTTCAGTGCTTTCCAGAGGGAAGCAGTTCCTATCTGCCGCTCTTGATCGGATACAAGTGCGGTCCGCGTATTGCAGAGGCATTTGCTTTAGAATGGGAAGATATCGACTTTGAACGAAAGCAGTTATTTATCCGTCAGCAAATTCAGTGGCAGGACAAGGACACCGTTACCGGTCAGTCCGGCTACTGGTATTTCACCGCGCCCAAATATGACAGCGTCCGCACGATTGAACTTTCGCAGGATGTTATCTCTGCACTGCAGCGCGAAAAGCAGCGTCAGTTTGACAGTCAGGCGCTTTGTGAGGACCTTTACGTTCACCAGTTTTGTGATGAGGACGGCAGGCTAAACACGGAGGGGCGCGGACGGGAAATCCATCTTGTGATGGTCCGTCCCGGCGGCATCTATATCAACAGCCGCAATATGCAGCATGTCAGTCATATCGCCCGCACAGAGCTTGGGTTTGACAAGTTTGATTACCACAGTCTTCGTCACACCCACGCCACCATGCTTGCCGAAAAGGGTGCTTCGCCCAAATATGTGCAATACCGCCTCGGTCACAAGAACATTCAGGTCACAATGCAGATCTATCAGCATCTCACAAATAAGATGTCCACCGAAAATGCACAGCTATTGGAGCTGTTTTAGGTATTCTGAAAAAATAATTGGGATTTTTCCTTTCATCTGCATTGTTTCTCTGCCGTTCGGCAGATACTGCTATTGACATTCCTTTTTCATTTGTAGTACAATCGTAACACAAGGAGTTGATTTTTATGGCAATGGATGCAACGTTTCAAATCCGTATGAACAGCGAACTGAAATCCGAGGTAGAGAGTCTCTATCGCAGTCTCGGTACCTCCTTTGCAGAGGCCGTCCGCATCTTTGCGCAGCAAAGTCTTCGTGAAGGCGGTATGCCCTTTACCCCGTCCTTAAAAACCTGGGATGAACTGAGTCAGGATGAGATCAACGCCAAACTCCGCAAGAGTGCAGCGGATATTGCCTCTGGCCGTACCCTTTCTCAGGATGCGCTTGACGCAAAAATCGCAGGACTATAAGCAAACATGGACAAATACAATATCGTATACACAAATGCTGCCGCCAACGATATCGCTGAAAAGTTTCAATACATCACCAGCGTCCTTCATGACCGTACCATTGCCGAACGCTGGTACGCTCGCCTGAAGGATGCGATCTGGCACGATCTTTCTTTTATGCCGGAGAAGTATCCGCTTTACAACGAAGAGCCATGGCACAGCAAAGGTGTCCGCCTGTTCATCACACGGCAGGATGTTGTGGTTTACTCCACAGATAAAACTGCACAAACCGTCTACATCTGGAATGTCTTCACAGCAGGCCGCGATTTGAGTTCTCATATAGAAGACGCACTCGAAAAGTGACATCGCCCACTGCATTATTTTAGTGCCGACTTTGAGCAGAGGTTGGCAAAATGTTGACAAAAACGCAAAAGCACCCGTTTCCTCATGGAAGCGGGTGCTTTGTGTTTTGTGAAATTGTTGCTTTTTATCAGCTTTCGGTAAGTTTTTCTTACTTCAGGCTCTCGGCCACGGCGACGGCCACGGCGACAGTCGCGCCGACCATGGGGTTGTTGCCCATGCCGAGGAAGCCCATCATCTCCACGTGCGCGGGCACAGAGGAGGAGCCGGCGAACTGAGCGTCGGAATGCATACGGCCCATGGTATCGGTCATGCCGTAGGAAGCAGGACCGGCAGCCATGTTGTCCGGATGCAGGGTACGGCCCGTGCCGCCGCCGGAGGCGACGGAGAAGTACTTCTTGCCCTGCTCGATGCACTCTTTCTTATAGGTGCCGGCAACGGGGTGCTGGAAGCGGGTCGGGTTGGTGGAGTTACCGGTGATGGAAACGTCCACGCCCTCGGAATGCATGATGGCCACGCCCTCGCGGACGTCGTCCGCGCCGTAGCAGCGGACGTCGGCGCGCTCGGTCTCACTGTAGCGGATCTCGCGCACGATGTTCAGCTTGCCGGTGAAATAGTCGAACTGCGTCTGCACATAGGTGAAGCCGTTGATGCGGGAGATGATCTGAGCGGCGTCCTTGCCGAGACCGTTCAGGATGACGCGCAGGGGCTCCTTGCGGGCCTTGTTGGCGTTGCGGACGATGCCGATCGCGCCCTCAGCGGCGGCGAAGGACTCGTGACCGGCGAGGAAGGCAAAGCACTTCGACTCGTCGGACAGCAGCATCGCACCGAGGTTGCCGTGGCCCAGACCGACCTTGCGGTCCTCGGCGACGGAGCCGTCGATGCAGAAGGACTGCAGGCCGACACCGATCATCTTGGCGGCTTCGGCCGCGGACTTCACGCCGGACTTGATGGCGATGGCCGCGCCGACGGTGTACGCCCAGCAGGCGTTTTCAAAGCAGATGGGCTGGATGCCCTTGACGATCTCGTAGGGATCAAAGCCCTTGGACTGGCAGAGCTCGCGGCACTCCTCCACGGAGGAGATGCCATACTGCGCGAGGACGCCGTTGATCTTGTCGATTCTTCTCTCGTAATTTTCAAACAGAGCCATTGTTTCGTCCTCCCTTCCTTATTCCTGACGCGGGTCGATGTACTTCGCCGCGCTGTCCCACTGACCGTAATGGCCCTTGGCCTTTTCGAGCGCGGTGTTGGCGTCGTCGCCCTTCTTGATGAAGTCCATCATCTTGCCGAGGTTGACGAACTCATAGCCGATGATCTCGTCCTGCGCGTTGAGCGCCATTCTGGTGCAGTAGCCCTCGGCCATTTCGAGGTAGCGCGGGCCCTTGGCGACGGTGCCGAACATCGTGCCGATCTGGCTGCGCAGACCCTTGCCGAGGTCCTCGAGGGACGCGCCGACGGCGAGACCGTCCTCGGAGAAGGCGGACTGGGTGCGGCCGTAGACGATCTGGAGGAACAGCTCGCGCATGGCGGTGTTGATGGCGTCGCAGACGAGGTCGGTGTTGAGGGCCTCGAGGATGGTCTTGCCGATGAGAATTTCGGAAGCCATCGCGGCAGAATGGGTCATGCCGGAACAGCCGATCGTCTCGACCAGAGCCTCTTCGATGACGCCGTTCTTGATGTTCAGGCTCAGCTTACATGCGCCCTGCTGCGGTGCGCACCAGCCCACGCCGTGGGTAAAGCCGGAGATATCCTTGATTTCCTTTGCCTGCACCCACTTGCCCTCTTCGGGAATGGGAGCCGGGCCATGATACGCGCCCTTGGCAACCGGGCACATATGCTTGACTTCTGCAGTATAGATCATATACAGGTCTTCCTTTCAAGAATTCTAAAAGCCGGAATTGGCTGTTATTACGATTGGATTATACCCAGATTCGCGTGGGAAGTCAAGAATTTGCAGAAAATTAGCGGGAAGCTGATGATGAAGCGAGCGGGATATGCCGCACCGGCACGTTCCGCGTCGAGTATCAGCTTGACTTTCGCACAGTATGGCATTCCGGCAGACGCACAGCTTTGGCAGGGCCGGAAGCAGATCATCGCTTCCCCGTCAGATGCAGCACGCGGTCTGCGAGGCCGCAGAAGAGCAGGCCGCAGGCGAGGGCCTCATCCTCTGCGTCGGCCATGGCGGGGACGAATTCGAACGCCGCGCCGAAGGCGTCTGCAAGCGACTCAGACGTGCGGCCCGTCAGCGTCCGCACGTCATAGACAGGACGCTTCATGCAGACGGCCTCGCTTCCGGCTGCGGACAGAAACGCCAGCTCGTCCGTGCGGAACAGGATCAGCGGCGCGTTCTCACCGAGATACGCGTCAACGGCGGGCAGGAGCCGGGCCAGCCTCGGCGCGTCCTGCGTCATGCGTTCCGTCACGCCCGCCTCGCGGGCGTATTTTGTCAGACCATTTTCCGGGCTTACACAGGCGGTCAGCACGGATTCCGGCGCAAAGCGGCGGAATTTCAGGATCGAAAGCTGCGCAATTTCGCCGCGCGAGGGGCTTTTGCCCGTTGTTTTGAACGCGAGAACGTAAAATGTTTCCAGAGATTCCGGCGCGGTCTTCCGCGTGAGCGCCGCAGTGTCGGGCGGCGTGTAGTCCGGCCTCTTTTCCGGCGCAGGCGCGTCGGCCAGTCCCGGTTGAATGGGCCGGAGCTGCTTTTTTACGCCCTCGAACCATTTCTGCCCCCGCAGCGCGGCCTCAAGCGCCGCCTGTTGCTGCGCGGCCTGCTTCAAAACGGCGGCGCTCAGATCCTCCAGCAGATCGCCGGACGTGCGGCGGCTGGGGATCCTGCCGTGCCTGCCAAAGCCCGGCAGAAGAAATTCGTTGGAATACTCGACAAAGCGCGCCTTTTCCCGCAGGATCGCAGCCGTCTGCGCATCTGCCTTCGCGCTGTCCCAGCGGGCGCAGAAGGCCTTGCAGAGCCGGATATCCCGTTCCAGCATCCATGTCGGGCCGCGGCACGAAAGCGCGTCAATGCGCGTATACGCGTCCGCAAGCGTTTTATACAGCGCCTCCGCCTCCGGCTGCGGCAGCGGGGGCATTTTCGGCTGCACGGGTGGGTCGGTCAGAATATCCGGCAGCAGCTCCGGCGCGGAAAGCTCTGCCGGGGCAGGCACGGGAGCTGCGGGAGCCGCCTGCGGCTCCTGCTTTTCCGCCCGCTTCGGCAGCGCGCTCACAACGACGGCAGCAAGCCCGCCCGCAGACAGGATCCCGGCTGCGATCAGGCTGTACTGCGCGGCGGCAAAGCCCAGCAGGATCAGCAAAAATCCAATGATAATGCCCTTGACGGAACGCACGGCATTTCCTCCTTTGCGATTTACACGGAACGCTGCGGGAACTTTTCCAGACAGTAAAGCTGTTCCTCGTCCAGCCGGTCGCCGCCGGGGGCGAAGGCGTAACCGAGTTCCTGATAAAAATGCAGCGCGTTGATGGAAGCGGGGATCACGACGCGCGGCGCGCGCAAAAACAGCGGATCGCGCTCGATCGTCTCAATGAGCGCGCGGCCCACGCCGCGCTTCTGCTTCTCCGGCAGCACAAAGACGGAATAGAAGCAGCCCTCAGCCGGGTTTTTGTGGTACGGGCCGAAGGCGGCGCAGCCGATCACGGTCCCGTCGTCCTCGCAGGCGACGTAGAAGTGCATCTGTTCGCCGCGCGTTAAGAAATATGCGCGATCCTGCTGGGCGACCATTTCCTCGACGAAGGCCGCGTCATAGACAGCGCCGGAGGTGATGCGGGTGGCAAGCTCCGACACGCGGACGACCGCGTCCGCATCGGCGGGGTTAAAACGGCGGATATACATATTACGATTCCTCCCTGTGTGTATGTGTATAGTGCCTGATCTCGTTTAAAAATGCCGCGCCGTAGCGCTCGGCCTTGACATGGCCGACGCCGGAAACCTCCAGCAGCTCCTGCATGGAGCCGGGCCGCTTCGCGGCCATATCCAGAAGCGTTGCGTTGGAAAACACGATATAGGCCGGGACGCCCTGCTCCTGCGCGATGCGGAAGCGAAGCGCCTTCAGCGCGGCCAGAAGCGGCTCGTCCGTCCGGGACGCAGCTGCTTTTTTCTGCGTTCTCGGCCCGGCGAGCGTCGTACGCTGCACGCGCGCAAGCACCTGTTCGCCGGAAAACAGCACAGCCGCTGCCCGCTCCGTCGTGTCGATCCCGCCGTGGACGGGATCAGTCTCCAGATATCCCGCGCGCTCCAGCAGCTCGATCCATTCTCGAATCTGCGCGCCCGGCAGCGCGGACATCAGTCCGTAGGTCGGCAGCAAATCAAGCCCCAGCTCCCGCACGCGTGCCGAACGGCCCCCGTGCAGCGTTTGGCTTAGAATCGACGCGCCAACGCAGTAGCCCAGCCGGGTGCGCACGCGCACGACGCACGAGAGGATCATCTGCGCCTCGCGCGTGAGGTCCCGCGTCTCGTATTCCGCCAGACAGTTCCCGCAGTTGCCGCAGGTTTTTTCATGCGGCTGGCCAAAATAGTCGAGCAGATACCCGCGCAGACAGTCCTGCGTCTTGCAGTAGCCTGTCATGGCCTCCAGCCGGGCCAGATCCTGCGCCTGCACCATCTGCCGCTCCTCGTCAGTCAGCTCCTCGTTCTCTGCGGATGAATTGAAGATCAGAAATTTAGCCGTCGTGACATCGCCGGAGGAATACAGCAGGATGCAGTCGGCAGGGGAGCCGTCGCGCCCCGCGCGTCCCGCCTCCTGATAATACGCCTCCACGCTTTTCGGCATATTGTAATGAATGACATAGGAGACGTTCGACTTGTCAATGCCCATGCCGAACGCGTTGGTCGCGGCCATGACGGGGCTGCGGTCGCAGATGAACGCCTCCTGATTTTCTTTTCGCTCGTCAGCGTCCAGTCCCGCGTGGTAGCGCGTGGCGGCAAAGCCCGCCTCCTGCAGAAGCCCGCAGACCTGCTCGACCGTTTTGCGCGTGGCGCAGTAGACAATGCCGCTCTTGTCCCGCCGCTCGGAGAGCAGCTGCAAAAGCGCGGTGCGCTTGTCCTTCGGGCGCAGCACTTCGAAGCGAAGATTGGGCCGGTCAAAGCCGGTCACGACCGTTTCCGGCTCATGCAGCTGCAAAATACGGATGATATCGGCGCGCACCTGCGCCGTGGCCGTTGCGGTAAAGGCCGCGACAGCCGGGCGGCGCGGGAGCCGCTGCAAAAATTCCACGATCTTTAAATAGCTGGGCCGGAAATCCTGCCCCCACTGCGAGATGCAGTGCGCCTCGTCGACGGCGACAAGCGGGATCTCAAGCTCCTGCGCAAGGGAGCAGAAGCCGTCGGTCAGCAGCCGCTCGGGCGCGACATAAAGCAGCTTATATGCGCCATAGCGCGCGTCGCGGTACGTCTCGCGCAGCTCGTCCAGACTCATGGAGCTGTTGATGCACCCGGCGGGGATGCCCGCGTTCCGCAGCGCCATGACCTGATCCTTCATGAGAGAGATCAGCGGCGAGACGACGAGCGTCATCCCCGGCAGCAGCAGGGCGGGCAGCTCATAGCAGAGGCTTTTCCCGCCGCCCGTCGGCATCACGCCGAGCGCGTCGCGCCCGGAAAGCACCGCGTCGATCAGTGTCTGCTGTCCCGCACGGAATGCCGGAAAGCCAAAATACTGCCGCAGCACCGCAAGCTTGTCCATGCCATCGCCCCTTTCACCCTTTTTCAACATTATATCAGCCCGCACGCCCCTTGACAAGCCCGGAAGCGCCCCGGAGGCAGCCTCTTGCCAACTGCTTTTGCGCTTCAGCGCCTTTTACATGGATCGAGCGCGCCGGGGTCAACGACCTGCACGTTCGATATTTTTTTCAAGAACCACTTGACATCACGCGTCTACTCGTGTAGAATAGCGGCAGCTTCTACACGAGTAGACAAGGGGGTGTTGAAACTGGAAATTCCGAAAATTCACGAAGGGGAGTACCGCTTCTGCCTGATTTTATGGAAGCATGAGCCGGTCACTGCGGCGCAGCTTGCAAAGCTGTGTCTGGAGCAGCTGGGCTGGAAGCGCACGACGACCTACACGATCATCAAGCGTCTTGGCGAGCGTGGGATCCTGAAAAATGAGAACGGGCTTGTGACCTCGCTCGTTTCCAAGGACGAGGCGCAGGCCTGCGAGATCGACGAGCTGGTCGAAAAGAAATTCGAAGGGTCTCTGCCTACCTTTATCGCCGCGTTTACCAAGCGGCAGGATCTGTCCGAGCGCGAGCTCGATGAGGTGCAGCAGATGATCGACCGCATCCGAAGAGGAGAAACACAATGAGCGCACTCTTTTTAACCATCCTTCACATGAGCGTCTGCGCAAGCTGGCTTGTGCTTGCAGTGCTTCTTCTGCGTCTCTGCCTGCGCAGAGCACCCAAGTGGTTCAACGTCCTGCTTTGGGGCATCGTCGCTGTGCGGCTGGTTTTCCCGTTTTCCGTCGAAAGCCCGCTGAGCCTGCTTCCACGCACAGAGGCCATCCGTCCGGCAGCCATCGCCGCGCAGGCGCAGCCTGCACAGATCAGCTCTGCCGCAGCCGCCGGCGGCTCTGCTGCCCCGGCGCAGAGCTGGCTTTCGATCCTCGCCTGGGTCTGGCTCGCGGGAGCTGCCGCACTGCTCCTGTATACCATGGTCAGCACGCTGCGGCTGCGGCACAGGGTACGCGAGGCGGTCCGCCTGCGGGGAAACATCTACCAGTCTGAGCGGATTGATTCGCCGTTCGTGCTCGGTACGATCCGTCCGAGAATTTATCTCCCATATCGCATGGACAGCCGCGACCGGCAGCACGTCATTGCCCACGAGCAGGCGCACCTGCGCCGGGGCGACCACCTGTGGAAGCCGCTGGGCTTCCTGCTGCTGACGATCCACTGGTTCAACCCGGTGATGTGGCTCAGCTATGTGCTGCTGTGCCGGGATATCGAGCTGGCGTGCGATGAAACCGTGATCAGAGAATTGGGCTGCGAGCAGAGAGCCGATTATATGCAGGCGCTCGTCTCGTGCAGCGTCAACCGCCGCAGAATTGCGGCCTGCCCCCTCGCCTTCGGCGAGATCGGAGTAAAGGAGCGTGTCAAATCTGTTATGAACTACAAAAAACCGACTTTCTGGATCATTTTGCTGGCCATCATCGCCTGCATCGTCCTCGCGGTCTGCTTCCTGACCGACCCGGTGGCCTCCAGGACAGAGCAGCCGTCTGATCCCGCCGTTTCCAACACCGAAGCCACCCCCGATCCGGCGGACACAGCCCCGGAGGAGCCTGTCCAGCCCACCGAACAGGATGATAACCTGTCCGCCGAGCAGGAAGCGATGAAGGATG
>ERZ835980.3274-NODE-3274-length-12844-cov-4.119321_pt1 | contig 12844 bp, 13 predicted proteins | sample MGYA00519943_ERZ835980 | MGnify/ENA primary metagenome ERZ835980 (study PRJEB31850, sample SAMEA3708791) | human gut metagenome | biome: human gut; feature: human-associated habitat; material: faeces | place: China | collected 2014 ... | reverse complement strand
CCCTCCGGAATGTTCTGCAAGCCGATACCCAGGCTCAGTGCCAGCGCGCCGCTTACAGCGTCCGCGTCCCCGTGCAGCGCCAGCGCCGCAGCCAGCCCCACCACCATGCCCTCCGGCAGGTTGTGCAGGGTGACCGCCAGCACCATGCGCCCGCAATGCCCGGGGCCGCCCGCCAGCAGCTGCCCGGCGGCATCCTCCAGCCGTAAAAGCCCCACAGCACCTAAAATAAGCCCCAGCGCCGGGGGTACCCATGCCGCCCTGCCCTCCGACCGGGCAATGGCCGGCAGCAGCAGGCTCCACACGCTGGCCGCCAGCATGATACCCGCCGCCATTCCGCACAAAATGCGCCGGGTTGCCGGCCTTGTCTGCCTGCGCAGCAAAAACACCCCTGCTGCTCCCAGCGCGGTACACGCCGCCGGGAACAGCCAGACACAAAGTGTGAAAACGATCCGGTTCAAGCCGCATTCCCCCTTTGCCCTTTGTATGCACAAACGGGCAAAAGAGTGCAGGCTCAGAAATCGTCCTCAGTGCTGTCGCAGCTGTCTGCATCGCAGTCTGCGTCATCGGACGCAAAGCTGTCAGTGCTGTCCGTGCTGAAATTGCGCTCGAATGCGGTCATGTACTGGGCATAGCCCTCGTCGCCGGTGCCAAAGTAGCCAAAATCAAAGTCTTTCATTGTAGTACCCTCCATAAATTTTCTTGTCGTTCAGCCCTCCGGGGGATGTCCGTCCCTCGTTGTGTCTCTATTATCCACATTTACAGTACAATAAAAAGGATTTTATGAGTATTTTTCAAATTTTTCTGTTTTTGTACTTCCCGCCCGGCGGTACAGGCTCTATCCCGCGCTTTATTTTTGCCAAAAAGTCTTTTACTTTTGGCGAAACTTTATGACAACTATGCTGATTCTTTACGCAGATTATAACTTTCGACCAAAATCCTCTTGATTTTTTTCAAAAACGGATTAGAATATAGCATCGCAGTGAGGTGCTACCGAAAGCCCGCTGCCAAACATTTACAAGAAGACTAAGGAGATCATTGATATGAAACTCAAGAATATTTGCATCGCTGTTGTTGCTCTGGCTCTGGCTGCTGGCATGACCGCTTGCGGTGGCTCTGCTTCTACCGCTGCTTCTTCCTCTGAGGCTGCTTCCGCAAGCACCGCTGTTTCCGAGGCTGCTTCTTCTGAGGCTGCTTCCAGCGAGGCTGCTTCCTCTGAGGCCGCTTCCTCTGAGGCTGCATCTTCCGAGGCTGCATCTTCCGAGGCTGCTTCCTCTGAGGCTGCTTCTTCTGAGGCTGCTTCCACCACTGCCGCCTGATTTTAGCGCACAGCGTACATAACAGGATAGCAGAAGGCCGCTGCACATTATTTTGTGCAGCGGCCTTTTTGATTGCGCAGAAAGATTTAAATGCCCTCCGCGTGCGCTATGGGCATAACCAGCGGAATGATTTTTTTCGGGATACCGGGTCGTCTGCGAACGCCCCGGTATCCCATTTTTATGAAAAAAGACCGCCGCACAAAGCCATGTACAGCAGTCTCCTTACGTTTGAGAAGTAAGCTTCCCAGTATCATTTTTCAAGAATTGCGCGGATCTGAGCAAGGTCGGCGGCAAAGGCGATATTCCGCTGCCGCGCCGAGGTGGAAAGCCCCATGGCGATCATCTGCTGCAAAAGCTGGTGCAGGGGCTGGTAGTAGCCGTTCAGATCGTAGAGGATACAGGGCGCGTTCAGCTGTCCCAGAGACAGCTTGCTGATGACTTCGGTGATCTCCTCCAGCGTGCCGGTGCCGCCGGGGAACGCGATAAAAGCATCGCCCAGCTCGATCATTTTGGTCTTGCGAGCGGGGATGTCCTCGGTGACGATCAACTCGGTCAGTCCCTCGTGCTGCAGCTCTGCGTCCAGAAAGCACTTGGGTTCTACGCCGGTCACCCGGCCGCCTGCAGCCAGCACACTGTCGGCCAAAAGCCCCATCAGGCCGCTTTTGCTGCCGCCATACACCAGCGCATTGCCGCTTTCGCCGATCCAGCGCCCCAGCTGCTGCACGGCCTGCGGCAGTGCAGGGTCGGTGCCAAGGTTTGCCCCCAGATACACGGTAATGTTCATTTTGTCAACCTCTCCTTCCGGTTCAGATGCTCCACAGCACCGCGCCCAGCACCGCAGAAAGTAAGATCATCCCGATGGGGGACGGCGCTTTCTGCGTTTTCTTTTTATAGGCAAAATGCAGAATGCCCAGCAGGGCAAACACCGCCAGTGCACGCATATCCGGAGCAAAGCCGCCGACAAGGGTGGTAAAGCCGCCCAGCGTGGAAAGCCCCATGGTGCAGGCGGTGGCCAGGATCATAGCCACCACGCAGGGACGTACCCCAGCCAAAAAGGCGTTGACCCCGGCGTACTTCATCAGGCTGTGCAGCGCCGCTGCAATGAGCAGAATGATGACAAAAGAGGGCAACACCACCCCCACCGTTGCCACAAAGGAGCCTGCCAGCCCCGCCTGCGAAGCGCCGATAAAGGTGGCCATGTTCACCGCCAGCGGGCCGGGCGTAGACTCTGACACTGCGATAAAGCTGAGAAATTCGCTCTCGGTCAGCCAGCCGTGCCCCAGCACTGTTTCCCGCACCAGCGAGATCATGCCGTAGCCGCCGCCAAAGGACACCGCACCGATGACCAGAAAGTTCCAGAATAATTGCAGCAAGATCATTTTGTGCCGCCTTTCTTCCCCTGCCCTACCGCGTAGGCCAGCACCCCGGCTGCGCCGCAAAGCAAAATGCAGCAGATGGAGGAAAACTTTACCGCCAACACTGAGCAGCCCACCATAGCCGCCAACACCACCGCCACCACTGCCGTGTTGAAGGGGGTGCGCTGCAAGTTTTTGAGCATCTTGACCCCTGCGGATAAGATCAGGTAGATGACACAGGCCTGAATGCCCTTGAAGGCATTGGCCACCACCGTCAGCTGCAAAAAGCGGTCGAAGAAGAGCGAAATAAGGTAGATGACTGCAAAGGACGGCAGGCACACCGCCAAGGTAGAGGCCGCCGCACCGGCAACACCGGCCAGCTTATAGCCGATGTAGGTGGCGCTGTTCACCGCCACAGGGCCGGGGGTAGACTCGGCAATGGCGACCATATCCAGAAACTCCTCCCGGGTGAGCCAGCGCTTTTCCTCTACAAATTCGTGCTCCAGCAGCGCCACCATAGCGTAGCCGCCGCCAAAGGTAAAGGCACCGATCTTAAAAAAGGTGCCGAACAATTCTCCGGTTTTAGACATAGGCATCCCTCCATGTTTTTACTGTTTGACTGGCTCCAGCTCCAGATAGCACTCGAAAGCCGTTTTGTCTGCGTGCTTGGCAATAAAGTACCAGCCATCATCCGAAGGCGTGTAGAACACCTCCACCTGCTGCCCCATGGGGACTTCGCGGTGGTAATTGATGGAGGCGAACTTCACAACATGATCGCGCATGATCTCCTGCGGCAGTGCATCGCAGACGATATCCAGATAAAAGGCGTTGTTGATGTGGTAGTGCAGGTCGCACTGGGAGTAGCGCGCCGTAACCAGACCGGCGCTGGTCAGGCTGTCCCGGCGCTTATGCAGCAAAAGGGGCAGTTCCTCTTCCACCGTCTCGTTCCAATAGCCCTCCACCGTCCAGCCCGGCTGGCGCAGGATATGTCCATTCTCAAGGCTGGACATGATCCAGCGGCTGTCCACCATGGCTACTTCCTGCCCGGCTTCGTCCGTAAGGGTGGTGACGCGCTTGATAGAGCCGCGGAGAGCCTTTTCTGAGCGGGAGCAAAGGGTCAGGGTCTCGCCACGGCGAGGCACACGGTTAAACCGCAGCGCCTGCTTGCCCACCAGAAACGCTACGCCGTGATCCTCAAAAAACTTATCGTCCATGCCAAACTTCCGGGCGTGCATGGAAGAAATCTGCTCCACATAGCGCAGCAGAGCGCTGGCCTTGAGCAGGCTGTGGCAGTCTGCATCGGCATTTTCTACCACGGCAGTACCTTGATAATAAAACTGTTCCATATTCTTTCCCTCCTATCGGAAAAAGGCCGCCGCACCACGTCCGGGACGGCAGCCTTGGTTGAAACGATCAATACTGATTGCGGGTCTTTCTGCGCACTTTGCGCCAGATATTGAAGCAGGCCAGCGCCAGCATGGCCAGCAGCAACAGCAAAAACAGGTAGCTGCCGCCGCCCTCGTCGTAACTCTTCATCTCGCTCCACTTCAGATCCAGCTCACTGTTTACCTCATCGCTCAGGGCGGTGAACACCTTTTCGCGGGCGGCGTCCTCCTCAGACGGATAGGCGATCTCGCTGGTCTTCAGATCCTCGTCCAGCACCTCCCAAACATCGTGCATGGGGGTGGTGTAGCCGATATACTCGCTGTTAGCCTTACCGATGTCGGTCTCGCACATGAAGTTGATGAACATCTCGGCGGCCTCTTTGTGCTCGCTGGCAGCAGGCACAGCCATGCAGTCCACCGAAAGCACACTGCCCTCCTCCGGGAACACCCAGGCCAGATCCGGGTTATCATCGATCATGGTAATGGCATCGCCGGAGTAGTACACGCCGATGGCAGCCTCGCCGCCGATCATCTTATCAAAGATCTCGTCCATGACGTAGGCCTGCACCAGCGGCTTCTGCGCCTTGAGCTCCTCTACCACCTCGTCCACCTCTTCCGGGGTGGCGGGGTTGATGCTGTGGCCGCTTTTGAACGCGGCGATGGCGTAGGCATCGCGGCTGTTGTTGAACATGAGAATGTTGCCCGCATACTGTTCATCCCACAGGTCTGCCCAGCAGGTAGGGGCTTCGTCTACCATAGTGGTGTTGTAGATGATGCCGGTGGTGCACAGCATATAGGGCACAGTGTAAGCGTTCTGCGGGTCGTAATCCGGGTTGCGGTAGCCTGCATCGATCTTTTGGAAATTGGGGATATTGTCATAGTCAAGGGGTGCAAGCATCCCTTCGTTGATCATCTTTGCCACCATGTAGTCGGAGGGGATGATCACATCGTAGTTGGCTGCGCCGGACTTGAGTTTGGCGTACAGGGACTCGTTGGAGTCGAAGGTGGTGTAGTTCACCTTGATGCCGGTCAGCTTTTCAAAGGCGGCCACCACGTCCACGCTGTCGTCCGAACCGTTGGAGATGTACTCGCCCCAGTTATAGACGTTCAGGGTGACGTTCTGCCCCTTGAAGCGGGTCCAGTCGTAATCATCCGACACCGAGACATCCTCGGTCACCTCGATGGTACCGGCGGCAAACACCGGCAATGCGGCGCACAGCGCCACAGCCAGCGTCAGCAGTAATGCAGCAATGCGTTTCATCATGCACCCTCCTTTCGCAGCGTTTTCTGATCCCGGCGGTAGCTGCGGCTCTCCATGGCATTGGACACCAGAATGACGCTGAGGATGACCACGAACATGATGGTGGACAGCGCGTAGATCTCCGGGCTGACCTTTTTACGGGTCATGGAGTAGATGGCAATGGGCAGGGTCTCCACGGTGCCACAGTTGAAGTAGGAGATCATGAAGTCATCGATGGAATAGGTCAGGCAGATGAGGAAGGCCGACAGGATAGCGGGACTGATCTCCGGCAGGATGACCTTGAAGAAAGCCTGTCTGGGATCACAGCCAAGATCCAGCGCTGCTTCGTACAGTTTGATATCCAGCTGCTTGAGTTTGGGACTTACGTTAAAGATAACGTAGGGCACGTTGAACGCGATATGCGCAATGAGCAGCGTGGGCAGGCCCATGATGTTGTCCGGCAGCCATGCAGACTGCGCGGCAAAGCGCTGGTAAGCCACGAACAGCAGCATCAGGGAGATGCCGGTGATGATCTCCGGGTTGACCACCGGGATATAGGTGATGTTGGTCACCAGCAGGCGGCTGCGGCGGCTCATGGACGCGATGCCCAGGCTGGCCGCCGTGCCCAGCACTGTGGCGATGACGGCGGACAGCAGTGCCACCTCAATGGACACCCACAGTGCATGCAGGATGGACGCATTGTGGAATAGGCTGCTGTACCACTTTAAGGTAAAGCCGGTGAACAGCGAATAGCCCTTGCTCTGGTTGAAGCTGAACACGATCATGTAGGCAATGGGCAGGTACATGAAGCAGAAGAACAGAATGATGTAGACCCGCTGCATCAGGCGCAGATGTTTTGTTTTCATCAGGACACGCCCTCCATTTCATCCTCGTCAAAGCTGGATGTAAAGCTCATGCACAGCAGCACGATGATCATCAGCACCAAACTCATGGCGGAGCCGACGTTCAGGTTATAGCTGTTACCCAAGAACTGCATCTCAATCAAATCGCCAATCAGCAGATTAGAGCCGCCGCCCAGCATACGGCTGATGACAAAGGTGGAAACTGCCGGCACGAACACCATGGTGATGCCGGTGCTGATGCCCGGCACGCTCATGGGGATAAGCACCCGCACAAGGGTCTTGGTGGTGTTGGCACCAAGGTCCTGCGCAGCTTCCACAAGGCTCTGGTCGATCTTAGTCATGCTGGTGTACAGCGGCAGGATCATGTAGGGCACATAGTTATACACCATGCCCAGCACTACCGCACCGGAGGTGTTGAGCATGGTATAGGGGCCAAGGCCGATAAAGCCCAGCAGGGTGTTCACCGGGCCATTGACGCTGAGCAGACCCATCCATGCGTAGGTACGCAGCAAAAAGTTCATCCACATGGGCAGCATGACCAGCATAAGCATGATGTGCTGCTTGTTCACCCGCAGGCGGGACAGAAAATACCCCACCGGAAAGGCGATGATAAGGCAGATGACCGTAGCGATCAGCGCCAGCAGCAGGCTGCGGGCAAACACCGAGCCGTAGCCGCTAATGGAGGTAAGGTTATTCAGGGTAAAGTTGCCCTCGGCGTCGGTCATGGCATAGTACACCACAATGAACAAGGGCACAACGGTAAACAGCACCATCCATACAAAGTACGGATAGGCCAGCTTTTTATCATAGATCTTCATGGCACATCACCCCTCGCTCCGCGCCATGATATGGATCTCGTTGGGGCCGATGCGCATACCAATGGTCTCGCCGGGGGTGCAGGCACGAGTGGAGTGGATCAGCCACTCGCGGCCTTCGCACTCCACGTGCATCTCAAAGTGCACGCCCTTGAAGATAACATCATTCACCACGCCCACAAGCTGGCCCTCCACGGGGGATACCACCTCGATATCCTCCGGGCGCACCACCACCTGCACGCTCTGCTCCCGGGCGAAGCCGCGGTCCACGCAGGGGAAATCCACGCCGGAGAAGGACACCAGAAAGTCCTTGTGCATCACGCCGTCCACGATGTTGGAATCGCCGATAAAGTCCGCCACAAAGGCATTTTTCGGCTCGTTGTAGATATCCTCCGGGGTACCGATCTGCTGCACCTTGCCGCCGTTCATGACCACGACGGTATCGGACATGGTAAGCGCTTCCTCCTGATCGTGGGTAACGTAGATAAAGGTAATGTTCATCTCGCGCTGCAGGCGCTTGAGTTCCAGCTGCATCTCCTTACGCAGCTTCAGGTCCAGTGCACCCAGCGGCTCGTCCAGCAGCAGGATCTCCGGCTCATTGACCAGACTGCGGGCAATGGCCACGCGCTGCTGCTGACCGCCGGACATCTGGCTGATGCTGCGGCGCTCGAAGCCCTTCAAGCCCACGACCTCCAGCATATCGCGCACCTTGCGGCGGATAGTGTCCTCGTCCAGCTTTTTGAGCCGCAGACCAAAAGCTACGTTCTCGAACACGTTCAGGTGCGGGAACAGCGCGTATTTCTGGAACACGGTATTCACCGGGCGCTTGTAGGGCGGCACACCGGTAATGTCCTCCCCTTTCAGCAGCACCTTGCCGGCGTTCGGCTCCAGAAAGCCTGCGATCAGGCGCAGGGTGGTGGTTTTGCCGCAGCCGGAGGAGCCCAGCAGCGTCACAAACTCTTTGTCATGGATGTCGAGGTTCAGCCCATCCAGAATGCGCTGACCATCAAATTCCACCACGATATCCCGCAGTGAAACGATCACCGAGTTGTCCATTTTTTACAATATCCTCCTTATAACTCAGATACGAAAAAAGACAGGGCCCGTGCCCCATCCTTCTCCCGCATCAGGGTGACCCAGCCCTGCACAACATCCATGACGACCGTAATATTGCGCAGTTATTCTGCCCTGTCATGGCTTATCATAAACAATCCGGGGGCAAATGTCAATCACTCTGTCGAGGTTTGCCGAAACTTTACAGAGACCATAAAAAAATCCTGCGCCGCAGCGGTTTTTTCGCCGGGCGCAGGATGGATTTTTTTCGCCGTTCAGGCCGCTGTCAGCGCGTCGGCCGTCTGGGTCACGGCCTGCACGATGCTGCCGTCCACTGCATAGATGGAATCATCGCCTTCCACCATCAGGTAATCCCCATCGGTGCCGCTGGCATAGGTGAGGGTCTTTGTTCCGTCGGCCGTGGTCACCTGTACCACGGCCAACGGGGCATCAAAGCCGCAGGCCGCCGGGTCCGCGCCGTCGGCGGGGGTGATCTGGCCGGACACATAGCTGCTCAGGGCCGAGAGCATGCTCTGCACCTTGTCCTGATTCAGGTCCGTGTCGGCATCTCCGGCAAAGCGCCACACCGTCTCGTAGGAAGCCGAATCCGCTTCGTTTCCGTCCCCTGCCAGCTCGGAACCGGCAGTCAGCGAGACTTTTTCCCCGCTGGCCAGCGTATACGCCACCTGCTCCACATCCGACGCGGCAAAGCCCGCCGGGCTGAAGCTGCCGAACAGCCCGGCCTTATCGCAGGCAAAGCAGGCCATCCGGCTGGCGTCCACGGTATACAGGGCGGTGTCTCCGTCCTTCTGCACATAGCGGTCGCCGGTGACGGTGTTGCTGCTGCCAAAGGTCAGGGTGGTGGTCTGCCCGGCCGCCGTGACTGTTACAGTCAACTCCGGCGCGTCAAGGCCGTAGTCCTCCCCGGCCTGCGCGTCCAGCTGCCGCTTTGCATGGAGGGACGAAAGCGCTGTGACCATGGTATTGCAGGCGCTCTCGTCCAGATGGTAGTCCGAGTCCTCCGCCAGCGTCCAGCTGCCGTCCGCATCGTCCAGCGTGAGGGTCTGCCCGTTGTAGGTGTAGGTGATGCGGCTCAGGTCAGCGGCAGAAAAAGAGCACAGCGGGATGGTACCATCGGCCGCCGCACTGGAAGCGGCTTCCTCTGCGGCAGTGCTGCGGTTCAGGGCCCAGAGCGCCAGCCCCAGCACTGCGATCACCGCCGCAAGCACCGCAAGGGTGCGTCGTTTTGCGTTCATGGCAGCCTCCTTATCGGCGGCGGCGCAGCACCACCACCACGGCACCGGCTATGAGCACGGCGGCAGGCAGGACGAATACGAACACCAACCCCAGAGTCGTGGCCTGCGAAGCTGCCACCGTGATAGGCTCGGCTTCCAGCGCCTTGGTGTCGATGAGCAGACCGCTGTCATCCCCGGCCAGCGAAACGGCGCAGCCCTGCAGGAAGGTGCGGTTGCCGGGAATGGACTGATACACCTGTTCGTTGTCCACATTCGGGCAGCCGATCCAGATCACTTCCGCCCCGGTGTTGTTGTTGCATGCCCAGGCGGCCAGTGTAAAGGGGCCGTCGGTGTCGCTGCTCTCCTTTTCGGTGGTTGCGGCGTTGTTGACGTCCTGCTTGCTGTAAGACTGCTCCGAGGTGTTGAGCAGGGGTTCCGCGGTCACATCCTCCGTCTCGGTCAGCACAAGACCCTGTGCCACCGAGAGCATCACATGGGTGTCCTTGTTCACGCCGTTCAGGGCCGCGCTCTCCTCCGTGGCGCCGTAATCCGGGAACAGGGAGTACGGGTAGCCGTACAGCGAATGGCCGGCGTCACCTTCCACCACGATGCCCGGCTCCCGCGACAGACCGAACTCTGCCATCAGGGCGTCCAGATTGGGGGTCTCGTCGTAGATGTTGGTGGTCAGCAGCATCCTGCCGCCCTCGTTCAGGTAGTTCTGCAGCATGGACACCTCGTCCACCAGTCCGTCATCCGACGCAAGATCCGACGTGGGTGCGTTGATGATCAGCAGGCTGCAGTCCTCCGGGATCTCGCTGGTCAGCAGGTCCAGCGGCTGCAGGGTGATGTTCTGGGCGTTCAGCGCCTCGGTGAGGGAGCTGGTCAGGGCCTGTTCCCCATGGTTCGTGGTATAGTAGGCCACCCGGGCGTCGCCGCTGGTGAGTTTATAGATGGCGGCTGTGATCTGCTTCTCGCCGCCAAAGGTCACATTGGCACTGCCAGTGGTGTAATAGTCGGAGTAGTCATACTCGTACAGATCGGCGGCATCCAGCACCACGCTGTCATCCCCGCTGGTCACGATCAGGCTTCCGGTGGATGCATTTTCGGCCCCGTACTGCGCCGCAAAGGTGGGGTAAAGGGTCGGGTCCTTCTGCTCCCAATGGATATGGCTGCTTTCGGCGGCGTAATGGTCCAACAGCTTCGTGATGATGGCATCTTCGCTGCCCGTCTCACATAGATAGTAAATGGTCACATCCTGCTGCAGGCTTTGTGCCAGCTGCACCGAGCTGTCGCCCAGGGTGTACATTTTGGCCTCCGAAAGGTCAAACTCCGTGTATTTGGACGGAAGTGCCCGCACCACCAGATTGACCAGCACCGCCAGCAGGATGGCAGCCGCCAGAATGGCGGTGGAGTACACCCCACTGCGGAACACCTTGCCGTTGACCGGCCGGTTCTTTCTGTTTTTCATTGTTCTGCCCTCCCCTCAGTTCCAGCGGCGTTTTTCCAGTTCCTGCACGGTAAAGAACAGGAACAGCACCGTCACGGTGAGATAGTACACCAGTGTGGGGATGGAAAAATTGCTGTTGACGAATTCCGCAAAGGGAGCAAACAGGCACAGTGCGCTCAGCACGGCGCTGAAGCCCTCGGTCAGCCAGCTGCTGCGCAGCAGGAACAACACCGTGAGCGCCGCACAGCACCCGGCAAAGGTCAAACACCCCAGCGTGAAGCTGCGGCTGCGCAGGCCCGCCACCACACTGAGCACCGCGGCCAATACGGTGAACAATGCCAGCGCCACGGCACTGCCGGTGGTGAACATATTGCGCAGGCTGGGCATCAGATAGGCCAGCAGCAGCGCCGCCGCTCCGGCCACCGCCGCGATGATCTGGTTTTCGGTCAGGCTGGACAGGAACACCCCGATGGCAATGGCGGCACAGCCCAGCAGATAGTAGCACAGCAGCGCCGCAAAATTGGCCAGCGTACTGGCAGCGGTAGCTCCCAGTGCCCACAGGGTCAGGATCATGACGGCGTCCACCACGCAGGGCAGCGCAAACACCACGCACAGGGCAAAGAACTTGCCCAGCACGATGCCCGGCACCGGCACCGGACTGGTGAGCAGGAGCTGGTCGGTACGGGTGCGGCGTTCCTCCGCAAAGGAGCGCATGGTCAGCACCGGAAAATAAAACAGCAGCATAAAAATGGTGTTGTACAGCGTATAGTAGCCAAAGTCCGGCAGGCCGTAGCCCAGGTTCAGCGCCACAAAATAGATGGCCGATGCCACCAGCAGAAAGGCGGTGAGCACATAGCCGATCATTCCATGGAAGCAGCTGCGGACTTCCCGTTTGAAAATTGCGAACATCGGTCATTCTCCTTTCGGTTCGGTTTCCGGTTCTTCCGGCACATCGGCGGTTTCCCCGGTCAGCGCCAGGAACACTTCCTCCAGGCTGCGGTTCTCCGCCGTCAGCTCCAGCACCGTGCACCCCGCCTCCGAAAGAGCGCGGGACACCTCGGCGCGGCGGTCGGTGGTGTCGGCAGTCTCCGCAGTAAAGGTCACCTCGCCGTCTGCTTCGCTGACCAGCTGCACCCCGGTAATACCCGGCACCGCTTCCACGACCGGCAGCACCGTATCGCTGCTGCCCAGCGCGGTAACACGCAGGCGGATGCCGGGGCTCAGCTTCTCACTCAGCTGCTCCGGAGTGCCCTCGGCCACTAACGCTCCCTTGGAGAGGATCAGCACCCGGCTGCACACCGCCTGCACCTCGCTGAGGATGTGGCTGGACAGAATGACCGTGTGCGCCTTGCCCAGCTCCCGGATGAGGTTGCGGATCTCGATAACCTGTGCGGGGTCCAGCCCTACGGTGGGTTCATCCAGAATGATGAGCTGCGGGCTGCCCAGCAGCGCCTGCGCGATGCCCACCCGCTGACGATAGCCCTTGGACAGGCTGCGGATGACCCGGGGCAGCACTTCTTCCAGCCCGGTGCGGTGGGCAGCGGCCAGCACCTGCTGTTTGCGCTGCGCACGCTTGACTCCCTTGAGCTCTGCCACAAAGTCCAGATACTCCTGCACGGTCATTTCCGGGTAGAGCGGCGGCTGCTCCGGCAGATAGCCTACACAGGCTTTAGCCTGCTGCGCCTGCTCAGGCAGACGGAAGCCGGCTACCTTTACCTCGCCCTCGGTGGGCGCCAGATAGCCGGTAAGGATATTCATAATGGTGGATTTGCCCGCGCCGTTTGGCCCCAGCAGGCCGTAGATCTGGCCGTCCGGCACCGTAAACGAGAGATCCTGCACGGCAGGGCGGCTGCCGTAGGACTTGCTCAGGTGAGAAACTTCGATCACAGCAAACTCTCCTTTTATTTCAGAAGCTGTTTTGTGGAAAGCGGCGTAGAACCAGCGCTTTCCGGTTTGGAACTGCTTTAGTTTAGATGGAAAATGTGTTCAAAATAAGACAATCCTGTGTGGGAAAGCGAAATATTTGCCACCGCGAAACGCAAAAATGCCGCCTCCCGAAGGAAGCGGCATGAGATAGCCTATAATTACTTACGGCCGAAACGCTTGTTGAAGCGCTCAACACGTCCGCCGGTGTC
>ERZ835980.3267-NODE-3267-length-12862-cov-2.433279_pt1 | contig 12862 bp, 13 predicted proteins | sample MGYA00519943_ERZ835980 | MGnify/ENA primary metagenome ERZ835980 (study PRJEB31850, sample SAMEA3708791) | human gut metagenome | biome: human gut; feature: human-associated habitat; material: faeces | place: China | collected 2014 ... | reverse complement strand
TTCGCGATACACGGACCTAAAAATACAACTTTCACATCCGATCCGTATATTTTCTTAATATATCTGCCGTGGGCTACCATCGGCGATACGACAGGAGCCATATACTTCGCGCAGTCGGGATAATATTTTTCGATCAGATCGTTCACACTCGGACAGCATGTCGTAATAATATTCGGCATCTCATTTTCCCGCACAAGTTTTTTATATTCATTTGTCACAATAGCCGCCCCTTCCGCAGTCTCTCTCACCTCATAAAATCCAAGTTTCAAAAGCGCGTCCACGACCTGCCCCGGCTGATCAAAATCAAGAACTCCCGCATAGGACGGAGCGATCGATATGATCGTTTTAAACCCTTGTGCCAAATATCCTTTCACTCTTTCCAGATCGCTTGCAAATGTTTTTGCGTTCTGCGGACAGACTTCCAGACAGCGCCCGCAGTTGATACAATGATCGACCATAATGCGCGCCTGCTCGTCTTTGACACTGATCGCTTTTACCGCGCAGTTTCGTACGCATTTATAACAATGACGGCATTTTGCATCTTTAAAATCAATGACTTTCATTCCTCATACCTCCTGTAGGACGTTCCCTTTTTCACAAAAACGGTTCCATAAATATCAGCGTCAAAAGCATCAGCCCGTTCAACAGATTATAACCGATAAAGATCACTGCCGAAGGCGTTGTAAGAGCATTAAGATAATAACTCCCGGGCGCAGCGTTTTCTTTCAGCCAGCTAATCCACTCTTTTCTTCTTATAATCAGAAGAACGAAACCGATCACAAAACCGATACCTAAAAATACAGTAAACGCAATCCCTTCCACATCATCGGGAAGCAGCCCGAACAAGCCGCCGATCACATCTCCGAGAATAAAGTTATTCGCGATGTGAAGGATGATCGACCATTTTATCGAATATTCGATTGCTATATATCCTAAAATAAGTCCCACGAGCGTTCCGAATACGATCTGAAGCGGATTCCCGTGCATAACACCGAACAAAACTGCCGAGACAATAACCGCAAATCCTTTACCATATTTTTCAAACCGTCTCATAAGAAATCCTCTGAAAACGAGTTCTTCCACAACCGGTCCGACGAATCCGGCATAGATCATCATCATAATCCCCATATCAGAACCGACCGAAGCAAGCTCTGTCAGCGTATCCATCGAAAGCCCCAACTGATTCAAAATCAGTTCCGCTGCTGCTGCGATCAACGAAAAGACCATCTGAGCCATGATCATGTAGATGCAAAATCTTGAAAATGCGCCTGCTGTCATCTTTCGTTTCGATTTTTGGAAAATATCGATCTTTTCTGCTTTTGTACCGTCAATCTTAAAAAGACAGAAAACTCCGATCAAAACTCCTGCGATCATCCCTGCGGAAGCTGCCGTTCCCGTCACCTCCGAAATAAGCGACTCTGACGAACCGCCTGTCTTCGTCAATGCCGAAACCATTGCGGAGACCATCTCTGTCACAACCGACATGATCAAAGTGTACCAGACCAGATTTCTTGTCGCAAATGCCGTATCTTTCCGAAACTTATGCCAATCCCATCCCATATTCCGTTCCCCTTTCCCGATAAACCGACCGGCAAAGTCACATTGTTCACAACTTTTTGTTTTATCTTCATTTCCTGTCAGTTATCTTTTTAATAAAACAGCTTTTTATAAAAGTATTAGTAGTGAAGAAGTAAAAGCTTTTTATGAAGAGAAAACAGATTATATAGAGAGTCTTACAAAATATTATGATAATATAAGATTAGTTATAGAAGAACAACAATTTATACCTCCTAGTCTATATTTATTAATTAGAAATATTTCTTGGATTTTTAGAAGTTTAGATGCTAGTAAATATTTTCTAGATAAATGGTATGATGAAGAATCAAAAAAAAGTTCTAGAAGATTATGTTTAATACATGGTAATCTAGAACTAGATCATTTAATAGGAACAGAAAATAGATTTTTGATAAGTTGGGATAATGCAAGAGTAGATAGTCCTATTTATGATTTACTTACATTTTATAATAATGATTTTTTAAATGTACCATTTAAGACATTGTTAGCACTATATCTTAAAAATAATCCATTAACGAGTGAAGAATTATATTTATTATTTTCTTTAATGCTTATACCAGATAAATTAGAATTAAATAAAGAAGAAGTAATAAATACAAAAGAGGTTTATTATTTAATAGAAAAATTAATTGCATCTAATAAAATAATATCAGATTATCATCCTGCCAATTCCAATGGTGAGAATAATAAGCATAAAAAGTAGGAAGACAGCATTTAGTCTTGATGTTATAAATATTAATAGTATTGCTTGATAAAATATTATTATTACTAACGCAGCTAATAGGCATAGATACCAAACACTATGGATTCTTTTGTACTTGCACATATCGCATCTACAGAAGAATCCATGTTTTTTGCTATTAAACATTCTTACCACCCATTATACTATATGATTAATCTTGTATTTTGATAGTGGCAATGCTATAATTATTATGGTGAGAATATGAGAAGAAGTACTGATTATACAAAGATTGTTATAGTTGCAATAGTAGTTGTAGTAGCTATTGGATTTATATTTATGAAGGTTTTAAGTAATGATTCTACAAAAGATTTTAAGAATTATGTAGCTAAATATCAAGAAGCGATAGAGTCTTATTCAACTAAAGATTTACCAGAATCATATAATAAGATTTATACATATGATGAGTTAACTAATATATTAAAACTAAATGGATATTTAGATGAATTTAGTGATCCTAGTGTAGTAATTAGTGGCGATAATATAACTTTATCTAAGGAAAATAATAAAGTAAGTTATTACAATTATAATAATACTCAAACATTTGAAAATAGATTTGAATTAAAATTTACAAAAGATGGAGGAGATTACACTTGTACTAAAGTAGAGTGTAAGTAATAAGATTATGAATAAAAAAGGTTTTACATTAACAGAATTAATAGTAGTAATAGTTATAATAGGATTAGTATTATTAATAGTAATACCAGTAAGTAGTAATATAATGCAAAATAATGCAGAGGAAAAAGGTAAATTTTATGTTCAAACTTTAGAGAATGCAGTTAATACTTATTGTGATATGTATAAGACTAATAATGTAACGTTAGGACAATTAACAAGCGAAGGACTATTTAAAACAGAAAGTAGCAATGGAGTTAGTGCAAATTTGGAGGGAAAAGACGAATTTTCTAGAGAAAATGATGGCACTGTCAAATTTAATGGCCAAGATTTAATAATCTCAGTTATAATAAATGGAACGGAGTATAGTTGTAGTAAAGCAGAGTGTAAGTAAATCAAGTTAATTTCAAATATAAGTAATAGTTTCTTTACAAATTAAATAATTTGTTTTATAATTTTAAACAAAGCGAGGAAACCAAGGAGTAGGTTAGCTTAAATTTAGAGAGAGTTAGTGTTTGGTGGAAACTAATAATTTAAATAACTGAAGGTAGTGGTGGAGCATAACTTCTGAGTTTAGTAAGAAGCTACGTTTGTTACGTTATAACTGAATAAGATAATATTTTATATTATAAATTAAGGTGGTACCACGAGTAAATCGTCCTTTGGGATAATTTGCTCGTTTTTTATTTGGAGGTGATAAAGTGGAAGCCTTTGATTCATATACAAAACAATTTGATATGACTAATAGAATTACTGTGTTAAAATATAACCACTCATATCGAGTCTCTAAGTTATCTAATATGCTTGCTTCAAGCTTGAACTTAAACAATCAAGATGTATACCTTGCTACACTTATTGGACTTATACATGATATTGGTAGATTTGAACAAATAAAAAAGTTTGATACATTAAGCGATATTGGTACAATGGATCATGCTGATTTTGGGGCTTATTTATTATTTGATGAAGGACTAATAACTAAGTTTACAAAGGATACATCAGTTTATCCAATTATAGGAGAATGTGTTGCGGGACATAATAAATATTCTCTTAAAAAGTTGGATGATGAGAGAACACTTACTCAGTTAAAATTAATAAGAGATGCGGATAAAATAGATATATTTAATATTTGGGCTAATCTTGATGAACTTGATATATCTTCATCTGGGGAAATCTCTATGGAAGTTAGAGAAGAATTTTTTGATGATGAACAAATTCATAATGAGTATAAAAAAACAGATGCAGATAAGGTCGTTGGAACGCTTTCATATCTATATGACATTAATTTTATACCTTCATATAAATATATATCAGATAATAATATGATTTGGAATTTATATGAAAGATTAGATTGCAAAGATAAAAATAAATTTGTAGAATATTTTATTCATATAGATGAATATGTACAGGGAAAAGTAAATGATAAAGGAGAAGATGAATATGTTAGACAAAAAATACAATCACTTAGAAGTAGAAAAAGATAAATATGAATTCTGGCTTAAAAATGATTATTTTAAGGCAGGTACTGATAAAAGCAAGAAACCATTTTGTATAGTAATACCACCTCCAAATGTAACTGGAAAATTACATTTAGGTCATGCATGGGATACTACACTTCAAGATATTATTATTCGTTATAAAAGAATGGATGGATATGATGCATTATGGTTGCCAGGAATGGATCATGCTGGTATTGCAACTCAAGCAAAGGTTGATAAAAAGTTAAAAGACATGGGAATTAAACCTAGAGAAATGGATAGAGATGAATGGCTTAAAGTAGCGTGGGATTGGAAGAAGGAATATGCTGAAAATATTCATGCACAATGGGCTAAAATGGGCTTATCACTTGATTACTCAAGAGAGAGATTTACTCTTGATGATGGACTTTCAAAAGCTGTTAAAAAAGTATTTGTAGATTTATATAATGAGGGATTAATTTATAGAGGAGAAAGAATTATAAATTGGGATCCTGAAGCTATGACAGCACTATCTAATGAAGAAGTTATATATAAAGAAGATAAGGGAGCATTTTACTACATTAAATATTATATTGAAGGAATGGATAGATACTTAGAGGTTGCAACAACTCGTCCTGAAACATTATTCGGAGATACTGCGGTTGCGGTTAATCCAAGTGATGAAAGATATAAAGATTTAATAGGAAAAAATGTAATTCTTCCTATAGTAAATAAAGCAATACCTATAGTAGGAGATATACATGCTGATCCTGAATTTGGAACAGGTGTTGTTAAAATTACTCCAGCACACGATCCTAATGACTTTGAAGTTGGAAATCGTCACAATTTGGAAAGAATAGTAGTAATGAATCCTGATGCAACTATGAATGAAAATGCTGGCAAGTATGTAGGAATGACTAGAGAAGAATGTAGAGAAGCTTTAATTAAGGATTTAAAAGATAAAGATTTATTAATTAAAATAGAAGAGATGACTCATAGTGTAGGTCACAGTGAAAGAACTGATGTTGCGATTGAACCATATTTATCAAAACAATGGTTTGTTAGGATGAGACCTCTTGCGGATAGAGTTTTAGCTAATCAAAAAAACAAAGATGCCAAGGTTAACTTTGTTCCATCTAGATTTGAAAAAGTTATGAATCACTGGATGGAGATTACTTATGACTGGTGTATTTCTCGTCAACTTTGGTGGGGACATAGAATTCCTGCATGGTATAGAGGCGATGAGGTATACGTTGGTGAAGTTGCTCCCGAAGGAGAAGGTTGGGTACAAGATACTGATGTACTAGATACATGGTTTAGTAGTGCACTTTGGCCTTTCTCAACACTTGGATGGCCAGAGGAGACTGAAGATATTAAAAGATATTATCCAAATGATGTATTGGTAACTGGATATGATATTATTCCTTTCTGGGTTAATAGAATGACTTTTCAAGGATTACATTTTACAAATTCAAGACCATTTAAAGACTGTTTAATTCATGGACTTATTCGTGATAAAGAGGGTAGAAAAATGTCTAAATCACTTGGTAATGGTGTAGATCCAATGGATGTGATTAATGAATATGGATGTGATTCATTAAGATACTTCTTATCAACATCATCATCAGCTGGTATGGATTTAAGATATGATGAAGAAAAAATTAAATCTACTTGGAATTTTATAAATAAATTATGGAATGCATCACGTTATGTATTAATGAATCTAGAGGGATTTAATAGCGACTTATATACAATGGATAACTTATCTATTAGTGATAAATGGATATTAACAAGATTAAATGAGACAATAAAAAAAGTAAGACATAGTATGGATAAATATGAATTTAATAATGTTGGTAGTATGTTATATTCATTTATATGGGATGATTTCTGTGACTGGTATATTGAACTTTCTAAAATAGAAGTAAATAATACTACTAAGAGTGTGTTATTAAAAGTACTAACAGATATATTAAAAATGCTTCATCCAATTATGCCTTATGTTACTGAAGAAATTTATTCTATGCTACCTATAAAAGATGCTGAGTCAATTATGATATCAAGTTATCCAAAAGAATCTAAGGATATGATTTTTACTCATGATGCTGAAGTATTAGATAAAGTAATGAAGGATATAATTGCGATAAGAAATTTAAAAGCAAACAATAATATAACTAAAGAAGCATTAGTTAAATTTGATGTTGAAGAAGGTTTATCTAAAATATATACACAACAATTAAAAATTCAAGATTCTTCTATAGTTTCTTCTTGTCAAGCTCAAGCCGATTTATTAACTGTTAATTATACTTCTAGTTTTATAAATATTACTTATTACTATAAAGGTCAAGAAGTAGATATGGCTAAAGTACAAGCAGAAATAGAGGCTTTAAAGAAATCAATTGAGAGAAGACAAAATTTACTAGCAAATGAATCTTATGTTAATAAAGCACCAAAGAATATTGTTGATATGGATAGAAAAAAATTAGAAGAAGAAGTAGAAAAACTAAATAAATTAATGCAATAAAAAAGGGACTAATTAGTCTCTTTTTTCTCTTTTGGAGTTTTCTTTTTATTTTGAACTACTAGTGCTACAATTAGTATTATTACAACCCCAATTGTAGGTAAGATAGAACCAATATATGATGTAATGCTTTTTTCTTTTTTTATTTCATCTTTACCTAATTTAAATTCATATTGAACACTATTTTTCTTTCCATATGTCATTTTCCAAGTTAGAGTCTTACCATCTTCTGATACTGAAGTAGCATTAGAAGAAATTGGTTTCTCTGGGAGTGTAACTTTATATTCTAAATCAAAATAACTTTGATATTCCGAATAGTCTTCAGTATTACTATTACCTTCTTCATCAACTAAATTAAATGTTAAATTGGCTTTATAAGTATTACCATTTTTATAAAAGAATTTAACCTTTTCTGGATTAGCGTCATCATTAAATAAACTGGTGAATTCGACTTCTTCATCCTTATCTGTAGTTAATTTATCAATGTTTTTAAAATTCTTTGATATTCTAACTCCTTCATATGTTGCTTTGTCATTTGTTTCATTATATTCTGTAACTGTATATCCTGCATTTTCATATTTTAAGTAATCATCTTTTTTAAATTCTTTTGATGTTGCTTGACCTAGACTTTCAAGCATAGATGTATTTATTGCTATAACTAAATCAAAGTCCATGCTTTTGTCATTTGATATTTGCATATTAACATCATATTTTAAACATCCACTTAATCCTAATATTATAGTGAAAACTAACAACAATTTTGAAATTTTTTTCATTTTCTTCATACCTTTCTTGTAAGCATCTTACAATTTAATAATACTAAATCTTAATTTGTTTATCAACACTAATCTAAATTTAGGTATAAATCTACTTGTAATTTATGTATAAAAAAGTTATAATAGTAAGCATACTTTGTAGGAGGTGGAACCATGACTAAAACAAGCTTACCAGTTTTGTTAATTAGAAATATGGTTCTTTTTCCTTGGAGTGAAATAAGACTAGAATTTGATAGTGATAATGATAAGAAAGTAATCTCACTTGCAGAATCTTTCTATGAAAATAATATAGTAATTGTAAATCCAAAAGATTTGTTAGAAATAGATCCAGATATATCAGAACTCCCTAAAATAGGAGTTTTGGCCTCTATAAAAATGAAAATTGATATGCCTAATGGAAAAACAAGAATAATTTTATCTGGGATTAATCGTGTTTATGTACATGCTTATACAAAAGATGATAATATATTTGAAGCAATGGTTAGTGATACTGAGGAAGATGAGTTAGATATAAAAGAAGAACTTGCATATTCAAGAGCACTTAATAAACATATAGAGGTGTATGTAAAAGAAGTTCCTTATATGTCAAACTCAGTACTAGGTCAAATTGCGGGCATTACTAGTATAAGTAGATTAACAGATATAATTGCGCTTTTTCTTCCGACAACGTTTGAAAGAAAAAAAGAATATATTGAAGAGGTTTCATCTACTAGTAGAGTAAAAATGATACTTGATGATATTAATCGTGATATTGAAGTTATGAAACTAGAAGAGGAAATAGAACGAGAAGTTACAAAAAAAATGGATGAATCTCAAAAAGAATATGTTTTGAGAGAGAAAATAAAGGCAATAAAAGAAGAATTAGGCGATATTAATGATAAGGATACTGATATAGATTTATTAAAAGATAAAATAAGGAAGCTAAATTGTCCAAAAAAAGTAAGAGAAAAACTTGAATATGAAATATCAAGATATGAAATGTGTAGTTCACTTTCTCCTGAAGTTGGGATAATAAGAAATTATATTGATTGGCTTATTAATTTACCATGGGATAATTTTACAAAAGACGAAACAAATCTAGTGAAGGTAAAGAAATACTTGGATAGTACTCATTTTGGACTTGATAAAGCTAAGGAACGTATAATTGAATATTTAGCTGTAAAACAAAAAACAAACAATTTAAAGAGTCCAATACTATGTTTTGTTGGACCTCCGGGGGTAGGTAAAACAACACTTGCTAAATCAATTGCTAAAAGTATAGGAAGAGAAACTACAAAAATATCTGTAGGTGGGATAAATGATGAGGCAGAAATTGTCGGACACAGAAGAACTTATTTAGGTGCAAATCCAGGTCTAATAATCCAAGGAATGAAAAAGGCTGGTACAACGAATCCTGTATTTATAATAGATGAAATAGATAAAATGACAAAAGATATAAAAGGAGATCCTGCATCAAGTTTACTTGAAGTATTGGATCCAGAACAAAATAATAAGTTTATAGATCTTTTTATTGAAGAAGAGTTTGATTTAAGCAATGTTATGTTTATAACTACAGCTAATTATATAGAACAGATTCCTAATGAATTAAGAGATAGGTTAGAAATTATTGAATTATATTCTTATACTGAGTATGAGAAACTTGATATAGCAAAAAAGCATTTGATTCCAAAAGAAATTACAGAACATGGATTAACCTCAAAAAATGTAAGATTTACAGATGATGCAATACTTACAATAATTAGGGGATATACAAAAGAAGCTGGTGTAAGAGAGTTAGATAGAGTAATTGCTACAATAATTAGAAAAATAGTAAAAGACATTGTTATGAATAATACTAAATCTAATTGCATAATTAATAATGGTAATATTAAAAAATATTTAGGTAATAAAAAGTATTTAGATAATAATGATAAGGAATTATTGTCTGCTGGTGTCGTAAATGGTCTTGCATATACACCATATGGTGGTGATTTATTACAAGTTGAAGTTACATATTTCAGTGGTACAGGTAACTTAGTTTTAACTGGATCTTTAGGGGATGTAATGAAGGAATCTGCAACAATCGCACTTAGTTATATAAAGGCTAATGCAAAAACATTTAAGCTTGATGATAAAATCTTTAGGGAAAATGATTTTCATATTCATGTGCCAGAGGGTGCAATTCCTAAGGAAGGTCCAAGTGCTGGAGTAACACTTACAACTGCAATACTTAGTTCATTATTAAATAAAAAAGTATCATCTGATGTTGCTATGACAGGTGAGGTAACTTTAACTGGTAAGGTATTACCAATAGGGGGATTAAAAGAAAAATCAATTGCGGCATTCCGTAGTGGTATAGAGCGTGTGTTTATTCCAAAAGATAATGAACCTGATTTAGAGGAAATACCAAAAGAGATAAAAAATAAGATAGATTTTATTTTGGTTGATGATTATATTCAAATATTTAAAAAGGTATGGTGAAGAAATTGAAAAAAATAATCAGTGAATTAAAAACTAAAGAGGAAATAAATAGGCTTACTTCAGAAGATGTTCGCACTCTTTTTGAAGAAAGTGATAATTATGAAGAATTTATTAATAACTTGTATTCTTTTATGACAAGAGATATAGGATATAAATTTTATATTCACAATAAAAAAGATATAATTACACAAGGAATTATTGATGCTAAATGCGAAAGTAGTTTTGATAGAAAAGAAAAACATATAATGAATGAGTTAAATGGATTAAATGATTTTTCTTTTGGATTCTTAGAAGAACTTAAAACTCAATATAATGTACTTTCGCTATATGGTTTAAGAGTACCAAGAAGACAAATTGATAAATTTGATTATTCTAAGGTAATAGAAGAAGGATATAAGAATGTTCAAATAATAGATGACTTTTGGATGAATGCGAATTTAATAGCTACTGAAGAGTTAAGAAGCAATGCTTATTTTCTAACAACAGTAAATATGATATTAAATGATTATCCAAAAGAATATGCTGATTTTGTATTTGCTTATATAAAACAAATAATATCTTATCCTGATCAAGATAAATTTGAAAATCGTAAACAATTAAATGATTATAATGTATACCAAGCTAAGACATTAAAAAAATTTTATAAAGTCGAAAAAGAACGTTCATTAAAATAAAATGCTTTTCTAAATAAAAAATATGTGTTATTCTTATTAAGAATAGAAGGAGAAAAGTATGTTAGGAATAATTATTTTAGGTATTATCCAAGGAATTGCGGAATTTTTACCAATATCATCAAGTGCACATTTAATAATTTTTAGAAATCTATTTGGAATAGGGAGTAGCATAACACCAGACTTAGAACTATCATTTGATATAGCTCTACATTTCGGTACATTGCTTGCGATTTGTATTTATTTCTTTAAAGATTTTATTAAAATTATATCTTCAGGATTAACTAAAGGTGTTAAAGACAGCAATGGTAGAGTATTTTGGTATATAGTAGTTGCTACTATACCAGCGGCTATTGCGGGTGTATTATTTGAAGATGTAATAGAAAATTTAATAAGAAATAATTATATTATTATTGCACTTGCATTAATAGTTATGGGTATAATTATTTATGTAGTAGATAAAAAATGTAAGGAAGAAAAAGAAATTTCTCAAATGAGTTTAAAAGATGCCTTTTTAATTGGATGCAGCCAAGTATTTGCATTGATTCCTGGCTTTTCTAGAAGTGGTACAACAATTGCTGCTGGAAGAGCTATGAAATTAAAAAGAGAAGACTCAGCTAAATTCTCATTCTATTTATCGGCACCTGTTGTATTAGGAGCTGTAATATTAAGTCTTTTAAAAGATGGAACTATTAGTCTTATAATGGCAAATTTACCTATGTTTATAGTAGGGGTAGTAACATCATTTGTAATTGGCTTATTATGTATTAGTCTACTACTTAGATATCTTAGAAAAAATGACTTTAAATTATTTATGTGGTATCGTGTAATTTTAGGTATCATAGTAATACTTTGGACAATATTAAAATAAGAATTGTTAATTGACAATTCTTATTTTTTTTATATCTTCATTAATAGTATTAGGCGGTAATTCATATGTGTAATAAACATCTTTTTTTGGTAGGATAATTCTTCTTCTTTTTAAGTCTTTATAAGTATATAGGACATTATTATGTTTATCTGTTAGTATAACGTCAATATTACTTTTCATAAAGAATGTATGTATTCCATTACATCTAAATTTAAGAGCATAGTTAATATGTTTTTTAAACATTAATCCGCGTAGTTCTTTGAAAAAAGTATTTGCTTCTTTTAATTCAATTTTCTTATCATTAATACATAATTTCATTATATTCACCAAACTAACTATAGCATATTTTAATTTTGTTATCAAATCATTTAAAAGTATTTGACAAAACATCAAAAACGTTATAATATTAGAGTATAAGAAAAATAGGTGGTGCATGAATATGATGAAAAATAATAAAGGCCAAGCGTTAGTAGAATATGTATTAATTATTGCGTTAATCTCAATCGTATTGATAGGTGTTATTAATACATTTGGTGGTGTATTAAAGGATAAGATAACTGAAGCCTCTTGTGCTATCTCTAATCAGCAATACAACAAGGGAGATAAAGCCGGAGAAGGTTACTGTAGTTAATAAGTTATCCAGGTGCTTTTAGCATCTTTTTTAATTGTAATTTTATTATGTGTATAATGTTTTAATAACGTTGTACATTTTTTTTAGGAAATTTGCTGTCTATGAGTTATAATATATATTGGAGTGATAAAATGGATAATATTGATTATGATAGTTTAATACCAGATATAGAGAAGACTAAACTTAAAAAAATTAAAAATGATATTTATTTGAGTGATGCTTGGATAGAAATATTAGAAAGATATGATATAGATTATCGTAAATATAATTCTATATCCGCACTTATATTTGATATAGAAGAAATTCTAAATAGTGGGGTAGAAGCAAATGAATTAGAAGAACTGTCAAGAGATATTCAAGAATTTAATTATTATAACAATACAAATAAATAGGAGAAGTTTATGAATTCATATATAATTGGTCAAATAAAAAGAATAATATTTAGAGGAGATAATAACTACATCATAGGTGTAATAAAGATAAAAGATACGAGTAATGATTTAGAAGAATATAAGTCACGTGAAGTGACTTTTACTGGATATTTTG
>ERZ835980.3237-NODE-3237-length-12991-cov-3.731679_pt1 | contig 12991 bp, 10 predicted proteins | sample MGYA00519943_ERZ835980 | MGnify/ENA primary metagenome ERZ835980 (study PRJEB31850, sample SAMEA3708791) | human gut metagenome | biome: human gut; feature: human-associated habitat; material: faeces | place: China | collected 2014 ... | reverse complement strand
TTGTAAGTGGAGATATAGCTCCGCCCGTGCAGCCTCCACCCTGTCAAGGCTTGCGGAACAAAACGGCAAACACCCCAGAGAGAAAGTTGCTGCCACAACCATTTGTCCAAATGAGGAGCAGACGGAGAGTTAAAATCACAGTTCAGTAAAAGATCACGTGGGGTCATCACACAGGAAAATCCTGTGATTAGGTTGGTGGCCATTAATTCGTGCGCTGCCACCTGTGGCGGGCGCCGCTTGGCGATTATCTGCGACTGCACAGCAAGAATCCCCTGATAGTAGTCGATGTCCCGCTCTGACTCCACCATAAGCCACGGAGCGTTAAAAACCAGCGCTGTATTGGGCTGTTGCATTGCCTTCAGACGCACAGACAACGACTCAGACGCCCAGACATCGTCAGCCTCCAAGAAAGCTACGGTATGGTAATCCTTCCATTTTTAGGAGCACTTACAAGTAGAGCCTAAGACACCTGTGCGAGCTTCATGGCGGGAGTTATGCCGCCATATTTTGCCCGCCATTTATAAAACGTGGCGCTGCTTATGCCGTGTTCGCGGCAAAGCTCGGTCACGGGGATCCCATTCTCGGCCTGCTTCAAAATTCCCAAAATCTGGCTGTCAGAAAATCTGGACGCTTTCATGTAAAATCTCCGTTCGGGTCAGTATCGGAAATTCTACCCATAAACGCTACTTCTTTTTGGGAGGATTACCCCGGAAAGCAGTCTTGGCCTTGACATACCAAGTTTTTGTTTTGCGTAGTGGTTTTGTTATTTTCCACGAGAAGGAGTTTATTATTTTTTTATGTTCTGCTTGCAGCGATTTATAATCTGTTATTGCCGATGGCGTAATAAAAACATGACACATACATAGCTCTTCCCATGTTGGCCTATTTTTGAAAAGGTGCGTCCATAGTGTTTTCGCATTTATCCAGCAATTCTTAAGATCTCTCAATGAAAAAGTGAACCCCCAAGCGTGCAAAAGGGCTAATATTAACTCAGGGTATGCAGTCGGTGTATTATCACTTGGCTGGTAGACGCCGCCCAGTTTGTCTAGAGAGTGATAGAGATGATTCGTTACTGTGGAGAGAAAATCAACAGGGCCGCTATCAATCCATTCCAAATCAAAAAATTGTACATTACCTGCTGAGGTAAGCGTGGCATTAAAGGGCGCGGCGTCAAGAAATTTTGGAGGCAATTTGCCTTCAACCATATTTTGTTTTAACGCATCTATCCACGGCTGCAACGCTCGGGCCAAATCGTTCGTCGTCCACCCGGGACGAGCGGTTGCCTTTCGCGCTTCTTCCAGAAGTTCAGTCCCGCGTATGTAAAGCTCACTTATAGGCCTAAAGGTATATTGCCCCTCTTTTATATCTCCGTCGTGATATAAAAGTTTTCGTTCAATTTTGATTCCTGACGATGTCTTCTGGAAAGTAGCCTCTTTGGCAAAATTTTTATCATCGCGAGGTGTAACGCCGTAGTGATAGAGCAGTATATTGGGGGACCACGGAGTGAAGTTGTTTCTTTTGCCTCCTGCATATGCCAAAAAACCTAGGGAGTCCGCCATGTCTGGCAGTAATTCGGCTTCGACTATGTTGCGCCATGCATTGGGAAGGTTAAAAATGCCCTGAGGTTCATAATTCCGGCGAGAAGTTAGCAGCGGAGCTACATTCCATATATTAGATGATGTGTGTAGTCCCTCAGGAGTTAGAATGTCTGTTGGTAGTTTGTAGTCTGGAATAGGGACAAACTGTTCAAATTTATTAAAACCGGATTTTTTCAACAACTCTTGAAGTTCATGTCTGCTGTAAGTTTTAACTCCATGGTCTTTGTAGGCGCCTGTAATGCCACCCCAAGCTATCCCGATGTGATCTTCTGGGATGCCAGCAAAATATTTCAAGCCTAGCTTATTTTCAATGGCCAGGATGAGGCAGCCTCCCGGCTTCAAAAAATTTTGCGCCAATTGTAAGAGGTGTAAGGCTGGAGTTTCATGGTCGTCAAAGATGGCAGCATACTCCAACACCCCAATCAGTGTGACGATATCAAACTTCCCAATTTCTTGTGGTAAATTTTGAATTGCATCGGCCACAATCGTGATATTTGTTAGATCATCACACCGTGCTGCCGCAATAGCAGCACGTTTTTTACTACCTTCCACCGCACAGACATATTCTGCAGTTTCTGCCAAGAAACGACTTAGGGCACCGCACCCACACCCCAACTCAAGTACGCGTGAACCTTGGAGCAGAGTAGAGGCAAAGGGGCGCAGTAAATTGGCTCTCAGCGAAGAAAAATGATAATAACTAGGCCAATCGCGTTGTAATTCATAAAGCTCTGTGGATAGAGTAGATTTATCCTTAACGCAACGTAATGCCTGTAGAAGCCTTTCTTCTATATTTTCTCCGTCTGAATATGCAAAATGGTGTGTCGTTTCGCGATGCCATATATTCAGTTCATTGTTGAATATATAAAAATATTTTAGTGTATTTATCATTTTTTTATCCTCATAAGATAGATATTATTTATAGTTGTTTATAATCCTGAATCCAGGATACGGCGCAGGGGGGATCCTCCCCCACCTGAATCCAGCTTTCACACAACTAAAAAAAAATGCCCTTTCTAAAGCGTGAGCTAAGGAAGAGTCACGATTTTTGGTGTTAGTTTCATCAAAGTCATCAAAAGAGAGGTTAAGATCTTGAATCGGCGCAAGTGCATTGCGTCGTGCCCAGAACATTGTTCCAACGGGAAAATCGATGGCTGCATCTGGCGCTATACTGATGTCCATCGCATCTAAGATGCGGCCAAGTTGTTGTTGGTTTCCCAACTGAGATGCGGCCATTGCGGGCATTGTCGGCGGCGCGATGATCCCTAGTTGGTGGTTATCAATGAACGTCGCAAGAATTTTTCGTACATGCTCTTTGCTCCCCATTAATGAGGAATACAGGAGCGTTCTCCAGCAGGACGATAACTTGGCCTTAATATGTGTAGACGCTTTGGCGTGAATCTTTAAAATTATTTCATGTGAAAGAATTTCATCTCGAAAGCCAACGAAAAACGGTGCTATGTCCCAGCCTTTATTCGGAAATTTTTTTACAGTGAGCGATGCAAACTTCAGAGGTTCCAATTGTGTCTTTATTGCCCTGCATTTTTCATCTGTATCCGTAGATACATAGATATCCGCATATCTAGGAACATTTTCTATGTAAGAAATCAATTCTTCCAAAATATTTATGTAGTAACAGTGTATTATTACCGCAAGTTTTACTTCTGCTGTTTCTTCCCTGGAGAGGGTTACTGGAATTTGTTGCGCAAGGATATCCGTTCCGGTGTCTTTTCCCCTCTTCCCAAGGCAGCAGGATCGTGAAATGTCTATTCCCAAGCGATAGAAATAATTCATTAATAAATTTTGTGGATAACCTTTTTTTTCAAAAACGTCCCACCATGGGCCAATAGGCACTCCCTTTAGTAACAACTCCCGCTTGAATATAGGGCATCCCCAGTTTATTAAACAATCCCAAAAAAGTAATGTTGGATTTGAACAATCAAAAAAACGAGGAAGCGGCGTAATAAATACTGCTGGACGCAGGTTGTGTATTTCCAACCAAAGTCCAAGACGAAGTTCAAACTCAATAGCCTCTTTTCTTGTCGCATTTATAGGGATTGCATCAATGAGTTCCTTAAAGGCTTGGTGTCGAAGGGTTTCTTCGCGCAGCACCAAGTGATAACTCTGAATGTGCGGTATTTCTTCTGTAGAGGCCGTCAACCCCCAAAAATCACAGGGAATTTTCTCCATTGTAGCATATACATCCGAATATGACCCAATTGGAGAGAATACACTGTCATTACAAAGTGTCACTTCCTTTGCACTAAATAGCGCTGGGAAAGCTTCAAATCCGGCTTTCCAGCTTGTAAAATCGTATCCTCCACATCCTCTATGCACGATAGCGTCAGCGTAGCTGTCGTATCCCTTTGTTTCATTTTGAATCCCGGCAGTGCAAATTACTACTTTTTTGCCGATAGATCGCATATGATGACAAAAATGTTTAACATACGGATCAATAACGGCATCAGGATCCCAATGCGCCAAAAGTACGACTTCTGCGCCTGAAAAGTTCAAGTTTTGTTTAGTGGTGACTGTAATATATCCCGCTATATTATGTCTTGCTGAAAATATATTTTTTATTATTTTTGTAGCTTGTTGATGCGCATTATCTTTGTTAGGAGAGAGTTGTTTGAGAAGAGAAAAGGCCCTTGCTTTTGGTTTGAAAAATTTTCTCAGAAGAAAGAAACGGGTTTTCGTGTATGCTGCATCAAAACCATCATATTTATATATTTGTATAAATTTTTTTATACGTCGAAGTAGCCTAACACTCATGCCAATACCCTGCCGCCGCGTCCTTTTCTGATAACCGAGGATTTGCCACGGGCCAGCGCACGTTGAAGGTGGGGTCGTTCCAGCGGATGGCCCCTTCATCTTCCGGGCAGTAGTAGTCCGTGCACTTGTAGTGGAAGTGGGCCGTTTCACTGGTGACCGCAAAGCCGTGGGCCAGGCCCGGCGCAATCCAGAGTTGCCACTGGTTTTCCTGGGTCAGCTCCACGCCGTACCACTGGCCGAAGGTGGGCGAAGCGGGGCGGATGTCCACGGCCACATCAAAGACCTTGCCCAGAGAAACATAGACCAGCTTGCCCTGTGGCCGGGTCTTCTGAAAGTGCAGGCCACGCAGAATGCCGTAAGTGGACATGGAGTGGTTGTCCTGCACAAAGGGCAGGTTTATGCCCGCCGCCGTGTAGCGTTCCTGTTGCCAGGTCTCCACAAAATAACCCCGCGCGTCGCCCCAGATTTTGGGTTTGATCAGCAGCACGCCCGCGATAGGCGTGGACACTACTTCCACGGTTGTCCTCCCGTATCCACCAGTTCCAGAAGGTACTGGCCGTATCCTGTTTTAAGCATGGGGCGGGCCAGATCCCGCACCTGATCGGCCGTGATGTAGCCCTGCCGCCAGGCGATTTCTTCCAGGCAAGCCACTTTGAGCCCCTGACGGCTTTCCACAGCCTGCACAAAAGCCCCGGCGTCCATGAGCGAATCGTGGGTGCCCGTGTCCAGCCAGGCGATGCCCCGGCCCATGAGCTCTACATGCAGATCGCCGCGCTCAAGATAGGCGTTGTTCACGTCCGTGATTTCCAGCTCGCCCCGGGCCGAGGGGCGTACCTGCCGGGCGATGTCCAGCACGTCCCGGTCGTAAAAATAGAGGCCTGTGACCGCAAAGTTGGATTTGGGCGACTGGGGTTTTTCCTCAATGCTCAGCACGCGGCGCGCGGCGTCAAATTCCACCACGCCGTAGCGCTGCGGGTCGCGCACATGGTAGGCGAAGACCGTGGCCCCGCGCTGTCGCGTCATGGCCTCGTGGGTCAGGTCCGGCAGGCCGTGGCCGAAAAAGACGTTGTCGCCCAGGATGAGGCAGGTGTTCTGCCCGGCGATGTGTTCTTCCGTCAGCAGAAAGGCCTGGGCCAGGCCTTCGGGCCGGGGCTGCTCCACATAGTTGAGGCGGCAGCCCCACTGGCTTCCATCGTGCAGCAGGGCCCGGTAGAGGGGCAGATGCTCCGGCGTGGAAATGAGGCAGATATCCCGGATGCCCGCCATCATGAGCGTGGCCAGCGGGTAGTAGATCATGGGCTTGTCGTAGATGGGCATGAGCTGTTTGCTCACGCTCAGGGTCAGCGGATAGAGCCGCGACCCGGACCCGCCGGCCAGGATGATGCCCTTCCAGTCGGTCATGACGCGCCTCCCTGGGTCGCGCGCGCCGGGACGGCCCCTTCTGCTCCGGGGCTTGCCGCTCCGGTGCTGTCAGGGGCGACGCCGCGACCGGCATAGTTGACGGCCAGCCACTGGCGGTAGGCTCCGCTCTGCACATGCTTTACCCAGTCCGCATTGTCCAGATACCAGCGCACAGTGGCCCGCAGGCCGGAAGTGAAATCGCGCTGCGGCTTCCAGCCCAGGTCGCGCTCCAGTTTGGCGCAGTTCATGGCATAGCGGAAGTCGTGGCCCGGCCGGTCGGTCACAAAGCGGATGAGCTCCGCGTGGGGCGTTGCCGTCGGGGCCAGCTCGTCCAGCAGAGCGCAGACGGCCCGCACCACCTCCATGTTGCTGCGCTCGGCCCGGCCGCCGATATTGTAGCTTGCGCCGGGCCGGGCGGCCTCCAGCACGCGGAAGACGGCCGCGCAGTGGTCTTCCACATGCAGCCAGTCGCGGACATTGCTTCCTTGGCCGTACACGGGCAGGGGGCGGCCAGCCAGGCCGTTGAGGACCATGAGCGGGATGAGCTTTTCCGGAAACTGGCGCGGCCCGTAGTTGTTGGAGCAGTTGGTCAGCAGGACGGGCAGGCCGTAGGTTTCGTGAAAGGCCCGTACCAGGTGGTCGCTGGCGGCCTTGGAGGCGGAATAGGGGCTGTTGGGGCTGTAGGGCGTGGATTCCGTAAAGGGCGGGTCGTCCGGTCGCAGCGCGCCGAAGACTTCGTCCGTGGAAACGTGCAGAAAGCGGAAGGCCTGCTGCCGGGATGCGTCCAGCCCGCGCCACCAGTCCTTGACCACCCGCAGCAGAGTGGCCGTGCCCAGCACATTGGTGCGTGCAAAGGCTTCCGGGTCCACGATGGAGCGGTCCACATGACTTTCCGCCGCAAAGTTGAGCACGGCGTCGGGGGCGTAGGCGTGCAGCAGGTAGTCCACCAGCTCGGCATTGCCTATGTCGCCGCGGACAAAGATGTGCTCCGGATCGTGGCGCAGGGCGGCCAGATTTTCCAGATTGCCCGCGTAGGTCAGCTTGTCCAGATTGACCACGCGAAAGCCGCGCGCGCGGGCCAGCAATACCTGGCAGGAGCCGATAAAGCCCGCGCCGCCGGTGATGAGCAGGGTGGGACGGTCGGTGGTGGGTGTCATGGGCGCGTATCCGCTCCGGGTTGGGGTTTGCCGCAACGCTTCGTGTCGGCAACGCGCCGGGCGTGGCCGGGCGTGCGGAACGGCGGCGTGGAATTGGTCCAAAAGCATAGGTCAAGATGCGGGGCAAGGCAAGACAGGGGCATTTCCGTCCTTTTTGGCCGGTGGGAGGGGCGGACTTGTCGATTCCGCTTATTTGTCAGATAACCACGGGGGCGGACCGCTTTTAACCCGGCGTTAACCGCGAACGTCTTCTAGTGTCGTTGAGGTAAACTATGACGGATTGGAAAACCTTGCTGCAAAGATACAGGAAACCTTTGCCGGCGTTTCTGGCTTTGACGGCATTGCTTCTGGCTGCCGGTCTTTGGTGGTGGACGGGCCGGGGGAGCGGCGAGCCCTTTTACCTGACCGAACCGGTGCGCCGGGGAGACATCAGCCACACCATCAGCGCTACGGGCGAGGTCAAGGCCGCGCACCTGGTCACGGTGGGCGCGCAAGTTTCCGGGCAGATCACCAGGCTGCACGTGAATGTGGGCCAGCAGGTGCTTAAAGGCGACCTGCTGGCGGAAATCAACTCCACCAAGCAGAAAAACCAGCTGGAAACGGACAGGGCCCGTCTGCAATCGTATCAGGCGCAGCTGGAATCCAAAAAGATCAGCCTGCGGGTGGCCGAGCGGCAATACAAGCGGGAAAAAAACCTCCATGCCGGGGACGCCGCCTCGCGTGAAGACCTGGAAAACGCCGAAACGGCCCTGGCCCTGGCCAAGGCCGAAGTGGCCGCTCTGGAGGCCCAGGTGCGCGAAACGACCCTGGCCGTGGATACGGATGCGGAAAACTTGGGCTACACCCGTATAACCGCTCCCCTGGACGGCACGGTAGTTTCCGTGCCCGTGGACGAAGGACAGACCGTCAATGCCGCGCAGACCACGCCCACCATCGTGCAGATAGCCGACCTCAACAAGATGGAAATCTGGCTGGAGATTTCCGAAGGGGACATTCCCTCGGTTTCGCCGGGCATGGAAATGTCTTACACCATTCTGGGCGAGCCGGACACGCGGCGCACGGCCGTCATCGACTCCATAGATCCCGGCCTGACTACCCTTTCCGACGGCAGCTACGAAACCAGCTCCAGCGGCGTTTCGGGCTCCAGCGGCTCGTCGTCATCCTCTTCCTCGGATACGGCCGTGTATTATTATGCCCGCGCGGTCGTGGACAACAACGACGCCCACCTGCACATCGGCATGACGGCACAGGCTTCCATTACTGCGGCCACCCACAAGGGCGTGCTGCTGGCGCCGCTGTTGGCGGTGGAAAACGCTGCCGGCGGCCGGTTCGTCCGTGTGCTTGACGCTGACGGCAAAGTTCAGACGCGGCCTGTGACCACAGGGCTGACCGACGGCGTGCGGGTGGAAATACGCTCCGGTCTGGAAAACGGCGCAAAGGTGATTGTGGGCGAGCTTACCCAGGCGCAGGTGGAAGCCAGCGAACAGCGTCGCGGCCCCGGCCCCGGAGGTCCGCACTGATGCCGCTTATTGCAGTGGAGGGCGTGTCCAAATGGTACGGGGCAGAGCAGAATCGTGTACAGGTGCTGCACGGGGTGAGCTTTACCATTGAGCGCGGCGAGTTTGTGGCCATTATGGGGCCCTCCGGTTCCGGCAAATCCACGCTTATGAACCTGTTGGGCTGTCTGGATACGCCCGGCGCGGGCGTCTGCCGCATCAACGGGCAGGACACCGCCGCTCTGGATGCCGATGCCCTCTCGGACCTGCGCTGCGCGCATCTGGGCTTTGTGTTCCAGCGGTACAACCTGCTTGGCAGCTGCACGGCGGTGCAAAACGTCGCCCTGCCCGCTGTGTACGCCGGCACGGGCAAGGCTGCCCGTCTGGCGCGGGCCGCCGCCCTGCTCGGCGCTCTGGGGCTGGCGGACCGGCTGCGCAGCCTGCCTGTGGAGCTTTCCGGCGGGCAGCAGCAGCGCGTGAGCATTGCCCGCGCCCTGATGAACGGCGGGGAAATCATCCTGGCGGACGAGCCTACAGGCGCGCTGGATTCCGCCAGCGGCGCGCAGGTTATGGATACTCTGGAGGCCCTTAACCGTAAGGGGCATACGATCATTGTGGTCACCCACGACCCCACGGTGGCGGCCCGCGCCGCCAGGGTCATCCGCATCAGCGACGGCCGCCTGGTGGCGGACGAACGCCGTGGGCCCCTGGTCACGGCCGCGCCGCCGCCGCAGACCGGCCTTGCGCCGTCCTGGGGTCGGCTGGAGCGGCTGCGCGAGGCCGCGCGCATGTCCGTGCAGGCCATCTGGGCGCACAAGCTGCGTTCCTGCCTGACCATGCTGGGCATCATCATCGGCATTGCGGCTGTGGTCTGCGTCATGGCCCTGGGCCGGGGCTCGCAGGAAAAAATCGTGGCCGACATCAGCGCCATGGGCACCGATACCATCGATATTTTCCCTGGCAAAGATTTTGGCGACCGGCACGCCGCCAAGGTAACCACCCTCACGGCGGCGGACGCTGCCGTGCTGGCCCGGCAGACCTATCTGACAAGCAGTACGCCCAATGCCGCCGCCAGCGGCGTGCTGACCTGGCGCAATGTTTCCGTTACCGCCCAGCTCAACGGCGTGGGGGCGAGCTATTTTGACGTCAAGGGGCTGGAGCTGGCCGCGGGACGGTTCTTTGATGCGGCGGACGTACGGGCCAACGCCTCCTGCGTGGTTATTGACGACAATACGCGCAAAAAACTTTTTCCCCACGGCGATGCCGTAGGGCAGGTGGTGCTGTTCAACAAGCGCCCCCTGCGGGTTGCGGGCGTGGTGAAAAAAAAGGATATGGGCTTCGGCCCTTCGGATACCCTCAACCTCTGGGCCCCGTATACCACGGTCATGTACCGGGTAACGGGCACGCACAGCATTTCTTCCATCACAGTCAAGGTGGCGGACGACGTGCCGCCCTTGCTGGCCGAGCAGAACATCGTCCGCCTGCTTACGGCGCGGCACGGCAGCAAGGACTTTTTCACCTTCAATACCGACACCATCAAAAAGACGGTGGAGAGCGCCACGGGCACCATGACCCTGCTGGTCACAGGCATAGCGCTCATCGCGCTGGTGGTGGGAGGCATAGGCGTTATGAACATCATGCTGGTTTCCGTCACCGAGCGTACCCGCGAAATCGGCTTGCGCATGGCCGTGGGAGCCCGGCGGGGGCACATTATGGAGCAGTTTTTGATGGAGGCCGTGTTCCTCTGTCTGGCGGGCAGCCTGGCGGGCATTCTGCTGGCCGTGGCCGTGAGCGGCCTCGCGGACCTGCTGTCCACGACCTTTCCGCTGCGCATTGCGCCCGATTCCATTATTCTTTCCGTGGTCTGCTCTTCACTCATCGGCACGGTGTTCGGCTTTGTGCCTGCTCGTAACGCCGCCCGGCTCAACCCCATCGAAGCGCTGGCCAGGGAATGAATATGCGGATTTTTTCTTCCGGCCGCCGGGCGCTGGCGGCCTTTGCCCTGGTGGGCCTTGTGCTGGGAGGCTGCGCCGGCGCGCGGTACGACAGCGCCGACCTCACCAGGGCCGTGGCCGCGGAGACGGATGTGGCCGCCCGCTATGGCCTGGATACGGCCTGGTGGCGCGCCTATGGCAACCAGGCGCTGGACAAGGCCGTGGACCTGGCCCTGGAGCGCAATGTGGACCTGGCCAAGAGCGCCCTTACGGCCCGCGGCTGCGCCTGAGTGACCTTATCCCCGCCCTGTCCGCTGAGGGGAGCGCAACCTCCACCCGCAATCTGGGTGAGCATGACGCGGGCGGGGAGCGGGACATGTACGAAAGCTGGGCGGTCCAGGGCTCTCTGAATTACGAACTGGACCTCTGGCAACGCCTGGCCGCCGCCCACGACGCCGCCTCCTGGGAATACCGGGCCACGCTGGAAGACCTGGCCGCCGCGCGTCTGGCCCTGATCAACAGCGTGGTGGGAAGCTGGTGGGAAATCGCCTACCTGGATCAGGCCATGCGACTGGTGGAGGGCAATATTGCGGCCTATGCGCGTATTCTGGACATAGCCCGGCAACGCTACGCCCAAGGCAAGGCGGCAGTAGTGGAGCCGCTGGAGGCTGACCAGGCGCTGCTGACGGCGCGCCATAGCCTCACGACCCTGCGCGTCCAGCGCGCCCAGGCCCTGCAGACCCTGCGCGATCTCTGCAACCTGCGCCCAGGCGAAGACCCGCCGCTGCCCGACGGCCTGGATATTCTGGCCCTTGTGGGAGCGCCGGTAAATCTGGACGTGCCCATTGCCGCCCTGGCCGCACGGCCGGACATTCGCGCGGCCGAATCCCGTGTGCAGTCCACTTTCAAGACCGTGGCGGCGGACCGGGCCGCCTGGTACCCCAGGTTCAGCGTGGGAGGCAGCCTGGAGGCCACGGCCGGCAGTTCCGGCGCGGTGCTTGACACCCCTCTGCTGAGCGGGCTGGTGCGCCTGAGCCTGCCCTTTCTGGACTGGAACACGCTTTGGTGGAACCTCAAAGTTTCGCAGAGTGAATTTGAAAGTGCCAAGCTGCAGCTGATCCAGAGTCTGACCACGGCCCTCAACGAGGTGGACGCGGCCTACGCCGCCTACCGTCTGGACGGCGAAGCCCTGGTCCAGCTGCAGACTGTGCACCAGCGCGACGTGCACATAGCGGCCTATTATCAGGCGCGGCATGCCGTGGGCCGGGCGGCCCTCAAGGACTATCTGGAGGCCCTGGCCACGGCCAACAGCTCGGCTCTGGCCGCGCTGGAAGCCCGCTACAACAGGCTGACGCAGGAAAACGACGTGTACAAGGCCATGGGCGGACGCTACACGCCCCTGCGCCCGGCACAACAGTAGGGCCTTGCAACGTTGCAAGGCCCTGGCGGCTGCGTAAGTACAAGTTATTTGCGTTGTTAAGCGCCGGAACAAGCGTGTCGTAAATTTTGAGAATAGATATTCGCAAAGTTGATTTGTTCCAGGGGGCGCAGATGCCGCAGGTACTGCTGGTCGAGGACGATGTGGATCTGGCTACCACCATAGTGGACCGGTGTTTCCCGGACCGCCATGAGGTGGAAGTACGGTTTACGCCGCTCGGGACAGGGGCGCGCATTCTGCCCCTGCCCTGAGCGGCGTTGTTTTCAGTTCAAAGCAATGGCGCCGTGGAAAAGCCCTAGCCGAAAAAGGCCTTGAGGTCGTCCTGCGGGGTGGTGATGCCCGCGATGTTGAACTGCTCCACCAGCACCTTGGCCACGTTGGGCGAGAGGAAGGCGGGCAGGGTGGGGCCCAGGTGGATGTTTTTCACGCCCAGGGCCAGCAGGGCCAGCAGCACAATGACGGCCTTCTGCTCGTACCAGGCGATGTTGTAGACGATGGGCAGGTCGTTGACGTCGTCCAGGCCGAAGACTTCCTTGAGTTTCAGGGCGATGACGGCCAGGGAATAGGAGTCGTTGCACTGCCCGGCGTCCAGCACGCGGGGGATGCCGCCGATGTCGCCCAGGTTGAGCTTGTTGTAGCGGTATTTGGCGCAGCCCGCCGTGAGGATCACCGTGTCCTTGGGCAGGGCTTCGGCGAACTCCGTGTAGTAGGAACGGGACTTGGCCCGGCCGTCGCAGCCCGCCATGACCACAAACTTCTTGATGGCGCCGGACTTGACGGCTTCTACCACCTTGTCCGCCAGGGCCAGCACCTGATTGTGGGCAAAGCCGCCCACAATGGAGCCCGTTTCGATTTCCGTGGGCGGCGGGCAGGTTTTGGCGTGGGCGATGAGGGCGGAAAAGTCCTTGCGTTCGCCCACTTCGCCGGGAATGTGCTTGCAGCCGGGAAAGCCCACGATGTCCGTGGTGTAGATGCGGTCCTTATAGCTTTCCTTGGGCGGCACCAGACAGTTGGTGGTCAGCAGCACGGGGCCGTTGAAGCTCTCAAACTCTTCCTTCTGCCGCCACCAGGCATTGCCGTAGTTGCCCTTGAAGTGGCTGTATTTCTTGAAGGCCGGATAGTAGTGGGCGGGCAGCATCTCGCCGTGGGTGTAAACGTCCACGCCCGTGCCCTCGGTCTGCTCCAGCAGCATTTCCAG
>ERZ835980.3230-NODE-3230-length-13014-cov-3.006405_pt1 | contig 13014 bp, 9 predicted proteins | sample MGYA00519943_ERZ835980 | MGnify/ENA primary metagenome ERZ835980 (study PRJEB31850, sample SAMEA3708791) | human gut metagenome | biome: human gut; feature: human-associated habitat; material: faeces | place: China | collected 2014 ... | reverse complement strand
GCAGGTCACGGTCGTGGACGACCAGCTGGGCCGCCTGACCTTCACACGCGACATGGCCGGGGCCATCTTCCACGTGCTGGGCTCGCACGCCCCCTACGGCACCTACGACTGCACCGGCTCCGGCGCCGTGAAGAGCTGGGCCGACATCGCCCGCGCCGTCTTCGAGTCCGCCAACGGCAACGGGGAGAGGGTCGTGCCGGTCAGCACCGCCGACTACTACGCGAACGCCGAAGGCCCCGTCGCCCCGCGCCCGGTCCATTCCGCGCTCGACCTGTCCAAACTCGAGTCGGTGGGCTTCCACATGCCCGACTGGGGGGAAGAGCTTGGGGAGTACCTGGACGCTATTTCTTCGAAAGGTTCTATCTAACCCTATGAGATATCTGGCTTCTGAATCTGATTGCCCATGCGTGAGCGTAATCGTACCCATGTATAATTTGGGTTCTTATGCCTGCTCGTGCATAAGATCGCTGCTGGTGCAGACATATGCTAACCTAGAGATTATCATTGTGGATGATGGCTCAACTGATGACACAGTTGAGTTAATCGAAAGCGTTGTCGAGGCTGACTCGCGCGTTAAAATTCTCCATAAGATAAACGGTGGGCTCTCCTCGGCGCGTAATTTCGGCGTTAAACACTGCACCGGTGAATACATAATGTTTGTAGACGGCGACGACGTTCTTGATATAAGAACGATTGAGCTTCTTGTCGAGATCGCCCTTGAGAACGATGTTTCTCTTGTTACTTGCAAGTATAAAAAAATTTCATGTACCGAAGATTTTAAGGGTGGACAGCTCGGCCCCGTTGAGGTTGTTTCTGGTGACCGTTTGCTTGAAAGCTTGCTGCTGCTTGATGGTGAGTCCGGTTCTGCGTGCGCAAAGTTATATGCAAAGAAGCTTCTGCCGCTTTTGGTATTTCCCGATGGTCAGCTATTTGAAGATTTTGGTGTAGAGGCTACTGTTTTTTCGACGATTGATAAAGCATGCATATTTGATGCTGAGCTATATGGTTATCTGGCGCGTGAAGGGTCTATTACCACAATCAAGAGTTATGGTGATGCCCAGCTCGACGGAATGTCTGCCTCTCTTGATGTCGTTAGGCGGGTTGTGCGGGAAAAGCCTGAGTTTTTTGACGCCTTTGCATGTTTTGAGGCCTTCTGTTCGCTTCGCATAGCTTCAAGGCTCGATTTGTCCAAATGCTCTGACATAGAGTCAGCAAAGGCATTTATTTTTAAAGCCAGAAAGCAGTGTTGGACCGTTGCAGCTAGTACGCTTGTTGACAGGACTTGGCGCCTTCGCTGCCTTCTGTTCGCGGTCTCTCCTGCCCTGCACAGCTTCGCATACAGCTTTTATGGCAAATTGACCGGAAAGGTTATCGGCAAATGATATTTTACAGTTGCCTTTTTTTCGTCTCAGTTTTTTTTGCCTTTCTTTCGGTATGCGATTTAAAGCAAAGACGAACCCTAAAACAGCCGAGACTGGGTTTTTTTGTCTTAAGTGGATTAACTGTTGCTATTGCTTTTGGTATAAGAGAAGGTTTCGGAACAGATTACTACGATATTTATGTCAAAGGCTACAACGAAATACAGGCTGGGTTTGCCAGTCGTTTTGAGTTGGGATTTGTGACTCTTTGTAGATTGCTCATTTTATTCGGCCTTGATTACCACAGCATGTTTTTCGTTACCTCCTTTCTTACGGTCTTTTTAGTTTATAGAGCTATTTATAGTCAATCTTTAGGACCAATTTGGGGTGTCTACATATTTTTGTTCGGAGGTTTTCTCTTTTTCTCATCCAATGGGATTAGGCAGGCACTTGCCGCGGCAATTCTGTTGAATGCTCTTCCTTTTGCTACTCGAGGTGATACAATTAAATTTTTTATAGCTGTTTTGGCGGCATCGTTATTTCACTCTACGGCTCTGCTCTTCATTCCTTTGGTTGTATTGAGGGGGTGGCGTCCGGATAGCTTGAAATCCTTTTTCACGTTTGTGTGCGCCATTGTTTTCGGCGGAGCCATCTCTTCCGCGCTTCTATCTTTTGGAATTGCAGTTTCACCGCAGATTGCAAGATACGCAAGCGTTGAACATCTGTCTAATCAGTTTTTATCGAGCGGCAACATGGACGTTGCCGATTTATTGATTTGTTCGATTGGTCTTGCAATATTTTTCTGGGTTAAAAATGTTAGCTCAATAACGTTAGACAGGCACACCATATTCCTGTTCAACCTTTTGATGGTTGGAGTCGTCGTGTGCGTCTTGTCTAAATACGTAATGCTGTTTTCTAGGATTGCTGTCTACTTCACGTCGATCTGTATCATTGCGATTCCAAGGCTTTTTTGTTCGTGCGATCGCGGTACTTGTCCATCGATTCTCATTGTAAAAAGCTTATATGCGATGTTTGTCATTATCGTTTTTATCTATCTATATGGCATTTTGAACTTCAGCCATGTTGTTCCTTATATGTGCGTCTTTTCCCATTAACTTATCTAGCTTATATCGTCTGGAGATTTCACTTTGAGTTCTCAACACAAACGTTTCTACAGCAATGTCGTTTGGCAGTACGGACTGCAGATTGTTAAGTACATTTTTCCCCTCATTACGCTGCCTTATCTGACACGTGTGCTTCTGCCGGAGGGTTATGCGATCTACGCGTATGTTGTGTCGTTCATGACTTTCGCCCAGACTTTCGTCGATTTTGGCTTCAACCTTTCCGGTACTAAACGCATAGCAAAATCCGAGACTGTCGAAGAGGAGAACCGGGCTATCGGCGCTGTGACAGAGGCTCGCCTATTGCTTGGTGTAGTGACCGGCGCTGTCGTTGTTGTTGTGGCCTGGTTCATCCCCATTACTCATTCGAACATGCTATATACCATGCTTGCATTTGTTGCTGTATTCGGTAAGGCACTTGCTCCGGACTTTCTTTTCCAGGGACATGAAAACATGGGTCCATTGACGACTCGCTATTTTGTCTCGAAGGGTGTCTCTACTGCCTTGACGTTCGTCGTTGTCCATTCTATCGATGACATTCTGTGGATTCCTATTCTCGACATCCTTTCGAGCGTTATTGCCCTTGCCTGGTCTTTCATTTCCGCCAAGCGAATGTTCGGTACCACCATTACGTTCGTGCCCCTATGCGAGGCGCTTTCAGAGCTGAAGGTTTCCGCGCTCTATTGTTTCTCGAACATGGCCTCCGTCGTTTTTTCCGGTTTCACTACGCTTTTGATTGGTATCGTGATTACCAACAAGGCGATGATTTCCTACTGGTCCCTTGCTGTGACTGCAATTAATGCCATCCAGTCCCTTTATTCGCCAATTGTGAACAGTCTGTACCCCCATATGGTCAAGGGGGGTGACTACGGTTTTGCAAGGAAGTTGCTCCTTGTCTCTATACCCGTCCTGCTCATTGGCACCATCGCTTTCGCAGCACTTTCCGATGTAGTTATGCTCGTGCTCGGTGGCAAGGACTATCTATCAGGTTCCTGGGTTATCGCCTGGGCTTCACCCGTACTCGTGTTTTCCTTCTATGCAACGATGATCGGCTGGCCGATTCTTGGCGCCTCTGGCAAAGTCACTGAGGTTACCTTCACCACAGTTGGATCTGCTGTATTTTGCATTGTTTCGCTTTTGACCGTGTCTGCAATAGGAGTCGCAAGTTTGCAGGTCATTTGCATCATCCGTTGCCTTACTGAGGCAATTATGTGCGTGAGTCGCATTTGGCTCGCGCGCGGATACTTGTTTCCGTCTCGAAGTGTTACCGCCGATTGCGAAAGGTAAGGAATAAGAAATGAAAAAGTGTGTCGGTATATTGTCACGCCATGCAGTGCCGAACTACGGTTCCATTCTGCAAGCATATGCCCTTCAGGATGCGTTCGCCTCAATGGGTATCAATGCTGAGTATGTTGACTACCGCATCCCCCGGGACTTTCCTTTAGCAGATGCCATGAGGACCTCTGGCGCGCTCGGTCCGATTCGTGCGATTCCAAAAGCGATTGGTGCCCGTAAGTTCGAGGCGATGAGGAGTGATTTGCTGAGGCAGAGCCGTAGGGTTACCGACTCAGAAGAGCTCGGTAAGCTTCTTGCCGAGTATCCTGTCCTTTGTGTGGGAGGCGACCAAGTGTGGAATATCATGTCCGATGGAAACATCGAGGGTGCCTACCTTTTGGAGGGCGCATCAGACGATGCCTACAAGTTCTCCTTCTCTTCCTCCTTTGGTAAAAATGGCCTCGATCCACGCGAACGCGAACGTGCCGCCAAAGCGTTTGCGCGCTTTGATAGGCTTTCAGTGCGCGAGGAAAGTGGGCAGAAAACTCTTGAGGAAATGGGACTTGAGGCGCAAACCGTTGTCGACCCCGTGCACCTGCTCTCAAAGGAGGCCTGGTTTGATCGTGTTGAGCCTCGTGCGCCCCGCGGGGTGAATGGGGAGTATTGCCTGATCTACAACCTGCATCCAAGCGATGCATTCGACCGCTATTCTGCTGCCGCATGCAAGTCACTCGGCCTCGAGGTCGTTAGCATTCGTCCGTCGCTTCGTAAGACGATGGGGAAGAATTTGTTCTACCCTTCGCTTCACGAATTCCTTTGGCTGTTTGACAATGCCACCTGCGTGCTCACGGACTCATTCCACGGGACTGCTTTTTCGTTGCTGTTCAATACGCCCTTTGTCGATATTCTACCTGAGCAGTATGCGGAGCGTAACAAGGCAATTCTTTCTCGCTACGGGTTGGATTCCCGCATAAGCACGGAGCTTCAGCCAGAAGAGCTTTGCCTCAACGATTTTGATTGGGCGGGCGTCAATGAGTCGCTTGCCGTCAACCGTGAGTCCTCCTCGGAGTTCCTTTGTGACACCGTTGGCGAGTTCTCCGCCCGTCTTGCTCGCTAGAATAATGAATGGAAGGTCCTATTTTGAGTCAGCCATCTGTTTCCATCATCGTCGCTGTTTACAAATCTGAACAATTTCTGCCGAAGCTTCTTCATTCCTTTGAGGTTCAAACCCACAAGAATCTCCAGATTATTCTCGTTGACGATGGTTCTCCCGATGACAGTGGTCGCATCTGTGATGACTATGCTGCACGTGACCCTAGGGCTATTGTTATTCACAAGCCTAATGGCGGCACTTGCTCCGCTAGGAATGCGGGACTTGGTGTCGCGACGGGTGACTATCTCATGATCGTGGACGGTGACGACTGGCTGGAGCCCGATTGCGTTGAATATTTGGTCGACTTGGCTGAGAGCACTGGCTCCGACATGTCCTACTCGGTGAATCTCTTTACAACGCGTGATAGGGAGCAGATTGTTGAGGACGTCCGGGAGACCTGGTCGGCAGAGCGCGCCACCTCTGCCATCATCTATCCCTTTATGCGGCTGGGGCCTTGGAATAAGTTGTACAAACGTTCTGTAGTTGTCGACAACAATATTTCGTTTTCCGTTCCTTGGTTCGGCGAGGGTCTGTACTTTGCTACCGAGGTTGCACAGCACTCTAATCATGTGGGCGTTGGTAGACGTAAGGTCTACAACTACCGTTTGAATAACTTGGGGAGCGGTCTTACCAACTACAACGTTCAAAATGGCAAGAATGCCCTCGGAAATATTAAATTCATTAAAGAGAACCTGACTCTGGACACTCCGATGGTTCGCCACGCATGCGATTGGCATATCTGGCGAAACTACGAGTTCCTACTCACTCAGATAATAGGTGCGGATGAAATGGACTCCGAAGGCAAGCTCGCGAAAGAATGTGCAGCGTACGTTAGGAAGAACTGGCTGTCCGTGTTCAAGAACAGCGAAGTCGACCGTTCCGAGAAGGTAAAGATCGCATGCTGCGGCATGGCACCCGTGCTTTACGCGAAGCTGGTCATAGATCGAAACCGGAAGGGGCTCGAGGCTGATAAAGGCAAGTTCATGGATGTCGAGGAGTAGGTGCATGGCGAATCTAAAGCACGCAATCAAGCAGGGCATCGTTGCTCTCAAAGCCAAGAATATACAGCCTGTGATGCAGACCGTCGGCGATGAATGCCTGCTCAAGGGGAAGACTGCCCTCGTTGTGGGAGGCTCAGGTGGAATCGGCAAGGCGGTCGCCAAGGCGTTCCTGAAGAACGGCGCGAATGTTGTCATCGCCGGCACTAGGCGCGCGAAGGTCGACAAGGTGGTGTTAGAGCTTGGCGAGAAGTGCACCGGGGTTGTTGTCGACCTTGCCGAGCCAGAGACCTTTTCGAAAGTCATCGACGAGGCGGTGGCATTCTACGGCCCCATCGATATCCTAGTCAATTCTGCCGGCGTTCACACCGAGGACGTCTCCATGGGCGGGTTTCTCGATTTTTCAGTTGAGGAATACGATCGCATCTTGGACATCAACCTGCGCGGCGTCTACTTCATGGTGCAGTCTGTTGCAAAGCGCATGATTTCCGATAAGGTCAGCAATGGGCATATCCTTATCGTCTCATCCTCGGCTGGCAACGAGCCCGCATGGTCTCCCTACCGCGTATCGAAGTGGGGTCTGAAGGGCATCACTGAGGGCATGGCTTCCGCCCTCGTTCCTCATGGCATTGTAGTCAACGCGATTGCGCCCGGCAGCACGGCGACTCCTCTTCTTGGCGTCGAGGAGGGTGACAGCATCTCTGCTGAGGACAACAGACTTGGCAGGTTCGCCATGCCCGAGGAGATCGCGGAATTCGCTGTGATGTTGGCCAGCCCCATGGGCGACATGGTGGTTGGTGACACTTTGTACGTCTCCGGTGGCCGTGGGGTCTGTGATATCCGGTAGCGGCTTTGCGGGCGCTTCAAAGTATGAGATCGCCTTTACCGTAGAAGCAGCTTGGCTGCCTCGGAGGCTTGCGTCGAACCGTCTTCGAGGTAGACTAAGCATCGGAATAGCCTCTTTGTCAAGCCTTCGGTTGCAGTGAAACTTATGGTGCTGCTTTTCGAGGTGACACCTCCGATTGCGGTGTTGTACCAGGTCCTGCCTCCGTTGTCAGAACATTGCCATTGAAATGCGGCCGCGTGCTCAGCGTCGATTGAGAACGAGGCCTCAATTCCTGCGCTCGTTGCGCAATCTTTCGGCTGCGTGGTGATCCTCTCTTTATTCGACAATAACGAGAGTTTGGCGTTTTGAGTCGCAGCTGTTGTTCCATCCTGGAAGGTGACAACGCACCTGTAGAGACGTTTCGCAAGTGCGGCACTGGCGGTGAACCGCAGCGTAGGCAGCTTTGAGGCGGCATTGCCAATCCCGGTGTCGTACCAGCCCTTCCCATCATTGTCGGAACATTGCCACTGGTACGAGATGGCACCTAGGGCTCGCACGGAGAAAGACGCTTCGGATCCAGTCGAGGCGGCCGTGTCTCGCGGTTGCCCGGTTATTTGGTTAGCGCTTAGTTTTAGTTGCGCAGTGTTTGAAGCCGAGCTAGTCCCATCAGGGAAGAATGCCAAGCATCTATAGCGGCGTTTTGACAATCCCGTACTTGCAGTGAACTCGATTCTCGCCTGCGTGGAAGTCTCACCTCCGATCCCCGTGTTGTACCATGATCTGCCCTCATTGTCGGAGCATTGCCACTGGAACGAAGTAGCCCGCTCTGCTTCGATGGCGAAGAACGCTGTTGACCCTGCGGCAGTTGTGCAGTCTTCGGGCTGGGAGCTGATGGCGTATCGGGCGACAAGGACGAGGCGTGCGGGCTCGCTTGCGAGGGTGCTGCTGTTCGGGAACGAGACTAGGCAGCGGTAGAGCCTCTTCGCGAGCTGGGCATTGGATGCAAACCTCAGGGTTTTCTGCCTGGAAGTTTCGCCGCCTATACCCGTGTTGTACCAACTTGAACCTCCGTTGTCGGAGCATTGCCATTGGAACGATGTCGCGCTTGGTGCCGTTACGGTGAATTCGGCTTGGGCTCCGTTGTATACTTCAAAGTCCTTCGGCATGGTTGTTATGGCGTACGTGGTCTCATAGCTTGCTGTGAGGTCGTACTTGGCGCTCCATTTGCTGTTCGATTCTTTTGTGACGCTAGATGCCGCCATAAGCTCAACTTTTGCGCCATCAGTCTTCCACTCCCTCAGATTCATCGCATAAGCAACAATCCCATTCTGAATTCCCGAGATGCTCGGCGGGAACGACTGGTTATCAGCATCAATAGAAAAGCTTTCTGCCTTAGCATCCAAGTTCTGCTGAATACGGTCGGCATACTTTTCGGCCCATTCATCAGCCTTGCCGTTTCGCACAAAGTAATTGTTGGACAGGTCGGTTGAGCGGTAGGCGTAGTCGGCCTTTTGGTAGTTGGCCGTGTGGTCGGAGTGGGCGATTGCCATGAGCTCGTCGGTCAGGCCAAAGTACAGATGGCGCTGGTCTAGGTCTCCGTACCAATTGTCACTGGTGTCGTCCCAGGTTAGGTCCATCTGGCACCATTTGCTGTCGATCTTTACGGCGTTCCAGGTGTGGCCGTTGCCGGTGATGCGGCCGTTGGCGATGCCCGCGGCGTCAAGGAGCTTGGAGTAGATGCGCTGGTAGCTCTCGCAGGTGCCCTGGTGGCGCGTGAGGCCGCTTTCGGCCGAGCACCAGTTGAGGTTGTGGTCGTACTCCAGCTGGTCGAGCGTCCAGTCGTGGAGCCAAAGCGCCATGTCGTATTCCGAGCCGTCTGTCTCTTGCCTGCACAGGTCCACGGCGCTGTTGACGATCTGCGTGACACTCGGGCGGGCGGCGTCGTTTACGGTCACCTCCGCCGTGGTACGCAGGTAGTAGATCCCCTTGTCGTTTTGGGGGTCGTTTCTGTCGTTGTCCATAAAGTAGAAGTAGATGCGGTACGTGCCCGATGCCGTGAATTCAAAGGTAAAGTCGTGGCCCGCGGTGCCCAGGCTGTTGTAGCTGCCCCATGCCGGGCGCGACGGGTCGCAGACGCTTTCCTGGCTGCCGCCGTCCCAATAGGTGGGCACGTCCATGCGCGCCTTGGCCTGGGACGAGCCGTTGGCTTGGGTTACGTGGAAGGTCGTCGCGGTGCCCGCGGGGGCGTCGTTCCACGAGACGGTGAAGGTGACGCCGTTTTGGGTTGCCGTTGCTGAGTGGGCGTAGCCGGCTTGTGACGTGGTGGAGATTGCCTCGGGCGTGCCGTTGGTTTGGGCACGAAGGGATGGGGCGGGGGTGCCGGTTGCGGCGGCGGTGCCGTCGGCGCTTTCCGTGTTGACGGCGCTGGTGCCGGTGGATGTTGCGGTGCTGTCCTCTGCGGTATCTGCTGTCGTATTTGTGTTGGTGCCGTCTTCGGCCTTGCCTGTGTCGCTGCTCGTGGCGTCGGCTTGCGCTTGCTGCTCGGCGGCTGCCTGAGGCTGGATGGCTTCCGCGACGGCTGCCATGGGCATCGTCGAGCTGACCATGGACGTGCACGCGATCGCGCAGAGCAGGTAGTAAATAGGTCGTTTCATAGCGGAGCCTCTCGGTGAGCAGCCAATAGGGTCCGAAGGCAGCTCCAGGCCAGCACTCCGCACATATTTTGTTGGGTTTATTTTACGGGAACCCCAGTCAACATCAGCGAACTTTCTGGGGAATGTTGGGGAGGGTACCGTCAAGATTCATTTGCAAATTAATTTTGCTGTCCTCGGCCCCGTCCTCTTCTAGCCCTCCTACTTTCCTTTCAGTTCGTTCATCTCGTCCAGCTTCGACATATCCAGGTGCCTCCTCTTGCCCCACTCGTGCTCCACTATGTACTTCAGCCTCAGGCGTCCTTCGTCCTCATCGACCAGTCCAGCGGCTATGTGAAGGGCCGAGATGCCGTCCGGGAAGGTCCCGACGACCCTCGTCCTCCTCCTGATCTCGCGGTTGATTCGCTCGATCCCGTCGTTCGTCCTGATCTGGCGCCAGCGCTCAGGCGGGAATCCCGTGCTGGCCAGCGTCTCGGCGAACCCGCCGCGCACCGCCCTCGCGGCCGCCCCGCGGAGCTTCGGCACGCTGAGCTCGATTTCTCCGACGCCCGTGACGAGCCTCCTCGTGTAGTGGCCGCTGCGGTGGGTCTCCCGGCCCGCCGCCCTCTCGTAGCGCCAGGCCCCGAAGAGCTCGGACGCCTCCTCGTCGAGCAGCGCGTTGGGCGTCTCCTCGACGGTCTTCCTCACCAGATCCTCCATGTCGTTGCGCAGCGACTCCTCGTCGACTGATACGATGTTCGCAGACGTGGTCCGTGCCCCTTCGTCGGTGATTTGTTGTTTGGTCGCTAGAAATCATATGACGGGGCGTGGGCCGTGTTCCGCTATACGGTTGTCAATTTGCGAAAGAAATTATGCGTTACCCAGCTTCGTCGTTTGGCTCGGAAGTGTTGTTTTGGTGCGGCTATCATTATTGATGGACATCGGATTGATATCTTAATCGATGTAAAGATTTCTTGGCCGTTAAGCCATATTGCGGGGTCGAAAATTACGATGGAGGACCGAGGCTTATGAGAAACCCTCTTAAAGAGCTTTGCAATGCAAACAGCGCTGTGGAGCATTCGATTGATCGACTTGAATTTGAGGGCAGGTCCGCTGTTTCAAGAGACGTTGTGGGTTACCTACGTCATCTTGTTGAGCATATTGCAATGTATGCAACTTACGGCAATAAGCCCATCGAAGGCGATTATTTTAAATTATGTTCAGCTGTTATTAAAGATATGAACAGAAGCAGCGAGACCCGGTTTATTGCTAAGTTCCATCATTATTTACAGAAGGTCGTTTCGCACTATGTTCCAAGCGAAGATTCTGCAGAGCGCCTTTTGTTGAAGTATTACGAGAATTTGCTGTGCTTAAAACGTTACGCATTCGATAAGCTTGGTCTTACAATTCTTGCCAACTTGAGTAAGATTCCCCTAGACACCGATCCCGGTTTGACTAAATACCATGAAGAGATAGCTCATAAAATCAATGATTTCATGAACGCCAATGCTGTTGAAATTGAGAAGGACCGTTTTTACGTTAGAGCTGCTAAGCCTTTCTTTGTTGGGGATTCTGTCTATTATGAGACGACACTTGTCCCCGCATTCGATTCTTGTAGCAAATTTGATCGTATACTTGTTTATTCATCTTTCAGAATGCCCACTAATTATTCAGTGGTGGTTTCGACTAAGCGCACGAGTATCGACGGTCTTGGCTTTACTCTTCCTGTTACGATTGTTGATGCATATGCGGTTTCAGTACGCCCCTGTGAGTTGAATAATCTTATAAAGATACTTAGAGGCCCTGATGCAGTGTGGCTTACTGGCCAATACACTAGCTATAGATCACTTATGAACCTAATGACCCATACCGGGATGACGCTTTGCGACATTGCTCTACTCCCTGATGACGAGTTTATTTCTGTGATGGGGGAGATAGCATCTTCGGGAAATGCCTGTCCGGTACACACCTTGCTTAGCTCTGCGCATGAGTTTTTGAGTGCTGGCTCAAATGGATCTAATGTTCTAAAGTATCTTTTGTCTAAACCTCGTAACAGGGTTATAGAGGAACAATTGACTGTAAGTCCGAATAGCCGTCTCGGTAACCTTTATTTGAAAAACGGCTGTGCCCCCTTTGATCGGCAGCCGTATTGCACGAGTCTTATTGGGCATGTAGTCGCTGTCGAGGATTTGTATCAATGTATTGATCCAGATCCGTATGAAGATAACTTTCTTGCTCGTAGGGTGACCGCGGAGACAATCGATTCTAATGCTCTGTATCTTAGGGATACCGAAATTACAACCTTCTCGGATGTTGATGAACTGATTGCTTCATTTAATAGCGCTTTGTATTTTAGACATCATTCAAGGGATCTCGTGCATGAGAACGGGCATCTATTTGTTAAGGGAGTCGAAGACGAACTCACTTGTATTATACGCGGGCTTTTAAAACTGTCTGGTGCCGGGGTCAAAGGCTATACTGCTTTATGTGAATCATGGCTTAAAGATCCAAGCTGCAAGTTGGATGATTCAGAAAAAATAGATGCTCTAAAGTCCATGTTTGCCGAAACGAGCGTCGCGTTCATCTACGGTTCGGCTGGTACCGGAAAAACAACCATGGTCAACATCGTTTGCGCTTTTCTGCAAAATGAAAGCAAACTTGCTATCGCTAATACAAATCCTGCCGTAGATAGTCTTAGAAGAAAAATAAATGATAAGAATTGCGAATTTATGACCGTCGCGAAGTATTTGAATCGTGTGCCAGATTGCGACATCTTAATCGTTGACGAATGCAGCACTGTCTGCAATAGCGATATGAGATCTATTATTGATTCTAATCGGTTTAAACTGCTATTGCTTGTTGGCGATGTGAGACAGATTGAGTCCATTAAGTTTGGAAACTGGTTTTCATTGGCTCGAGACTTCTTGCCTGATAAGTGCATCCATGAATTTGATAAACCATGGCGCACGAAGAATGATGATTTGCTAAAACTATGGCATGCTGTCAGGAATGTGAGTCCTGATATCGCTGAAATTCTTATTTCTTGCGATTTTACGTCGAATCTTGATGACTCTGTAATTAGCAGAATGAATGATGATGAGATTGTCTTATGTCTCAACTATGATGGCCTCTATGGCATTAATAATATGAACAAAATCTTGCAGTCGGGAAATAAGAACGAGGCCGTTGTCTGGAATTATCATACGTATAAAGTCGGCGACCCAATTTTGTTCAATGAGTCTGAGCGGTTTTATCCGTTGTTATATAACAATCTAAAAGGGCGTCTTGTGGGAATGGAAGCAATTTCCAAAGACGAGATGCAATTTACGGTTGCTGTTCCCATTATCGCCTCCGAGCTTTCCGTTCTTCATTACGACGGGTTGGAGTATTTAGATTTTCGTGATGGAGAGACGTATCTGCGCTTTTCAGTTAAGAAAGCCAAGGATCGAGACGGTGAGGATGTTGGCGAGGACTGTATCGTGCCGTTTCAGGTGGCGTATGCGGTGTCTGTCCATAAAGCGCAAGGACTAGAGTACTCATCCGTAAAGCTGATTATTACGAAGGACGTTGAGGAGCGCATTACTCACAGTGTGTTTTATACGGCAATAACGAGGGCGCGAGAAAGACTTCATATTTATTGGTCGCCTGAATCT
>ERZ835980.3219-NODE-3219-length-13050-cov-4.798461_pt1 | contig 13050 bp, 13 predicted proteins | sample MGYA00519943_ERZ835980 | MGnify/ENA primary metagenome ERZ835980 (study PRJEB31850, sample SAMEA3708791) | human gut metagenome | biome: human gut; feature: human-associated habitat; material: faeces | place: China | collected 2014 ... | reverse complement strand
CCGGCGTTTGGCGGCAGTCCACCGGACTGCCGCATTGAATTGTTCGAGTCCCTTCCGACACAATCAAAAAGCAGGTCGTCCCCTTTGGGGATGACCTGCTTTTTGGTACAGCGGAGCTAACCAAATCCGAACCATCTTCCTGTTCAGCCAGAGCGGTTTCTATGTCATTGAGTGTGATGGTTTCCGCGCCATCCTTGTGATTGAAGGTGATGATTAGCTTGTCATCGTAGAGATAAATCCGGTTGATGAAGGTATCAATCAGCCGCTGGCGGTGGGACTGTTTACTCATATCCAATACCCGGAATTTGTGCAGGTAGAAGTTATTCCCTTCCTGATACTGTACACACATCGAAACATAGAGGAAATTGTCAACAGGCAGATCCGTATTTCGGGTAATGTAGGAATAAGCATGATCTTGAACAGGGTTTGTCCAGTTCACGCACTTAGCGTCCCTGGTGCCATAGGGGCATTTGGATGCGGCATTCGCAGCCAGTACCATTGAAAGTATCAGTGTGAGCGCAATCACTAGCATGATTGGTGTGCGTTTTTTCCGCATTGTCCTTTCTCCTTTTTTCAAATTTGTATTTCCCCGTCACTTATCTTGTAAATATTGGTACAATACCGGGCAACATTTCTATCATGTGTTACCAGAACGATGGTTGTTCCGGCTGCGTTGATCCTTCGGAGCAGCCGCATGAATAATTCCGCGTTTTCAGAATCCAACGCCCCGGTTGGCTCATCCGCAAAAATTACTTCAGGATTATTGACCAATGCTCTGGCAATAGCAATGCGTTGGCACTGCCCCCCTGAGAGTTCACTGGGCTTTTTATCTCTTAAATCCGAAATTCTCAGTGCGTCCATGCATGCCAGCCCACGAGAATGAATCTGCGACCATTTACATGTTGAAAACATCAAAGGTAAGCAGACGTTTTCAAGCGCCGAGTAGTCCCCGATCAATCCATAATCTTGCAGAATAAAGCCAAATTCATTGTTTCGCAGCCTGGCCATTTTTGCCTCGGAAAGCTGCCTGATATCTATTCCTTTGTATAAATATTCCCCTTGATCCGGCTTCAGAAAACCGCCGAGCGTATGTAATAATGTGCTTTTCCCGGAGCCTGAAGCACCCATGATCCCAATAAAATCCCCCTTTTTGATTGAGAGAGAGATTTTTGAAAGCGCCGTTACTTCGTTTGGCTTCCCTCTGTTGTATGAATAAGAAATATCCGTTAATAGAATAAGTGGCGTCATGATTTGTCATTCCTCAGTCCCCGTAATATATTAACTGCATCAAAGAAAGCTTTCTGGACGAATGGATCGTCAAAACAAATGGGACAATCGCGACGGTGATTACAAAGGAGCAGGCAATTGCAAAGCTCCAGAAAGAATCATAACCTTCACTCAGGACGAGCACGTCCCTCACGAAATACGCAAATACTGTTGGTATGGCCAGGCAGATAAGGTCCAGCGTCAATATAAGACGTGAATAGAGTCTGAAGGAGCATCCGCAGAAGATATAAATTCCCATTTGTTTTTTTAATTCATCCAGTCTGAGATATGTATACCCGCCGATTCCAAATAAGGCTGAAACAAAAACCAAAATACAAACCAACGCATCGAATCTATATAACCCAATTAAACGCTTCATTGAATTTTCCTCCAACGCGGAAAGCAAAAACATTTTTCCGCTTAAATTGGAGGCATTAAAACTTTCAACAAAAGCCGCCGGGGAGATACCTTCCTCTAACTTGGCTACAGTACCTCCAATCATTTCACACGATGCATGGTGCTTTATAATATCGAAGGGTACAATAGCAAGCAATTGGGATCGAGATGGCACCAAATGCCGCAGCTGTGAATAATCCAGGCCAATCTCCGAATATTCCGGCTGAGATCCTGCACTTTTCAAATCATAAACGATATCATGGGGATTAATAATTCCCGCAGAGGTACATTCAATGTCCAGATCAAAAAGCTTATCGTGGACTGTAATTTTATATGTGGCGGCATCCCCTAAGTTTGCGCGAACACCCTTGTTAACAAATACTGTATGTTCCTGAAACGCCCAGTTCCCCGAAGCGAGTATGCTGTTCAGCGTTGTAAATACTTCAGGACTGTATAGATATATATCCGCTTTTTCACCATTTATGTATCCAATTGTGTGGTAGGTCAGGCATATTGCTGCAATACGGTCATCTGCATACAATTGGGAAATATAGTCAACTGAATTTTGAGAATCCAACAAAGCAAATGTTGGCGCAGAGTAGTAAACCATATTACTTGGGACGCCATCCGCTATCCAATTATGAAGCTGCCAATATTTGACAAAAGGTATAAGAGAAGTATTCAGTAGGACAACCGCGATAAAAATCTGAATCATTATCAGCAGTTCTCCTTTGAAATGTCTGGTGCAGGTTTTCCGCATCAGAAATAGAAGTTTCATCATCCGTTCCCTCTTCCCAGTTCCCATGGTCTCCACTGTCGGATTATTTCCTCCAGCTTTGAAATGGCGATAGCGAATGCGGCCATAAACTCAAATATCAATACAGCGAATACAATCTCTATATCCAGGCTGTAGTATAGCCTTAACCTTGAGAGCAAATTCCGTGAAAGATCCGCGAATAGAATCGCAGCCAGAGATGAGATTAAAAAAAGAATAATGAAATGAATAATTATGATCTCACGTAACTGCCGTGGAGTTGCGCCTACAAGGGAAAATACAGCATATTTTTTCTTTTGCTTGTTGAGAAAGCTCCAATACATCGCGAGTACATTCGCAAATGACACAATACAAAGGGCTCCAATTGCCAGAAAATAAAATGAATTGCGAATCAGGAAATCCTGTAATGGATCTGGCGGATACAATACTTCTGAACAGCCGGTTTCATCCAACAGAGAATTCACAAAGCGTTCCATTTCGTTGGTATTTGCCATTGCAATGTGGTTCATTTGCACCCGTAAAAAGGCATTCCGATAACCCATAGAAAGAATTTGTTCCATGGGAATAAATATTATTTTTTCGTAGTTACAGAAAGATGAAACGATACTGCCGCCTAATCCGTTGAGTAAATTTCTTATGTCAAGTTTGGTGCTCCCGACGATTTCGTACGCAAGCCCGGCAATAGTAATCGAATCATGTTCGTTGGGATGGTAAACTGCTATGCTATCCGACACAAAAGCAGACATGGGGTCCTGGTTCCGCGTTAAAAAGGTCCCTTCTCCCAGTGGAAACCAGTTCGCGGGTTCGTCTCCATACCACCCTACAAGCACATAATCTGTATCCTCTGGAATAAAGAATAAGAAAGCATTTACAACATCCTCGTTTCTACTTATGGTTTGGTATCGGAAGGCGTGATCACAGTCCACTGCCGGAAATGTAAATGTGTTATACACAGAATACTTCGATTTCTCATTTGTTTCATATTGAATGACACAAAAGGAAATCAGGTGCGTGGCCAGAGCGGCAGCCATACCACAAATTATTACAAGAAGTAAAATACCGTTATTTCTTATGCAGGCACGTATATCCTTTACGATAATATAAAACAGTTTCATAATCAGTCCTTTTTTGAAAAAACAAGTAACTGTCGGATGAAGTGCTGTTCAGTATCACTCCGATCAGCAATGCGGCTGATATGCAATTTGTAATACGAATCAAGAGATAAAGTACCGCTATTATACAGCAATATTAAAATAATAAATATATAGTCCTGTGGCAGCAGGCCGCCGCTACGGTCTCGAATGCTCAAGTTTTACGCTTTTTGTTGTAAAAATACGACATTTCAACTCTTGATTTGCATTGTAACATATGTGTTCTAAATTCAATCTTAATTACAGCTGCATCGGAACCAACTCCTTTTCAATAAAAACTTCCTTTGATACTTCAACTTTGTAAATGATCTTGTAATATATATAGCGTAAATATTTATATATGTCAAGCAGCTGCATATTGCTTCCTTCCTCCATGCCAGTGATTTATTACTGGCGTTCAAACAAAGTCCTTTTGATATTGTAATTCTGGATATTGAGATGGAACCGCCGACTGGCCTTGATATAGCAAAGGTCCTCGTTTCACTGGAATCCCCGCCTGTAGTCATTTTCGCCACCAAAAGTAATGCTTACGCATTAAAGGGCTATGGGGTTGCGATTCGTTATCTGCAAAAACCAATTTGTCAGCCGGAGTTCTTTGAAGCCGTGGACGCGGCTATCGCCGATGCGACTGCGCATCGGCTTACCTTCCAACTCGACTCGATGCTTATATCTGTCCATTTACGCGATGTCCAATACATTGAATCATTCGGTCACTACACTGTCATACATACGTCGCAGGATCAATATCGTCTCCGAAGCACTCTAAAAGATATATCGTCCCGCCTGCCGAAAGGGTATTTTGCGGCTCCCCATAAGAGCTATATTGTGAATTTGGAGCATATTCGCTCTGCCTCCACAAGCGAAGTTACACTTGATTGCGGCGTTGTAATTCCTATTGGCCGCAAACGGACACAAGAATTTAACAATGCGTTGTATCGCTTTTTGGGGAGGTAAATATGTACATTGTTTCAGAGATAATAGCAGTTATTGCCGAAGTTGCGCTTGTTCACCTTTACATGAAAGATTCTTTTCCCACAAAAGACCATCCCTGGTGGATATATGGGGTGTTTTATACAATTTTCGGTGGCATTTTGGTGTACCTATCTTTTTTGCCTAACGCCTCATTTATCAGATTGCTTTTCAGCATTCTCTTTTTCTTTTTGATCCCTAAATGCCTTTTCGTAGCTTCTTTTTCGCAAGCACTTTTTGCAAGCGCAAGTTTTTGCGGCATTTATGTCTTGAATGAATTGCTGAGCATTGGATTGTTTTCGTTGTTTCATGTAAATATTCAAGCCATCATGTCCTATGGAAGCGCACGGGCAATATCCATTATTGTCTCACATACCCTTCTGTGGCTTTGTGTCCTAATCGTCCTTGCAATTACCAAGCAAAAACGCACTGCCATCACAGCCCCCTTTTTGCTGACATTGGCCCCAGGCTATATCGCCGGCATTCTATTGGGTGTAGCGTTCTGTAAGCAAATTCTTTCTGGTGACAACCGAATGACCGTTCCTGTCCTTGTATCCGCAATGGGCCTGCTGTACATGAATATACTGATTGTTTTATATGCCGAGCAGGCAAAGGGAGCCTCTGATCAGCGACTGAAAGCAGAGCTTGCGGAACACCACTACGCTATGCAGGAGCAATACTATGACCAGCTTCGCGCTGAACAGGAAGAAACCAGGGCAATGTTTCACGATATCAACAAATCCCTTCAGGCTATGCGTGCCCTGGCCTCTGGGGCAAATTCTGAGGGGGCTAATTCCTTGCTTTCCGAAACGCAAAAGATATTTGAAGATTTGGGGACAGTTGTGGATGTTGGGAATAATGTCGTAAGCATTATTCTAAACGAATACCGCCAGTTGGCTGATGATGCCGGGATTACATTTGATTATGATGTCAGTATCCCACATACATTGAGCATAACAGCCGTTGAGCTGTATGTTCTGCTGGGAAATACCCTCGATAACGCAATAGAGGCATGCGAATCTCTGCCAGAGGAGCAGCGTTATATTCACTTACAGTTTCGGACCTTTCATGAGATTCTCTTTCTCCAAATCAAGAACCCTTATTCAAAAGACTATCCGCTGCGCATTCGAGGTAAAAATCATGGATATGGCCTTCAAAATGTTCGTAAATGCGTTAAGAAGCACAATGGCCATATTTCCGCTGAGCAAGAAAATGGGGTATTTACCTTGTCGTTGAGACTGGCTGACTGCGTACCTGCTACAACGAATATGCGCACGTTAAGCCAGTGAACTATAGCGAGACTGCCTACTTTTGCAGCAATAGCACCAATCGGGATGACTACGAAATTCCTGATTGGTGCTTTTCGTTGCCAAAACTGCAATGTTAGGATTACCTATATGGAGGGCAAAAGATACGATAGCAAGCACAGCAAGTGAGTACCCACTTGCGAAATTTGTTATTGGGCAAATCCCAAACCCTTAGATGAAAACGGAGGCAGTTGATGACCGTGGGCACATCCACAATTACGAGCATTGAAAATCAGCTCTGCTTTCCACGAGCAAGCGCAAAGGAGCGGGGTTAGATTCTGAAGGGCAAAACGTTCTGCGGCTGTTGTGAGCGCGCATTATCACATACCACCTCTCTATGCTATTGACACCCGCTCCCAATATTGCTATAATACAACCAAGCAAAAATGCAGACGCCGATCAAGCCGCAGCTTGACAAGCGTCTGCATTTTCCGTTTTCAGAAGGAGGCCTTGCCGCAAGTACAAATCATCCACCCACATACAACCGCACCTTAAAAATTTCATATCGAACCGGAGGGAAGAACCAGCTTGGGCCGCAAAAAGAAGCGCATCAACAATTCCGGTATTCCACAACACGAACTTGAGCACATTGCCCGGTGCATCCTGCCTGACATCCTCGCCTACTACGAAAGTGAAGAGGGCCAGCGGGAGTTCCGGGAATGGCAGGCTCAGCGTGAAGCGGAACAGACGGAAGGAAAGGAAGAGAAACAGTAAGCAAGTGACTGAGCAGGGTGCCGTCAGTTTGGCAGCATCTTTTCTCGTGTTACAGGCACCTCCACTCACGCATTTAGGGGGCAAAAGAGCAGCTGATGGCAATGCCTTTTTATCGCTTTTGGGGCTTAGGGAATACACTGACCTTCGGATGCTCAAATATGGCCTTCTAAATGCGTAAATTTTCAAAATCTGTCCTGGTTTCAATTGTACGCCAGCTACTTAAATCTGTTTCTTTTTCCTCGGCTCTCTCGGCTTGGATTCCAGTCTCTTGACAACACCGCTTCGGGACTGCGCTTCTTCAAATTCGCCCAGGAAAACAAATAATCCGAACCCATCTCCCACTGAGAACAGGTTCGGATTATTCTTCTTTGGTACGCCAGAAGGGACTCGAACCCCCAACCCTCGGAACCGGAATCCGATGCTCTATCCATTGAGCCACTGGCGCATACACCTTAAGTGCTTGGCTATTATAGCAGATAAAGCTGGATTTGTAAAGAGCCAAATGGCAAAAAAATTCTCTCCGGGTGCGGGTGCATCCGGAGAGAATGGGAGTTACTCCTCTACCAGGGCGATGTGCACATCGTCCAGCTGCTTCTGGTCGACGGTGCTGGGGGCGCCCATCATCAGGTCCTGGGCGTTCTTGTTCATGGGGAAGGTGATGACCTCCCGGATGCTCTCCTCGCCGGTGAGCATCATGATCAGCCGGTCCACGCCGGGGGCTGCACCGGCATGGGGGGGTGCGCCGTAGGTGAAGGCATTGTACATGGCGGGGAACTTGGCCTTGACGTCGTCCTCGCCCAGGCCCACCATCTCGAAGGCCTTGACCATGATCTCGGGGTCGTGGTTCCGGACGGCGCCGGAAGCACACTCGTAGCCGTTGCACACCAGGTCGTACTGGTTGGCATTGATGGCCAGCAGCTTTTCGGTATCGCCCTCGGCCTCTTCCAGGGCCTTCAGGCCGCCCTGGGGCATGGAGAAGGGGTTGTGGCAGAATTCCAGCTGGCCGGATTCCTCGCCGATCTCGTACATGGGGAAGTCCACGATCCAGCACAGAGCGTACTGCTCCTCGTCGAAGTGGCCGGGCACCCGCTTGCCAAGCAAGGTACGGATGACGCCTGCGGTCTTCTGGGCGGCGGCCTTCTTGCCGGCGGCCATGCAGACGAAGGAGCCGGGCTTCAGGGCCAGCTTTTCCTTCAGAGCCTCGCCGCAGTCGCCCAGGAACTTGGAGATGCCGCCGGTGAGAGCGCCATTCTCGTCCACCTTGACCCAGCAGGCCTTGTTGCCGGTCTGGACCTCTACATCGGCCAGCAGCTTATCGATCCACTTTCTGGCCTGGGTGAAGTTGTCCACAGCTACGGCTTTGACGGTGGCGCCCTCGAAGGGGCCGAAGCCGCAGCCCTGAACGATGGCAGAAATGTCCTGGATCTCCAGGTCGATCCGCAGGTCGGGCTTGTCGGAGCCGTAGCGCTCCATGGCCTCGTTGTAGGGGATGTGCCGCCAGGGAGCCTGGGCCACCCGCTTAAACTTGCCGAACTTCTCGTAAACCGGCTGCAAAACCGTTTCCAAAGTTTCCAGCACGTCCTCCTGAGAGGCGAAGGCCATCTCCATATCCAGCTGGTAGAATTCGCCGGGGGTGCGGTCTGCCCGGGCGTCCTCATCCCGGAAGCAGGGGGCGATCTGGAAATACTTGTCGAAGCCGGAGGTCATCAGCAGCTGCTTGAACTGCTGAGGGGCCTGGGGCAGGGCATAGAACTTGCCGGGGTGGTTCCGGGCGGGGACCAGATAGTCTCTCGCGCCCTCGGGACTGGAGGAGGTCAGAATGGGGGTGGTGATCTCCAGGAAGCCCAGGTCCGTCATCCGCTTGCGCAGCTCGGCCACCACCTGGCAGCGGAGCACGATGTTGGACTTGACGGCGGGGTTCCGCAGGTCCAGGAAGCGGTATTTCAGCCGGGTATTCTCATCGGCATCCCGGCTCTTGTTGATCTCAAAGGGCAGTTGGTTGTGGAAGCACTTGCCCAGCACCTCGATTTTCTCGGGCACGACTTCAATGTCGCCGGTGGGCAGCTTGGAATTTTTGCTCTCCCGCTCCCGGACGGTGCCGGTGACGGAGATGGTGGATTCCTTATTGATGGTCTTGACCAGCTTCATCATGTCCTCGGTCTCCACCACCACCTGAGTGGTGCCGTAGTAGTCCCGCAGCACCAGGAAGGCAAAGTTGGAGCCCACTTCCCGGACGTTTTCCAGCCAGCCGACGATGGTCACTTTCTTGCCTGCGTCCCCGAGCCGCAGCTCGCCGCAGGTATTCGTTCTGGATTGCTTCATAAAAAAGCCTCTCTTGTTTCTAAATTTAACGCCGCTATTTTCTCACAAATCCCGGAAAAAGTCAATAGACGGTACTGTTTTCTCAGGGCAACCCTACGAAAAACAGACGGATTTGCCTTCGCTGACAACATCGCTTTCATGGGAGCCATTGTCCGATGCAGAAGATAAACAGTGTTTTTTGACAAAAAGGATATTTTTGGTAAGCAATGTGGTATAGTAAAAGGGAAATCGGCGCATAGGGGGACCGTAAGCAATATGTATGCCTTGAGCGATATCATCAACGATCTGTTCTGCCTGGTGATCATGGCAATCATTTTTGCCTGCCATCTCCAAAGTACGTCTACCCGCCAGTCCGCCGGGCTGTTCCGGGGGATGGTCATCGGCATGATGGCCCTTGTGGGGTGTTCCAAAAGAGCAATTTTGCGCGCCGCCGCGCCGCCAACCTGCATTGACAAACGGCCCGCTTTGTGTTAGGATATTCCTGCTGCAGAAGGCAGATCTGCGGGCATGGTGGAATTGGTAGACTCGGTGGATTTAGGTTCCACTGCCAACGCGTGCAGGTTCGAGTCCTGTTGCCCGCACCAAAAAAGAGAGCCCGCCAGGGCTCTCTTTTTTGGTGCGGCAGGACTCGAACCCATTCAATCAGCAGTCCTGTGGACTGCCGGTAAACGCCGGCTGGACGGCGTTTACACCATAGTGTATTCGAGTCCTGTTGCCCGTCAGGGCTCTCTTTTTTGGTGCGGCAGGGGCTCGAACCTATTCAATCAGCAGTCTTCAAGGAAATTTGCCGGTGTTTTAAACTTTTCTGAATAACGCATACCTTGTTTTTTTCACGCTTTTCCTGTATACTGATGTCAGAAAGGTGGTAGAAGAAATGAAGTCAAAAAAAGTCACTTTGTGCTTGCTCGTCTTTTATCTGCTGGCCTTAGCGTGGATAATTCTGCTGAAATTTCAGTTTTCTTTCGCTGCGTTAGACCGTATCAGAAATATCAATCTAATTCCTTTTTGCGAGTCTGTTATCGCAAACGGTCGGATAGATTTTCATGAGATCATCCTGAATGTGGTCGCTTTTGTGCCGTTTGGGGTTTTCGCATATGCCTTATGGCAGGAAAAATCGTTCCTTTCCCAAATCCTTCCTGTTTTCTTGACAAGTCTGGGATTTGAGGTCATCCAGTTTATTTTCGCGATTGGTGCAACAGATATTACAGACCTCATTACAAACACATCAGGCGGCGTGATCGGAATTGGGATTGCCTTTGTCCTTTCAAAGATTTTTAAGAATAACTGGAGAAAATGTATCAATATCAGTGGATTCGCCTGTGCCGTTCTGCTGAGCCTTTTTATTCTTGTTCTGCTTCTGGCAAACCTTTGATAGACTTACACAAAAACACTGTGTACGGATTCACGGCATCTACAACGTGGATACCAACTGCGTAGAACTGACCTATCGCGACGGGGCTTTCATGACCATCGATTGCGAGGAAGTGGAAAACTTCTACGGTATCACAACCGGCCAGATGGTGACCTTAACTGGCTGGGGCCCCTCTGGAGTATGCGGGGCTGGTGCTGTCTGGAGAGTTGGGAAGGCACCTCCGGGGTGCTGCGGAACACATGGGCTTGAGGATGAAACTGTTTATATGAACACATCCCACTGGTTATTCGGGCCAGTGGGATGTGTTGTAGTAAGCGTTAAACTTCCTCACAACTTGCATCTACATATTTTTTCAGTCAATCCATCTCCCGATAGTGTGCTGCGATTTCTTCCGTAATCGGCACGAGTTGGCAGTCTTCAATCGAGTACACCTGATCGCATAGTTGTTCAATGTCTTTGAAATGGTGTGAAGTCAGAAAAATGGTCTTGCCTTCCGCTTTCAGCATACGGATGATGGCCTTTACATCCTCATAGGTTTTGTAGTCCAATGCGTTAAAAGGCTCATCCAAAATCAGAATATCCTGCCCCTCCATAATTGCCTGTGCAAGCCCCAATTTCTGCTTCATGCCAAGAGAATAATTGTCTACTTTCGTTTTATTATCAGGGTCAAGCCCCACTTTGCTCATGGCCTGTCGGATTTCTTTTTCTCCAATTTTCCCTTGAATGTCCGCAAGGAATTTCAGATTTTGAAAGCCATTGTAAATACCGATAAAACCGGGGGAATTGATAAATACTCCCAAACTTTCGGGGAAGTCGCAGCCATTTTTACCAAGCTGGTTTCCGCGCACATATACGCTGCCCTGATCTGGCTTCTCAAAGCCGCATATAATCTTGAACAGCACCGACTTTCCGCTGCCGTTAGCGCCAACCAAACCAACAGCTGTTCCCTGTTCTATGGACAGTGAAACGTCTTGAAGAATTGCCTTGCCACCAAAACTTTTTGATACATTTTTCACTTCAATATATGAACTCATATTCTGTCCTCCTAATTCAATATTTTCTTGTAGCCCCACATAAGGATTCCTGCAATCATCAGCGTTAAAATAGCGGCCTCTATACCAAAGGCGGACACAGCGGAAATTCCAATTCCCGGTTCCACAACAGAAATTCTTGTCAGGCTGGAAAGGCCAAAGGGCGAATAAGCTACCCAATTCCCCGGAAGGATACAGAGCAGATTTCCCGCCACTAACACAAGGAAACCGATTGTAACCTGTCTTGTGGCAATGTAGATGCCGAGCATAATCAGATATTGCACCAATATATCAAGGCACTTCATTAAAACCGCATAGAGCATAAGCCTGAAAGAAACGATTGTTAATCCAGTGCTGAATAGGGATGCCCCTATAAGGCCAGCCATAAGCCAAAAGATTGCATATACCATGAGAAACTTTATGCTGACCAATAAAATGCTCTTCATCAAATGCCTGCGGCCCTTCGAGCGCACAGAAACAAATATAGATTGCCCGTTCACTGTTTGCTCCACAAAAGCGGCAAGCAGGTAAAGGGGCACACCGCCGGTAATCAGCAGTTCAAGAAAAGGTAAAACTTGAAAATATCCGGTTCCATGTCCTGCAAACAGGGCATAAATCCATTCCAATCCTGATAGGGCGGTGCCATTGCCTAAGCCTTTGTAAATCGAAACTCCCAACACAACACCTAAAAGAATCAGCAGATTACGAGGGATCATGAGCGCATGGAAATAGTAGCCAGCTATACCACGGTGGGATAACTGTATATGCGGCAACTGTCCCCGCCACGCAAACCGAATAGATATAGCAATTATCAAAACAATGAGCAGCAAAGTAAAGGCAGTTATCTCTAAACGATGGGGCACGCCCAAATTGTGGTGTAAAATCAGCAAATGATTAAAACTCGTCAGCGGAATATTTTGAATTGCCGGAAGCTTGATCCACACAGCCGAGAGGACATAAAGAACGATTACAATTCGAATCGTCCACTTTCTCCCAGTGAAATGTCCAATCCACATACAGATTCCAAATATCAGCCAACTTCCAATAAGCTGATAGAGGGTAAAACAGACAAACGCCTGCAAGGGACTGGCAAAAAGCTGTTCCAGAGTGGAAAATAACTCGGCTTCCGTTGCACCCGCAGCAAGGTTCCATTCGTTGCCTAAAGGTAATCCTATACCAGACAGAAGAATTGCCCCAGTTTGAACAGCCGTCAGAATGACTGCAATCAAACCGACCCCAATCCATTTTTTCAGAAAATAAGAATGGTAACTTTGAAACCGTAAGATTACTGGCTCTCCGTCGTCATCAATAAAGGAAAAGCAGCTTAACAGTACAATCGGCAGCACAAAATAGGTCAGATAGTAATGGTCTGATACCGCCGACAAGATGTGCCGCTCGTATGCAATACCTCCGTTTAACCTCCCGCTGATGGAAAAAAGTATACATCCGGCAAATAGGGCAAGCGACTTTCCATATCCCCACAAACGGAGATTTTTTCTGATAAGCGCAATCATAACGGACTCCTAAATGGTTACGATAGCATTTTTCTTAGAAAGGAGAAACGCTGTCAGGCCAATCACAATGCTTAAAACGATTGGGCCAAAGAAGAAAGAGAAGATTGACACGACCTCTGGATTGACTGTTGTGGGATCAAAAGCTACGACCAGCCGCAGTCTCTCCAGGCAGAGAATAGCCAGGACAAAATTTTCTAAAATGGAATACATAAACGGCCCGGTAAGGATTACAA
>ERZ835980.3208-NODE-3208-length-13082-cov-3.104475_pt1 | contig 13082 bp, 5 predicted proteins | sample MGYA00519943_ERZ835980 | MGnify/ENA primary metagenome ERZ835980 (study PRJEB31850, sample SAMEA3708791) | human gut metagenome | biome: human gut; feature: human-associated habitat; material: faeces | place: China | collected 2014 ... | reverse complement strand
CTCGCTTCGCTCGGCCACCTCCCTTTGACAAGGGAGGCTTTAAAGGCCCCCTTGTCAAAGGGGGCTGTCCGCAAAGCGGACTGGGGGATTCCCCGCCGCACCTGCCCGCAATGACCACATATATCAGAAGGAGAGATACCATGTTCAAAAAAATCGCAGCTTTGGGTGCTGCGGCTGTGCTGGGGATCGGTCTGCTGACCGGCTGCGGCGCATCCGCCTCCACGGCCGATGCAGGCTACAGCGCACAGAATCCGCTGGTTCTTACGCTGGCCCACGGCCTGTCGGAGACCCACACCGTCCATATCGCCATGACCCAGTTTGCGGAGGAGGTCAACGAAAAGACCGATGGCCGCATTCAGGTCAAGATCTTCCCCAACGGCCAGCTTGGCAGCGAGAACGAGAACCTTGAGCAGCTGCAGGCGGGTGTTATCGCCATGACGAAAGTCTCGGCCCCCGGCCTGGCCACCTACAACGAAGCGTTCAATGCCTTCGGCCTGCCCTATATCTTCAACGATACCGATGACTTCTACCATGTCATGGACTCGCAGGAGATGCAGGACTTCTTCCTCTCGACCGGTGAGGACGGCTTTGTCACGCTGACCTACTACACCTCCGGCGCACGCTCCTTCTACACGAAGGATAAGGCCATCCGCACCCCGGCAGACCTCAAGGGCCTGAAGATTCGCGTGCAGGATATGAAGAGCCAGACCGATATGATGAGCTACCTCGGCGGTATCCCCGTTGCCATGTCCTACGGCGATGTCTATACCTCGCTGCAGACCGGCATCATCGACGGCACCGAGAACAACGAGACGGCCCTGACCACCGGCAAGCACGGTGAGGTCTGCAAGGTCTACTCGGTCGATCAGCATGCTATGATCCCCGATGTGCTGATCATGAGCGAAAAGGTCTGGAAGACCATCAGCCCGGAGGATCAGCAGATTCTTCTTGAGGCTGCCCACGATTCCACCGACGCCCACAAGGTCATGTGGGACACCGCAGTCGAGGAGGCCGTCAAGGAGGCACAGGAGACGATGGGCGTGGAGTTCGTCTACGATGTCGATAAGGAGGCCTTCCGCGAGGCCACCCAGCCCATGATCGAGGCCTACGAAGAAGAGTATCCCGGCGTCAAGACGCTGATGGACACCATTGAAAAGGCAAGAGGGGAGGAGTAAGCCATGAAAAACACCTTTGCAACGATTAAATTCTGGATGGATAAGATCCTGAGCATCGCCTGTGCGATTCTTCTTTCCTTCATGACCATTCTGGTGCTTATTCAGGTGTTCTCCCGCTATGTGCTCAACAGCCCCGTAGCCTTTACCGAGGAGCTTGTCCGCTACAGCCTGATCTGGACCGGCTTCATCGGCGCGGCCTACGCCTTCTCCACCCGTGAGCATATGTCGCTGACGCTCGTCCGCGACAAGTTCACCGGCAAGGCCCACACCGGTCTGCTGGTGGCCATTGACGGCCTGATCCTCCTGATGGCGATCTTCGTTTTCACGATCGGCGGCTTCAAGCTGGCTGTTTCCGCCAGCCGCGAGTTCTCGGCGCTGCTGGGCATCCCCCGCAGTCTGGTTTACGCCATCGCCCCGATTTCCGGCGTGTTCATTGTGATTGCGCAGATCATCAACATCTATGAGGACATCACCGGCGAAAAAGTAGAATCCAAGGAGGGTGCAGACAAATGAGTATCACCATGACCACCGTTATCCTTTTCGCTGTGTTCGGCGTGCTGCTGTTCCTCGGCGTGCCCATCTCCATCAGCATTGTGGCATCCTCCATCGTGACGGCCATGTCTACCCTGTCCTGGGACCAGATCACCTTTATCACGATGCAGAAGATGAACTCCGGTGTTGAGTCGTTCTCCCTGCTGGCTGTGCCGCTGTTTATTCTGGCCGGCAACATCATGAACAACGGCGGTATCGCCAAGCGCCTTGTCAACTTTGCGCAGCTGTTTGTCGGCAAGATTCCCGGCTCGATGGCACAGGCCAACATCCTCGGCAACATGCTGTTCGGCGCACTGTCCGGCTCCTCTGTTGCCGCTGCGTCCGCCATGGGCGGCTGCATCAGCCCTATTGAGGAGGAAAACGGCTACGACCCCGCCTACTCCGCTGCGGCGAACATCGCCTCGGCCCCCACGGGTCTGCTGATTCCCCCGACCTCCGCTTTCATCGTCTACTCCACCGTCGCGGGCGGTGTGTCCATCTCCACCCTGTTCATGGCCGGCTACATCCCCGGCATCCTGATGGGTCTGTGCTGCATGATCGTTGCGTTCATCGGCGCGAAGAAGGCCGGCATGAAGGCCACCGGCTTTGACCGCAGCCAGAGCGTGCTGAAAACCGTCTGGGATGCAGTTCCGTCCCTGCTGCTCATCGTCATCGTCATCGGCGGCATCGTCTCCGGTGTCTTTACCGCCACCGAGGGCGCAGGCATCGCGGTTCTGTACTGCCTGATCCTCTCTATCATTTATAAGAGCATCGACTTTAAGGGCTTCCTTGGTATCCTGCTCAACTCCGCCAAGACGAGCGGCATCATCCTGTTCCTGATCTCCGCTTCCTCTGCCATGTCCTTCGTTATGGCGTACTCTGGCATCCCGGCCGCCATCTCCAACGGCCTGATGAGCCTGACCGACAACAAGTATATCATCTTCCTGCTGATGAATATTATTCTGCTGGTCATTGGCATGTTCATGGACATCACCCCGGCCATCCTGATCTTCACCCCGATTTTCCTGCCTATCGCCATCAGCTTCGGCATGACCGAGATTCAGTTCGGCGTTATGCTGATCTTCAACATGTGCCTGGGCAACATCACCCCGCCGGTCGGCTCTGTCCTGTTTGTCGGCTGCGGCATCGGCCATGTCTCCATTGAGCAGGTGACCTCCAAGCTGATCCCCTACTTTGTGGCACTGGTTGCCGCCCTGCTGGCAGTCACCTATATCCCGGCGCTCTCCCTCGGTCTGCCCAGCCTCATGGGTCTGATCTGAAGTAAATAAGCACCAGAGCCACCCCGCCCGCAGCACCACGCTGCCGGGCGGGGTGTTTTTTGTATGTATATATAATAAGGTAGAAGCCCATCACACCGTAGGGGCGCATTCCATATGCGCCCGCAGACGGGCAGTTGTCTCCGGGGCGTCGGGGACGCCGCCCCTGCGTTTTTCCTTTTCCAACATGACCAAACAAATCTTGTCCCCCTGCGGCGCGCAACATCTGCGCAAAAGTATCGACATAATTCAATATATAGTGTGCAGATGCGCAAGAAATCGCGCTGTATCTTACAAAGTTGCACCGCACGAACCGTCAGGATACACAATATAATGCGGTTGAAATATAGCAAATTGCCGAAAATGAAACGATTCAACGCAGGTACTTGAAATTCTCATACCAAAGAACTATAATTTTTCTCATAAAAGAAATGGAAATTAAATCCAGTGTATTATGTTTCCCATGCCCCCTACGCCAGCGATTGCGTGCGGACGCCGTGGAAAGCATAAGCCCAAAGGGTGTACACCCTTTGCTATTCCGCAGTTTACTGCGGAATAAAGTGTATTGAATGGATACAAAAGGAGGCAAGGCAGATGACGAAGTCAAATTCCATCCTGTATCGTGCGACGGCACTGCTGGCCGCCCTGTGCCTGCTGGCAAGCATGGCTCTGCCGGTATATGCAGCGGAGACGGAGACTGACTTTTCTGTTTCAAATTCGGAAACGATTCCGGACGATGACAATACGGGAAATGGTGCTGATGGAACTGGGTCGGATATTTCTGTGTCGAATGTGGAAACGATTCAAAAGGACGCCGACACGACAAACGAGGGCAGCAAAACAGAGCCTGAAATTTCTGTGCCGGAATCAGGAACGATTACAAGCAGCGCCGACACAACAGACAAAGCCGCAGGCACGCCCCTTGCCGGTGGCGTGACCGGTTCAGAGAATACCGCCCCGGCAGGCAATGCCGCTGCGGACAAGACCGCCGATGCGGACAACACCGGCGAGGATTCCACCGGGAGCGAGGACGAAGCAGGCTTCTTGAACGAAGGCGATTCGGCTGATGATAGGATGATTACGGCAGGGAATGCCAAAGAAAGTGATATTGCACTGTGTGCGGGCGATGCCACGGTGCAAGAAGGTACAAAGTACACATTCTACTTTGCACCGCCGAAGATCTGGGAGGGTAGTCTATCAGAATCATCGACAATTACATGCTCCTTTAAGCGTGGCAATAACAATGATCAGCCGAATGGACCGACATATTGTGAGAAAAACACAACTGCAAAACGCACTGACGATTTAACGAAAGACGGTCGCCGAATTTATCAGGTGGATGTCTACCACAAACAGGGTGAGGAAACTTCGCTATGTCCCTATGGCGGCTTTGTCTGGGTTAAATTTACACTGGATAATGACCATTGGGTTCAGATGAATGGAGAGCGGAAGAACAATGAGTGCTGGATGTTTGTTAAAGATATCGCCGACAAATGCCTTGACGGAAATAAACTGAATGCAAACGCAGCGAGCGACTACGATCTTAGCAAATGGGTTCCCTACGCCGACATTATCCCCAAGCATGTCCGCTATTGCGGCCAAGAGATGGTGCTGCTGAATAATTCCAGTGAAACACTGGATAGTGTCACCGCCACATTCTGGGAAAAGGATGATAATGGCGATTTTAAACAGGTCGGGAATTCGCAGCCTACCGGAGTTCTGCAAACGAACGGCCAAGCGGTCATCAAAATTCCCACAGACGCCTGCGCCTATGTAAGTTTCCAAAAGTCAGATAATACTTACATCGGCAAACATTACTTCAATTTCTATAATGATGAAGCTGAAACAAAAGAAATAGCAGTATTCCCATACGACCCTGTCACGCGCTATTGCCTGATATATAAAGGCGATGATGATGTAAGGTGGAGCGCACCGGGCAGCAAAACCGTCTACTTCGATGCAACCTTCTCGGACATGTCGTACAAAGGTGACGCTGCAACCACCTACGGTATGCCGGACGCCAACGGCAACCTGTGGTGCTACATTACCAGTGATGATAGCAGCAAACCAGCGATAACCTCGCAAATGGCTCGTGACCGCACCAGCGAGATTTGGTATGCCGATGTGCCGCAAGGCTATACACAAATCCGCTTTGCGTCTTGGGAGATAGACGGTACAAATACTGCTAACAACGGCACTGACACGGCCTTGTTGACGATTCCTGATTTAAGCAAGCCGTGTTTCTACGCCGACACCAGTGATGATGTAATCTACCAAGGAGGCAACCGCGGCGGCTATTGGGACGAGTTGGGGGCTGTCCGTGATGTAGAAAAAGGCAAAAAAGGAGAAAACGGAGAGACCAAGAGTATTGTAGATCTGCAAAACAAGTCTTTTGCGCCCCAGTCCAACACAAAGTATATCAGCACCACACTGTATGACTATTACACGGACTATGAACTGAATGGCAACAACCGCAATACATACAGTTCTGACAAGACAGGCACACACCGCAGCTATGTTCCATTCAGGCAGTTTGACCGTGCGCTGAGTAATTACTACAAACAATACGCTGATGAAAAAGGCGAAACAATCAATTATCCGCTTTATACAGGGCATTTCCAACCTAATAATTGGGACTATGCGTTCAGTGGAATTGCCCCAAACCTGAAATTGTATGGCTGGAGCGAAAGCGGTGATGATTACTGGCGCTTTATAGCGGTAAATAACTCGGCATATGCGTTAGATGAGAATCATAGTGGGGAACACTACAAAGACACCTTCCAGGGCTTGGTTGGAAACCAAATGGTGAACGGTATGCCGGTCATGGCCGGTACTAACCTTGCAGAGCCGCACTTTAACGAAGCGTTTTTAACCGGCACAAACGCTGAAAAAGCCGTGCTGGGCAAGGTGTACAAGGATGTTTCCTTCCCATTTACCCAAAAACCTGTCTTTACGCAAAATGATGGTGATCCCGAAAGTAAAGCCCAATACTGGTACTTTGACAGTAATGAGCGGTCGCTGTATCTGAAGCAAGATGATGCCACCAGCAAGTACTATCTGGAAGCAACGGAGAAGAATTACAAAGATAGCAGTGGAAACCCGATTTATACGGACGAAAAGTCAAAAAATGTGAATTCGAGCAGCGGGGAAAGTGGAACCTACGGTTTCTTCCCCTTCAATCAAAATACAACTGCCGCAACAGCCAGCAAATACAACTACGGCTTTGGTGCGAAGTTGCAATTTGACTTTACATTGACTGATGACGGTGAGGTTCAGGTAGGGGATAATCCCAAAGATAAAGTCCCCATCAAGTTTTTCTTCTCCGGTGACGATGATGTGTGGGTCTACATTGACAATCAGCTGGTGCTGGATGTCGGCGGCGCGCACAGTAAAGCGTCCGGTCTGCTGGAATTTGGTAAGACGACTGACGGAACAGCCAACACCGTAACCCCCTATGTCAGCTCCAACAAAGCAGGCGGTGCGACTTACACAACAAACGTAAACAACAAAACCGTCTACTTCAACGGCAGCCCAGTCACATTCACCAAGCAGGGCAAAATTCTTGATAAGGACGATAAGGACAAAGAATTCACCCTCGACAAAGGCACCACCCACACCCTGACCATGTTCTACATGGAGCGCGGCATGTGGGAGTCCAACATGGCGGTGGCGTTCAACTTCCCCGACCACAACGAGCTGCAGGTTGAAAAGCAGGTCGATCTGAGTGATGTTGATAAGGATTTCCGAGATTGCTTTAACGACCAGAAAATCTTTGATTTTACCATCCAGAATCTGGCCACCCACTATGGCGCAAAGGAGGCTGTCCGACCCGGCACCGGCGGCGTTGAGAACAAGGTGCTGGATTTGACCGCAAAAGCAGATGTGGAGAGCATCCACCCCGCAACTAAGAACAGCACGGATTACATCTTTGCGTTAGCGCCTGACCCCGCGCAAGGTTCAGGAAGCGATACCGGTCAGGTTCTGCACTGGTTTGCGCGCTATGATGACCTGAGCAGCACTTTCCGCAATATGCGGTATGGTATCCTGCAACTCAATGATTCTATTGACCTCAATCAGTACGGCTACCTCACATTCGAGATTTATGTCAAGGGAGATACGAACCTTTCCCTCAACAACCTGTACTTGCAGCTGCTGGATAAAAACGACAAGCAAATGGGCAGCCTTAGCAAAGCAGGTCTGAACGGCGCCACATTCGGCTCGGTTACGCTGGAACCCAATAAGTGGAACACGGTAAAGCTGAGCCTGAATAAGATGAACGCGGTGGATGGTTTTGACAACAAAGTTACAACCATCCGCGTGGGCGATAACTATCAACGCGACATCTATTTCAGAGACTTTACCTTTGTTCCCAAAACGGTACCGGATATAAAGACCGGCTTCACTACCGAGCAGGATAAAATCCCGGATTACGGCTCCGCCACAACCGGTCAGTTGAAAAACGCCGAAAACGCACAGTACACCTCCAACATGGACACAGACACCCAGTTGGTGGACGAGGACGGACGCTTTGTTCTGGAAGATGGAGAAATCGTTACCTTTAGCGACCAGTTCCGCCGCGGCAGTTACATTTCGCTCAAGGAGATACTGGATACAAAACTGTATGACACCAGATGGACAGTGTACGAGAACGAGCTGCCGGTTACCTCGATGACGAATGCCGGTGGAAATACTGTGACGGTTGCAGACAAGAGCAAATCGCTGGCAAATCAAATCGCAGCAGATGATAAGCCGGGCCCCGATGATGGGCGAACGGAAAAGAAGGGAACAGAGGAAAGCGATAATAAGTATGGCGGCACGAAGCCAACCGATGCCAACACCATTGTTTTCCGCTCCTACAGCAACCCGGACGAGAACGGCGATTCACTGACAAGGTTGAAGGTGCAGTACATCAACAAGGTAAAAACCGGCGGGCTGATAATCAAAAAGGAGGCCGCAGAGAACGAAAACCTGACGGGTACCTATGAATTTAAGGTGACCTTCAGCGATGTCGGCGGGCAGGGCTTGGAAACGGGCGATCCCATCGTAAAATACTATACGATCGATATGAGCGCTGCGAACCCAGACCCCACCGTACCCATCACCGGAATCCCCGTTGGCACCCGTTATACCATCGAGGAAATTGGAACATCGGATGGCTCCCACCTGCAAGGCGTAACGCTTACAGGCAACAAGAACAACGCCCATGTAGTCAACACCACGGTGGAAGGCGTGATTGTGGAGAGCGCAACCCCCCAGATAATGACCGCAACCTTTACCAACACCAAGCGCACGCTGATTGACATTGCGTTCACTAAGCTGTGGAAAGATGCGGCTGACAACGCCCTTGGTTCAGAAAAGCTGCCGGATAAAATTTACATCCAGCTCCAGCGCCGTCTGGAAAACAGCACAGATTGGGATGCTGTTGCATACCCGGCCACAGGCAGCACAGGCAGCGCGAACTATGTTATCGTTACCCCTACTAATGGCGGCTGGCAGTGTTCCTTTACGGGGCTGGATCAGCACGAGCTCAATGGCAATACCAATTATGTGTACCGCATTGTGGAAGGTACGGTGGATACGAACGATACCTTTACTGCGAAAGGTAGCAGCATCACGATTGGCGGTAACACATATACCATTTCGGCTGCGGCCACACTAACCGGCAAGGCCGGCAGTGCAGCCAATGGAACCATAACCGGTGGCAGCGGCGAGATTGTGCTGACCAATACGCTGCAGGACCCGGAGTTTACGCTGAATATCGTCAAGAAGGGCGTTACAACAGATGAAAATGGGTCGGAAACACAGACCCCGCTAAGCGGCGTGGAGTTCAAGCTGGAAAGGCTGAAGGAATCGTCCGGTAGTGGAAAACCACAGGTTGATACGACCTACGACTTCGGCAGCGAAAACATAGGCTCCATTACCGGCATAACTGGGGATGACGGCAAGATTGAAAATAACCCGTTCAAGAATCTGAAAGCCGGAAGCTACCAGCTGACCGAGGTCAAGACAGCGGAAGGGTACAACCTGCTGTCCAAACCGATTCAAATCAAATTTACCACAGACGGTGAATGTTATATTGACGGGGTTCGGGATACAACGAATGTTGCATCGTCCGGAAACACCTATACCATGACCCTTACCGTCCTGAACCGCAAAAGCTTTGAGCTGCCGCATACGGGCGCGGATGCACCCAGCCTGTGGCTTTTGATAGGCTTGCCCGCGCTGGTGGCTGTGCTGCTGGTGCTGGTGTTCCGCTACAATAAGAAAGGGGGCCGGCGTCAATAACGAGGTCCCCCTCTACACAAACAAATATAAAGAGAAAGAGGTACGAAGCAAGATGAAACTGAAACGCTTACTCACCGCAGCCCTCAGCGCCGTCATGGCCCTAAGTGTCTGCGCCCTGCCCGCAATGGCAGCTGACGGGACAACGAGCACCAGTACATTTAACCCGAGCATTACAACTGGTACTTTGACGATTAACAAGTATGAACAGACAGAAGCGGACAAGACAGAAACGGATGCGAATAAGAAAAAAGGAAAACCGCTGGATGGTGTTGAATTCACTATTTATCAGTTGGCAACTGTTAAGCAAGCGAACACAGAGGGTAGTATCGGGCTGGAATATATTCCGACAACAACTGCACTTGCATCGACAGACTTTGAAATGGTTGCCGACCCGGCAACGGGTAAAATTGATTCAAAGGCGCTGTACAGTCAAATTAGCTCTAAAATTACCACCACTGTAAAGGATGAACTGGTTAATGCGGGTTTAAAGCACTCTGCTACTACTGGAGCGGATGGTGCAGCACATGGCCAAGCAAAGTTTGAAAACCTGCCGCTTGGTATCTATATGGTCGAGGAGACGAAGGCTCCTTCCCAGATTTTGTCTTACACTGCTAACTTTATCGTTTCCATCCCCATGATGAATGATGATAATGAAACTTGGAATTACAATGTTGTTGCAGAGCCGAAGAATGTACCTACCTATGGCGGTGTCAAGCTGGTTAAGACTGGCCGCGTTGCGGGTGCTCCTGACGATGGCACTGGTCTGGAAGGTGTGCTTTTCCGCTTGGATATTAAGGGGACGGATGGAAAATGGACACCGGTTGATTTGGACGCCAAGAAAGTTACATTTGGTAGTGATGAAGGCACAAGCGCACAGGTAAGCGGCAACTCCACGACGAATGGTTATATTAAAACGGGCACTAACGGTGTAATTAACATTACGGGTGGTCTCGCCCCTGCAACCTACCGCTTTGTAGAGCTGGAAGCCGTGAACGGCTATATCGCAGATGCCGCAACTGCACATGAATTTGAAGTTTGTTATGATAAGACTGACAAACAGCTGTGCATTCAGGTAAATGGTGAAAAAGCAGATGCAGTCAAAGTCATCAACGAGCGTCCTGACCTTGAGAAGAACATCACCAAGCGCGATAATAAGACCAGTACGACTCATGATGCAGATTATGGTATTGGCGACAAGGTCCCCTACACCCTGACGATTAAGGTTCCCAACACCATCGAAAAGCTGAACACCTTTAAGGTTACAGATACGGTTAATGCAGAACAACTGATTTATTCGGATGATTTTAAGGTTTCTGTGACAAAAAAAGGCGGGACGGAAACACTGCTTGATGAGCAGTACTACAAAAAGACGCTAACCAATAACGAGAGCGGCACTGTGACTAGTACGCGCAGCGTGGAATTTGACTTTAGGTCTACAGCTGCGGGCAAAACTCCTTTGGATGCAGGGTATGCAGATGCAGTCATCAAGATTGTGTACACAGCAAAACTTCTGGACGGCGCGGCTATTGGCAATGCGGGCAACATCAACAATGCAAAGCTGACTTATTCCAATAAGACCAATGTGGATGCGGATAACAAACCGACGACCCCGAAAGACAACGAAAGCAATGATGCGGGCGTTGTGTATACTTTCCAGACAGGCATCAAAAAGGTCGACCAGAATAAAAAGCCGCTGAATGGCGTCAAATTTGACCTGTATAAAAAGGTTGACACGAGCGATAAGGAAACAGAAAATCACAAGGGCATCACCTTTAACGGTGTGACCAAAGAATATGTTGATGCTGCCACGGTGAAGGCGTTGAATCTGTCCAGTAAGGATGGCGAAAAATGGGTCAAGATTACCACAGTCGTTTCCGGTGCTGAAGATGCTGTCGGTACGAGTACTCCTACGGGCGAAGCAATCGTTAAGGGCTTGCCGAACGGTACATATAAGTTTGTTGAGACAGAGACGCTTGACGGGTATAACCTGCTGAAAGACCCTGTTGATGCTACGCTGTCGATCGCCTATGCTGCAAAGTGGACAGAAAAAAGTGTATATGAGGATGGTAAGCTCGTTAAGCGCACATATGATACTACGAATGAGGCGTTTGACAATGCAGCTATGAAAACCTACACGGTTGTCAACCGCAAGGGCTTCAACCTGCCCACTACCGGCGGCTTCGGCACGCTGCTGTTCAGCGGTATCGGTGTGCTGCTGGTGCTGGCTGGCGTGAGCGTGCTGTTCAGCCTGAAAAAGAAGAACAAGCGTGCGTAAGCCGCACAATCTTAAAACCAAAAGCAAAATAGAGGGGTAATCCATAGGGGAAGGGCCGGAAACGGTACTTCCCCTATGGGTGGTTGTGGACATTGCCGATACCCGCAAGGGGAGAGGCGGCTAAGAAGAGGACAGGGATTTTTCGGCAGTGCCCTGCGGGGCGTCGAGGACGCCGCCCCCTACAGCTAAAGGGGTGCCGAGGGCGCCGCCCCCCTACGGCTGAATGGGCGTCCGTTGCTAAAAGCCTGCGCGTTTACGCGGCAAATCACCCCCGAAACCATTACAGAAAGGCTCTTTCCTATGGATACCACTGTCAAATTAAAGCTTGGCTTTGCGGCGCTGATGATCGCTTCGGGCATCGGCGTGGCTATGTACCCCGTCATCAGCAATGCGGTGGCGCAGCGTCACGCAAGCTCGGTCATTGAAAGCTACAACGATACCGTGCAGACGATGGACACCGAGAAAATTGATGCCGCCAAGGAGGCTGCGCGCCGCTACAATGAACAGCTTAGCAACGCCATTGACCGCGATGCTGCGGGCGAGGCCGCCGACACCGGCACAAGCTATGTGGACATGTTGGATGTGGGCGAGAGTCTGGGCTACATCACGATCCCGAAAATTGATGTCAATCTGCCGATTTATGAGGGCACCAGTGATGATGTGCTGCTCAAGGGCGTTGGGCATCTGGAGGGGTCCAGCTATCCGCTGGGCGGCGCGGGCACACACAGTGTGCTGACCGGCCACCGCGGTCTGGCCGAGGCGGTGCTTTTTACCGATCTGGACAAGCTGGGCGAGGGCGACCACTTTTACCTGCACATTATGGACGAGGTGCTGGCCTATCAGGTCGATCAGGTCAAGGTCGTGGAGCCGGAACGCACCGAGGATCTGGAAATTATCCCCGGCGGGGACTACTGCACGCTGGTCACCTGCACGCCCTACGCCATCAACACCCACCGTATGCTTGTGCGCGGCACCCGCGTGCCGTATAATGGAGAGGACGAGGAGACCGCCGCGCCGCAGACCGTGCAGTATCAGGAGCTGCACACCGGCAATGTTGTCAAGCGTATGGTGGACGCATGGCCGTGGATCAGCGTGACGGGCAGCCTTGTCATCGGCGGTGAGGCGCTGCTTTTGCTGCTGCTGTTGCACCGCTGCAAAAAGCGCGAGGAGGAAGACTGATGAAACGCCTGGTTTTGCAGATTTTTGCATGGCTGGCGATACTGCTGGGTGTTGGGCTTATGCTGCAGCCCACGGTCAGCCGATATCTGACGGAGCAGAAAAGCACAAAAACCGTGCAAAAATTTGTGCAGGCCGCCGAAGCTGCCGCCCCCGCCGCGCCTGAAACCTCCGCCGCCGAACCCGCGCGCGCCTACCCCGAACTGTACGACGCGTTTCTGGCCTACAACCAACAGCTTTTTGCCCAAGGCCAAAGCGGCCTGAAAGACCCCTTTGCCTACGAGACCCCCGCCTTTGACCTGACGGGCTACGGCTTGCCCGACGACGTTATCGCCGCGCTGTGGATACCGCGTCTGGACTTGG
>ERZ835980.3198-NODE-3198-length-13120-cov-5.304018_pt1 | contig 13120 bp, 7 predicted proteins | sample MGYA00519943_ERZ835980 | MGnify/ENA primary metagenome ERZ835980 (study PRJEB31850, sample SAMEA3708791) | human gut metagenome | biome: human gut; feature: human-associated habitat; material: faeces | place: China | collected 2014 ... | reverse complement strand
ACTTCAAAAAGTCCGTCATCGCCTCCTGCACGAACTTGTTCGTGATGGCCTTTTTTGTCTGGTTTTCGTAGCTCGTCTGCGTGGAGAAGTTGTTCGAGACTAAGATGATGCAGTCCTCAATGTCCTGCCAGGCGATGCGGCCCTCGCTCTTCTGGTATTTGTTGTTGTCCTTGAGGTACTTGTCGATGGCGTAGACGAAGGCGGTCTTCGTCGCCTTTTCGGGGCTGCCGCCGTGCTCGAGCCAGGAGGAGTTGTGGTAGTGCTCGATGCGCTGGACCTTGTTGGAAAAGCAGCACGCGCAGGAGAGCTTTACTTTATACTCGGGCTTATCCTCGCGGTCGCGGCCGCGGCGCTCGGTCTCCCAGAAGACGGGCGTCGTGAGGGCGTCCTCGCCCGCGATCTCGGAAACATAGTCGATGATGCCGTTTTCATAGAGGAAGTCCTGCGTTTCAAAGCGGCCGGGCAGGACCTCGTTTTTGAAGCGGAACGTGATGCCCGCGTTGACGACGGCCTGACGGCGCAGCGTTTCGACATAGTAGTCGGCGGGAATGTCGATATCGGTAAACACGTCGAGGTCGGGCAGCCAGCGCGTGCGCGTGCCGGTCTTTTTGCCGCGGTCGGTCGGCTCGATCGTGAGCTCCTGCCCCTTTTTGCCCGTCGGCTCGCCGCGCTCAAAGTGCAGGGAGTATTTGTTCCCGTCGCGCCAGACGGTCACGTCCATATAGCGCGAGGAATACTGCGTTGCGCAGGCACCGAGACCGTTGAGACCGAGGGAGTATTCGTAGTTGTCGCCGTCTAAGTTGTTATACTTGCCGCCGGCGTAAAGCTCGCAGTAGACGAGCTCCCAGTTGAAGCGCTTTTCCTTCGTGTTGTAGTCCACGGGGCAGCCGCGGCCCATGTCCTCGACCTCGATGCTGTGGTCTAAGTAGCGGGTGACGGTGATGAGTCTGCCGTGGCCCTCGCGCGCTTCGTCGATGGAGTTGGAAAGGATCTCGAACACGGCGTGCTCGCAGCCGTCCAGCCCGTCCGAGCCGAAGATGACGCCCGGGCGCTTGCGCACACGGTCCGCGCCCTTGAGGGACGAGATGCTCTCGTTGCCGTAATTCGTTTTTTTTGCTTCTGCCATTGGGGTTTCTCCATTTCGCCGAAATTTACGATTCTGATCTTCAAACACAAAACTTAGTACATTATACGATTTTTTGACCACAATAGCAAGTGGGCGGCGGGAAATTTCATTTTTCATGCCAATATGCGGAAATGGGCGGGAATTCAGGCGCGGCCCGCGTCGAAGCGCGTCGAAGCATAATCCGGGGTCAACCGCCGAAACCTCCTGTAAGCACAAAGTTATTCACAGTTTCCACAGAGTTTTCCACATCGTTATGTCAACAGAATAACCGCGCATAAACCATGAATGGACACGCTTCCTTTTTTTCCGTGCGCCGGAAGACGAAAAAGAGATTTTCGTCAATTTAACATTGGACCGACCGCGGCAAAGAAAGCGTCTTTCGGACAGAAAAAGCATTTTGCGCTTGCAGGACGGAACGCGGTGTGATACGCTGACAGCGTACAACCCTATGGGTTTGGGGGGATTATCTGTAAAAAAGGAGAGTTACCCATGAAAAAGCTGCTTCCGACCCTTTTGGCGCTGCTTCTCTTTTGCCTCGCGCTTCCCTGCGCGTCCGCCGCGGACGTGACGCCCTCGCCGCAGAAGCTGTCAGTCGACGGGACGGATGTGGACTGCGACAAATACAACATAGACGGCAGCAACTATTTTAAGCTGCGCGACCTTGCGTATCTTTTGAGCAAGTCGGACAGCCGCTTTTCCGTCGCCTTCGACGCCGAGAGCAACGCCGTGACCGTCGTTCCGGGAGGGGACTACGTGCCGGTCGGCGGTGAGCTGGAGCGGGGGAAGGACCTGTCAAAAACGGCAGTCGTCAGCAAGCAGTCCGTCCTGATCAACGGCGAGGCTGTGGAAGGAATCTCCGTTTACAACATCGGCGGGAACAATTACTTCAAGCTGCGTGACCTCGGCAGCGCGCTCGGCTTTACCGTTGCGTTCGATGCGGATGCCAATACCGCCATCATTCTGAGCAAGGGGAGCAAGGCGACTTACCAAAACGCCTTTGAAACGCTGCTCGGCAGCGTGAACGAAAAGCGCCGCACCGACATGGCAAGCGAAGTGACCTTTGACGGGTTTGAGGACTATCTTCAGCACCACCGCGGCGAGGTCGAGATCACACAGGCAGAAATCGACAGTCTGATGGACTTGAACAACCCGGGCAGGGAGATGCTTATCCGTGAGGACGCACTCGAGGACGTGGACCTGTTCTTCCGCGCGCTGCATTACTCCTACGGCGCTTACTACTATTTCGGCGAAGAGAACTTCCAAAAGGCAGAGGACTCGATCCGCACGAAGCTTTCCTCCTATCAGAGAATCACAAGGGATCAGTTGATCTCACTGATATATTCCCGCCTGCGTTTTGTACGGGATGGTCATTTCTGCATTGCTGGCCAAAATGAACCAGCATTTGAAAGCGATGTCCGGTATCTATACTATTACAGCGACCGCAGCTTCGGTGAGGATGCAAACGGGTATTACCTGCTGGGGGAGAGCGAAAAGTGGTACTATGTCTCCTGTGAAAACGCGAACGCGGAAATGCGGTCGTATCTTGCGGATAACGGCCGTGTCTGCTACGCGCTGCGCCAGTTCTGCCCTAAGACCGAGGCGCACCGAGAGGATACGGTCGTGCTGACAAACGGCAGCCGTACAAAGGATCTTTCGATTTCCTGGACGCTTGGTGAGCCCTATCTGGTAAGCTCTTCGCAGGACCCGGATTATCACTATCTGAAGGAAAACGGTATCGCACTGGTGACGATCCGAAACTTTGATCAGGACTATGAATCGACCTTGCAGGAATTTGTCCGCACGGGGGCCGACCTCAGGGATGCGGAGCTGATCATCGTCGACGCGCGCTCCAACGGTGGCGGCTCTGATTACTTTATCACAGATTGGCTGAAAAATTACACGGGCGAAGAGCCGGAGCAGAAAACGATCATCTCCAACTGGGGTACCGCCATGTATAAAGGCAGCGGCGTCGGCTCGAAGCTGGGAGAAGAGTTTGCAGCCTTCAAAACGGGAGATAAGGATTATGAGCTTTTTCAGGGAAAGGTGCTGGAAAACAGCACGCCGATCCTGCTGCTGACGGATAGTATGTCCGGCTCCAGCGGCGAGAGCATCGTGACCTATTGCAGAACGCTGGACAACTGTCTTGTGATCGGCGGGTCGACAAGGGGGGCGCAGTTGGTCGGGAATGTGAGAGGATGGACGCTTCCAAACTCTGGTATCGGTTTCCAGTTCGGCCAGGCGTTCCACTTTATCTACAACATGGAAAATGTAGATGGCAAGGGCTATGAGCCGGACCTGTGGTGCAACCCGAAAACCTCTTTGCAGTCTGTTTTGAATATGGTGGAGCGCTATGACCTCGGCTCTGCCGAGGGCGTGGCCGCCCTGCGCGCGCAACTGCCGGAGATCCTGAAATGACCGCGCCGGGAGCGTTGCAAAACTGAAAAGAGGGAGAAGGGACCGCTCGCCCCCTCTCCCTCTTTTTATGCCAGCATCAGGATCACGCCGTACAGGGCGCTTGCGAGCGTCCCAAACACGATGACCGGCCCCGCCACGACGAACATTTTCGACGCCATGCCGGTGATGAAGCCCTCGCTCTTGAAGTCGATGGCGGGGGAGACGACGGAGTTGGCAAAGCCCGTGATCGGCACGAGCGTGCCTGCGCCGGCAAAGCGCGCGACGGAATTATAGAGATTCAGCCCCGTGAGCAGTGCGGAGAGAAAGATGAGGCAGATCGAGGTCGCGGTGCCCGCGTCCTCCCTTGCAAGGCCGAGGGACAGAAAGCCGTTCTGAATGAGCTGGCCGAGCGCGCAGATCGCGCCGCCGACGCAGAAGGCGAAGGCGGTGTCCTTCCCGATGGGCGATCTGGGCGCAAGGCGCTTGACATAGGCCTGATATTCCTGCGGCGTCATATCCATGATGGTGAGTTCCTCCTTTTTTTCGGTTAGTCTGCGCCAAAAGCGGGGAGAATATCCGCGCGGGAAATTTTCCCATCTTGCGCGCGGCGCGGTTTGTGCTACAATGGGGCGAAGAATGCGAAAAAACGGGGAGGGAGGCGAACGCCGTGCATTCGTTGGGACTTTACCTTCACATTCCGTTCTGCAAGGCCAAGTGCATTTACTGCGATTTTTACTCACTGCCGCACTCGGAGGAAAAGATGGACGCTTACGCTGCGGCGCTGCGGCGCGATCTGATCCGGCGCGCGCCCGACGCGAGGGACCATACCGTTGACACGGTCTACTTCGGCGGCGGCACGCCGAGCTATCTCGGCGCGGACCGGCTGTGCCGCATTTTGGAAACGGTCTTCGCCCATTACCACGTGGACAAAAGCGCCGAGATCACGACCGAGGCGAATCCCGACAGCGCGCGCGATGCAGCGGCGCTGCGGCAGCTCAGGAGCGCGGGCTTCAACCGCATTTCGCTCGGGATGCAGTCCGCGTGCGACGACGAGCTGCGCCTGATCGGACGCGTCCACACGCACCGCGAGACGGTCGAGGCCGTGAGCGCCGCCCGCGCAGCGGGCTTTGACAACCTGAGCCTCGACCTGATTTACGGCCTGCCGGAGCAGACGGCGGCGCGCTGGCGGGAAAACCTGCGGGCGGCCATCGCTTTGCAGCCTGAGCATTTGTCCTGCTATGGGCTCAAGATCGAGGAGGGCACGCCGCTCTTTTTCAAAAAGGACGGGCTTTTCATCCCGGATGACGACGCGCAGGCGGAGGAATATCTTGCGGCAGTCGGACTGCTCGAGGAGGCGGGCTACCGGCAGTACGAGATCTCCAACTTTGCCCGTCCGGGGCGCGCATCGCGCCACAACCTGAAATACTGGACGATGCAGGAGTATCTGGGCTTCGGCCCGGGGGCGCATTCGGACTTCGGCGGGCGGCGCTTCGCGTATGCGCGCGATCTGAGCGCTTATATCAGGGGAGAGGAGCACCTTTCCGAAAGCGCGTGTCCCGCGCCGCGCGAACGCGAGGAGGAGCGCGTCATGCTCGCGCTGCGCACCGCGCAGGGGCTCGACCTGTCGACGCTTGGGGAGGACACGAGAGAGGCCGAAGCGGTGCTCGAGGAGTGCGCGCGCCACGGGCTTGCGCAGGGGGGAAACGGCCGCTGGCGCCTGACGCCGCAGGGCTTTCTGGTGTCGAACGCCGTCATTGTGCGCGTGCTTGAGGCGCTTTCGCTTTGAAAAATTGCGGGGATCCGGAAACTTTTTCCAAATTTCTGCGTCTTTACTTATGGCAGTGCGTCTGCTATACTGTGTTATGTTTACCAAATCATTTGTAAAGCATTTTGACAAGGAGGCAAATCGTGAGATCCATCATCCGTAAATTCCTGTCGCTGTCGCTCGCGGTCGTGATCGCGGCAGCGCCGCTGACGGCGCTTGCGTCGGAGGCGCTCGGCGACGACCTGGCGGCATCGTCCACCACGGTGAACGAGCGCACCGAGCTCAACGCCGGTACCTTCTGGAGCAATACCTATTCCGATCTCCGCCAGGAGAATTATGTGGTCTATTCGCCCAACACGCGCGTCAAGCCCATCGTGACGGGCGGCGAGTATACGACCCAGCTCACGACGGTCTCGACCGCCGCGAGGAAGCTCGAATCGCGCGGCTACCGCGTGGTGGCGGGCATGAACGGCGACTATTACGATACGGCGACGGGCATCCCCCTCGGCAGCATGATGACCGAGGGCGTGCTGCGCAACGCCTCGGGGGAGTACTATGCCATCGGCTTCCGCGATGACGGCAGCACGGTGATGGGCAAGCCCTCGCTGCGCATCACGGCGCAGTCGGACCTCGGGCGCAGCCTGACGGTCACGGCCTTCAACTATGTGCGCCAGAGCACGTTCGGCATTTACCTCTATGATTCGACCTTTAATGCCCGCACCACGACCGGCACGAGCGAAGCGGGCGTAGACGTTATCTGCTCGGCCGTCGGCGGTTCGCTCTCCATCGGCGGCAGCCTGATGCTGCAGGTCGAGCAGGTCGTCGAGGGCGGCAAGGATACGCCCGTCGGCGCGGGACAGTATGTGCTCTCTTCCAACCTGAAGGCCGGCGCCTATGCAGACCAGCTGCGCGCGCTCCAGGTCGGCGAGCGCCTTACCGTGAGCGTGAGCGCGAGCGGCAGCGATTGGAACAATGTGACGAACATGATCGGCGCGCTCTATCAGCTCGTTGAAAACGGTCAGGTCTGCTCCGGCCTTTTGAACGGCGCGGCCCCGCGCACGGCCATCGGCCTCAAGCGCGACGGCTCACTCGTGCTCTACACCATCGACGGCCGTCAGAGCGGCTATTCCATCGGCGCGACGCTGACGCAGGTCGCCCAGCGCATGGTGGAGCTCGGCTGCGTGACAGCGCTGAGTCTGGACGGCGGCGGCTCGACCGCGATGGTCGCGACGAGCCCTGACAGCACGACGGCGACGCTCGTGGACAAGCCCTCGGGCGGCAGCGAGCGCGCGGTGACGAACCATGTCTTCCTCGTGGCGAACAGCCAGCCGACGAACATCGTGGGTCACGTGTATTTGGAGAGCGAGAGCGCGCGTGTGCTGCCGAACGCGCAGGTGAAGCTCACCGCGACGGCGCTTGACACGAACTACATTCCCATGACGAACACCACCGTGACGCTGCGCGCGGATAAGGGGACGATCGACGGCAATATCCTGACCGCACCCGCCTCCGGCACCGTGACGGTGACGGCGAGCGCGAACGGCGCGAGCGCGCAGACGAAGATCGACGTTGTCACGCAGCTCGACAGCATCAGCGTCAAGCAGAACGACAAGGCCGTGAGCTCCATCACGCTGAGCGCGGGCGAAACGGCAACGCTCACCGCCTCGGCGATGTATCGGCACCTGCCGGTGCTCGGCGACAACAAGGGCTTTGCCTGGACCGTGCAGGGCAATGTCGGCACGATCGAAAACGGCGTCTTCACGGCGTCCGGCGCCATCGGCAGCGGCAGCGTGACGGTGAGCCTCGGCACGGTGTCGGTCACGATCCCGGTGACGGTGACGGCGCGCGCCCTGCGCACGCTCGACGGCTTTGAGAGCGAGTTCAGCACGACGACCGGCACGCGCGCGATGCTCTCGCGCAATACCGATATGACGCACGTGCACAACGGCTTTGCCTCCGCGCGCCTTGACTACGCGACCGGCAGCGAGGGCAATGCCTCGATCGCTCTCAGCTACGCGATCCCCTCCAATTACGACCAGCTCAACCTCTGGGTCTACGGCGACAATAGCGGCGCGCAGCTCATGCTGACGACAGATGCCGGCTATGTGGACCTTGGCACGCTGAGTTTCTCCGGCTGGAAGCTGCTGACGGCGAAGCTCGGCACGGCGACGGCCGTGACGGGCATGACCGTCTCGTCCGCGTCCGACCTCATCAGCGCGATCTACCTCGACCAGCTTGTGCTGTCCTACGGCGGCCTGACCGATACGGCCGCGCCGGTCGTGTCGCTCAAATATGACGCGGGCGGCAACACCGTGACGGGCACGGTGAAGGACGATATCGACGGCGCGGCCGTCCCGACCGTTCGCGTGACCTACGACGGCAAGAGCTATACCTCCTACACCTACAGCCAGTCGAGCGGCGCGCTGAGCATCACGCTCCCGGCCGCTGACGGCGCGCAGCACCGCGTGAACGTGGTCGCGGGCGATGCGAGCGGCAACCTGAGCCGCGCGGGTCTGGACGCCGGCACAGCGAGCACGACGCCGGCCTTCAACGACATGGCGGGCCACTGGGCGAACGGCGCGGTGGCATACCTCAAGCGCAGCGGCATTTCCAACGGCTCGGACGGCAACTTCCTGCCCGATACGAACATCAGCCGCCAGGAATTCGCCGTGCTGCTCTCGCGCTACCTCGGCGATTCGAAGGATTATTCCTCCGTGCAGCTCCCGTTTGCCGACACGAATCAGATCGCATCCTGGGCGGTGAACGGCGCGAAGGCGATGTATGCCCTCGGCATCATCAAGGGCAGCTCCGACGGCTCGGGCAAGCTCTGCTTCAATCCCACGGCCAGCGTGAGCCGCCAGGAGGCGGTGACGATGCTCGGTCGCCTGACCGAGAAGGGCTACGCCCAGCCCGCGCTCAAATTCACCGACAGCAGCGCCATCCAGTCGTGGTCGGCGGAGTATGTGAGCACGCTCAGCACGATGGGCATTCTCACGGGCTTTGACGACGGCAGCTTCCGCCCCGACGCGGCGATGACGCGCGCGCAGGTGGCGACGGTGCTGTATAAGTTCTAAAATAAGGGAGAGCAGCAAAAGCTGCTCTCCCTTGTTTTAGAGGGGAAAGCAGGCCGCTGCGCGCAGAAACCGTCCGCCGTCAGTGGACGGTTTCCACGCTTGCGCCCTGAGAGGGATTTTTCTGACGCACGTGTCGTCAGAAAAATGATTTTAATTTATTTGCCGCCATGCGCGGCGGCAAAGTTTGCGGACGCGAAAATTGGCGATGCGGCGAAAAGGTGCGGTGGATATGAAATGCTGCGGCGCGGTCGGGGCGTTTTTTTGCGGAAAATCGGCAAAAAGGGGCTACCTTTTTTGGATGCTGCGTGATATGATAACTTAGAATAGGCATCAAAGCGCGAAGGGGGGGCGAAGGAATGAAAAAAACAGTGGCGGCGCTGGTGACCGGGATACTGGCGCTGGCGCTTTCGGGCTGTATGTTCACAACGCCGGAGGCCTCGCTTTACCGCCTGCCGAAGCTTGCGGGTGAGTATGAATCGCTCGAAACGCAGATCGACGCGCTGCTCTCCACCGGAGGGGAATATGCTGCGCCGACCTCGGGCAGCAACCTGCAAAGCGTGCAGATGATCGACCTCGACGGCGACGGCGTGGAGGAGGCCGTGGCCTTCTTCCGCTTTCCGAACGATGAAAAGCCGATGAAGATCTACATCTTCAAGGCCAAGGGCGACAGCTATGAGCAGTACGCCTGCATCGAGGGGACTTCGACCCTCATTTACAGCGTGAACTACGCGGACCTTGACGGCGACGGCCTGCGCGAGATCCTCGTCGGCTACCGCAGCAGCTCGGATGTGCAGGGTCTCTCCATTTATCCGATGACGGCGGGTTCACCCGAGGCGCTGCTCATCACAGGCTACTCTCGCTATGCGAATATCGACATGAACGGAGACGGCAAGCAGGAACTGCTCATCCTTTGCAGCGACACGGAGAGCGTTGGACGCGTGGACTATTACGACTGGACGGACGGAACGCTCACCATGCGCTATTCGATGCGCCTCTCGCTCTCGCTGGCGGAGGTGAGCCGCCTTACCGCCGGAACCCTTTCGGACGGGGAGAACGCCCTGTTCGTCACAGGCGTGACGGCGGAAAACCAGACGGTAACGGATGTGCTGGCGCTGCGCGGCGAGCGGCTGCAGAATATCGCCCTCGGGCCGGACGGCAGCCAGATGCCTTCGCTTTCGGCGTTTTTGGGTCTTTTCCCGCGCGATGAGAACGACGACGGCGTGACCGAGGTGCCGGAGGCGCGTGCGCTGCGCAGCTTTGACCATGAGAGCGAGCCGCAGTATTACATCGTCTGGCGGCAGTACGCTGCGGACGGCACGGCGGACGATGTGCAGAGCTGCTTCCACAACGTTTCGGATGGCTGGAGCCTGACGCTGCCGGAGGAATGGAACAAGGAAGAGCTTGCGGCCGAACGTGTGGCCGGTACGGGGGAGACGGCGGTCGACTTCTACCGCGTGGACGCGGACGGTACGAGGGAAAAGCTCCTGACGATCTACCGTCTGACGGGCGATATGAGAGAAGAACTCGGGAGCATCGGCGACCGCTTCACGCTCACGCGCCAGGTCGAGGCGGTGTACGCTGCGGAGATCGGCGAGACCTGGAACGTGCAGCTCACCGAGCAGTCGCTGCGCGAGCGCTTCTCGCTCATCATGGCCGAGTGGACGATGGGCGATAACTGAGAAGAGGAGGCAGGATATGAAAAAAGTGCTGGTGCTGGAGGATGAAGCCAGTATCCGTAGTTTTATCGTGATCAATTTACAGCGCGCGGGCTACGAGGTCGTGGAGGCCGAGTGCGGCGAGGAAGCGCTGCAAAAATTGCAGGATAACCCCGACACAAGGCTCTGCCTGCTGGACATCATGCTGCCCGACATCGACGGATTCGAGGTCTGCCGCCGCATCCGTATGTCCAACTCCCAGATCGGTATCATCATGCTGACGGCGCGCGCGCAGGAGATGGACAAGGTGACGGGGCTGATGACCGGCGCGGACGACTATGTGACCAAGCCATTTTCGCCCGCCGAGCTGACGGCGCGCGTGGACGCGCTGCTGCGGCGCACGGGCGAGAGCGTGCCGGCCGCGCGCGCGGGCGAGCTCTATCAGCCGCCGTTCCTGCTGAATCTGACGAATCGGACGCTGGAGAAAAACGGCGAGCGCGTGAAGCTGACGCAGTTGGAATACTCCATCATGAAGCTCTTTATGGAAAACCGCGGCAAGGCGCTTGCGCGCGAGGAGATCCTTGACGCGGTGTGGGGCAAGGGGTATTTTGGCGAGCTGAAGATCGTGGACGTGAATGTGCGCCGCCTGCGCCTCAAGATCGAGGACGACGCGCAGGAGCCGAAGTACATCTCGACTGTGTGGGGCTTTGGCTACAAATGGAACGTGTGAGCGAAAAGAAGGACGAAAGGGAGGGGAGCGCCGTGCCGGAGAACAAAAAAGGCTTCGTTTCGGCGCTGCACATCCGCGGCCTTCGGGAGCGCTGGCTCTTCAGCGCGGCGCTGCCCATTCTGCTGCTGCTGGTGCTGGCGGTGGCGCTGTTCAGCATCGGCGTGCAGGAATACTACTACAGCGCGATGCGCTCGGGCCTTGAGAGCCGCGCGCGCATCGCGGCGGAGACCTTTTCGGGCTACGGCGTGAAGAGCTACAGCGAGTATTACCGCCTTGCGTCCTACTCTGCCGAGACCTTTGAGGAAAAGGATACGATCGAGCTGCAATTCATCAATACGAACGGGCGCGTGCAGGTCTCGTCCTACGGGCTGACGGCGGGCACGCTGCCCGGCACGAGCGATATCGACGCGGCCGTCGGCGGCGAGATGGCATCCTATCAGGGGCGCGACCCGCAGACGGGGGAAAACATCCTTGCGGTGTCCTACCCGCTGTATTTCAACTCCCGCGTGGTGGGCGTGCTGCGGTATGTGACGTCGCTGCGCGAGGCGCAGCACCGGGTGCTGATGGATTCGTTGCTCGCGTCCGCGGCGGCGCTCGTGTGCATGGTGCTCATCGCGGCGTCGAACGCCATTTTCATCAACAACGTCGTCGAGCCCGTCGCCGTTGTGAGCGACGCGGCGCGTCGCATCTCGGGCGGCAGCTACGGCATCATGATCGAGAATCGTTACCGCGACGAGCTCGGCGAGCTGGTCGACAACATCAACGATATGTCGATGAAGATCAGCCAGGCCGAAAAGATACAGCAGGAGTTCATCTCCTCGGTCTCCCACGAGCTGCGCACGCCGCTCACGGCCATCAGCGGCTGGGCGGAGACGCTGAGCGTGGACCCCGGCAGCAATCTGGACCAGACCAAGCGCGGCCTCGGCATCATCCTGAAGGAATCGCGCCGCCTGACGACAATGGTCGAGGAGCTGCTCGAATTCACCAAGATGCAGGACGGACGCTTCACGCTGCGCGTGGAGAGCGTGGACCTTGCCGGCGAGCTGGAGGACGCGGTGTACACGTATTTCGAGCTTTTCCGGCAGGAGGGCATCGAGGTCTGCTACACGGGCCCCGACGACGATATCCCGCCGGTCGTGGCGGACAGCGAGCGCATGAAGCAGGTCTTCTGCAACGTGCTGGACAATGCCGCCAAGCACGGCGGCAGCGGCAAGCGCATCGATGTGAGCGCCGCACGCGAGGGGAACAGCTTTGTCATCCGCGTGCGCGACTACGGCCCCGGTATTCCGGAGGCGGAGCTGCCGTTTGTGAAGCAAAAGTTCTACAAGGGCTCGTCCAAGGCGCGCGGCAGCGGCATCGGCCTTGCCGTTTGTGATGAGATCGTGCGTCTGCACGGCGGTACGTTCGATATCGCGAACGCTGACGGCGGCGGTGCGGTCGTGACCATTGCACTGCCGATCCCATAAGAAAATAGAACAGGTGTTGCATTTTTGAAACGCCTGTGGTAAGATATCGCATAGAAAAAGGAGAACCGTTCATGGCAAAAGAAACTGTGCCCGCACCGAAGTTCCGCACGAGCATCGGCGGCCAGGCATTGATCGAAGGCATTCTGATGCGCGGACCGGGCAAACAGGCCATCGTCGTCCGCTCGCCGGAGGGCCTTGTAGAAAAGGTCGAAGAGCTGACGCTCGTGCGTGACAAGTACCCCATTCTGGGTCTTCCCGTCATCCGCGGCGCGGTGACATTCGTCGACTCGATGGTCAAGGGCGTCAAGGCGCTGATGTTCTCGGCGGACTATTTCCCCGATGAGGACCTTGCCGAGCCGAGCAAGTTCGACCGCTGGCTGGAGGAAAAGCTCGGCAACGAAAAGTTGCAGAAATTCATCACGGCGCTCGCGGTCATTTTATCGCTGGGCCTCACGATCCTGCTCTTTTTCCTGCTGCCGACGTTCCTTGCGGGACTTGTCGACCCGTTCATCAAGAGCGTGACCGTCCATAACCTGATCGAATCGGTCATCAAGCTCATCATCTTCTTCGCATACCTGCTGCTGTGCTCAAAGCAGAAGGACATTTACCGCGTGTTCCAGTACCACGGGGCGGAGCACAAGACCATCTTCTGCTACGAGGCGGGCCTGCCGCTGACGGTGGAAAACTGCCGCATCCAGCCGCGCCATCACCCGCGCTGCGGCACGAGCTTCCTCTTTGTGGTCGTGGTCGTCTCCATCCTGGTTTCGAGCGTTGTGTTCAGCTTTGTCGAGTGGCGCAACATCTGGGTGCGCATGGGGCTGCACCTGCTGCTGCTCATCCCCATCGTGGGCGTTTCCTATGAGTTCAACCGCTATGTCGGCGGGCACGACAACAAGGTGACGCGCTTTCT
>ERZ835980.3195-NODE-3195-length-13134-cov-4.756633_pt1 | contig 13134 bp, 10 predicted proteins | sample MGYA00519943_ERZ835980 | MGnify/ENA primary metagenome ERZ835980 (study PRJEB31850, sample SAMEA3708791) | human gut metagenome | biome: human gut; feature: human-associated habitat; material: faeces | place: China | collected 2014 ... | reverse complement strand
CTTCCGTCCGCGCGAGCGCATGACGCGCGAACAGGCATGTGTCGTGCTCTCGGCACTGTAAAACCAAGATAAGAAACCGCGCGAGAGGCGCAGCCGCACATCCGGCCGGATGTGTGACTGCGCCTCTCGCGCGCGGGTAACAAACAGGAGAACAGAAAGAGAAAACAAACGAAATGCGGCCTCAGGGGTGCGGCTTGCCCTCACGGTAGTTTTTCATCACGTCGCGAAACAGCTCTGCGCTGGACGGCGGCGTCCAGACGATCGCGTTGGCGCCCGCGCGGATGGTGGCACGGATGCTCTCGTCATCCGCGCCGCCGGTCGCGATGATGGGGTAATCCGGAAAGCGCTCGCGGATCTCGGCCACGATCTCCGGCGTCTGCTCACCGGCGGCCACGTTCAGGATCGCAGCGCCGTCCTCGATGCGGTGGCGGTAGTTCGTGTCGGAATTGGCCACTGTGACCACGACCGGCACATCGACGCTGCTGCGGATGCGGTTGAGGATGCGTCCCGGCATCGGCGCATTGACGACCACGCCGGTCGCGCCCTGCATCTCGGCGTACATGGCGAGGTTCACGACGCGCTTTCCCGTCGTCAGCCCGCCGCCGACACCGACGAACACCGGCAGATCGCTCGCCATGAGCAGCGCCTGTGTGATGATCGGCTGCGGCGTAAAGGGATAGACCGCAAACACCGCATCGGCATTGACATTGCGGATGATGCTCAGGTCGGTCGAAAAGACCAGCGACTTGATGCGCTTGCCGAACACCATGATGCCGCTGCACGCATCGATCACGTCCGGCACGCGCAGCGCAAACTGGCGCAGCGTGCCGTCGATCGGCGTGGGCATCTGCGGGGCAACGTGCACATCGCCAGGCGTCGTCACCTGACGGTCGTTTGCGGCGGGCGCATCCTCGCCGACGCCGCCAAGCTGCAGCGGCTCGCTGTCGAGCTGCTCGAAGTCCTCCGTCTCCGGGGCCTCGGCCATATCATAAATCAGATCACGGTTCTTGCTCATAAAATTACCTCCTTGCGGTTATGGGGGATATGTCTTGACTTTTGCAGGCGGTTGTGTTTTACTGTGGTCAGAAAAGTTACATCCGGCCTGTGGATAGAAACCAAAGTTTCGTTTTTAATCAACGTAACTTTGGTATAAACTATTTCTACAGGTTTGTCAAGTCCTTTTCCGAAAAAAATGTTTTTTTGTTTCTGCAAGAACGGAGGGCACATCATGGGCAAAGACATCGACGAGGCCGCGAGCGGTTTCGGCAACGTGTTCCGCGACCGGCTGACCTATCTGATGAACGGCAACAACGTGTACGGCAAGCCCGTCAACACGCAGGAGCTGGCAGATGAGATCGACATCAGCCGTCCCGCCGTGCGCAAATACATCAAGCCCAACGACCGCCGCGAGGTCACGGTGCCGTCGGCGCTGGTCGTGAGCCGCATCGCGCGGTTTTTCCACACGACGCCGAACTTTCTCCTCGGCTTTGACGCCGAGATCGGCAGCGAGGACGCGCAGCGCGCCGGCGAGAGCGACGTGTATAACGCCCTCGGCCTCAGCCAGGAGGCCATCGACGGGCTGCACCGGCTGCGTGCGCAGGCCGTCACGGAGCCCAGGGCCGCCGAGCTGCTGCGGCTGCTCGACAAGCTCATCTGCAGCTACACGCACGAGACGGATAAGCTGCTGTAAATACGGTTTCCGCCACCCCCGACCGGGCATTTTCCGGCCGGGGGTGTTTCGTCCACACAATACTAATAAGAATAACGGAAACAGTACGCCTGCACAGGTTGACCTGAACGCGAAAAAAGCGTATGATGTAGTGTAACTATCCTGTGAGAAAAAGAGGAAAAACTATGCAATCAATATCGCCGCAGGAGCGCCCTGCCCCGCGCTGGCTGGCCGGTGCGCTCATCGGCCTGTGCACGGCACAGCCGCTGCTGGATGTGCTGTCGTTCTGGACGCAGACTCTGGGCCGCGCAACGAGCGTTTCGCTTGCACTGCGGATGCTTTTGCTGGCCGCCGCCGCTGTGCTCGCGTTCGTGCTCTCGGAGCGCAAACGCGCCTACCTGATTCTGTGCGGTGTGCTGGCGCTCTTCTGGGGGGCGCATGTGCTGGCCTGCCGCCGCGTGGGCTACGCCGCACCCATGTCCGATCTGATCAACTTCATCCGTGTTGCACAGCTTCCGGTCTATACCTTCGCCCTCATTACGCTCTTTCGGCACACGCCGCACTTTCCGGACGTGCTGGAGGATGCCTGCACGATCAACCTGTACCTGATCGCGCTCATCACGCTCGTGTCCGTTGTGACCGGCACAAGCATGCCCACCTATGCGAAATTTCACATCGGCTGGAGCGGCTGGTTCTGGCTGCCCAATTCGCAGAGCGCCGTACTCGGCGTGCTGACCGTGATCTCTCTGCTTGCGGCCGTTCGCCGCAAAAAGCTCACCGCCGCCGCGCTGCGCTGTGTGGCCGGCTTTGCGCTGCTGTTCGTACTGGGCACGCGGCTGGCCTATGCCGAGATCTTCGGCATTGCCGCCGGCGTGTGCGTGAGCATGGCGCTGACCCGTCAGTGGAACGCGCGCGCGCTGGCCGTCGTGCTTCTGTGCGCCGCTTTGTGCGGCGGGCTCTATCACCAGAGCCCCATGTACCGCAACCGGCAGGCTTATGCCGAGAGCGTGAGCGAGCAGCAGCAGTCGGCCGGTGAGTTGGGCGCCTCCGAGCAGGAGACGCGCGATGCGCTCTACCGCAAATACCAGCAGGTGGCAGTCGAGCGCTTCGGCCTGGAAAAGGTGGAGCACGCATTTCACGACTCCATGGACGTGTCCGTCATCGGCGACATCCGCCTGACAAAGCTCGTCTACTGCCGCCTGCTCATGGCGGAGCTGCCGGTCACGAGCCGGCTGTTCGGCTTCGAGCTGGAGGCAACACGCTGCCAGGGCGCCATTTTTGACGCGGAAAACGATTTCCACGGTGTGTACTATCTCTACGGTCTGACCGGTCTGGTGCTGATGGCCGGCTTCCTGCTGTATTTCATCGGGCGTGCGCTCTGGCGCATGCTGCGCGAGCCCGGAAAAGCCTGCACGCTTCCGGTGTGCGCCTTTGGCATGGCAGCGGTGATCCTGATCGTCAACGCCTATTTTTCGGCCAGCGTTCTCCGGCGGCCGAACGCCTCGTTTTATCTCTCCGCCGCACTGGCCGCGCTCTACTGTCTGACGGTGCGCGCCGGTGCTGCGCCGTGCGAAGAAGGAGCATCCGCATCATGAGTCAGAATCAGAACAAGCGCACCCTGCGCACCATCGGGCTGGTCGTTGCAGTCACGCTGCTGACCAAGATCCTCGGCATCGTCCGCGAGGCACTGCAGGCCGGCGTATTCGGCACGCAGACGGCCTTTGATCTCTATACGATCTCCTATAACTATACGATCTACATCTTCACGACCGTCGCCTACGCGCTGTGTATTGCGGCCGTGCCCGTGATCTCGCGTCACCTTGCCGAGGATCGGAACAAGGCCTTCGCCGTAGCCGGGAACCTGATCTGCGTGAGTGTGCTCGTGAGTGCGCTGGTCGTCGTGCTGGCCTCGGTGCTGATCCGCTTCGCCCCCGTCGGCCACTGGCTCGGCGTGAGCGACGCAGACCTGCCGACCCTGCGGACATATCTGCAGATCTGCCTGCTGACGCTGCCGCTGATCGTGGTCATCTACCTGCTGGTCGCCGTGTTCCAGTCCATGGAGCACTATACGCTGCAGGGCAGTCTGAGCCTGCCGTACAATCTGCTGCTGATCGTATTTCTCGTGCTGTTTTCCAGCAGCGAGCGTGTGCTCGAATATGTGCTGGTCATCTGCTTTGCGTGGCTGCTGCAGTTTGCCATGACGATCCCGTGTATCGTGCGCGAAAAATTCCGGCTCATCCCCGGGCTGCACTTCCGTGATCCCGATCTCAAGCTCTTCGCCCGCACAACGGTCGTGACGGTGTTCACCACGTCCATCTTCCTGCTGTGCTATCTGGCAGACTCCAACACCGTGTCTGCATTCGGCAGCGGCGCCGTGAGCGCCGTGTACTACGCGGACAAGCTCTTCACGCCGGTCGCAACGACGCTTATCTACAGCATCAGCGTTGTGCTGTTCCCGAAATACAATCTGACCTATTCGCAGGTAAACGCGCAGGAGTACAAGCGCTATGTCGGCGGCACGATAGAAAACACGCTGTTTGTTATCCTGCCGTTCTCGGCGCTGTTTTCCGCCTTTGCCGTGCCGATCATCCACGTCCTGTTCGAGAGCGGCAACTTCAACACCGTCTCCACGCAGATGACCAGCAGCGTGTTTGCCATGTACGCACTGGGCATGGCGGGCTTCTGCGTGCTGGACCTGATCAACAAGGCATACTACACCATGCACAAGACGCTGACGCCGCTGCTCATCAATGCCGTGGTGCTGGCGCTGAACATTGCGCTCAACCTCGTGTTCCGGAGCGGTCAGAGCTGCGGCCTGATCGCACGGACGACCGCCGTGTCGCTGACCGTCGGCGGTGTCATTGCGCTCGGCTGCTTCTTCCGCGACACGCGCGGCAGTCTGCGCACCGGCAAGCTGCTCAAAAACCTCGCTGCCGCCGTGCTGACCGGCGCGGCGATGTGGGGCTGTGAGACGCTGCTGTACCGCCCGGAGCTGAGCAAGCTCCTGACCCTGCTGGAATTCTGCGCGCTCGGCCTTGTCGGCATCGGGCTGTATGCCGGCATCTGCTGGTTGCTGCGCGAGCGGGAGGCACTGCAGACGATCGTGCAAAAATTTAGAAAGCGTGCGTGATTATGAAACAATTTCTCCACTCTTACCGTCTATTTTTGATCGTGGCAGCGCTCTGCACGCTATCGGCCTTCTGGCTGCTCGGCGCCCGGATCGGTGTTGAGCAGACGCAGCGGCAGGTCGACGTGGTCGTCAGCTACGAGGACGTCTGTGCGCTCTCGGACGCATCCGGCATCCCGGTGCAGGACTGGCTGACGCAGCTGGCGGATGCCGGCGCGCATGAGCTGCTGGTCACACCGGCAGAGCTCGCCGACCCGGACATCGTGCGCGCCGCGCAGGATGCGGGGCTGAGCACGGCGCAGGCCGGCGGCCTTGCACAGGGCGGGACCTACTTCTTTGCCGCGCGGTATGACACGCTTGCCGCCGCCGGACAGACCGGTGTCGACACCGACACCGAGCCGCTGGCGCAGGCGCAGGTACTCGACGCGCTGCGCGAGAGCGGCAGCACACTCGTGCTCATTGAAGACAGGAACCAGACCGGTTGTGTCCTTCCGGATGGGTACTCGCTCGACGGGTACACCGGCGACATGGTCAAGGGCTTCTGGCTCAACCAGACGTTCCGCGCGCGCTACCAGACGCTTGGCTACAGCGGCGCGGAGGAGATCGTCAATATGCTCTACCGTGCCGTCGTGGACCGCGGCATGACCGTGCTGTGGCTCACGCCGCTGACGGACGCCGCGGGCGAGACCGTCGCGCAGCCGGAGGTGTACACGCAGCTGCTGCAGGATCTGGCGCAGCGGATCGCACCGGCCGGCTATTCCTACGGCGGCATCACCGGTATCCCAGCCAAAACAGTCACCCCCGTACTGCTGATGCTGTGCGGTGTGGGTGTATTTGCCGCAGCGATCGTGCTGCTGGGCGTTTTCGTGTCCCTGCGTGCGCGTTGGCTGCGTATGCTGCTGTTCGCGCTCGGCTGCGCGGAGAGCGTGGGCGGCGCGCTGCTCGCACCGGCCCTGCAGAGCACAGCGCTTGCGCTGCTGGCTGCCATCGTGTTCCCGTGTCTGGCCGCCGCGGCGCTGGCAGCAAAGCTGCAGGAAAGTACCGGGACGCGCCCGTCCGTGGCCCGCTATGCCGGCATGACCGCGCTGGGTACCGCCATCACACTCTGGGGCTGCTGCTACATCGGCGCGATCCTCAGCGGGTCGGAATATCTGCTCGTGCTGCGGCTGTTCCGCGGCGTGAAGCTCAGTCAGCTGGCCGTATACGCCGGCGGCATGCTGCTGCTGGCCATGGCGCTGCTGCACACACGCGGCTGCTCTGTGCGCGATGATCTGCGGACGCTGCGGCAGGAAAACAGCCGCCACTGGCGGCGAAAGCTGCTGTGCCTGCTGGTGATCCTCGCCGCCGTCGGCACGGTCTACATCCTGCGCACCGGCGACGGGATGCTGTCCGTCTCCGTCGGCGAGCAGCGCGCGCGCAACTGGCTGGAGCGTGTACTGCTGTTCCGGCCGCGCACAAAGGAATTTCTCATCGCCTACCCCGCCATCGCCGCGGCCTATTGCTGCGCCGCGCACCGCAGCCGCCTGACGGCGTGGCTGTTCGGCGTTTTCGGCGCGATCGGATTCGCCTCCGTCGCCAATACGTTCTGCCACATTCGCGCGCACTTTCTCGTTTCGCTGCTGCGTACCGGCCTCGGCCTCGTGCTCGGGCTCGTGCTCGGCATACTGATCCTGCTGATCCTGCGCGTCTTCTGGCCGGTCCCATCCGATGCCACTCAAACAAAGGAGTAACACATTCATGAGTCAAGAAACCCACGTCTCCGGCGCACTTGCGCGCCATCTGCCCACGTTTGTCATCATCCTCATGGCGATCCAGCCGCTGATGGACATTCTGTCCTTCTGGACGGACCGGCTCGGCATGAGCAACACCATCACGCTGCTGCTGCGCTTCGCCGTGTTCGCCGTTGTGTGCGTGCTCGGGTTTGTGACCTCGTCGCGCAAGAAGGTCTACGGCATCGCCGTCGCCGCCTGTGCCGTGCTGCTTATCGGGCACTGCATCTCCTGCTTCATCGTCGGCTACCAGCGCATCGTCTACGACCTGACCAACTTTGTGCGCGTCGTGCAGATGCCGCTGTTCGTGCTGTGCTTTATCTCCTTCCTGCGGGCGAACGACAAGTGCGGCCGTGCGTTTGAGACCGGCCTGCTGCTCGATTTCTGGATCATCACGGCCTCCGTCATCGTGAGCGTGCTCACGCACACCTCCTCGGCGACCTATCAGTCCACCAACGTGGGCATCCTCGGCTGGTACTCGTTCGGCAACGCGCAGAGCGCGATCATGAGCATACTTGCGCCCATCGTTATCCTGCTCTGCTACCGCCGCAGGCAGTTTCTGCTCTTCACGCTCACGAGCGTTGCGGCGCTCGGTCAGCTCTATCTCATGGGAACGCGTCTGGCGTTTTTCTCGATTGCCGTCGTCGCGCTCGGCGTACCGATCGTGCTGGTGCTGACCGGCAAGGCGCGCACCTCCAAGCGCTACATTGCCGTGCTGGTGCTCATCCTCGCCGTGTGCTGCGCGACCTACAAGCAGTCGCCCATGTACATCAACCAGAACCGTTACAATGAGGCCATGAGCTACAAGCAGAATGACGCCAACGTCATGATCAAGCGCGCCGAGGGCAACAAGGACGGCACATCCACCGTCACGCCCGAGGAGCGTTACCACGCCCTGTGCACGATCTATAATTTCTACTCGCCGAATATGTGCCGGCGCTTCGGCACGGCGCGCGTCATGTCCGCCTACGACTACTCCGCGCAGGTCACGGACATCACGGCGACCCGTCACCGCAAGATCGTCTTCTGCGAGATGCTGCTCGACGAGCAGCCGTTCACCTCCCGCCTGTTCGGTATGGAACTCGGCCGCATGGCCTTTGACGGCGAGATCTACGACGTGGAAAACGACTTCCACGGCATCTGTTTCCTGTACGGCTGGGTGGGGCTGGCCATGATGGTCGCCTTCATCGGTTATTTCCTGTACCTGATCGTCAAGTGTCTGATCAAGGATTTCCGCAAATACTTCACGATAGAGGCCGGCGCCTTCGGCATCGGGCTGTGCCTGTGTCTGGTATACGCCTATTTCACTGCCGGCGTACTGCGGCGGCCGAACGCCTCGATCTACATGTCGGTGCTGCTGGCCGTGGCCTATTACCTGACGCAGATGCGCAGCGAGCAGCCGGACGCACTGCCGGACGGAGAGGAGAAACGCGCATGATCTTCAGTGTTGTCATCCCGGTCTACAACGTCAAGGACTACCTGCCCAAGTGCATCGACTCCGTGCTGGCGCAGGATTTCACCGACTATGAGGTCATCCTCATCGACGACGGCTCGACCGACGGCGAGAGCGGCGCGATCTGTGACCGCTATGCCGCGGTGCACCCGGAACGCATCCGCGCCATCCACAAGCCGAACGGCGGCGTGGGCGAGGCGCGCAACGTCGGCATCGATGCGGCGCAGGGCGAGTACCTGATCTTCATCGACAGTGACGACTACATCGCCCCCGGCATGTTCCGCGTTCTTGCCGACGCCGTCGCCCGCTTCGGGAGCGACATCATCGGCTTCGGTGCGGCGCTCGAGGCAGACGGCGTTGTGGTCAAGGAGCTCGTGGATCCCCTGCCGACCGACCGCACCTTCACGCTCGCCGACACGCCCGAGCTGATGCAGACCATGCCCTCCCCATGGAGCCGCATCTGGCGGCGCAGCCTGTTTCTGGATTCCGGCGTGCGCTACCCGGCGCGCATCTGGTATGAGGATCTGTGCACGTCGGTGAAGCTGCTGGCGTTGGCCAAAAGCGCCGCCTTCGTGCCGGACATCCTGTATTACTATGTCGACCGCACCAACTCCATCACGCGCAACACGAACACGGCGCGCAACGCCGAGCTGTTCACAGCCTTTGATAATCTCCTCGACTGGTACCGTGAAAACGGCCTGTTCGAGCGCTACTACAACGAGCTGTCGCGGCTGGCGGTGGATCATGTGCTGCTGGCAGCCTCGGTGCGCGTGCTGCGCGTGGATCCGCAGAGCGAACTGCTCGACCGGTTTCAGGACTATGTGCAGGCGCAATTCCCGGACTACATGGAAAACCCGTACCTGCAGACGCTCTCGCGCAGCCACAAGCTGATCCTGCGCCTGCTGCGGCAGCGCAAATACCGCACCGTGCGGATGCTCTTTGCCGTGAAGGACAAGCTCAGCTGAGCACCCGGACTGGAGGAAGCTATGAAATTCAGTGTCATCATCCCGGTCTACAACGGCTGGGAATACCTGCGCACGGGCGTGGACTCCGTGCTGGAGCAGACCGGCGCGGACTTTGAGATCCTGCTCGTGGACGACGGCTCGACCGACGGCGAGAGCGGCGCACTGTGCGACACGCTCGCGCGCGAGCATCCGGACTGCATCCGCGTGCTGCACAAGCCCAATGGCGGCGCGGGCGACGCGCGCAACGCGGCGCTCCCGCTCGCGCAGGGAGACTATGTGCTCTTTCTCGACAGTGACGACAGCTACACGCCGGAGGCGTTCGCTGTGCTGTCTGCCGCGCTGGAGGCGCTCGCGCCCGACGTCTGCTATTTTGGCCTGCGCATGACCGGCGACAATGACGGCGCGGTGTTCACCGACGACCTGCCGCTGCGCACGCCGCTGACGCTTCCGGAGACGCCTGCCCTGCTGCTCAACCGCCCGTCGGCCTGCATCGCCGCGTGGCGGCGCACCCTGTTCACGGACACGGACATCCGCTTCCGCGCCTGCGGCTGGGGTGAGGATCTGTGCATGACGCGCAAGATGCTCACGGCGGCGAGGTCCGTTGTCATCCTGCCGGACGTGCTCTATCTCTACCGGCAGCACGCCGGCTCCGTGACCAAGCGCGCGCTCGACGCCAACGCCGAGATCATGGACGCGATTGACGATGTGCTGACGTGGTATCAGGCGCGTGGCCTGTTCGAGCAGTATGAAAACGAGCTGGGCAAGCTCTGCGTGGACAACGTGCTCTACGATGCGTCCGTGCGCATTCTCAAGGCACAGAGCACGCACCCGCTGCTGCCGCAGCTGCTGGACTTCACCGCCACGCGCTTCCCCGACTACCGGCACAACCCCTATCTGAAAGGCTATCCGGCGCGCAAGAAGCTGGTGCTGTCCCTGCTCGGAAAGAAGCAGTACCGGGCGGTGCACATGCTGTTTGCCGCCGCCGGACACTGACACTATGAAGCATCACAATCAACTGCGTTCCGGCTCTCTGCTCACGTATGTGCAGATGACGCTCAACATCATCGTCTCCATCGCCTACACGCCGTTCATGCTGCGCATCCTCGGCAAGAGCGAGTACGGCCTGTACTCCACCGTCGCCTCGACGATCGCCATCTTGTCTGTGCTCAGTCTCGGCTTCGGCGGCAGCTACGTGCGCTACTACATCCTCTACCGCAAGGAAAAGGCGGACGACAAGATCGCGCGGCTCAACGGTCTGTTCCTGATCGTGTTTTCCGTCATCGGACTGATCGCGCTCGCGTGCGGGCTGTACCTGACGTTGCATCTGGAGATGGTGTTCAAGACCGGCCTGACGGACGCTGAGTATCACACGGCGCGCATCCTCATGCTGCTGCTGACGGCGAACCTCGCCGTGAGCTTCCCGATGAGCGTATTCAGCAACATCATCAGTGCGCAGGAGCAGTTCATGTTCCTGAAGGCAACGGAGATCCTGCGCACGGTCGTGTCCCCGCTCGTGACGCTGCCGGTGCTGCTGGCGGGCTACGGCTCGATCGGCATGGTCGTTATCACGGTGACGATCTCGGTGCTCGTGGACGTGCTGCGGCTGATCTACTGCTTCGGCAAGCTGCACATCCGGGTTCTGTTCCGGGGCTTTGACGGTGCCGTGCTCAAGGACATCGCCGTGTTCTCCGGCTTTATTGCCATCAACATGGTCGTCGACCAGGTCAACAACAACCTCGACAAGCTCATCATCACGCGCTTTTGCGGCACCGCCGCCACGGCGGTCTATGCCGTCGGTCAGCAGCTGCACACGTACTTCATCTCGTTTTCAACGGCGGTGTCGTCCGTGTTCACACCGCGCATCCACCAGCTCGTGCAGGATAACAAGGATGACAAGGCGCGCCTGCGCTCCGTGCTCACGGAGCTGTTCGTGCGCGTCGGGCGCATCCAGTTTCTGATCCTGTCGCTCGTGTGCACCGGCATCGTCTTCTTCGGCAAGCCGTTTATCTATTTCTGGGCCGGACCGGGCTATGACGATGCGTACATCATCGTGCTGCTGCTCATCATCCCCGGCATGGTGCCGCTGACGCAGAATCTCGGCATCGAGATGCAGCGCGCGCAGAACCTGCACAAGTACCGCTCGATCATCTACGGTGCCATGGCCATCGGCAACCTCGCCATCAGCATCTGGCTTTGCCGGTATCTCGGCGCGATCGGCTGCGCGATCGGTACGGCCATTGCCGTTGCGCTGGCAAACGGGCTCGTGATGAACATCTTCTATCAGCGGCGGCTGAACATCGACGTGACCGTGTTCTGGAAAAACATCGGGCGCATGGCACTCGGCCTGCTGCCGCCCGCCGCGTGCGGCGTGCTGATGATGCGCTTTGTCAACCTCTACAGCATTCCGATGCTGCTCGGCGGCATCATCGTTTACACGGCTATTTACTGTGCCTCCGTGTGGCTGCTGAGCATGAACGGATATGAAAAAGCCCTCGTCGGCGGTATGGTGCGAAAGGTGCTGAGAAAATGAAACAACGCTTAAAACGCCTGCTTGTGCATCTGCTGAGCCTGCTGCCCGGCAAGCCGGTTATCCTGCTCGAGAGTGCGCCGCCCCTCGGCGACAACACCGGCGCCCTGTATCGTGAGCTGCTGGCCCAGGGCTGGAACGACCGGTACCGGCTCATATGGGTCGTGCCGGATCCGGCGGCATTCCGGGACGTGCATGAAAAGAACGTCGGCTTTGTCGGCACGCATGGCAAATGGGCACTGATGCGCCTGTTTGCGCTGCGCGCCCGCGCCGCCGCCATCGTGGACTGCAACGGCCAGATTCAGACGCTCCGGCCGGAGACCGTGCACCTGTACCTGACGCACGGCAGTCCGCTCAAGAGCGTGCACGACTATTATTTCTGCGACCCGACGACCGACTGGGCGCTGAGTCAGGCGCCGTTTTTTGACGCTGTCAACAGCTATGAATTTCACATCCCGCAGGACAAGCTCGTCACACTCGGCTTCCCGCGCAACGATGAGCTGTTCACGCAAAAATGCGACCTGAAGGACATCTTCGGCGCGGAGTTTGACCGCTTCGTCGTCTGGTATCCCACCTACCGCCAGCACAAAAACGACCTCGTCACAACGACCGACATCTCCATCCCCGTCATCCACGACCCGGCAGCGGCCGAGGCCGTAAACGCGGCAGCACGGGAGACAGGCACGCTCGTGATCGTCAAGCCCCACCCGGCGCAGGATCTCGCGCACATCCGCGCACTGGAGCTGAGCAACCTGCGCTTCATCGACGACGGGCTCTTCGCCGCGCACGGCATCACATCCTATGAATTTCTCGCCTGCACGGACGCGCTCATCACGGACTATTCCTCCGTGCTGTTCGACTACCTGCTCACGGGCAAGCCCGTGGGGCTGACGTTCGAGGACATCGACGCCTACGCCAGGCAGCCGGGCTTTGCCATCGACCCGCAGCCGCTGCGCGAGAGCGCGGCCATGCTCGACACGCCGGACGATTTCCGCACGTTTTTCGAGCAGCTCGCCGCAGGCGACGATCCGCTGCGGACCAAGCGCCTGCAGCTCACGAAGCTGACCAATCAATACACAGACGGACACTCCGCCGAGCGCGTCGCCGCGTTTCTGGCCGAGCGCCTCCGGGAAAGGGAGCACACATGAGACGCGTCATCACTTACGGCACCTTTGACCTGCTGCACTACGGACACATCAACCTCCTCCGCCGCGCCAAGGAGCAGGGCGATTATCTGATCGTCGCACTCAGCACCGACGAATTCAACTGGGAGCAGAAGCAGAAAAAGAGCTACTTCTCCTACGAGGACCGCAAGCGGATGCTCGAGGCGATCCGCTATGTCGACCTCGTCATCCCGGAGGAGAGCTGGGACCAGAAGATCACCGACGTGGACAAATACCACGTGGACGTGTTCGTCATGGGCGACGACTGGAAGGGAAAGTTTGATTTTCTCAAGGAATACTGCGAGGTAGTTTATCTGCCCAGAACACCCGAAATTTCAACTACGCAGATAAAGCACGACCTTAGCGACAAGTAATATAAAGATAAACAGACAGTCGCATGATTTCACGGAGGAACTAAAATGAGCAACCCCTTTACCTACGCCAATAAGGTACGCAAAAAA
>ERZ835980.3193-NODE-3193-length-13139-cov-12.196270_pt1 | contig 13139 bp, 12 predicted proteins | sample MGYA00519943_ERZ835980 | MGnify/ENA primary metagenome ERZ835980 (study PRJEB31850, sample SAMEA3708791) | human gut metagenome | biome: human gut; feature: human-associated habitat; material: faeces | place: China | collected 2014 ... | reverse complement strand
GGAACTTCCACAACGGCGTAGGCGGCACCTACGACTGCATCGCCATCATGAGCTACTACACAGTCTGCAAAGCCGTCACATCCTTCCGCGAGATCGAGGAGATGGAGGAAAACCTGATCCTGCCGATCTTCCGCAGGCTGCGGTTTGTGAACTGCAACAAGCCGTTCTGGAGGAAACTGATGCACAGAGCGTTTGTACGGGCGAAACGCGGCTGCGACAAATGGCACGATTACGAGATGACGGTTGCGCCTTATGAAACCAAAAAGCCTATTTATTATGAGTTTACATCGTGTCCGGCAGCGGAGTTTTCCATCCGGCACGGCCTTACGGATATCATGCCCGCCCTGTGCAATGTGGACTTTGCTTCCATGGAGCTGCTCCACGCAAGGTTGGTGCGGACGACCACCTGTGTGGACGGCTGCCGATGTGACTATACCATCTGCGGCGATAAAGACCCATACTTAAAGGAACATCCCGAATACCGGGATGAGGCGGGATTCAGAAAGAACAAATAATACTGCAACGCAAAGGCGGTGAGACAAATGGAAACCTTTCTTGGAATCACGATCCCTTTCTTGGGTACAGCACTGGGCGCGGCCTGCGTGTTCTTTATGAAAAGATACCTTGGCGATCTGGTCCAGCGCGCCCTTGCCGGCTTTGCCGCCGGTGTGATGGTGGCAGCGTCGATATGGAGTCTGCTGATCCCCGCCATTGAGCAGTCGGAGGGCATGGGCAAGCTGTCCTTCCTCCCGACCTTTATCGGCTTCTGGGTTGGTGTGCTGTTTTTGCTCCTGCTCGACCATCTGATTCCTCACCTTCACGTGGGCAGCAATCAGGCGGAGGGACCGAAAAGCAAGCTCGGGCGCACCACGATGATGGTGCTGGCTGTTACCTTACATAATATCCCGGAGGGAATGGCAGTCGGCGTGGTGTATGCAGGCTTTCTTTCGGGAAATACGCAGATTACTGCGGCAAGCGCACTGGCGCTATCCCTCGGCATTGCCATTCAGAATTTTCCCGAGGGGGCAATCATCTCCATGCCGCTCCGGGCGGAGGGGGAACGCAAGGGTCGAGCGTTTCTCGGCGGTGTGCTTTCCGGCGTTGTCGAGCCTATCGGCGCGGTGCTGACGCTTCTCGCCGCGCAGCTTGTGATCCCGGCGCTGCCGTATCTGCTGAGCTTTGCAGCGGGGGCCATGCTCTATGTGGTGGTGGAGGAGCTGATCCCGGAAATGTCGCAGGGAAAGCACTCCAACATCGGCACGATTTTCTTTGCCGTGGGCTTTAGCGTCATGATGACACTGGATGTGGCGCTGGGATAGCCAAGGCCGGTGTCTGACCAAGGCGGATTCAAGGCAGACTACTCATAAAATAGTCTGCCGTTTCTTCTGCCAATTAGTTAGAATGCGCTAACTAAAAGCGAGACGGCAGAAACCTGGAGGTTGAACAAAGAAAAGGAGGGGAAGCCCCGATAAACGGCTTCGGCGCTTGCCGGGCGGGGATTGGCGCGACATCTATCGCTTTGTGGCGTGGATGATTACGGGCTCCCTGTGCAGCATAGGCTTTACGGCGTGCCGGCACGGGACATATATGGACACAAACAGGGAAAAGACGCGGATGAAGGAGAAAAAGCACGATGAAGGAGAAAAGCATATGGTAACATTGACCGAAACAACAGAGATCGCCGCCCCTTTTGAAAAGCTGGAGTGGTGGGTGGACCATTTTGAGGAGGAGTTCGTCAAGTGGAGTCCGCTGCATTTGGAATGCGAACTGCTCAGCGGCGGCATTCAAGCCAGAGATAAAGTGCGCTTTCATGAAATCGTCATGGGCATGGATTATGACGTCACCGGCACGATCATTCGGGCGGAAAGGGACAGGGATCATTTTTCCTTTGCCTTCGAGAGCGATAAAAAAACTGCCGTCATCTCATTTGAGGGAGAGCGGACCGATACGGGTTGCCGCTTTCGCCATACAGAGAGCTTTGGCGTGCAGGCGCCGGTCATAGGGCCGGTGGTGAATTTTCTGATTTTCAAGATTCTTTACAGGAAAAAAGCGAATTGGCAGCTCATTCGGGACGATATGATCCTGGATAATCAGTACCTGACCGATATTCTGGAAAAGGGCAGATATCCGGCGCGCATCCCGCCGGAGCAGATCAGAAACATTTCCCCAAGGGAATTGATGGAGGGGGTCACTGGTCGCTAAAGCGGTGATCGGAAGTGTATGAAAAAGAAGATTTGGGGTATCCATGCGCCGTTCTATGATCGGGCGATACGTGGAATGAGCTGAATGGAACACACGCGAACCCCCTTGACAGATTCCTTCAGTGCGGCTATAATATACCAGCAGTATATACTGTCGGTATATCAGGAGGCACCAATGGAACGTACAGAGACTCAAATGAAGATCCTCGAAGTTGGGAAAAAAGAATTCCTGGAAAAAGGATTTAAGGACGCATCTTTGAATAAAATCGTCGCAGAGGCGGGCTTCACGAAGGGCGCCTTCTACGGCTATTACCCGGATAAGGCCGCGCTTTTTGAAGATCTTGTGGATGGGGCAGCAAAGGGACTGCTGGAGCAGTTCAAAGCCGCACAGGCCGCCCATTTCGATCTTGTCTCCGAGGAAAAGACAAAGGACAGCCTGAAGCTGTCCACTGAGTATTTGCGCGTCTTTGTGGAATATATGTACGCCCATTTTGATGCCTTCAAGCTGATCCTCTGCCGGGCGGAAGGTACGCGCTATGCAAACTTTTTGGAGGAGCTTGTGGAACTGGAGGTAGAGTGCTCAGAGGAATACTACGCACTTCTCCGCAAAAGAGGAAAGCTCTCCGGGAAAATGACAAAGCAGCTTCACCACATGATTACCAGCGCCTATTTTACGGCGGTATGTGAGACGATTGCCCATGATATGCCCAAAGAAGAAGCTATGCGGTATATTGAGGAGCTTGCAAAGTTTTTCAACTCTGGCTGGAAAGGCTTGCTCCGGCTGGAATAATGCACAATCACACAAGCACTTTAATTTTTTACACGCGAGTTAGCGTACTCTAACTGAACAATATAAAATTGGAGGTCGTTTATTATGCTTAAAACAGATTCGAAGAAGCTGGAAACAAGGGACTTTATATCGGTTGGTATCTTTTCGCTCATCTATTCTGTGGTGGCGTTTGTGATTGGCGGTGTTGCGCAGATGACGCCGGTCACTTTCCCGTTTATGCCAATGATCGTGGCGCTCTTTACGGGGACAGTTTTCATGCTCTATGTGGCAAAAATACCGAAGAAGGGTGCTCTCTCCATTCTCGGTGTAATCGCGGCGATTTTGCTGTTTGTTACGGGAATGTTCTGGATGATGTCCGTATTCTTCCTGGTTTTCGGCGTGATCGCGGATTTTATCTGCGCTTCCGCTGATTTCAGATCCTTTAAGAAAAACCTGCTTGCCTACTGCGTCATGGCGCTTGCGCCAATGGGGGCATATATTCCAATGGTTGTCATGCCCGCACAGTTTGATGCTTTTATGAAGAATAAAGGTGACTTCTCCTCCTTTGAAGGAGTGATTCATTCGATTGGGGCTACCTGGTGGGCGATCCCCGTAATGATTATCGGGACGATCGTCTGCGCGATCATCGGCGGACTGATTGGAAAGAAGCTTATGAAAAAACACTTTGAAAAAGCAGGGGTCGTATAAATGAGACTCGACCCACGGACGAAGCTTCTGATTCTCGCGGTCACAAGCGTTTCCGTTTTTATGAATAAAAGCATCGCGGTGGAGTGTGTGCTTGCGGGGATTCCGCTTGTACTTCTGATCGTTTCCGGCAATCTGAAAAGGATGCTGAAATACGCAGCATTTTTTCTCGCGCTTCTGCTGATCCAGCTTTTTATCGTACCAAGGCTGCCTGTGACTTTCGGTGGAATCGTCTATATGTTTGCAGTGTATATCCGCAAGCTTCTTCCCTGTTTTATGCTGGGCAGCTTTCTGATTGCAACGACAAGCGTAAGTAAATTTCTTGCGGCTATCACAAAGCTCAGATTGTCGAAAGGACTCACGATTGCTCTTGCCGTTACGCTCCGTTATTTCCCGACCATGAGAGAAGAGTGGATCTCCATACGGGATGCCATGGCGCTGCGAGGGATATCAGCGTCCGCGGCTGGGCTGATTAGCCATCCTATACAGACGATGGAGCATGTCTATGTTCCCCTGCTTGTTTCTGCTTCCAGAATTTCGGACGAGATTACGCAGGCAGCGATTACAAGAGGCATTGAGCACACAGGTGAAAGAAGCTGTATAGAGGAAATCGCGTTTTCATTTGCTGATTTGCTGGTGGTAATTGCTTACGCGGCGCTCGTTGCCGGCATGGTATACGCGGGCATGAAAGGGGTGTTTTGATTATGATATCGTTTCAAAATGTCTCTTTTACATACGCTGAAAGCGGGAACGGCGGAGTCCTTGATTTGAACCTTGTTGTTCGGTCCGGCGAATGCGTGCTGCTTTGCGGACCGTCCGGATGTGGAAAAACAACAGTTACACGGCTCGCAAACGGACTGATTCCCCATTTCTTCCACGGCAATCTTTCGGGGCAGGTGAACGTAAATGGTATGGATACCCGGGAGACAGAGATTTCTGCGCTATCGGATGCGGTAGGGACGGTTTTTCAGAATCCTCGAACGCAGTTTTTCAATACGGATACGGACAGCGAGATCGTGTTTGGGCTTGAAAATCGGGGCATTCCGCGAGAGGCTCTGCGCTCCCGATTAGATGAACTTACGGAGGAGTTGCATCTTAGCGAGCTCCGGGGTCGAAATATCTTTGAACTGTCCGGCGGCGAGAAGCAGAAGATCGCGTTTTCCAGCGTGTATGCTTCGACTCCCGATGTCCTTGTGTTTGACGAGCCATCATCGAATCTCGACATGAAGGCCATCGGAGAATTGGCTGATTTGATCCAACGGGCGAAAATATCAGGAAAGACCATTCTGATCGCAGAGCACCGCATCTGGTATCTGATGGACATTGTGGATCGCGTCGTTTATATGCAGGATGGCCGGATTGCATCGGACATGGAGGCTGCAGCGTTCAAGGCGCTGCCTGAAGCAGATATTCGCAGAATGGGACTGCGTGTCAGGGATCTGTCGGTATCCGAATCGGGCGGTGTGAAAACAATCGCTGCCGATGGATTGCTTTCCGCTCAGAAAATCAGCGTCCGTCTCGGCGGCCGGAATGTACTGAATAACCTCTCTTTTCAGGCAAGCCGCGGAGAAATCATCGCCATTGCGGGCGTCAACGGCGCCGGGAAATCGACCCTCGCCAAAATGCTCTGCGGATTGCAAAAGAACAGCTCCGGCACTGTTTTGTGGGCTGGAAAACCGATGAGCCGGCGGTTGAGACGGAAAAAGGCATACATGGTCATGCAGGATGTGGGGCACCAGCTCTTTACCGACAGCGTGGCGGCGGAATGCGCGCTTGGCATAAAAGCTCCGAACAAAGACGAGATCGACCGCACATTAGAAAAGGTGGAACTGCTGGCGTATAAGGAACGGCATCCCTTGTCTCTTTCCGGCGGGCAGATGCAGCGCCTTGCGGTTGTGGTGAGCGATATCTGTGGAAAGGAGCTGCTGGTGTTCGATGAACCTACCAGCGGACTGGACCTGAAAAGCATGGAAGAGGTCGGCACCTTGACACGAAGCCTTGCGACGCAAGGCAAGGTGCTTTTGATCATCACACATGATATTGAGTTTATGATGCGGATTTGCACAAGAATACTGTTCATCCGGGACGGAGAAATCGTAGAGGACCTTTCCGGTGGGCAGAAAGAAAAGATTGTAAGACTTTTGCGAGGTGAGGAATGATGGCGGGAAAAGAAAAATCGGCGATGACGATTCTGATGGATTTTGCGAAGCCGTGCAAAGGGAAACTGATCGGCTCCGTCATACTTGCGATTTTGGGAGCGCTATGCGGCATGATCCCCTACGTTGCGGTGTCCCGGGGGATCATTATGATCTGCCACGAAGACTATGCTTTCAGCAAGTTGGCGTTTCTGGCATTGATTGCTTTTGCGGGCTATCTCGGGCAGGTGTGGTTTGGAACTTTTTCTACAATGAAAAGCCATGAGTCTGCCTTTATCATTCTACGGAATATCCGTATGGCGATAACAGAGAAGCTCTCCCGTGTCCCCATGGGAACGATCCTTGATACGCCGTCTGGGAAATTCAAAACGATCATCGTGGACACCGTGGAAAAGCTGGAGCTTCCGCTGGCGCATATGGTACCGGAGCTCACTGCCAACATCCTAATCCCAATTCTAATGCTCGTTTACCTCTTTAGCCTTGATTGGAGACTCGCGCTGATCTCTCTTGTGACGATTCCGGTGGGTGCCTTCTGCTATATGGGAATGATGAAGGATTACGAGAAGAGATATGCCGGAGTACTTGCCGCCGGGAAAAACATGGATGCCGCAACGGTGGAATACATCGGCGGCATCGAAGTGGTGAAGACGTTCAATCAGGGTGAACGCTCATATAAAAAATACGCCGACGCCGTGGCGGAGAACGAGACCGCCAAAGCGACTTGGTTCAAGCAGACCAACGGCTACTATGTGATGGGGCTTTCCATCCTGACGGCAACGCTCGTGGGCGTGCTGCCTTTGGGAAGCTGGCTCTTTATAAACGGAAGAGTCGAAGCGGGTACGCTGATTACCTGCATCATTCTCGCCCTTGGACTCGTAAAACCACTGATTCAGGCATTGCAGTACACCGACAGCCTGGCCATGGTGGATTCCACCGTAAAAGAGGTAGGGAATCTCCTGGATGAGCCGGAGCTTGTGCGGCCGACCGAGAGAGCTGTCCTTGCGGACGCCGATGTATCCTTTGATCATGTTACCTTCCGATACAAAGAGACGGAGGTTTTGCATGGAATTTCCTTTGACTGCGCAAAAAACGGTATGACGGCCATTGTGGGTCCCTCCGGCTCCGGTAAATCTACCATTGCGCGGCTCATCGCCTCCTTCTGGGAGGCGGAGAGCGGCGGCGTCCGTATTGGCGGCGTGGACGTGCGGAACATCCCTCTCCCTCAGATAATGGAGATTGTCTCATACGTATCACAGGATAACTTCCTGTTCCACCTGTCTATCCGGGAAAATATTCGTATCGGAAAACCGGCGGCCACAGACGCAGAGATCGAAGCGGCAGCAAAAAAAGCGAGCTGTCACGATTTCATCGCCGCTCTGCCGGAGGGCTATGATACGCTGGCGGGCGATGCGGGAAGCCACCTCTCCGGCGGAGAAAGGCAGCGAATCGCCATTGCAAGGGCAATCCTAAAGAACAGCCCGATCGTGGTGCTGGATGAGGCCACAGCATTTACCGATCCTGAAAATGAGGCCGTTATTCAAGCATCCATTGCAGGGCTTGTAGCAGGAAAAACTTTAATTGTCATTGCACACCGGCTGTCTACCATTACAAAAGCAGACAAGATCCTTGTCATGGATAAAGGAAATGTCGCTGCGGAAGGAACTCATGAGGAGCTTCTTGAAACAAGCAATCTATACAAGGAATTGTGGAAAGCCCATATGCAGGGCAAAGATACCGCAGAGGAGGTGGCGTGATGATAGGGTTATTTCAAAGGCTTTTGTTGTTCTCGGGCTTACAGAAGAAGCGTCTTATCCGCTCTTTCCTTGCTTACCTTGTCAGCTCATTCTTTGAGATGATCCCAATCATGGCCATTCTAACGGTGCTCACAGGAATCCTGAAGCAGCTTTCCGGCGATGTTATGCCTGAAAGCACAATCTGGATTTCGCTCGGCATCATGATTGTTTCCATTGTAGGGCGAATTGTATTTGTCAATTTTTCTGCCAATGCCAGAACTCTTGGCAGCTTCGCGTTCGGGTCGGAAAAGCGCATGGAGATCGGCGAACGCCTGAAAAAGGCGCCTATGGGTTATTTCAATGAAAACAGGCTCGGGGATATCACTGCGGCGGTGACGACCACCCTTGGCGATCTGGAGCAGATGTCCGTTACCATTATGGAAAATGTGGCGGGCGGGTTTATCCACGCCATCGTGATTGGCGTTTGGCTTATGATCTATGAGTGGCGGATCGGGCTGATCTCTTTGGCCGGGCTTGCCGTGGCGCTCATTGTTTATTCGTTTATCGGCAAGGTCGGCAGGAAATACGCGCCCCGCCGTCAGGCTGCCCAAGCCGGTCTGGTCACTGCCGTTTTGGAATATGTGCAGGGCATGGGCGTAGTCAAGGCGTTTGGGCTGGCGGAACGCACCGGAAAAGCAGTTGACGCCGCAATTGAGGAAAGCAAAGAGGCAAATATCGTGCTTGAAAAGGCGTTTTCCAAAATGACGGCGCTCTATCAGACGGTATTCAAGCTCGCACGGGCGGCTATTCTGGTTTTTGCGCCCTATCTTCTGGCAGGAGGAAGCATCACGCCGGAGAAGTGCCTGCTGCTTCTTGTGTCCAGCTTCATGATCTATGCCGCCGTGGAGGTGGCGGGCAGTATGTCCTCCATTGCCCGCGCGGTGGAGGCTTCCCTGGATCGGCTGGATAACATCATGGACATTCCATCCCTGGACGAAAACGGGGCTGATCTTGTGCCGGAAAATTTCAATATTGAAGTGAAGAACATGTCCTTTGGATATGGGGAAAAGGAGGTATTACATCAAATCAGCTTAAGCGTACCCCAGGGAAGCTCCTGCGCCATTGTTGGTCCCTCCGGCGCCGGAAAAACCACGCTGGTCGGTCTGATTGCCCGTTTCTGGGATGTGAAGGAAGGACAGATCACGCTCGGCGACCGGGATGTGCGGGAATATACCAGCGGCAGCCTTCTAAAGAATTTCGCCATCGTATTTCAGAATGTGTATCTCTTTGAGGACACCGTCGAGAACAATATCCGGTTTGGCAGGCCGGACGCGAGCGAGGATGAAATCATAGCGGTCGCAAAGAAAGCCTGCTGCCATGACTTTATCATGACGCTGCCCGATGGCTATCAGACAAAGATCGGCGAAGGCGGCTCCAGCCTCTCCGGTGGAGAAAAGCAGCGAATCTCCATTGCAAGGGCAATTCTGAAGGACGCACCCATCGTCATTTTGGATGAAGCCACAGCCAGCGTGGATCCCGAAAACGAGCAGGAGCTGCAAAAGGCCATCCGGGAGCTGACAAAAGGCAAAACGATCCTGATGATTGCCCACCGTCTGTCCACCGTGCGCACGGCAGATCAAATCATCGTGCTGGAGAACGGCAGGATCGTTCAATGCGGAAACCATAAGGAGCTGATGCGCGAAGACGGCCTGTACAGGCGCTTTGTGGGAATGCGCAGCCAGGCAATCGGCTGGACGCTGAAAGGAGGGAAAGCACATGGATAGAAGGTTAGACAAAAGATACTTGGCCGGAGCGGTATCTGCAATGGAAAAACAGTATGGTGCGGAAAAGACAGACTCGATCATAGAAGATGCATGGAGGCGTTATGCGGAAATCGTGGATGAAAACGCCGACGAGCCGAAAAAGATGTATATGCATACGCGGAAACGCATCTATCCTGCCATCGCCGCCTTTGACGCCATGACGGGCAACGGAATCTCCCGCGAGGAAGCGGCGGCTTTTCTGAATAGATATTATGAAAAGCGCGCAGCAGGCGTTGGTTCAAAAATCCGAGGGGCAATGAGGGTACCGGGTCTGTATAAGCTGGTTCCAAAGTTCTTTGCCAAAATGACAAAAAGCTCCTTTGGAGAGGACTGCGGTTTTCGGGCTAATTGGATACGAACGGAGCAAGAGGAAATGTGCTTCGATATGCTGGCCTGCCCCTATCAGGACACCTGTGTGAAATACGGCTGCCCGGAGATTGTAGCCGGCTTTTGCCGCGCGGATGACGAGGCCTACGGACATATGCACCCAAAGCTCAAATGGGGACGGACAAAGACGCTCGGACAGGGCGGAGACTGCTGTGATTTCAGACTGACAATAGAGTAATGACCCTATGAAAAGACTGATGAGATACAAGACCCTCCAATGCTTTCTTGCGGCGCTGGTTATGATTGCCTTCCTCGCTCCTTCTGCATATGCATCCGGTGCACCGGACACATATGAGGCAAGCGCAAACGCTGTTTCCGAAAAGTATATTGGCAAAACGGTTCCAGGCGCGTGTGTCGTAATTTCGGAGCATGACAATACGGTATTTGCGAAGGGGTATGGCTTTGCTGATTTAGAGAACAATACGGCCATGGATCCGGAGACCACGGTTTTTGAATGGGGTTCCATATCAAAGACCTTCGTGTGGGTCAGCGTGATGCAGCTTGTTGAGGATAGGAAAATCGATCTGGAAACGGATATCCGCACCTATCTACCGGACGGCTTTTTGAAAAATCTGCGATTCGCTGAGCCGGTTACTTTGATTCACCTGATGAACCATACGGCAGGATTTGAGGAAGAATTGCTGGATTTGCGCTATTACAGCGCGAGTGAGGAAATCCCCTTCAAAGAAGTACTATCTGCGCACCAGCCCAAGCAGGTCTATCCGCCGGGAACCGTCAGTGCCTATTCCAATTACGGCGCGGCACTTGCAGCGTTGATCGTGGAGGAAGCCAGCGGCCAAAGCTATAAGGATTATATCAAAGAACATATTCTTTTGCCTCTGGGTATGACGCATACCTCTGTCGGTCCCTTTTGGATGGATGTGGGCGGACTCCTTGATCACAAGGCGAAGGGTTATTCTTATACCGGAAAAGGATTTCGACGGGAGGATGAGATGCACCTCCGCATGTATCCTGCAGGAGCCATGAATGGCACAGCCGCAGACCTGCTTCTGTTTGCCGAGTGGCTGGCAAAAGCGCCAGGAGAGGAGATACGACTCTTCAAAAGCCCGGAAACAAAGGAGCGGTTGTTTAAAGAGACATGGTGTTCCTATGGGGCAAACGCCGGACTCTCTCATGGCTTCTGGCAGTATGCGAATCATCCCGGAATACTCGGGCATGAGGGTGGAACCTATGGCTTCAAGACGCAGTTTTGGGTGGAACCGGAAGCTGAACGTGCAATCCTAATCCTGACCAATGTGATGGAAACGGATTACTGCTCCGCCATCATGGAGGCGGTCATCGAGCAGGATGCGCGACCGCTGAAGCAGGAAGTAGGGTCACAGGACCTTTCTATGCTATATGGCGACTATCTTCCGGCACGATCCGCATGGTCACATGTAGGCAAGATACAGGCACGAATGCAAATAATCCAAATTTCAAAAGAAGGAGAAGAAAACCTCCGGCTGAAAATGCCTCTTGCCGATAAGGATTTACTGTACGAGCCTGTGGGAGAATATCAGTTCTACTGTGCCGAGGCGATACCGGAGGAAAGAAGCCTTGCCTTCTCTGTATCGGACGGTAGGGTGACGAGCATGACGTTCCGACTGGCTCATGACTATGTTCCCGCGGGACCTCTAAACGGCTTTGCCGGCAGCTTTCTGTCATTGGGAAGTTATATCCTGCTGACGGTTCTGTGGCTTGCCATTTTGATCGTATTGGGCTCAAAGATCGTTTGTAAACGCAGCTCTTTTCAATGGCAAAGGATTATACTTCCCATATGTGGGCTCATTCTTGGTGCGGCGGGGATTGCCGGAATGCTTCATTGGTTTTCTCTTTACACAATTATTTCGACGGAGTTGAACATAGTAGCAGGTATAGGAATTGCAGCGGCCATCTGCGGGATTTTCACGGAACTCAGCTATGTTGTAAAGAGAAAAAATAGAGCATCAGTACTTACGATTGTTTTATTTGCATTGCAAATTATAGCTGCGTGGATGCTCGGATTCTTAACAGTAGTATAAATTAACAGAAAACGGAGGAATGGATTTATGGACGAAAAGAAAAAGTGGACGGTTAAGGATGTTATTACAACGGTATTGCTCTCCGCGGTGCTGATCGTGATCCAGCTCGTCGTCAACATGGTCTGCATGGCCAACGACTTTGTCAGCATGGTGCTGTCGGTGGGGATCACCATGTTCCTCTGCGCGCCGGTCTATATGCTCATGGTCAGCCGGATCGGAAAGCGTTTTGTGACGCTGATCTATATGACGATCCTCGGCGTGATTTTCCTGCTGATGGGCAACTGGTTCTTGCTTCCTTATTATGTTCTCGTGGGAATCCTCTGCGAGGCGATTCTCTGGAAGGAAGGCTCCTGCCAAAAGCCGAAACGGCTGACCGCCGCCTGGACGGTGGCGAGCCTGCTGTACAACGGGGTCAATCTGCTGCCCATCTGGTTCTTCTGGGACACCTACTACGATTTTGCGCTGGCAAGCGGCATGGAGCAGAGCTACATCGATTCCTATGTGCGTTACTACACCTCTCCCGGCTGGCTGGCCTTTATTCTGCTGTTCACGACGCTGATGGGCTTTTTAGGCTGCATGGTGGGCAGTCGGCTGATCCGCAGGCATTTTCAGAAGGCCGGCGTTCTATGAGAGCGGACGCATCCTTTGCGGTGCCGGTCAAGCTGTGGGCGCTGCTGTGCGTCTTTGCCGGAGTGACGATCGGCGGGAATGTGCTGCTCACCTGCATCCTGACCGGCGGGGCACTTCTTTATCTCGTCTTACAGCGGAACTTCCGCCTTGCCGCGTCCTATGGCTGCTTTTATCTGCTGCTGGCGCTGCTGCTGTACGGCATCCGCTTCCACGGGCTGCACATGCCGGTTTTTTCGGAATTTTATGTTCTGATGTTCTGGAATCTGTCACCGATCTTTCTGGTGTCATGGGATCTGATCACCACGCCGCCGGGGATGCTCTCCGCGTTTTTATCCCGCCTCCGTATGCCCACCCCGTTCATTCTCGGGCTTCTTGTGGTCTTTCGCTTCTTCCCCACCATGCGGACGGAGCTAAAGGGGGTAGGCAGGTCGATGAAAAACCGAGGGCTGACCGCAGCGGGGCAGCTGCTCGCACATCCCGTGCAGAGCATGGAGTATGTGCTGGTTCCGTTTCTTCTTCGGGTATTGCAGCTCGCCGATCAGCTTTCCGTTTCCGCCGTCGCGAGGGGTGCGGAGCGCCCGGGTGTGCGCGGCAGCTATTATGAGAAAAGGATCGGGGCGCGGGATCACATCGCGGCAGCCGCATGTGCGCTGGTCACGGCTTCCTATTTGGTTTTGGAAAGGAGCATGGCATGATCGAGCTTACACGCGCTTC
>ERZ835980.3188-NODE-3188-length-13148-cov-4.365692_pt1 | contig 13148 bp, 6 predicted proteins | sample MGYA00519943_ERZ835980 | MGnify/ENA primary metagenome ERZ835980 (study PRJEB31850, sample SAMEA3708791) | human gut metagenome | biome: human gut; feature: human-associated habitat; material: faeces | place: China | collected 2014 ... | reverse complement strand
CTCAAACAGCGGAATGACGCTGCCGTGGCTGCCCAGCACATTGCCAAAACGCACAGCCACACACTTCATATCCGTGTTGCCCGCAAAGGTCTGGATGAGCATTTCGCAGATGCGCTTGGTACAGCCCATCACACTGGTGGGGTTCACAGCCTTATCGGTGGAAAGCTGCACGAACCGCTCCACGTCGTGTTCGCTGGCGCTCACCAGCAGATTTTTGGTGCCCAGAACATTGTTCTTGACCGCTTCTGCAGGGCTGACCTCCATCAGCGGCACATGCTTGTGTGCTGCCGCATGGAACACCACAGTGGGATGATAGGTTTCAAAAACCTCATCCAGACGCTTTTTATCGCGGATGGAGCCAATGAGCACCGTTACCGGGATATCCCGGCCGTACTTCTGCTGCAGCTCCATCAAAAGCTCATAGGCGCAGTTCTCGTAGATATCAAAAATAAGCAGCTTGCCGGGCTTGAAGCGCATCACCTGACGGCACAGCTCGCTGCCGATGGAGCCGCCGCCGCCCGTGACCAGAACGGTCTTGCCGGTGAGGTAGCCGGAGATCTGATCGGTATCCAGCGTCACCTCATCGCGGGAAAGGAAGTCCGCCGGGTTCAACTCGCGGAAGGCTCCCTGCTGCGGTGTACCGCTGCCCACCAGCTGCGGGTCACTGAGCAGCTGCACCGCACAATGGGTGCTGACGCACAGATCGATGACATGGTTCAGCTTGCTGCCCTTCAGGGTAGGAATGGCGATGATGATGCTGTGGATGCCGTAGCGCTTGCACAGGTCCGGGATATCCTCCAGCGTGCCCTTCACCGGCACCCCGTGGATGGTCTGGTTGAGTTTTGTGGGGTCATCGTCCACCGCCACCACCGCGTGACCATATTCCTTATTGGATTTGCACACGTTGATGGCCCATGCACCGGCTTCGCCTGCACCTACGATCATCACCGGGCGGTTGGGGTCCTTGCTGGCAGCGCCGCGTAGCTTTTCGCCCAGCGGGTGGTTCAGGAACAGCCGCCATGCCAGACGGCTGCCGCCCACCAGCAGCAGGATGAGCACCGCCGCCATGCAGTTGGCCGAGTTGAACAGCACACCGTGGATGCACCGCCGGTTGACCGCATACACGATGCCGGTGGGCACCGCCACCATGACCGCAAGGCGCAGCAGGTCCCGCTCGCCCGCGTACTTCCACAGCACCGAGTACAGCCCGCCCAGCAAAAAGCTGGCCACATACACAGCCACGATCCAGGGCAGGTTCTGGTACAGGATGGCAAGGTTGTGGGGCCACCAGGCGGCTTCCACCGCACCGTCGGCCCGCAGCAGCAGCGCAAAATAAAAACTGAACGCCACGATGGCGGCATCCAGTGCCGCCAGCACAGCGCGGCGCAGGTAGACCCGCGCTCTGGTCTCTTTGGGTTTCTCGTTCACGAAAGGTTCCTCTTTTGTTCCGGGGAGCGGGCAGTGCCCGCCGCCATTTTACAGGCCGCGGCAGTCCCGGCGGCCTTATCCTATATATTATACACAGAATGCGGTGCTCTGTCCAGAAATTTGTGGTTTGATGCTGCTTCCCACGCAGAGGGCGGTCGTGTGGGGCAGGTTGCAGGGCTTTTGCAAGATGCATCGCCGCCGGGGTCGCTCCGCTGGGCCAGAGGGTGAGAGGGGTGTTTCGACTCCCCCCTCTCTCCCTCTGGACACCCCTCTCCCCGCAACGAGAAAGGGGCTGCTCGCCCCTTTCAGACCCCAAAGAAGTAGGCTCCACCCGAAAATACTGAAGATTCACGCCTGTTCGGCGTGAAGATCTTTTCACCGTATTTTCGGCTTCCACCGATTGGAACGCCCCTCAGTCGCTGCGCGCCAGCTCCCCGGTGGGGAGCGTTGCCGTAAAAGGCATTTGATTTGCTGCGCTTTGGCCGCAGGCCAACAGCAGCCGATGCCACTTCCCGTAACGACCCTTCCCGTGAAAAAGCAAATCCGGCGGGGCCGCAGCCCTGCCGGATTTGCAAAATCTAAAATAATTTTTCTGCTATTTATGCCCAGAGCAAAGCGGAGGGCATTCTAAATCGTTTGCCTTCCAGAGAACAGGCCACTTTCCTTAACGCCCATCCGTGAAAAAACAATCCCGGAAAATCCGCAGATTTTCCGGGATTGCATATCTTTAAAAATAATTTTCCGCTGATATTGCCAGAGCAAAGCGGAGGCAATTCCAAATCGTCCTGCTTACTCCGTGATCCGCCCTGCCACGCTGGTCTCCAAGACCGGGTAACCGGTGCGGGTGCAGCGCACAGCACAGCGGGCGCGGCCGCCGGTGGTGCAGGTGAACAGGGTCAGGTCCCAGGCGTCCTCGTCGCTGGCCGTGATCATCTTGTCGATATCCGTGGGCTGGATGGTCTCCACGTTGGACACCTCATAGCTCCAGCGCTGGCCGTCCATGTCGGTAAAGTACACCTCGCTGCCCAGGGCCAGCCACTTGATGGGGCTGAAATGCTTGGCGTAGTTGTGGGCGCAGACCACCATGTTGTCGGCGTAGGTGGAGCCGCTGTAACGGCCCGGGGCCACCTTGAGGCCGGCGTAGCTCCACTCGCTCATCACGGGCAGTTCCAGCCCGATGGACGGGATGGACAGGTAGCCGATGTAGCCCCAGCCGTCGATGTCGGTGACGGTCATCTCCTGTTCCGGGTCCAGCTCCGGCTGGACCACCGGCTCTTCGTCCTTCGTCTTGTCCTCTATGGTCTCGGTCAGGGTCTCTTCCAGCTTGCCCAGGGCGTCCTGCGAAGCCTGGTCGGCGCGGTTGGCGTCCCACTGGTTATAGCCCAGCAGGGCCAGCGCGCCCAGAATGAGCAGGATGCCCACGATCATGCAGGCGCGGCCGATCTTCTGCTTTGTGTTCATGCCAGCGTCTCCTTTCGGTCCAGCACCCAGCCGACGGCAAACAGCAGCACGCCGCTGCAGGCCATGAACGGGATGGGCCAGTTCAGCTGGCCGCTCTGGGGCAGTGCATTGCCGTCCGGGCGGCCCGGCGCCACCGGGTTATCCGGCGTGCCGGGAGCCACGGGGTTGTCCGGGTTGCCGGGGTTCACCGGGTTATCCGGCGTACCGGGCGACACCGGGCGGTTGGGGTCGTTGGGATCGACCGGCATGTCCGGGTTGTCCGGCTCATCCGGGGTGCCGGGCTGGGTGGGCTTCTCCGGCTCGGACGGTTTGCCCGGTTCCGAAGGCGTGCTGGGAGTTTCCGGTTCGGGCGGGGTCACCTCCTGCGTGGGCGCGCCCACCTTGGGGGTGGCGTCCACGGTGTAGAGCCAGCCGCTTTCGTCCGCCATGGGCAGCGACATCAGGAAGGAATTGATGGCCTCGTAGCCCTTGGAGTTCTCGGTCTGCACCACGAGGTACAGGCCCAGCGGCAGCGCGTCAAAGGAGACGATGCCCTGCTCGCTGATCTTATGGGTGGTGCCGACGACGCGGGCGGGCAGCTTGGCTTCCAGCCTGGAAGCCAGCGTGCTGTCCGTCAGGTCGCCCAGCGCGATGCCGCAGCCCGTAAAGTCGGCGGTGTACACAAAGTGCAGGTCGCCGTTGGTGCGGGCCACGTCCGCCACCTTGTACACGGTGAGTGCGCCGCCCCGCAGGGGGACGTCGTTCTGGTGGTCGTACAGGGTCACGTCCATGCTGCCGGTGCGGCTCAGGTCGATGTTGGCGCTGGCCGCGGGGGCTGCCAGCGCGGGCAGTGCACAGCACACGGCCATGCACAGCGCCAGCAGAAGAGCGGCAAACCGGTTGTTTTTGTTTTGTTTCATGGCTGCTCACTCCTCCTCGTTCTGTTTCCGTTTGCGGACCAGCAGCAGGGCTGCTGCAGCGGCCAATGCGCCGCCCAGCACCCCGAAGGGTGCCGTGCCCATGCCGCCGGTGGACGGCAGCTCGTAGCCGGTGTAAACGTAGTTCTGCACCGTGATATTGCCGGTCTGCACGCCGTTGTTGTCAATATACACGTTCCAGTTGCCGGTGGTCGTTTCCTCCACCAGGTAGTGGTACGCATTGCCGTTCTTGTCCTTCAGGGGCAGCTCGTCCCCCGACTTGGACCAGGTCCAGTTGTTGGTCTTGTTCAGGGTAGCTTTCTCGAACGGCTCCTTGCTCTCCACGCTGTCGGTGTAACGCCAGACCTGGATTTCAATATTCTCTGCCGCCGGTTCCACCGGCTGGCGGGTGTCGGCATCCAGCCAGAGCTTTCTGACGGTCAGCTTGCTGTACACGTTGCTGTACTCAGCAGTGGTGGTGCCGGCGTCGCTGCCCACCTGCACATTGCTGTTCAGGTCCACCGTCTCGTCATTCACGGTCAAGATGGTGGTGCCTTCCGCCACGCCTGTGGCATTTGCAAAGGCCTTCTCCGCGCTCTCCGCGCTGGCGCTCTTGCGGAACAGCAGGTAGTGCGGGGTGTCATCCAGCTGATAGTTCTGGGGTGCTTCGGTCTCCACGAGCTTATACAGCACGTCCGGTTTCAGGCAGCTTGCAGCCTCACTATTCAGCACAGCCAGACTGGCCTGACCGTTTTCGTCCGTGGTCAGGGTGCCCGTGCCGTTGCCGGTCCACGGGACGAACTGCCCGCTTACCGTATCGTACTGGGAAATGGTGAACTCCGCGCCCTTCAGCGACACGCCGGAGTAGCTGTCCTTCTTGCGCAGCACGAACTGTGCGGTGGTGGCCGTTGCATCCGCCTTGACCTGGTAGGTGATGCCGCTGTCGCTGGATTCGCTGCCGTTGCTCAGGGTCACGGTGTTGCTCACCTGGTAGCTGGCGGCAGCACTGCCATCCTTCACATTGCAGTCATACACAAGGATCAGGGCCGCCATATTGGGGATCTCCATATGGAGCCAGCCGTTCTTGTCCGCTTCCAGGATGCGGTAAAGATCACGATCCACTTCCTGGCCGAGGATCACGCCTGCTGTTTCGTCGTAAGCGTAATAATACAACTTGACCGAGTTGACATCGCCGGTGGCGATGGCACCATTGGTGGTGCTGATGTTATCCCACAGCTCGATCTTCTCCGCTCTGGTCTGCCCGGCCGACAGATCATCGCCGGCCGGGTTGATGACCACCTGATAGTGCAGCTTCCGGTCGTTGCCGGTGTCCTGCCAGCCGGTCTTTTTCACCTGCTCCACCTTGCGGGTCACGGTGGTGGTGGTGGTCTCGGTCAGCTCGCCCCAGGTGGCACTGTTCGTATAGATCAGCTTGCCCACCGAGGGGTTCTTCCAGGTGGGATCGTCGCTCACGCTCACTTCATACTGGATGCGGATGCGGTGTTCCTCCCGCCCCGACTGGTTGTAGTTGCTGATTTTAATGGTGAGCTTCCGGGTAGTTTCGTCATACTCTGCCGTCGCCCAGTCTACATTTTTATCCTTGATCTTTACAAATTCGTTCTCATCCAGCGCGATCTTGACATTATCCACCTTGAAGCCGACGTTTTCCGGCAGGGTGTCGGTAACCGTGATCTCGTCCCTATCGTCGGCGGAGGTCTGCAGCACCAGCTGATAGTGGAGGTTGTTGCCGCTGAGGTCGCTCAGCTCGAAGCTGTTGCTGCCGGTCAGATAACCGGTCTCGTCGCCGCTGCTCTTTGCGGCCACGCCCTTTTCAAACTTCTTGTAGCTGCGGTAGGTATCGGTGTCCGAGGCCTCGCCGCTCACGCCGTCGATATGGATGGTGTTCTTATAGGTCCACACCTCACCGGTGGGCACATCGTCCCGCTCCTCGTGTGTGGGGATGCCGGTCACCGAGATGCTGCGCACGGGGTTATTCTGGTTCCCGGCTGTCACCTTGATGGCAAAGCTGCGCACGCGGGTAGTGGGATCGTTTGCCGTTATAATGCCGCCGCCCTCGATACCGCTGTAATAGGTGATCTCGATCGTGTTGCCTGCGTCGATCGCCTGCTCATAGGTCAGCCTCGTGTTGTCGTGCATGGTCATGGTCAGATTGGCCTTGATGGCGTCATCCAGCTCTTTTGCAATGGCATAGTGGGTGTCCTTTTTTTCCTCGCCTTGGTCGTTCTCTGCGTCGTCCAGCACATCCCACAGGGTAAACTCCGCTTCACCGGCCTTGTTGGTGGCCGAGAGGTTCCAGGTGGGGTTCTTGCCGCTGGCGGCGAGTTTTTTGCTCAGGGTCCAATCGCCCTTCCCGATGTTCACGGTATCCGAGGCCTTAAAGGTATGGCCGCTCTTGGTCAGGATCTGTGCCGTGTTGGTCACCGAGCCGCCGCCGATGGGGGTGGTGGTCTCAAAGGTGATGGTCAGCTCCGTCCCCGTGAAATCCGCCGGGATGGTATAGCCCTTTTGCAGAAATTCCTCTGCCGATATCGTATCGTTGCCTACCTTTACATCCCCTACGATTTTCACACTGTCTGGCAAGGCATCTGTGATCTTGCAGCCCTGCAGGAGATAGGACCCCAGGAAAGAATGGGGTACCTTTACAGTGATCGTCCACTGGATGTGGCCTGTTTTGGGGTCGTACTGGCCCTTCTTCTCAATACGCTGGGTTTTACATGTGTACCATGCGTCAGCCCCATCTTTTACATTGTCCCCTGCCTCGGCTTTCGCCGTGTTGTTGATGATAGCGACGCCGCCGGGCATTTCGTCAAAGTCCGCATAGTTCCGCTGAACGTCGTAGTTCCAGATGTACTTCTCTCCGGCCTCCAATGCAGGCAGCGGAGCAAGGACCACCTGGGGGTTGCCGTTGCCGTCGGTTTTCAGTTCATGCTTAGGGACGTCAATCTCCGTTTTTGTGCCCGAAGCATCCACCTTGTAAAGTTTAAAGGAGTCTACCAGATATTTGCCGCCCTTCAGGTAGTCGCTACGGTTTTCGCCATTCCTATTCGTGTTCAGGGTATCCGTAAGGATCACCGGGTCTTTGGTGCCGTTGGTGGTCTCCACCGTCACCTTGTAATTATTTACAAAGGTGCCGTCCTTACGGTTCGTAATCAGCGGAGACCCACTCCCTTTGCTGATCTTTATATCTGCCGTTTTCTTCTCGATGGTCAGGGTGCAACCGTCCTTGAACTCGATCTTCTTGTTTTCGTCAAAGCTGTCGGCGCTCGCCGTAACGGCGGCCTTGAAGGTACCGATGAATGTCAGGCCGCCCTTGTCGTCGGTACCGATGAACCTTCTGTCCGTAAAGGTCAGGGTCACTGTGCCGTTGGTGTCAACGGTGAAGCTGCCCACGACCTTTGCATTGCCGGCCTCGTCCTTGTCGGACTCATCCACGATGTTGCCCGTCGTCACATCCGGCATGGGCAGGCCTTTGGGCAGCTGGTAGGTCAGGGTATTGTGGTCGGGCGTCAGCACACCGGCAGTCACGGTATACTTCAGGTTAACGCGGACGTGGGTGCCGCTTTCCACGGTCACGTTGCCCGCGCCGATAGGCATCCATGTTTTCCCGTCGGTCGTCTTTTCATAATTGACAGCCGTGATCCAGGTGCTCAGGTCGTAGGGGTCCCCGGCAGCCAGCAGGGCGATGCCGTAGGGGTCGGCGTCACCCACCCATTCCACCGTGGCCCCAAAGCCATCCTCATCTTCCAGCAGCGCATAGCTGCCGTCCAGCTCTTCCTGGGAGCCTGCCGGGTCCTCCGGAGCCACAGCGGTGGTCTCGGCGGCATAGGCGCCGGTCACCGAGATGACACTGGTCACGTCGGACATGGCAGCGGGCACCTCGGCCACCTTGCCGTCCACGTTGCCGGAGATCACGGTCAGGGTCCCGGCGTCGGGGTCCACGGCGGACACGACGCCCACCGTCTCGGTGGTCACGGTGCGGGTGTCCACCTGCGGCTCGGAAGCCGTGAGCTGGGCGGCGGTGTCGGGGTCCTCGTCCAGGTCCAGCAGAGCGATGCCATAGGAGCTCTCGTCCACGGCCACCTGCTCGGTGGTGAGGGTGTTGTAGATGACGATATCGCCGGGCCTTGCGGTGGAGCCGTCGGCGTCGGTGAGCCACTGGGAGCCGCGCAGGTCACTGTGCAGGGCCATCACGCCCGCACGCTGGGGCACCACCGTCTGGGGCACACCCGCAAAGTGCAGGCAGTAGGACAGGAACATCACGTCCCATGCGCCGTAGGGGTTGCCGTACCAGGCACCATAGCGGGAGTAGCCGCGCAGCACCTGCTGGTCCTCCACATCCAGCTTGAAGTTCTTGTCGCTCTGCTGGTAGTCCAGCTGGGACTTTGCCACGGTGAGCAGGTCCTCGGCCCAGTTGCCGTTCAGGGCCACGTTGGCCGCGGCCTGCCATTCCTCGGCAGTCTCCACGTCGGCCTGGGTATCGGCCAGGCACTCCACGGTGTGGTGGTGCTCCGGGATGGTGCACACCAGTTCCTCGGTGTAGCAGGCGTCGGTGTGGTGATGCAGCACCGGCTCGTCCGGGGTGGTCTCGGCCGGCTCAGGGGGCAGGTCCACCACGGGGCGGCTGGCAGGCATTTCCTGATAGGCGGGGTTGGGTTCTTCCACCAGTTCGCCCTCGTCCAGGCCGCACACCAGCTCATACTCGGTGGTGTAGCAGCTGTCGTCGTGGATATGCTCGAACTCGCCGCAGATGAGCGCACCGTACTCGTCAAAGCAGTCGTCGGTGTGCTCGTGCTCTTCCTGATAGCAGGTCAGCACCCGGTGCTCCTCGTAGCAGGCATCGGTGTGCTCATGGGGCACCCAGATGGTCTCCGGCTCGGTCTGCACCGGCTCTTCCGGCTCTTCCGGCTCTTCCGCGCTGTAGGCGGACACCAGATCGGCGCTGCTGTCCGAAGAGGTGACGGGCGTTTCCGGCTCGCCCTCCTCGTAACCGCAGGTGAGCACTTTTTCGTAGCAGGCCGCCGTGTGCTGGTGCTCCTCGTAGCCGCAGTGGTAGTCGGCAGTCATGGTGATGCCCACCCCATGGAGCTGCCAGTTGACGAACAGGGTGGTGAGCAGGGCCAGCACCAGCATCATGGCCACATAGCGCCGGGCCTGTACATGCTGCCTGCGGAACCGCTCGATCAACCCGTCGATGATATCCTTCATAGTAAACACGTCCTCTTGGTTCGCTCTGTGCCCTGGCAGCCGCACACCGCTGCAGGCCCACAGAAGGGTCCGTTCATCATTTGTGCAACAAAAGCGTCACAAAATTTGTTCGATACATTGTCATTATACCATTTTAAGGCGTTCATTTCAACTCAGGGGCGTGCTTCTCCGGCAAAAGAATGCGCACGATGCGCACCATGCAAGGGGTCAGGGGCAGCCACAGCACCGTGCAGCCCAGATTGAACAGGGTGTGGGCGTTGGCGATCTGCCGGGCCAGCACGGCGCTCTCCGGCCCGTGGGGCGAGACCAGCCGCACCAGCGCGGTGAACTGGGGCAGCAGCAGCCAGCACACCGCCGCCCCGGACAGGTTGAACAGGGCGTGGGCCGCCGCCAGACGTTTGGCGTCCCGGCTCTGCCCCACCGATGCCAGCACCGCCGTGACGGTGGTGCCGATGTTGTCCCCCAACAGCACCGGGATGGCCCCCGCAAGGCCCAGCAGGCACCCGCCGTCCGGCCCGGGGCGGGCGGCCGCCTGCTGCAGCACCGCAATGGTGGCGGAGCTGCTCTGCACGGCGAGGGTCATGCCCAGCCCTGCCAGCAGGCCCAGGCCGGGGCGGTACCGCACCTGGGCCATCCACTGCCGGAACACCGGCCCCGCTGCCAATGGCTCCATGGCCTCGGCCATGACCGCGATGCCCTCAAACAGCAGGCCGAACGCAAACAGCGCCTGCCCGGCTGCGTGCAGACGCCCGCGCCCCGCGAACCAGAGCAGCAGCCCCGCCACCAGCAGCAGATACCGGGCATCCTCCAGCCGGAAGGCCAGCAATTGCGCGGTGACCGTGGTGCCGATGTTGGCCCCGAACACCACCGGCACGGCCCGCTGCAGGGTCAGCAGCCCGGCCCCCACAAGGCCCAGCACCAGCACCGTGACCGCCGAGCTGCTCTGCACCACCGCCGTGACCGCCGCCCCCGTGAGCACCCCGGCCAGCGGGTGGGCCGTGAGCCGGGCAAGGGCCTGCCGCAGGGTGTCCCCCGCCGCCTGCTGCAAAGCGTCCGTGAGGGTGTCCATACTGTATAAGAAAAGTGCCGCCCCGCCGAACAATTGCAGGATCATCCACAAACGCTGTTCCATGCCCGATGCCCCCTTTGCTTTATGTGTATGCGGGGCACAAACGTTTGTGAACTTTTGTGAAACAATCCCTGCAGGGGGTTGCAATCCGGCCTGCAAAAGACTATTATTGTCAAGCGTTAACAGTTAACAGTTGTTAAGCAATTTTTGAGAGGAGGGATCGCGTGTCTGAGGAATCCACGTTGAGTTTCCGTGGGCTTTGCCGCTACATCCACCGGCTGAGCAAAGCATCCAAGGCCGGCATGAAGGCCGCTCTGGCCGACTGCCCCAAGCGCCACTTTCCCATGCTGGAAGGGCTGCTGGGCTGCATTCGGCTCCATGGACAGGACGGTGCCGTTTATATCTCCGATCTTGTTCAGGAGCTTCATCAACCGCTTCCTGCCATTTCCCGCACGGTGCGGCAGATGGAGCAGGACGGCCTTGTGGAACGCTTTGCCGACCCTGCCGACCGCCGCAAGACGCTGGTGCGTTTCACGCCCAAGGGATACGAGGCCTGCCGACAGTGCGAGGCTGCTCTTGGGGACTACTTTTCCAGTGTCATGGCCCGGCTGGAGCCGGAACAGCTGGCCCAGATGGAAGCGCTGCGCGGCGCGCTGATGGAAGCCATTCTTGCGGAAAATGCTGCGCGTACCACCAAACCGAAGGGAGAACCAAACCATGACAAAGATCTTTAAGCAGCTGGCCCGTCACTGGGCCGTCTGCCTTGTGGTGTTCGCACTGCTGTTCGTGCAGGCGTACTGCGATCTGTCGCTGCCGGACTACACCAGCAAGATCGTGGACACCGGCATCCAGCAGGGCGGCATCGAAAGCCCCCTGCCCGACACCGTGCGGCAGAGCACGCTGGATGCCCTCTCGCTGCTGATGCGCGAGGAGGACGCCGCTGCCTTCCAGAACGCCTACACCGCCGACGGCGATGTGCTGCGCCTGCGCACCGACCTGACCGCCGACGAGCGCACTGCGCTGGAAGATGCTGTGACCACGCCGGATATCGTGCTGTATCTGGCGGCCGCCCAGGCAGCCAACACCCCCGCCGGGCAGACCGGCATGGGCATGACCGGCCTTGCGGACCTGCAGGCCTCCGGTGCCGACCGCAATCCCGACACGGAAACCGAGACTGCGGCCCCCACGGCGGAGGACCTGGACACCGTGTGCGGCCAGTTTGCCGCCATGCGCCAGATGCCCGGCTTCCGCCGCGACGCCGTGCAGCAGCAGCTGACCGGTGCCATCGGCCAGCTGGACGACACCGTGGTGGAGAACCTGAAGAGCCAGGCTCTGCTGCTGGTGGGGCTGGAATACGAGGCCCAGGGCATTGCCCACGCTGTGCAGATGCACTATTTATATAAGGTAGGCGGCCAGATGCTGGCCCTGACCCTGCTGATGGTGGCCGTGTCCATCGCGGTGGGCTTCCTGGCCTCCCGGGTGTCCGCCGCCATCGGCCGCGACCTGCGGCGCGAGACCTTCTCCAGCGTCATCCACTTCTCCAATGCGGAGATCGAGAACTTCTCCACCGCGTCCCTCATCACCCGCACCACCAACGACATCCAGCAGGTGCAGTTCGTCTGCGTCATGCTGCTGCGCATGGTGGCCTATGCGCCCATTCTGGGCATCGGCGGTGTGCTGCACGTCATCGGCAGCTCTTCGGGCCTGTCCTGGATCGTGGTGCTGGACGTGGCTTTGCTGCTGCTGCTCATCCTCTTCCTGATGAGCGTGGCCATGCCCAAGTTCAAGATCATGCAGACGCTGGTGGACCGGCTGAACCTCGTCAGCCGCGAGCTCCTCACCGGCATCATGCCGGTGCGTGCTTTCAGCCGGGAGGCCTTTGAGGAGGCTCGTTTCGACAAGGCCAACAAGGACCTGATGGGCACCCAGCTGTTCACCAACCGCGCCATGGTGGCCATGATGCCCTTTATGACCCTGATCATGAACGGCACCAGCCTGCTCATCGTCTGGTTCGGCGGCAAGGCCATGGACAACGGCACCATGCAGGTGGGCGAGATGATTGCCTTCATCACCTACACCATGCAGATCGTCATGTCCTTCCTGATGCTGGCCATGGTGGCCGTCATGCTGCCCCGTGCCGGTGTGGCCGCAGACCGCATCGACGAGGTCATCCGCACCAAGGCCACCATCCACGACCCGGACGAAGCCGACGCCAAGGCCGCAAAGGAGCACAAGAACTGGCAGGGCGTGGTGGAGTTCCACGACGTGAGCTTCCGCTTCCCCGGTGCCGACAGCGACGCACTGGAGCACATCAGCTTTACCGCAAAGCCCGGCGAGACCACTGCCATCATCGGCTCCACCGGCTGCGGCAAGTCCACCCTGCTCAACCTGATCCCCCGCTTTTACGATGTGACCGGCGGCAAGGTGACCGTGGACGGCATTGACGTGCGCGAGATGCCACAGGCACAGCTGCACGACCTGCTGGGCTATGTGCCCCAGAAGGGTGTGCTGTTCAGCGGCACCATTGACAGCAACCTGAAATTCGGCGGCGAGGATATCACCGACGCACAGGTGCACAAAGCCGCCGCCATTGCACAGGCCACTGATTTTATCGAGGCAAAATCCGAAAGCTATCAAAGTCCCATTGCGCAGGGCGGCTCCAACGTATCCGGCGGCCAGAAGCAGCGGCTTTCCATTGCCCGGGCAATTGCCAAAAATCCCAAGGTCTATCTGTTTGACGACAGCTTCTCGGCGCTGGACTACAAGACCGATGTAACGCTGCGCCGCGCTTTGAAGGCACAGACCGACAACGCCACTGTGATCATTGTGGCACAGCGCATTTCCACCGTGCTGCACGCAAACCAGATCCTTGTACTGGACGAAGGCAGACTGGTGGGCAAGGGCACCCACGCCCAGCTGATGGTCAGCTGCCCGGAATATCAGGAGATCGCCCGCAGCCAGCTGAGCCAGAAGGAGCTGGCGCTGGATACCCTGAATACAGAAAAGGAGGGTGAGTGATATGCCCAGACCCGGACGTCCCACCACCGAGCGCGCCAAGGACTTTAAAG
>ERZ835980.3183-NODE-3183-length-13170-cov-4.911552_pt1 | contig 13170 bp, 8 predicted proteins | sample MGYA00519943_ERZ835980 | MGnify/ENA primary metagenome ERZ835980 (study PRJEB31850, sample SAMEA3708791) | human gut metagenome | biome: human gut; feature: human-associated habitat; material: faeces | place: China | collected 2014 ... | reverse complement strand
TCTGGGCAAGCGGGTGTGCGAGTTTTCCATGCTGGACGACCAGCGTTTTATCTTGGAGCAAATTTTGTCCCTGCTGGATGAGACCCCGGTGGACGGCGTGTTTCTGGCGGGCGACCTCTACGACAAACCCGTGCCCCCTGCCGAAGCCGTCCGTCTGCTGGACTGGTTCCTCACCGAACTGGCCGACCGGAAGCTGCCGGTCTTCGCCATCAGCGGCAACCACGACTCCGCCGAGCGGGTCGCGTTCGGTGCCCATCTGCTGGCGGGGAGCCAGGTCTACGTCAGCCCGGTGTTCGAAGGGGCCCCGGCCCCCATCCCCCTCACCGACGCATACGGCCCGGTGGACATTTACTTACTGCCCTTCCTGAAACCCGCCATGGTGCGCCACATCTACCCGGACGAGCCCATCGAGAGCTACAGCGACGCCCTGGGCTGTGTGCTGCGCCGCTGCGCCCCCGACCCGGCCCGCCGCAGCGTGCTGGTGGCCCACCAGTTCGTGGCCGGTGCCGCCGCCTGCGAGAGCGAGGAGCCATCGGTGGGCGGGCTGGACTGTGTGGATGCCGCCCTCTTTGACGGCTTCGACTATGTGGCCCTCGGCCACCTGCACAGCCCCCAGAAGGTGGGCCGCGACACCCTGCGCTACTGCGGCACCCCGCTGAAGTATTCCTTCTCGGAGGCGCACCAGCACAAGAGCGCAACCTTTGTGGAGCTAGGGCCGAAGGGAGAGGTCACGCTTTCCACCGCGCCGCTGACCCCGAAGCACGACCTGCGGGAGCTGCGCGGCAGCTACATGGAGCTGACCGACCGCCGCAGCTATGCGGGCACGGCCACCGACGACTATCTGCACATCACCCTGACCGACGAGCAGGATGTGCCCGATGCGCTGGCCCGGCTGCGGGTCATCTATCCGAACCTGATGCGGCTGGACTACGACAACCTCCGCACCCGCACCCAGGCCGACCTCGACGCCCCGGCCCAGACCGAGGAGAAAACGCCGCTGGAACACTTTGCAGCCTTTTATGCGCTGCAAAACAATCAGCCCCTGAGCGCCGAGCAGGCTGCGTTCTGCCAGCAGCTCATTGAAACGCTCTGGAAGGAGGCGGACGCATGAGACCCCTGAAGCTGACCCTCTCGGCCTTCGGGCCATACGCCAGCGCCGTCACGCTGGAACTGGAGCGCCTGGGCAAAGGCGGCCTGTATCTCGTCACCGGTGACACCGGCGCGGGCAAGACCACCCTTTTCGATGCCATCACCTATGCCCTGTACGACCATTCCAGCGGCGGCGTGCGGGACGGTGCCATGCTGCGCAGCAAGTATGCTGACCCAGGCACCCCCACCTTTGTCGAGCTGGAATTTGAGGTGCGCGGCCAGCGGTACACCGTCCGACGCAACCCGGACTACCTCCGCCCCAAAGCGCGGGGTGAGGGCACGACCACCGAAAAGGCGGACGCCGTCCTCACCTACCCGGACGGCCGCCCGCCCGTGACCCGGTCGAAGGATGTCACCGCCGCCGTCACCGCCCTCATCGGGCTGGACTACGATCAGTTCTGCCAGATCGCCATGATCGCGCAGGGGCAGTTCACCCGCCTGCTCAATGCCACGACCGAGGAGCGGAGCAAGATCTTCCGCAAACTGTTCCGCACCCAGCGCTACCAGAAATTGCAGGACGCGCTGCAAGAGGAGAACGCCCGCCTCACGGCCCAGCGCACGGCCCAGAACGTCCAGCTGGACGCGGTGCTCTCCGGCATCCGCTATCCGGAGACCGACCCCGACGCCGAAGCGCTGAGTGGGCTTTCGGCGCAGCGCCCCGCCGAGGAAGTCACCGCCCTGCTGGACGGGCTCCTCACCCGGCAGGAAGCGGAACTCTCCGCTGCTGCCGCCGCCCACACCGCCGCGCAGGCGCAGCTGGACGCTTTGCAGCAGACGCTGGGCCGGGCCGAGCAGGCCGAAGCCCTCCGCCGCCAGCGGGTCGAAAAGCAGGCTGAGCTTGCCGCCCTGCTCCCCCGCCGGGACGCGGCCCGCGCCGATGCGGCCCGCCATGCAGGCGATGCCGCCGCACTGGACGCTCTGACCGCCCAGCTGGAGCGGGCCAGAGCGGGCCTTGACGCCTGCGACGCGCTGGACAAGCTCTGCCGCGCACAGACCGCCGCCCGCAGCGAGGCCGACCTGGAACAGGCCAAAGCCCGCAAGGCGCGGGCCCAGCTGACCGCACTGGATGCGGAACTCGCCGCGCTGGACGCCGAAGCGGCCGCCCTCGGCGACCCGGAGACCCGGAACGTGGCCCTGACCGCTCAGGCCGAGCAGCTCACCCGCCGGGAGGCCGCCCTCACCGCGCTGGCCCAGAGCCTGACCGAAGACCAGCGCCGCACTCACGCAGCCCGACAGGCACAGGACGCCTACCGCACCGCAGCCGCCGCGCAGGAAGCCACCCACGCGGAGCGGGACGCCTGCGAGCGGGCGTTTCTGGACGCACAGGCCGGACTTCTGGCGCAGGGCCTTGCCGAAGGCACCCCCTGCCCCGTCTGCGGCAGTGTCCACCACCCGGCCAAAGCAGCGCTGCCTCACACCGCCCCCACCCAGGCGCAGGTGACCGCCGTCAAGCAGGCGGCCGAAGCAGCAGACCGCGCCGCGCAGGACCGCGCGGCCGCCGCCCGCGAAGCCCTCGCCGCCCAGCGGGAGGGCAAAGCCACCCTCCGCCGGGACGCCGAAAGCCTTCTGCCCGAACGCTTCACCTCGCCGGAGGGGCCGGTCGCTCTGACCGTGGCCCTGCTGAAAACGGCCCTTGCCGAGGAGACTGCCGCGCTCCAGACCGCACAGGCCGAGAACCGCACAGCCCTGCAAAAGGCCGCCGCCGACTGTGCCCGCCGCACCCGGCTGGATACCACCCGCAAGACCAAAACGGCCCAGCGCACTGCGCTGGAAGCAGCAGCGGCCTCTGCCGAACAGACTGCCGCTGCCCGCGAAGCCACGGCTGCGGCGCTGGAACAGCAGATCACCGAAGCCCGGCAGACCGCACCGGCCAGCCGCGCCGAGGCCCAGCAGACGGTCGCCGACCTGACGGCCCAGCGCACTGCCCTGCGCACCGGCATGGAGCAGGCTGAAGCCGCCCGCCGCGCTGCGGAAAACGCCGTCGCTGCCGCCGAAGCTGCCGTGCAGGCCCTGCAAGACCAGCAGGCCCCGGAGACCGGGGCCGCAGACCTCGACGCTTTGCGCACCCGGCTCACTGCGCTGCAAACGGCCCGCCAGCAGGCCGCCGAACAGGAAAAAGCCCTGACGGCCCAGCTCGTGCCCAACCGCCGCGCCGCCGCCGACTACCGCCGCCTGGCCGCCGCCCGGCAGGTGCTGGAGACCCGCTGGCAGTGGGTCAACGCGCTGGCCTCCACAGCGGGCGGCACCCTGAGCAGCAAACAGAAGATCAAGCTGGAAGCCTACATTCAGATGCACTATCTCGACCGCATCCTCGTCCACGCCAACACCCGCCTGATGCAGATGACCGCCGGGCAGTACGAGCTGGAGCGGGTCGGGGCCGAGAACCAGCGCAGCCAGTCCGGCCTGGACCTCGGCGTCATCGACCACTACAACGGCACCCGCCGCAGTGTGAAGACCCTTTCCGGTGGCGAGAGCTTCAAGGCCTCGCTGGCGCTGGCGCTGGGCCTCTCGGACGAGGTCCAGAGCACGGCCGGCGGCATCCGGCTGGACACCCTCTTCCTCGACGAGGGCTTCGGCTCCCTCGACGACGAAAGTCTGGAACAGGCCATCCGGGTCCTCTCCGGCCTGACCGAAGGCGACCGGCTCGTGGGCATCATCTCCCACGTCGCCGCCCTCAAAGACCGCATCGACCACCAGGTCCTTGTCAAAAAGGCCCGCAGCGGGGGGAGCACGGTGGAGCTGATCGTGTAAACATGTCCGTTTCTCCACCCTCAGTTCCGGCCCTGCCGACAAAAAAATCTCCGCGCAGCTGCGCGGAGATTTTTTTGTTTGCCTTCTTATTGTTCTTTCTGTTCTTCGCTCGTGTAGAGCATCATCAGGTGGTTGGCCGAGGCTTCCAGCTGCTCTTTGGCCTGCCGGAGGTTTGCTTCCTCGGTCTCGTTCATCTTTTCGGGTTTGTCCTTCCGCAGGCAGCGGCGGAGGTTGGCCACATCGGCCTTGATGCGGTTCTTTTCGTCCTTGTCCAGTTCCTTTTTGCACTTGGACAGGGCCTCATCCACCTTGTAGGCCAGCACTTCGGCCTGATTGTGAAGTTCCAGCCGCTCTTTCCGGCGGCTGTCCTCCGCCTCATACGCGGCGGCATCCGCCATGGCGCGCTGGATCTCGTGTTCCGACAGGTTCGTGCTGCCGGTGATGGTGATGTTCTGCTCCCGCCCGGTGCCGAGGTCTTTGGCGGAGACCTTCACGACGCCGTTGACGTCGATGTCAAAGGTCACTTCGATCTGCGGTTTGGACGAGAAGCTGGCGCGGATGCCGTTCAGCTTGAACTTGCCCAGGCTCTTGTTGTCCCGCGCAAAGTGGCGCTCTCCCTGCAGGACGTTGATCTCCACGCTGGTCTGCATCGGGCGCGCCGTCGTGAAGATCTGGCTCTTCCGGGTGGGGATCATGCTGTTGCGGGTGATGAGCGGGGTCGCCACGCCGCCCAGCGTCTCAATGGACAAGGTCAGCGGGGTGACATCCATCAGCACAAGGCCCTGCGCAGCGGCACCGGAAGCACCGGCCAGCTTGCCGCCGCCCTGCAGCAGAGCGCCCTGGACCGCTGCGCCCATCGCGACGCACTCGTCCGGGTTCAGGCTGTGGCTGGGCTCGCAGCCCAGCAGCTCTTTGACCTGACGCTCTACGGCCGGCATCCGGGTGCTGCCGCCCACCAGAAGCACCTTGCCCAGCTGGCTGGCGGCGATGCCCGCATCCCGCAGGGCATTCTGCACCGGCTGCACGGTGCGGGCCAGCAGGTCGCCGGTCATCATCTCGAACTGCGGGCGGGTGAGCGTCAGGTCCAGATGGTGGGGGCCGTCTTTGCCCACCGCAATGAAGGGCAGGTTCAGCTGTGCGCTCAGCGCGCTGGACAGCTCCTTCTTGGCCTTTTCGGCCTCCTCTTTCAGGCGGCCCATGGCGGCGGGGTCACGGCTCAGGTCGATGCGGTCGGATTTCTTGAACTCCGCCACCGCATACTCCACGATCCGCTCATCGAAATCATCGCCGCCCAGATGGGTGTCGCCGCCGGTGGCCAGCACCGTGAAGGTGCCGTCCTCGATCTCGATGATGGAGACATCGAAGGTGCCGCCGCCCAGGTCATAGACCAAAATCTTCTGCGGCGCTTCGTTGTCCAGGCCGTAGGCCACCGCAGCAGCCGTAGGCTCGTTGATGATGCGCAGAACGTTCAGCCCCGCGATGCGGCCTGCATCCTGCGTGGCCTTGCGCTGGCTGTCGTCAAAGTAGGCGGGCACCGTGATGACGGCCTCGGTCACCGGCTCACCGAGGTAGCTCTCAGCGTCGCGGCGGATCTTCGTCAGGATCATGGCGCTGATCTCCTGCGGGGTCAGGTCTTTGCCGTCGATGTGGACCCGGTGGTCGGAACCCATGTAGCGCTTGATGCTGGAGATGGTGCGGCCGGAGTTGGTCGCGATCTGGCGCTTGGCCGCGCCGCCCACCAGACGTTCACCGTCTCTGGTAAAGGCGACCACGCTGGGGGTGGTGCGTTCGCCCTCGGCATTGGCGATGACCACGGGCTTGCCGCCCTCGACCACTGCTACACAGGAGTTGGTCGTTCCAAGGTCGATTCCGATCACGTTGCTCATAGTGCTTGTCCTCTTTTCTTGCGGCACAGATTTTTTTCCAGAATCATCTTACCGATTTCCTATGACGATTTCATAGAACAAATGTAAAGAATTTGTGTTCCTTCCGATCTCATCGGTTCTCCAGCCCTTCGTTCATCAGCTCCGCCACGGTCTTCCGGGTCTCGTCCAGCCAGATCTCCGCGTCCGGTGCCCCCTCTTCCAGCTGGATGCAGAAGCCCTGCTCGGCCTCCGCCAGCTCCATCAGCGCCTTTTTGCGGGAGACATACCGCGTTTCGCACTGGGCGATGCGGAGCCGGATCTGCGGCGTATAGGAGACATCCGGCATCCCGCGGGCGGCACTCTGGGCGCGGCGGTAGTATTGCAGCGCGGCGGCGGCTTCCTGCCCGGAGGCCGCTGCGTCATCGCCAAGGGCGATCATGGCCTGCACTTCCCCGGCCTTGGCGGCTTTTTTCCACATCCGCCGGGCCTGTACCTTGCTGCGCCGGGCACCCCGGCCCTGATACAGGCAGTCGCCCAACAGCGCCAGCGCTTCGGCGCTGCCCGCCTCGACGGCTTTTTCATAGTGCTGCACTGCCTCGGCCCAGTTGCCCTGCCGCGCGGCATCGTAGCCCGCATCCAGTTCTTCCAGACCGGGGCCTTCGCTGCCCCGCTCCGACTTGAGCAGCCCGTTCAGGATGGAGCCATCCAGCGTAGCGGAATTGGTCCACGGGTCGATGACCACACCGTCGATGCCGTCGGTGTTCAGGGCATATTCCATGGCCTCCCGCATCCCGCGCTCGGCCATGGGCCGGGTGGCCGTGGCGCGCTCGGCTTCCGCCGTCTTCACCGAAGTGAACAGGGGCAGGTAGCTGCGCTCCTTCCGGGTGTGGAGCAGCCAGGGGTCCAGCCCTTCTGCCTTTTCCGCCGGGATGGGCATGGAAGCCCACGGGGCCGGGCCGCTCTGCGGGTCGGCTGCGGCATCCAGCGGCACCAGCACCCGCGTTTTCAGCTCCAGTGCATAGTTCAGGGCGTTCATCAGGTTCCAGAAATGCGTCTCGTTCTGCTCCCGGTAGAGCCGCTCCACGGCCTGCTCCACCACCGGGCAGCCCGTGCCCGCCGGGCTATATTGGGGGGCGGCCTTTTTCTTCCGGCTGCCCACCGGGCGGAACCGCCGTGCGCTTTTCTCGTATGCCATTTGCATCACCCTTCTTTTTCCATCCGTCATAATACTTTATTATAGCAGGATTTTCCAAGTTTCACAATGGGGAAGACGCACCGCATTTTTCTGCAAAACAATAGCATTCCGACTCCGGTTGTATTATAATATGCGATGGGAAAATTTCCCCCGATTTACATTTCAGAAAAGGAGTCTTTCGCCTTGAACAAAATGCTTACCCACCTGAACGGCTACAAGCGCGAGGCCGTCCTCGCGCCGCTGTTCAAGATGCTGGAAGCCACGTTCGACCTGTTTGTCCCTCTGGTCATGGCAGACATCGTCAACGTCGGCATTGCGGCGCACGACCTGCATTATATCCTTGTGCGGTGCGGCATCCTGCTGCTGCTCGCCGTCATCGGCCTGACCTGCAGCCTGACGGCCCAGTATTTCTCCGCCAAGGCCGCTGTGGGCTACTCCACCTCGCTGCGCCATGCGCTGTTTGAGCACATCCAGAAGCTCGGCTTCACCGAGATGGATACGCTGGGCACCAGCACCCTCATCACCCGCATGACCAGCGACATCAATCAGGTACAGAGCGGCCTGAACCTCTTCCTCCGCCTGTTCCTGCGCAGCCCGTTCGTGGTGGTCGGTGCCATGGTCATGGCCTTCACGGTCAATGCGCGGGCCGCATGGATCTTCGTGGTGGCCATCCCGCTGCTGTCCATCGTGGTCTTCGGCGTCATGGTCCTGACCAACCCGCTGTATAAGACCGCCCAGACCCGTCTGGACCGGGTGCTGGGCCTGACCCGCGAGAACCTGACCGGCGTTCGCGTCGTCCGCGCCTTTGACAAGGAGAAGAGCGAGATCGACCGCTTCGAGTCCGCCAACGACCTGCTGACCAAAATGCAGCTCCACGTCGGCCATCTCTCCTCCCTGATGAGCCCGCTGACCTACGTGATCATCAACCTGGCCATCGTGGCGCTGCTGTATGTAGGCAGCATCGAGATCAACATCGGCGGCATGGCAGCCGGTGATGTCATCGCGCTGGTCAACTACATGAACCAGATTCTGGTCGAGCTGGTCAAGCTGGCCAACCTCATCGTGCAGATCAGCAAGGCGCTGGCCTGCGCCAGCCGTGTGCAGGCCGTGCTGGACACGGAACCGGGGATGGCGTTCCCCGCTGCCCTTCCGGATGCCGTGGAGGCCGACAAGGCCGACGACGCCGTCCGGTTCGACCATGTCAGCCTGACCTACGCCGGTGCCGGTGCCCCCAGCCTGTCGGACATCAGCTTCACGGCCAAACGCGGCCAGAGCATCGGCGTCATCGGCGGCACGGGCAGCGGCAAATCCAGCCTCATCAACCTCATCCCCCGCTTCTACGATGCCACCGAGGGTTCGGTTGAGATCCTGGGCCGTCCGGCGCAGGCATACCCGCGGGACGTTCTGCGCGGCAGCGTCAGCGTCGTCATGCAGAAAGCGCAGCTCTTCGGCGGCACCATCCGCTCGAACCTGCTCTGGGGCAACAAGAACGCCTCGGATGCCGACCTGTGGGCCGCACTGGAAACGGCACAGGCCGCAGAATTCGTCAAGGCGAAGCCCCTTGGGCTGGACGAGCCGGTGGAGCAGGGCGGACGCAACCTTTCCGGCGGACAGAAGCAGCGGCTCACCATCGCCCGTGCGCTGGTGGGCAAGCCGGACATTTTGATTTTGGATGACAGCGCCAGCGCGCTGGACTACGCCACCGACGCCGCCCTGCGCAAGGCACTGGCGGCGCTGCCCGGGGCGCTGACCGTGTTCATCGTCAGCCAGCGCGCCGCCAGTTTGCAGCACGCCGACCAGATTCTGGTGCTGGATGACGGCCATCTGGTGGGCATCGGCACCCACAGCGCGCTGCGCAGCAGCTGCCCGGTGTACGAGGAGATCTACGAGAGCCAGTTCAAGAAAGGGGAGGCAGAAGCATGAGTGCAAAAGCAAAAAACAAGCTGACCCCGCAGCAGCGCAAGGCCACCCTGAACCGGGTGCTGCACAAGATCCGTCCATACAGCGCCTTTGTGGTGTGCAGCCTGCTGGTGGCGGCGGTCAGCGTAGCCGCCCAGCTGTATATCCCCATCCTGTGCGGTGACGCCATTGATAAGATGCTGGGCAAGGGCAATGTAGACCTTGCCGGGGTGCTGCGCATTGCCGTAAGCATTCTGGTGGTGGCAGCCGTAGCCGCCCTTGCGCAGTGGCTTTTGAGCGTGTGCAACAACCGCATCACCTTCTCGGTCAGCCGTGATCTGCGCAACGAGGCGCTGCGTAAAATTCAGACCCTGCCGCTGTCCTATCTGGACAGCCACCCTTCCGGCGATATCGTCAGCCGCATGGTGGCGGATGTGGATACCTTTGCGGACGGCCTGCTGATGGGTTTTACCCAGCTGTTCTCCGGCATCCTGACCATTTTTGGCACCCTGCTGTTCATGCTGCGGGAGAATGTGCCCATCACGCTGGTGGTGGTGTGCATCACCCCGCTGAGCCTTGTGGTGGCGGGCTTTCTGGCAAAGCGCAGTTACGGCTACTTCCAGAGCCAGAGCACCGTCCGCGGCAAGCAGACCGCGCTGGTCAACGAAATGATCGAAGGCCAGAAGGTGGTGCAGGCCTTTGGCCACGAAGCCGAAAGCCTTGCCGCCTTTGACGAAGTGAACGGACAATTGCAGGACGTGAGCCTGAAGGCCATCTTCTTCTCCAGCCTGACCAACCCCGCCACCCGCTTTGTGAATAACATCGTGTACGCGGGCGTGGGGCTTGTGGGTGCGCTGTACGCCGTGCGCGGCGGCATCACCATCGGCCAGCTCAGCGTTTTTCTGAGCTACGCCAACCAGTACACCAAACCCTTCAACGAGATCTCGGGCGTGGTCACCGAGTTACAGAATGCACTGGCCTGCGCCGCCCGGGTGTTTGAGCTGCTGGACGCCGAAGATCAGGTGCCGGAGGCCGAAAACGCCGCCGCATTGCAGCCGGACGGCCATGTGCAGTTACAGGATGTTTCCTTCCGCTATCTGCCCGACCGTCCGCTCATCGAAGGGCTCTCGCTGGACGTGCAGCCCGGCCAGCGCATCGCCATCGTAGGCCCCACCGGCTGCGGCAAGACCACCCTCATCAACCTGCTTATGCGGTTCTATGATGTAAACAGCGGCAGCATCAGGGTGTCCGGCACCGATATCCGGGATGTGACCCGCGCCTCCCTGCGCGGCAGCTACGGCATGGTGCTGCAGGACACCTGGCTGCGTGCCGGCACGGTGCGGGAGAACATTGCCTACGGCAAGCCGGACGCCACCATGGACGAGGTGATTGCCGCCGCCAAGGCTGCCCACGCCCACAGCTTTATCCGCCGCCTGCCCGATGGCTACGACACTGTCATTGCAGAGGACGGCGGCAATATCAGTCAGGGACAAAAGCAGCTGCTCTGCATCGCCCGCGTGATGCTCTGCCTGCCGCCCATGTTGATCTTGGACGAAGCCACATCCTCCATTGATACCCGCACTGAGGTGCGCATCCAGAAGGCCTTTGCCCGCATGATGCAGGGGCGTACCAGCTTTATCGTGGCGCACCGCCTTTCCACCATCCGGGAGGCAGACGTTATCCTTGTGATGAAGGACGGCCACATCGTGGAGCAGGGCAACCACGACCAGCTGCTGGCGCAGGGCGGCTTCTACGCCAAACTCTACAATAGCCAGTTCGAGGGCGTGCAGACCTGAGGACGCTGTTGTATCCTATCCAAACTGTAATAACGAATGACAAAAATGCACTTTGTTAAATAAAACAGGCCGAATAGGCACTCGTTCATAAAATATTAATAATATATTAACATTCAGTACACCACTTTTCGGTATACATAGGGCAACAAAGGCGCGCAGTGCGCCGAACCCCCGCCAAAAAGGGCAAAAACGCGCAGACTGCTGTGGTGTGCGGCGGTCTTGGAAATGCCCTTGGTACAGGAAAGGAAACGTTACTTATGAAAATTGGTTTTTGGGAACTTATCGTCATCGTCATCGTGGCGTTTGTGTTCATCGGCCCGGACCAGCTGCCTGTCTACGCAAAGAAGATCGGCAAGATGCTCCGCGAGCTGAAGAAATACACCGGCGCTGCTTCTGAGGAGATCCAGAAGAACGTGGTGGAGCCGCTGAACGAGATTCAGGCTCCCCTGAAAGAGGCTGTTGCCCCCCTGACTGATATCAAAAAAGATATCGACAGCAGCATGCGGGACGTGACCAAGAGCTTTACCGGCATTGGCAAGACCAGCAAAGAGGAAGCCGCCAAGAAGCTGGCTGAGACCGAGGAGGTCACCGACCTGACCGAGGATGCTGTGGAGGAACTGCCCGAGCAGCCCGCCGAAGCCCCGGCTGAAACTGTGGAGGCTCCCGCTGAAAAGCCGGAGCAGGCCGCTGCCGAGGCCGCACAGCCTGCCGCCGAGCCGGTGGCTGAGCCTGTGCAGGAAGCCCCTGCCGCAGCCGAAGAAGCCGCCGAAGCTGCACCCGCTGAGGAAGCAAAGGTGTAAGCGCCCCTACTTATTTATGGATGCACCCGCGCCCGCGGTTGCCAGATACATTCTGTAATACGCCCGCCACGCGGCGCGGCAAGAAAAAGGAGATATTTATTATGCGTATTGGTACTAATGAGCTGCTGATCATTCTGGTTGTCGTTCTGCTGATCTTTGGACCCAAGAACCTGCCGAAGCTGGGCAAGATGTTCGGTAAGACCATCAATGGCTTCAAGAAGGGCATGGAGGACGAGGACGCCGAGCAGTCCGAGGAGACTGTAAAGAAGGCTGATAAGAAGGACGAAGACGAGGAGTAATTGTGGCTACAAACAAAAAGCGCAAAAAGAAAGCCGAAGTCATGGCAGAGGACGGCAGCATGACGCTGACCGGCCATCTGAAAGAACTGCGGAACAGGCTGATCATCTGCGCGGTGGTGTTCGTGGTGGGTGTTGTGGTCTCGCTGGCATACGCCGACCGTCTGATCGATCTGCTCACTGCCATGGGCCGCGACTATTACGAGTTTGTTTCCATTGCCCCGCAGGAAAAGCTGATGCAGTATTTCCGCGTCTCCATTCTGGCAGGCGTGGTGGTCACTGTGCCGGTGGCGTTCTACCACATCTATGCATTTGCAAGGCCGGGTCTGAAACGGAGCGAGAGCACCTTCTTCAAGCTGGTCATGCTGCTGGGTCTTATCCTGTTCTGCGTGGGCGTGCTGTTCGCCTACAAGCTCATGATGCCCTTCATGCTGCGTTTCCTCAGCACTGGCATCGAGGGTGCCGAGTACATCCAGACCACCACCAGTATCGAGAGCTATGTCAACCTCTGCTTGACCATGTTCATCATTTTTGGCTGCGTGTTTGAGATGCCTCTGATCACCATCATCCTGTCCAAGATGGGCATTATCAACCCGCAGCTGCTCAAGCAGGTGCGCGGCGTTGCCATCGTGATCATCTTCTTCATCGCGGCTGTTGTCACCCCGCCGGACATCGTGTCCCAGTGCATGGTGGCAGGCCCCATGGTGCTGCTGTACTTCATCAGCATCTTCCTGAGCGGCATCTTCTACAAGCCGAAGTCGGACGATGATGAGGAGGACGAAGAAGAGGACGAGGACGACGAGTAATTCTGGGTCCCCGGTTTTCGGATTCTTGCAAAATAAGGCTGCTGTGCCGCAGGGCATGGCAGCCTTTTTGCGTATGCGGCGCGGCGGCCTCGATTTTAAATCATCCCGGCTATACAAACCACCCGCCCTGTGCTAGAATGGAGCCAACAAACAAAAGGCGGTGAGCGGATGCATCCTCTTGCAGAATATCCCCGCCCGGCCATGCGCCGGGACAGCTGTGAGATCCTGAACGGCCCGTGGCAGTATGCCATCACCCAGACGGCCGAATACCCTGCGGCCTGGCAGGGCACCATCCGGGTGCCCTATTCGCCGGAGGCCCCGGCCTCCGGGGTGGGGCGCACCCTGCAGCCGGGGCAGTGGCTGCACTACCACCGCCTGTTCGCCCCGCCGGCGGGGGAGGGTGGCCGGGTGCTGCTGCACTTCGGGGCCGTGGATTATGCCTGCGCCGTGCAGGTCAATGGGCATCTGGCAGGCGGCCACCGGGGCGGCTACTGGCCCTTCACACTGGACATTACCGACCTGCTCAACGGCACCGGCCGCAACAGCCTGTGGGTGGCTGTGCAGGACCCCACGGACAGCGGCACGCAGGCACGGGGCAAGCAGACCCTGAAGC
>ERZ835980.3169-NODE-3169-length-13218-cov-10.267872_pt1 | contig 13218 bp, 10 predicted proteins | sample MGYA00519943_ERZ835980 | MGnify/ENA primary metagenome ERZ835980 (study PRJEB31850, sample SAMEA3708791) | human gut metagenome | biome: human gut; feature: human-associated habitat; material: faeces | place: China | collected 2014 ... | reverse complement strand
CTGAACGGTTGGCATAAACAGACCTCCTCTTTGAGAATAGTCCATCGTATGCGCGCTGCGGAAACCGTATGTTTGTCGGTTGGACATGAGGACTGCCGCCTATTCGAATTGATAGGAAAACAAAACACCGTGCAGGATGTAAAATATCCTACACGGTGTAAAAATCATGATGACAAATCAAACGGATCCACAGGCTATTGTACCGTCGATGTCTGCGATCCGTATCATGGACGCAATCTGCGGGGCGACCTTGTGAATCGTATTCGTGCAAATCAGGAGGAAATCCGCTCCGGCAGCCTCAATGCGCTTGGCAGCGTAACATACCCCGGCGAGCCGCTTGTAACCGCACAAGCGCCGGCAGACGCGGCCTTACAGCCGGAAGCACTTTTTCAGCGCCGTATACTCACCCAGCACCAGCAGCGTCAGGCCGCTGTCCAGCACGGTTTCCGGCGAGATGGTCACATCGGTTTTGCCGTTCTGCTTCACGCCGAGGATATTGACGCCATACTTTCGGCGGATGTCCAGCTCACCGATGCTGTGACCCTGCCAGCTGTCCGGGACGGCGACCTCGATGATGGCGTGCTTCTCGGCCAACTCTATGTAATCGAAGATGTGATTGGCGGTGTACCGGATGGCCGCCCACTTCGCCAGCTGCTTTTCCGGGTATGTCACCGCGTCCGCGCCGTTGCGCAGCAGAAATTTTGCCTGTACATCCCGTTCGGCGCGGGACACCACATATTTCGCCCCCAGCTCCTTGAGCAGGGACGTCGTTTCCAGCGAGTTCTGGAAGTCTCCGCTGATGGTAACGTAGCAGACATCATAGTTTCCAACGCCCAGTGAGCGCAGGAAATCCGCACGGGTGCTGTCGCCGATCTGCGCGTTGGTGACGAAGGGCATACACTCGTTGACGCGCTCCTCGTCCCGGTCCACCGCCATGACCTGATGCCCCAGCTCGCTCAGCTGCATGGCAAGGTGCCGTCCGAAACGGCCAAGTCCGATCAATAATACTGTTTTCATCGTGCGCTCCTTTCAGCCTACGGTGATCATTTCCTTCGGGTACCGGGCATAGGTCAGATCATGCCCGGAGAATGCGGCGTAGATCAGGGTAAGTCCCCCGACACGCCCGAAGAACATCAGCAGAATGAGAATGCCCTGTGACAGCGTACCCAGCTGCGGCGTCAGCCCCAGTGTCAGCCCTACCGTCCCGGCAGCGGATGCCGTTTCATAGAGACAGGCACCCAGCGGCAGTCCCTCCGCCGCACTGATGACCGCCGCGCCCGCGAAGGTCAGTCCCAGATACAGCAGCAGGATGGCGGCGGCGTTCCGCACAGCGGAGGGCTCCAGCCGACGCTTGAAAAGCTGCGGATCCTCTCGCCTGCGGAAAGCGGCGACCGCGTTGGCGGCCAGCACAGCCAGTGTCGTTACCTTCATGCCGCCCGCCGTGGAGCCGGGCGCACCGCCGGTCAGCATCAGCAAAATCGTGACCGCCTGTGAGGTGTCGCTCATTTTCGTCAGGTCTGCGGTGTTGTAGCCCGCCGTTCGCGGTGTGACCGCCTGAAAGAGCGACGCCAGAACGCGTTGTCCTGCGGGAAGCTCAGCAAAGTCCGTCAGAAAGAAGAGCAACGCCGGAAGCACGATCAGGATGACGGTTGCACTCAGAATGACCTTGCTCTGCATCCGGTACCGCCGCAGGTGCAGCCGGTGGGTGCAGACATCGTCCCATGTCAGAAAACCGATACCGCCCACAACGATCAGCAGCATGATGACGATATTGATTAGCGGGTCGGCCATGTACGCCGTCAGGGAAGGGTAGAGGGCATCCGCCCGCCCCAGAATATCGAACCCCGCGTTGCAAAAGGCGGAAACGGAGTGAAATATTGCCATCCACACGCCCCGCAGTCCATAGTCCCGGCAGAACGCCGGCAGCAGCGCAAGAGCGCCGACCAATTCCACAAGGAACGTTCCCTTGAGAATAAACCGCGTCAGGCGCACGATGCCGCCCACCACCGGAGCGGAAATGGCATCCTGCATGGCACTGCGCTCCTTCAGCGAGATATTCTTGCCGGAGAGCATCAAGAACGTTACAGCCGCCGTGATGACACCTAAGCCGCCGATCTGGATCAGCAGCAGGATGACGGACTGTCCGAACGCGGACCAGTAGCTGCCGGTGTCCTGCACCACCAGTCCCGTCACGCAGACGGCGGAGGTGGAGGTAAACAATGCCTCGTGAAACGGCGTCCACACCCGCCCTGCCGCCGAGATGGGCAGCATCAGTACCAGCGCACCCAGCAGGATCACACCGGCAAAGCCGAGGATCATGATCTGGAAGGACGTCAGATGGCGTTTCAGATGGAAACCGGTTTCTGTCACAGGACTCACCTCCTAAAATCGACTGCGTTCCCAATTGCGCGTACAGTATAGCACGGTTTTCGCGTTTCGGCTATGCAGATTTTGTTAAATTTTCGGCTCAAAACGACGGGAGCGACTGTGAACCTTTCTTTAATTTTTACAGAAATCATTGCAATTTCTTTACATTTACAGTATGATATGCCCCGCGCCAATATTTTGACAGATTTCGCAGGCCTTCCCCTGAGGGAGACCTGCGGCAGGAGACATATATGCTGAAGACAAAACCCAATGAGATAGCGAATCAACCCCAGGCACCCCATGAGACATCTGCCGCGGTGCGAGCCCCGCGCCGCGGCCTGTGGCAGGAATGGCTCCGCAGCCTGCTGCTGTTCTGCGGCGCCAGCGTCTATGTGGAGCTGTGCCTGCACCTGTGCGTCTATCGCTCGCTGGACAGGCGGGCGGTCTATCTGGTGCTGTTCGGACTGCTGGGTGGAACGGTCTGCACGCTGCTGACCACGCACCTGCCCAAGATCGCCCGACAGATCGTGGGCGTGCTTCTGGTCGCCGTGCAGGTGCTGTTTGCCGAGGTGCAGCTGATGTACCACGCCATTTTCGGCAACTTCATGCCCATCAGTCAGGTGAGCATGGGCGGGAACGTCATCACCAATTTCGACTCGCAGATCCTGTACAGCATCGGCAAGAACATCGCGCCCATCCTTCTGCTGCTGGTACCGCTGATCGTGACGATCCTCTGCCTTGCTCTGCGCAAGCTCCGGGTGCTGACTGTGCGGCTCAAGTGGAGGCAGGCGCTGGCGACGCTGGGTATCCTGCTGACGCTGCTGCTGGCTACGATGGGCATTATGTACGCTGGGCGGGGCAAATCGTTCTCCGTCTACAAAACCTTCACCAATGTGAACACCTCCACCGACAGCAGCTATAAGAGCGTGGGTATGCTGGCCACCACCGTGCAGGAGCTTCGCTACATGGTCTTTGGCAGCAGCGGCAGCGTTATCATCACGCCGTCCCCGCTGGGTACAGACACCAGACGGCTCTACAGCAGCAATTCCTACAATGTGATCGAGCGCATCGACTTTGCAAAGCTGGCGGAGTCCACGGATGATGCCATGCGCAAAACCACGGACGAGTATTTGGCGCAGGTGGTCCCCACCCGGAAGAACAACTACACCGGGCTTTTGCAGGACTACAACCTGATCACCATCTGTGCCGAGAGCTTCTGCCCCTGGTTCATCAGCGAGGAGCTGACGCCCACCCTGTACAAGCTGTCCCACACGGGCATTATCTTCGATAATTACTACGGCACGTTCCAATCCGTCACCACCAACGGCGAGTACACCATGTGCATGGGACTTTACCCGGATATGTCCCGCACTAAGACGGATTCCAGCTTCAACGTGGCGGGCACCAACTATCTGCCCTTCTGCCTGGGTAACGCCCTGAAGGAAAAGGGCTACCAGACCTGGGGCTATCATGACTATATCGGCGATTTCTACAACCGGAACATCACCCACGCCAACATGGGCTATACCTTCAAGGCGGCGGACTCCGGGCTGGATATAAAGATCGACTGGCCCTCCTCCGATCTGGAGATGATGGAGGCCTCCGTGGACGACTACCTCAGTAGCAGGGAGCCCTTCCACGCCTATTACATGACCTTCAGCGGCCACTATCAGTACAACTGGGACAACGCCATGAGCGCCAAGAACCACGACGCGGTGAAGGATCTGCCCTATTCCGAGCCGGTGAAGGCGTATATCGCCTGCAATCTGGAGCTGGAAAACGCGCTGACCTACCTGATGCAGCGGCTGGAGCAGGCGGGCATGGCCGATAAGACCTGCATCGTACTGACCAATGACCACTATCCCTACGGCCTGACGGAGGACGAGTACAACGAGCTGGCAGGGCGGGAGATGGATCTTACCTTTGAGAAGTACCGCAACAGCTTCATCTGCTATGTGCCCGGCCTGTCCGAGAACATCGTGGTGGACGAGTACTGCTCCACGGCGGATATCCTGCCCACGCTGCTGAACCTGTTCGGCGTGGACTACGACTCCCGGCTGCTGGCGGGCACCGACGCGCTGTCCAACGGCGTACACATAGCGGTGCTGTCGGACAAGTCCTTCCTGACGAAATCCTTCCGCTATGATGCCGGTACGGAGACGGTGATCCCCGCTGACGAGAGCATCGTCATCTCTGACGAACAGCTGGAAGCCTACCGGCTGTATGTGGACAATAAGTTCCAGATGTCCAGCAACATCGTCAACAGTGACTACTACGCCCATGTTTTCGGCAAGGCGTCCAGCGGCGGCACGCTGGAGGATACGGTGGTGTTTACGGACATCACGGGCATTTTCAACCAGGCCAGCGTCCTCTATATGTACCGCAACGGGTATATCGACCCGGCGACGCCGGACACCTTCGGCGGGAAGGCCGCGGCAAAGGTGGGCGAATTCGTGGATGTGCTGTACCGCATCTCCCAAAGGCCGGAGACGGACAACACTGCCTTGCCGCCTGATTATGAAACCGAGGAATTCAACGGCTCCGCCTGCCCCTACTACGACGCCGTGTGCTGGGCGTATCAAGCGGGGCTGCTCCGTCAGGGCGATCTGCATACGGCCTATGACGACGACATGGATTATCAGACGGCCTGTCTGCTGATCTATCGCTACGCCGCCATGTCCGGCATTGACACCCGTGTAGATCAGGAGCTGGCGCGGCAGACCATGCGGGAAAATCCCCGGCTCAGCGGTGAGGTCGTCAAGGCCATGCTGTGGTGCGACCAGACGGACATCACCACCCGCGACAGCGAGATGGGTGAGCTGCTGGCAGCCTATGACACCCACATCAACCGTTATCAGATGACCTCGTTCCTGTTCTATCTGTGTACCTATGAGCTGAATTCGAGAAACGAAGCATAATATAATGCAAGAGGTGCATGAAGGGCATTTCCCTTCACGCACCTCTTTTCATATATTCGGTGCGCCTGAAAGGTGCCTCAGGATTGCGCACTTTTACCTCACCCCACGCGGCGTCGAAGCTGATGGCGCACACCTTCTGGTTCCGCTCCACCGAGTAGATAGGCAGCTGGCGGGAGCTGGCCGCCGTGCTGACGGAGGCAGGGTAATTCACCACGTAGAAGATGACCGCCGCCATAGCCAGCGCGGCGCCGCCTACCATGTACCACCGCCGCAGCAGGAAGATCCGCACCCGTTTCTCTTTCATACGATCCCCATCCTTTCTGGTGTCCAGCCTATGCGTATCCAAAGGGAAAAATGCCCGACAGCGAACCGCTGCTTCTCCGATCCTGTAAATAGAAAGAGGGACGCCGGATCATCCGGTGTCCCTCTTTCTATGATTAAGCAAAAGAAAACCTGGAGTTACAACAGGAAGTCAGCGCTTTTTCGGCATGGAATTTGCAAGCGAAGGTATTGAATACATGGAGGAAAGGGCTTTATGCACACTCATGTGCGCGGCATACAGCCCGTTATACTCCGCCGCACATGCCCAATCCACCGGGAATGTGCCGGATATATCTGCACTGCTCTCCGTTTTTTCGGGAACGATGCCGCATGCCCGCTGCGCCAGCCATAGAAACGGTGCGGTTCATGATATGGTGCAGCCACCACTCCAGAGCCCCGCCGTACATCCCCATGGGACCGCCAGCCAGATAGAGACCCGGGATCACATGAGGATTGACCACAAGGCTGCCAGTGGGATCGTCAATAATCTTATCAGATACCAGAAAGCAGGTATCGGTGGTTCCCATGACGCTGATCAACACGTTTGCTGTTGTACCGCCGGCTCCCAAAATGCCGCAGGAACCGTCCACACTGCCTACAGCTACAGGGCAGGGGGCGTCCAGACCGAGTGTACGGCAAAGCTCGGGTGTCAATTCGCCCAACCGCTCCCACGGATCCATCAGGCGAGGCAGACGTGTATCGTCCAGACACATACGCTGCAGGCAATCGCTGCTCCAGCAGCGCTTTTCCACATCATAGAGCAAAGAGTAACTGGCTGTGGTGTGGTCAATGGCGGAGATCCCGGTCAGCTTGCAATTGACAAAGTCCTTGAGAGACAGGAACGCCTTGATTTTTCCGTAAAGCTCCGGCTCTTCCCGCTGTAACCGGCAGATCTTGAAGGCCAACTGTTCCGGGGCCACCCTGCGCCGGCAGATGGCATAAAGTATGGATACGTCAAGTTCAGCCGCCATGTATGGCTGGATCAGGGCGGAGAGCGGCGGGAAGTACCCCGCACCGGTGGCTACACGGAGCTGTGGCGGGGCGCTGGAAAGTTCGTACCGGCATAGCCATCGGTTGGACTTTTTTGACAAGAATAGATACCCCTGCGAGGTCGAGCCTCACAGGGGTATCTATTCTTGTCATATCCATCGCAAAAGGCGGCAGAGCTTCCTCTGTCGGGGGGGGTTAACAGCTCACGCAAGGCGTGGCCTAAATACTCTCCGTCACCTGCCGGAAAATATCTACAAAGCGCTGTGCGTTTCTGGAAAGGGTATAATTCTGCTGCCCCAGGAGCACCGTTACGGGTTCATTCTCCAGCCCGAAGAGGGGAATGGTCCGTATTCGCGGATTTTCGTTTATCAGCTTACTGGGGCCTGTCCCAAGGAAATAGGCATCCGTATACTCCAGCAGGTCGATCAACTGCCCGCGCTCCTTTATCAGTATGCGCCGTCTTGCAGAGGCGTACTCATCCGCTTCGGTGTAGTAGTTGAGATCCGGCACTGTTTCGTCCATATAGCAGATGCGCGTATACCCGTCCAGATCCTCCAGCGTCAGCGAATCTCTGCCTGCCAGAGGATGCTCGGCGTTCATCACAACATGAGCCTGTGTGCTTTTGCGCACAAGCACCTGCAGATGCTTGTGGTGGAAGTAGTCGTAAATTTCACCCTCCTGAACGCTGTTATACTGCACGATGGCCAGCATAAAGCGTTTCTTCATCATAGTGTCGATCGTTTCCTCTAATGAGCTGTATGCCGCCATGACAATATCCACATACTTGGCCTCTGTCCCATAGCGGTTATAAAACTCGATCAGGCACTCCATGGCAATGCTGTTCTGCTGTACACACATAGTCAGCCGCAGCAGATCCCGGATGCTGTTTTCATCTGCATAGACCCGCTCCAGCTGCTGCAGATCATTCAGTATGGGCTGAACCATCATGTAGAATTCCTCACCCTGATGGGTCAGCTGCATTCCATCGCGCCCGCGGCGAAACAGGACAATTCGGGTCGTTTTTTCCAATTCGCGGATAGAGCGGCTCAGGGTGGAGGGCGATGTATAATTGGCCTGAGCCGCCTTGTTTACGGATCCGAAACGTACTACGTCACTGAACAGCCTGAGCTGTTGAATGTTCATCTTCCGCTCCTTTCCCACAGGATTGAAACAGGATATGGCGCAGAGCCAGATCCTTCATCAGGTGATCGGCCTGCTCTGCTGCGGTGGAGCAGGCGTAATGTAAGCCGAAGCGCCGCTGCATCTCGTTGAGGAAGCCTGCCTCGCTGACCTCTGTCAGGATCGCCTGGGCCTCCTGCTCCGTGTAGGAGGTTCGCAGCGATGCAAGAAGCCGCTGCAGCATATCCTCGCGATGAGCAGGGTCACGAGGCAGGACGGTCGTGATCGCGCCGTATTTCTGCTCATAGGCGGCGATGATCTCCTCCCGGCTGAAGGCAGGGTATGTCTCCTGAAATACCATATCCTCGGGGGTGAGCTTTTTGGGGCGGTTGGCGCTGCTTCTGGCCGGATAGCCCAGCGCAAGCATCATGATCGGATAGGCTCTGTCCGGCAGATGCAGCAGATCGGCCAAGCGCTCTCCGTGGCCGAGAATATTCCCCACCATGCAGGCGCCCAGACCGGAAAGATACGCTGCTGTTTCCATAAGCTGGCAGGCACACATAATGTCCGCAAATGCGATCAGGTTCTGGAAAAAGGACTTCTCAGCCACGAAGGGCGCATGCTTTGCCTGCGCATAGACAGCCAGCCGGTGCCAATCAAGAATAAACAGCAGATTGACGGCTGCTCCGCCGATAAAGCTCTGACCGCATAGCTCCGCCAGTATCTTCTTCGTCTCCGGGTTCCTTATGACCAGCACTGTGTACGGCTGAAGGTTGCCTCCCGTGGGGGCGTTAAGCCCTGCGGCGATCACCTGATTAAGCAATTCCTCCGGAATCTCTTGATCCGAAAAAGAGCGGCAGGAGTAGAGGGCCTGCAGAGGGATCAGCCTGTCGCCAGGCTGGGTGCGGTCATCAAAAGTCATATTTTTTTCATCTATCATCGAAGAGACTCCTTATTTAACAAATTATGGAAAGGAAGTGGTCTAAGCTATGAGACTCCTCTATTTGCTGCCAGGAAACATCAAAAAAGGTCTGGGTGAAGCGGAATTCCAACGCCGTGGAGAGGTCCTGCAATCGATCGCAGGACCGGGCGTCACGATTGAAATTGCCGACGTCCCCGCGGGACCGTCCTGCATCGAGTGCATGTGTGATGAGTATCAGGCGATTCCCGGTGTGATTGAGGCGACCGTGCAGGCAGAGAAGGATGGATTTGACGGCGTGATCATTGGCTGCGCCGGTGATCCCGGTGTAGATGGTGCGCGGGAGATGGTAAAGATCCCCGTCATTGGGCCGGCGCAGGCATCCTATGTGGTGTGCTCCATGCTGGGCCGCCGCTTCTCCGTTATCACGCCGCTGCAGGAGCTTTTGGGAACCACGGAGGAGCTGGTGAAGAAATGCGGGCTGGGAGATAGCCTGGCCTCGATCCGTTCCACCGATATCACCGTGCTGGATATTAACCGGAACCCCGGCATTGCCGCCGAGCGCACGCTTGAGGAGGCACAGAAGTGCCGGGATCTGGACAGGGCGGACTGTGTGACGCTGGGCTGCATGTCGCTGGCCTTTGCCCAAATCGACAAGGAGATATCCCGCCAGCTGGGGATCCCCGTTGTCAATCCGCTGACGGCAGCGGTACATACGCTGGAGGCGCTCGTCCGCATGGGCGTGTCCCACAGCAAGAAGGCCTATCCGTTCCCCATCAAGCTGCGGGGTGTGTAAGGCGGTCAGCAGCTGAGAGGGGCGCAGTCGGAGCAGGACGAAGCTCCGGACACCGGTGCCATTCTTTGCATCTGATCCTACAGGAACAAACAGGGGTTACGGCCAATTCCCGACAGGGATGTCATGACAGGACAAAGACAGTCCGGCAAATACCCTGCGTTTTACCATCAGAGACTATATATTTATATGTATTTATGTGTATAAGGAGGAACTGAACATGAAGAAGACATTGAAATCCGGTTACAAGGGCTACAAGGCGTATCAGTTTCTGGAGCCTGGTGTAGACTATACCGCGTTTGAGCTGGCAGCCGAGGGCAATGAGTTTGGTGAGTACATTATTGACCTGACCCCTGAGCAGGAGGAGTTCTACGAGCACGTGATCGCCGCCCATCCCATGATCAGCCTGCATGAGCATCCGTTCTGTTTCCCGAAGCATATCGAGCAGACCTTTGATCAGGTGCGCGAGGGCCGTTCCTTTACCGCCTACCGCGCACTGGCCGAGTCTACCTGGGACTGCGTGTTCGATAACCTGATGGACGGCTGCTGCATGATTTCCTCCAAGCACGGCTGGAAGTGGAACGATGTGATCTATGATCTGGGTATGCGCCTGGCCGATATTGCCCATCAGGACTTCCTGATCAAGTGCGAAAAGGTGGATGACATTTTCCGTGCCAAGGCAGAGGGCAAGGTCGCATGGGTCCCCGTTGTTGAAGGCGCCGCCATGCTGGAAAACGAAGTGGATCGCGTGGATGTGCTGTATGGCATGGGCGTCCGCCTGATGGGCATCACCTACAGCGAGTCCAACGGCTGCGGCAGCGGCCTGAAGGAGAAGAGCGACGGCGGCCTGACCTTCTTTGGCGCACAGGTAGTGGAGCGCATGAACAAGGTCGGCATGGCTATCGATGCGGCGCACGTAGGCGATAAGACCACCATGGATATTATCGAGTGCAGCAAGAAGCCGATCTTCATTTCCCATACGGGTGCGCGGGCGCTCTGGAACAGCAACCGCCTGAAGCCCGACAGTGTGCTGCGCGCCTGCGCCGACAAGGGCGGCGTCATCGGAATCGAGGCGGCTCCCCACACCACCATCACAGAAAAGAATCCCACCCATACCATCGAATCCTTTATGGAGCACTTTGAGTATGTCAAGGATGTGGTGGGCATTGACCACGTCACCTTCGGCCCTGACACGCTGTACGGCGACCATGTGGGACTGCACCACGCCTTTGCGGCCAGCCTCTCCATCAAGCAGGCATTTGGAAAGAAGAACGCAGACGGCACCACCTCTTTCCCGGAGGTCCCGTATGTGCGCGGCATTGAGAATCCCACCGAGGCGTCCTACAACATCCTGCGCTGGCTCATCAAGCACAATTACAGCGAGACGGATATTGCCAAGGTCATGGGCGGAAATACGATCCGTATGCTCAAGGAGGTCTGGTGAGCCGCTGTTCGGCTCGCGTGACTTCCTGTGTGTCCCGAACAGAACAGAGAGGAGAGATCAACACGATGAAAAAACCTAAATTCCCCAAAGTATCCCTGATCCTGATGATTTTCTTCACGGTGGCAGGCGTGGTCATGATGATGATCCCTGACCTTCCGCGAAATATCTTTGGCTTGGACGCCACCACCTTTATCGTCGGGTACTTGGGCTATGTGTACATTATTTTGGCCAGCCTGTTCTATGCCAAAACAGGCAAGTAACCGACACAGCACAACGAAAGGAGTATGAGAAATGAGCGTAATCACACAATATCTCATCGTTATTGTCATCTATTTCGTCGCGATGCTGGGGATCGGCGTCCTTGCAGGCCGTAAGATCACCGGCGATGGCGGCGACTATTTCCTCGCGAAGGACAAGCTGAGCGCAGCGGCTATCGGCTTCTCCTTCTCCGCCATACAGATGAGCGGCAGTACCTATCTGGGAACTGTCGGTACGCTGAGTACCATCGGTTATCCCTTCGTCCCGGGCGCGTTGTCTTCCGCGGCGGCTCCGTGGTTCTGCTATATTCTGCTGGGCGATCGTGTCCGGCAGGTGGCGGCCCGGCTCAAGAGCGTCACGCTGGGAGACATCATTGAATCCCGCTATGGCAAAGCCGCCAGCATTTTGTCCACCTGTCTGATGCTGGTCTGTCTGATCCCTTCTGTGGCCGGACAGCTGAAGGCGGCTGGCTCCGCCTTCCAGGTGCTGCTGAATATGCCCTATATGACCGCTATTATCGTGTTCGGTACGATCGTGTTGATCTACACCCTTCTGGGCGGCATGTTCGCTGTGGCGTGGACTGATCTGGTTCAGGGCATCATCATGGTGGTCGGCATCCTGATCATGGTCCCTGTATGCCTTGGCAAGGTAGGCGGTTTCACTGCCATGAACGAGGCCTTTGCTCAGATAAATCCCCAGGGTGCATCCCTCACCAGCGGCCAGCCCATGATGTGGGTGATCTCCGGCTTCCTGGTATGGGGCTTCTATCAGATCGGCGGCCAGCCCGCCGCTACCACGCGCTTCCTCACCACCAGTGACGGCAAGACCATGAAGAAGGCGCTGAGCTATTCCATCGTCTTTGAGAGCGTGATCTACCTTGGCATCAGCATTCTGGCCTTCTGCGCGCTTCCTCTGCTGGTGGGCGTGGACATTCCCAGCAGCGACATGACGCTGCCTCTGCTGATCCGCGAGTACCTTCACCCCCTCCTTGGCGGCGTGATCCTGGCCGCAGCGCTGGGCGCCATGATGTCTACCGTGGACTCCGTGCTGCTGCTGATCAGCTCTCTCGTGGTCAACGACATTTATGTCAAGCGTATGCACGGCGACATGGAAAGCAAGAAGGCCATCAATATCGGCCGGATCGCCATTGTGGTCGCAGCGCTGCTGGGCTTCCTCATCGCTATGGATCCCCCGGATGCCATCGTCTGGATCCTGACCACCGGCTTCAGCGTACAGGCTGCTGCCTTTACGTTCCCCCTGCTGCTCGGCCTGTGGTGGCCCGGCGCCACGAAGGCAGGCGGCCTGTGTGGTATCATCAGCGGCGCTGTCATGGCGATCGTCTGGTATGTGCTGGGATATATCCAGTTCCATTCCCTCAGCGCATGGCCCGGCGGTATCTGGCCCGCCGTCATCGGCTCTATCGTGTCTCTGATCGTTTGCATTGTGGTGAGTAAGTTCACATCCAAGAGCTCGGAGGCGGAGCTGGAGGTATTCTTTAACGAGCAGGATTGATGATCCATCGGTCTTTCCGCTTTTCTCCCTACTGACATCATGGGCGCAGTTTTCTGCGCCCATGATGCCACATCCGCCATGATGCGAGGAGGATCATTATGAAGATTTGTACTACGAAAACTCGTCTCACAGAGGAGGAAGCCCTGCAGCTGGCCAGCCGCGACAATAGCGGGCTGATCGGAGCCTTCTTCAATAAGCTCGGACATGTTCCCAAGGAGGTATCTGTGCTGCAGATCAGAAAGTTCTACTACCCCTACTATCTGGAGGCCGCTGAAGCGAAGCTTCTGCGGGCGGCGGGCCTGCCCACCCGCAGGGTGGTCTATACGGTGGCCATGGAGGGCGGCTTCGGCACCGTGCAGCAGATGAAGGGGCGTCCGGCAACCTCTTATGAGGAGGTGGATCCCTCCGCAGTGGTCGTGTGCAAGATCGACAAGGCGGGCGCCGATGCCAACGTAGCGAAATTCATCAAACGGCGAGCCTATAAGATCTTCCACCAATACCATCAGTTAACAAGGGCAGACACGCCTGTCACCGCGCCTTTTCGGCGATTTTTGCCCTTTTCGCCTTGGCGGGCACG
>ERZ835980.3166-NODE-3166-length-13228-cov-6.300919_pt1 | contig 13228 bp, 10 predicted proteins | sample MGYA00519943_ERZ835980 | MGnify/ENA primary metagenome ERZ835980 (study PRJEB31850, sample SAMEA3708791) | human gut metagenome | biome: human gut; feature: human-associated habitat; material: faeces | place: China | collected 2014 ... | reverse complement strand
GCTGCTCCGTCGCCTTCGCGGGCAACGATCACCGTCTCGGCGCGCAGGAAGCGCCCCCGGCTGTCATCTCCGTCTTCCTCGGCACCGAGCTTGAGGGCATCATCGATGCCATCGTCGATGAAAACGACTACACCGCGCCCGAGCACAAGTCCCTGCGCATCGGCGTGGACGTGCTCCCCGCCATCCCGCAGGATACGACCGACCGCAACCGAACCTCGCCCGTCGCCTTCACCGGCAACAAGTTTGAGTTCCGCATGCCCGGCTCCTCGCAGTCCATCGCGGGCCCGGTCACGATCCTCAACACCATCATGGCCGAAGAGCTCGACGAATTCTACGCGCAGCTCAAGGACGCGCCGGACTTCACCGCCGCGCTCCACAAGCTGATCCGCGACACGTTCTCCGCCCACCGCCGCATCATCTTCAACGGCAACGGCTATGAAGAGGCCTGGATCAAGGAGGCTGAAAAGCGCGGCCTTGCCAACCTGCACAACACCGCCGAGGCGCTGCCGACCTACATCCTGCCCAAGAACATTGAGCTGCTGACGCGCCAGGGCGTTTACAGCAAGGAGGAAATTTTCTCCCGCCACGAAGTTCATATCGAGAAGTACTGCAAGGTCATCCGCATCGAGGCCGCGACGCTCGTCGACATGGTCCAGCACGGCATTCTGAATGCCGCGTCGGAGTATGAGGCGGCGCTGTGCTCGACCATCTCCGCCAAGCGCGCCGCCGCGCCGGAGCTCGCCTGCCACGTGGAGACCTCGCTCGCCAACGCCGTCAGCTCGCTCAACGAGCAGCTGCTCGAGGAGACCATCGCGCTCAAGACGGCCCTGGAGACCGTTTCGGACGATGCCGAGCCGGAAACGCTGCTGCACTATTACCACGACGAGGTGGAAGAACGCACGGTCGCCGTGCGCAAGACCATCGACAAGCTGGAGGTGCTGACGGCGTCCAAGTATTGGCCGTATCCGACCTTCTGCGAGCTGCTCTTCTCCGTGTAAAAGTCAAAAAGGACGCTCGAAAGAGCGTCCTTTTTGAAGTGGAGTTTTGCTTTATCGCAGCAGTTTCATTTTTCTTTGACAGGGGAGGAAGAAAATCTATGAAGTACATTTTTGTCACCGGCGGCGTGGTGTCGGGGCTGGGCAAGGGCATCTGCGCGGCGTCGCTCGGGCGTCTCTTAAAACAGTGCGGGCTGAAGGTCAAAAACCAGAAGTTCGACCCGTATCTCAACGTCGACCCCGGCACGATGAGCCCGTATCAGCACGGCGAGGTCTTCGTCACGGACGACGGCGCGGAGACCGACCTGGACCTCGGCCACTACGAGCGCTTTGTCGACGAGGCGCTGGACGAGAAATCCTCCGTGTCCTCGGGCAAAATTTTCTGGAGCGTTCTCAACCGCGAGCGTCAGGGCGGTTATCTTGGCGGCACGGTGCAGATCATCCCGCACGTGACCGATGAGATCAAGCGCCGCATCTACGACATGGACGACGGCGAGACCGACGTTGCCATCTCGGAGATCGGCGGCACGGTCGGCGACATTGAGAGCCAGCCGTTTTTAGAGGCCATCCGTCAGGTGGCGGCCGAGCGCGGACGCGAAAATGTACTCTTCATCCACGTGCCGCTCATCGTGACCATTCCCGGCAGCGGCGAGCTCAAGAGCAAGCCCACGCAGCACTCGGTCAAGGAGCTTCTCAGCGAGGGCATCCAGCCGGACGTGCTCGTCGTGCGCACGGATGCGCCCATCACAGACGACATCCGCCGCAAGATCGCGCTGTTCTGCAATGTGGAGCCCGACTGTGTCATTCAGAACGCGACGGCATCCACGCTCTACGAGGTGCCGCTGCTGCTCGAGCACGAGGGTCTCTGCCGCGTGGTGTGCCGCAAGCTGGGCCTTGACTGCGGCGAGCCCGACATGACCGAATGGCGCGCACTGGTGAGCAAAATTCACGGTGTCCACCGCCACGTGCGCATCGCGCTCGTCGGCAAGTACGTCGGCCTGCACGACGCTTACCTGAGCGTCGTGGAATCGCTCTTCCACGCGGGCACGGCCTGCGACGCGAGCGTCGAGATCCAGTGGGTCGACTCCGAAACGCTGACGGCCGACAACATCGCGCAGGAGCTCTGCGGATGCAGCGGCATACTGGTCCCCGGCGGCTTCGGCGACCGCGGCATTGAGGGCATGATCTTAGCGGCGCAGTATGCCCGCGAGCGCGGCATCCCGTATCTCGGCATCTGCCTCGGAATGCAGATCGCGGTCATCGAGTTTGCGCGCCATGTGCTCGGCTGGGACGACGCGACGAGCGCGGAGTTCTCCTCCACGACGGCGCATCCCGTCATCGCGCTCATGCCCGAACAGATTGGCGTGACGGCCAAGGGCGGCACGATGCGCCTCGGCAAATATCCCTGCGTGCTCGAAGAGGGCTCGCTCTCCCGCGCGCTCTATAACGCGCCGGAGGTCTGGGAACGTCACCGCCACCGCTACGAGTTCAATAACGACTTCCGCGACGACTTCACCGATGCTGGGATGCGCCTCGCCGGTCTCTCCCCCGACGGCACGCTCGTGGAGATCGTCGAATCGAAGAGCCACCCCTGGTTCGTCGGCGCGCAGTTCCACCCCGAATTCAAGAGCCGACCCAATAAGCCGCACCCCCTGTTCCGCGGCTTTGTCGCAGCCTCCCTCGATCGCACAATCTCCTGACCTATCTCGAAAAAGTGGCTCTGCCACTCTTTCGAGAAGGATTCGCTGCGCTTTGTGCCTCGGTTGTCCGCTAAAGCGGACAATTCGACACAAGCTCCGCGCGAAGCGCTTTTTCCGACGTACACGCCGCCGGAAAAAGCAGATTACAATTTCTTTCGCGCCTGCGGGCGCGAAACTCTGCGAGGCTTTTTCGACAGTTTTGTCGCGCGGTCTGCTGACCGCGCGACCTTTTTTTACAATACCGCTGGTAAAATGGAAAAAGCTATGATATGATGCTTTTATCATATTATTGGATACGGCAGGAGAATTTCAATATGAACCATCAGACCATCATCGTACTGGACTTTGGCGGCCAGTACAACCAGCTCATCGCGCGCCGCGTGCGCGAATGCGGCGTTTACTGCGAGGTCAAGCCCTACACGACGCCGCTTGCAGACCTTCTCGCGATGAATCCCATCGGCTTCATCTTCACCGGCGGCCCGAACAGCGTGTATCTCGAGGACGCGCCGCACGTCGATCCCGCGCTCTTTGACGCGGGCGTGCCCGTGCTCGGCATCTGCTACGGCTGCCAGCTCATCGCGCACCACCTCGGCGGCAAGGTCGTCGCCGCAAACGACGCCACCGCGCGCGAATACGGCAAGACCGAGACGTTTTTTGACACGAACTGCAAGCTCTTCAAGGGTCTTCCCGAAAAGAGCGTGACGTGGATGAGTCACGGCGACTACATGGAAAAGGTCCCCGAGGGCTTCTCTCTCGTCGCGCACTCCGACGCCTGCCCGAACGTCGCCATCTGCGACGAAACGCGCGGGTTCTACGGCGTGCAGTACCATCCCGAGGTCAACCATACGGAGTTCGGCACCGCGATGATCCGCAACTTCCTCTACGAGGTCTGCGGCGCGACAGGCGACTGGACGATGGGCGACTATAAAAATACTGCCATCGCCGCCGTGCGCGAAAAGGTCGGCTCCGGCCGCGTGCTGCTGGCGCTCTCCGGCGGCGTGGACTCGTCCGTCGTGGCGGCGCTGCTGGCCGAGGCCGTCGGTCCCCAGCTCACCTGCGTCTTTGTCGACCACGGTCTCATGCGCCTCAACGAGGGCGACGAGGTCGAGGCAGCGTTCAAGAAGTGGGACATCAACTTTATCCGCGTGAACGCCGAGGGCCGTTTCCTTGCCAAGCTCGCCGGCATCTCCGACCCCGAGCGCAAGCGCAAGATCATCGGCGAGGAGTTCATCCGTGTGTTTGAGGAAGAGTCGAAGAAGATCGGCGCAGTCGACTTCCTCGCGCAGGGCACAATCTATCCCGACGTGATCGAATCGGGCCTCGGCAACGCCGCGGTCATCAAGAGCCACCACAACGTCGGCGGTCTGCCCGACTATGTCGATTTCAAGGAGATCATCGAGCCGCTGCGCCTGCTGTTCAAGGACGAGGTCCGTCAGCTCGGCCGTGAGCTGGGGCTGCCCGAATACCTCGTTTCCCGCCAGCCGTTCCCCGGCCCCGGCCTTGCCATCCGCATCATGGGCGAGATCACCAAGGAGAAGGCTGACACGCTGCGTCTTGCCGACGCGATCTACCGCGAAGAGCTTGAAAAAGCGGGCGAAAACAAGAAGATGAACCAGTATTTCGCCGTGCTGACCAATACGCGCACCGTGGGCGTCATGGGTGATGGCCGCAGTTATGACCGCGTGCTCGCGCTGCGCGCGGTAACGACCGAGGACTTTATGACCGCCGACTGGGCCCGCATCCCCTACGAGCTGCTCGACAAGATCAGCGGCCGCATCGTCAACGAGGTCAAGGGCATCAACAGAATTGTCTACGACATCACCAGCAAGCCCCCCGCAACGGTGGAGTGGGAATAAATATTTAGTGTTTTCTGAATCCTGAAAAGCGTTGGTAATACAGCGTTTTTCAGGATTTTTCTTTTTTAGCGGCTACAAATTGGCTACATTTGCAGCGATTTTTGTAGCCAGAGGCTCACGGCATGATGCCGTCAAGCTGTCTGGCTACCTCCACCTGCTTGTTGGGGTACAGGTGGCTGTACGTGTCCATCGTTGTCTGCACCTTTTCATGTCCGAGCCGCTCCGCGATCAGCAGCGGAGAGAAGCCCATCTCCACCAGCAGGCTGGCGTGGCTGTGTCGAATGTCATGCACCCGTATCCGCTTCACGCCCGAAGCCTTGCAGCCATACTCCATTTCGTGATACAGAAAGCTCTTGGTGTAGGGAAAGAGCCTGTCGTCCTTTTGCAGCCCGTAGCAATGGGACATATACTCCTGCAAACAGTTGCAAAGGCCGTCGGGAATAGGGATAGTACGGATGCTTTTCGGTGTTTTCGGAGTGGTGATAATATCCTCTTTGCCGAGGCGCTGATAGCTCTTGTTCACCGTCAGGGTCTTCTTCTCGAAGTCGATGTCCGACGGTGTGAGTGCCAGCAGCTCTCCCTCCCGAATCCCCGTGTAGTACATGGTCATGAATACCGTGTAGCTGGCGGGACGGTCTTTCATGCTCTCGATAAATGTCTGGAACTCGTCCTTTGTCCAGAACAGCATTTCATCGGCTTTCTTCTTGCCCATGCTCCCCGCCTTGTGGCAGGGATTTTCTTTCAGCCCATAGTATTTGACTGCGTAGTTGAAAATCGCCGTGAGCTGGTTGTTGATGCACTTGAGATAGGTCTGGGCGTAAGGCTTGCCGTTTTCATCCCGGTAGCTGGTCAGGGAGTTCTGCCATTGGCGCACGTGAGTGGGCTTGATCTCGTTCAGCGGGATTTTCTTGAAGAAAGGCGTTACCTTCAGGTCGATCAGCCATTTCTTGCTGGCAACGGTGGAGGGCTTGAGGCGGTGCTCCATATCCTTGACATACAGAGAGATGAAGTCACCGAAGGTCATGCCGAGGCTGCCCGTGGATTGGCTGATAAAGTCACGTTCCCATTGCAGGGCTTCCTTCTTGGTGGCAAAGCCACGCTTCTTCTTGTGGATGGTCTTGCCCGTCCAGTCCGTCACGCGGATCTGGGACATCCAGCGACCGGTGTCGCCGTCTTTTGTTACTGACATTTTTACCTCCTTCCCTCAAGAATCAGGCTTTGATCAGGTTATTCACTCGTTACTCTCGCTTTTACCGTATTCCTTTTCCAGAAACTCCGTCCGCTTTGCGATTCGCTCATCGCGGTCAAGCTCCTCCGGCTCTGTGCATTTGACTGCGTTCGCGGCGTAATATGCCAAAGTCTGCTCCTTCCAGCGCTTATATGCTGCCTGCGTGGAGTTATAGGCGCGAAGCTCGCTGCGCTCGTCCTCCCACTGTTCAAGAAACAGGCACATATCCGCGTTGAACTCCGCCGTGCTCTTTCCATCAAAGGAAACCGAGCACTCCCATTGCTTGCTGCGGGGCGGCTTCTGCACATTGATCTTGAAGTCGATGCCCTCTACCGTTTCCAGCTTAAAGAGGAAGTCCATCACGTCGGCAAGCGTCCTGATCTGTGTCGTGCTGGATTCATACCCAAGAATATAGGTTGAGGTCGTGTCCAGCAGGTCTGCGATCTGATTGACAACGGCAATCGACACTTCAATCTCTCCGGTTTCGTACTTCTGTACGGTGCGGAGAGATTTTTTCAGCATTTGTGCCAGCTCGGTCTGGTTCAGCCCTTTGCGTTTTCGGAGCTGCTTGATTCTCTGCCCAATGGCGGGATAATCGAAATTGTCCATGTCTGATTCACCTCGTCCATATCATATCACAGAATAAAGCGAATTGCAAGTACATATTTTTATTTTCTAAAGGCTTGACAGATGCATCTTGTGTGCGTATAATAAAATATGTACTCAGGGTGCGTATTTCGGAGAGACTGGGGAAAGGAGCGTGAACAAAAGATACGCAGACTGAGGAAAATCACATTGAAACAGGAGGTACTATGAGAGCACAGTTTATCACAGCGTCAGAGGTGGCGGAGATCATGGGCATCAGCCGCAGCAAGGCGTATCAGATTGTCCGGGAAATGAACAGAGAGCTGAAATCCCAGGGCTATCTGACCGTAGCCGGAAAATGCCCCGCCCAGTATTTCAAGCAGAAGTTCTACGGCTTCCAGATTCCCGGAGGTGAGCGCAATGACGGAAAATGAGAAAACGACCGCCCTCATCCCATCTGTTGGAGCAGATGGAGGGCAGCCGCCTCACAATTCAACCTACCAGAGCATACCACATGAAACCTGCGAAAGCAATCCCCCGGAGGAAAATATTGAGGAAATGCGTGAGAGAATCCGACGCATGAACGACCCGCATTATCTTCATACGGTTTCCATGACAGAGCTGTATCAGACCGCCTACAAGAGCAGACCGCCCGTCATAGACGGTCTGCTCTACTCCGGGGCATATATCCTCGCAGGAGCGCCCAAAATCGGAAAATCATTTCTGGTAGCGCAGCTTGCCTACCATGTCAGCACAGGGCAAAGGCTGTGGGGCTATGAAGTCCATCAGGGTACGGTTCTATACCTCGCGCTGGAGGATGATTTCCAGAGAATCCAGAGCCGGATGTTTATGATGTACGGCGTGGCGGATACCGCCAGCCTGCATTTTGCAACGGCAGCAAACAAAATCGGAAACGGTCTTGACGAGCAGCTTGAGAATTTCATAAAGGAACACCCCGACACGAAGCTGGTTATCATTGACACCATGCAGAAGATTCGGGAGGCCGGAGGCGAGGCTTACAGCTACGCCAGCGACTATGAGATCATCGGCAGGCTCAAGCGTTTTGCGGACAGACACAGCATTTGCATCGTTACCGTCCATCACACAAGAAAGCAGCCAGCCGGGGACAGCTTTGAAACGATCTCCGGCACAACAGGACTTCTCGGTTGTGCAGACGGAGCACTCCTGATGCAGAAGAAGAAACGGACAGCATTGGAGGCCACGGTCGATGCCGTGGGGCGAGATCAACAGGATCAGATTCTATATCTGAAAAAAGATGCCGACACGCAGATATGGAGCCTTGAACGGACAGAGAACGAGCCGTATCAGGAGCCGCCCGACCCGGTATTGGATACGGTTTCCCAGCTTGTTTCCTCCGAAAGCAGAGAATGGACAGGCAGTCCGACCGAGCTTGCGGAAGCGGTGAATACAGGCATGGCGGCAAATGCCCTCACCAAATACCTGAACGTTAAATCCGGCAGGCTGCTGGACGAGTACCATGTGAGGTATGAGAACAGGGCCAAACACTTCGGGCGGCAGGTGAAGCTCACCTATATGATAATTGACAATGTTGAGTACGAAGTAATCGACTGAGGACAGCGCGACGGCTGCGACGGTCGCGACGGTGGAAATGATGCCATCAAAGCAACCGTCGCAATCGTTGCGACCGTCGCGGATAGGAAAGGATAGGAAAATGAAAAGCGTACAAATCCCCTATGATCTGTTCATCGACCTCGCCATGTACCATCTGCGGGGCGAGGATGATTTTGAAGAAGAAATCCGGCAGGGCTTGGAGCAAAAGCTCGACGCCATGCTGAACCGGCAGCTCTATTCCCGGTACAAAACCGCTCCCAACGAAGAAGAACGGGAGCAGGCGCGGCAGGAGTATCTTGACCGGCGTGGAGTGCCGCAGAGCTACCGATGGACTACTCCTCCTTGGGAGCTGTGACAGGAGCGTGCCACGCTCCTGTTGCTGGCAGACAAGGTAAAGCATTGGCTGACACAGCCCCTCGCATCCCCGTCCCCATCGAAAAACCCGCAGATTTTGAGATGGATGGCGGAGAGGATTTTCAAAATTCTCTCTGCCTGTGGGCGGCAGCGTTGAAGCAAATTCGATTGCTGAAAGGCTGGCGGTCACGCCGTGGATTTTGCAAAGTGGGTACTACTTGCAAGCCACGGCAGAGGCTTCCGCAGAAGCCGCATTCCCCGTTCCCCCTCGGAGAGCCCACGATACTTTGCAGCCGCAGGATGAAAGTATCATAGTGGGTTATTACACTTCCGCAGAAGTGCTCCCCCGAAAGCCACCTTGTCCTGCGAAATCTGAAATCAGGAGGTAAATGCCCATGGCAAGAGGCGACGGTATCCATCGTACCAACGCAAGAAGTATGAGGCTGACCGCTGCCAGAATCGGCAACGCGCAGCAACACAACGAACGGGAAAAGGGATCCTATGTCAATCAGGATATTGTCCCGGAGAGAACGCACCTCAATGTCCATTTCAAGAAACCGGCCGCCGGATATGCGGAGATGTTTGAGCAGTTGAAAAAGGACGGGATCATCTCCACCCGTGGATTGAAAGAGGATGCCTTTCTCTACGGCGAGCTGGTCTTTGACGTAAACACCGCCTATTTTCATAATCACGGCGGCTATGACTTCGCAAAACAATTTTACACCGATGCTTATAAATCCGCAATAGAAATCGTCGGCGGCGAGCAGTATATCCTTTCGGCAGTCATGCACGCCGACGAGCGCAACCGCGCCATGTCCGACGCGCTGGGGCAGGACGTGTACCACTATCACCTTCATGTGGTCTACATTCCCGTCGTGGAAAAGCAAATCCTGTGGTCGAAACGCTGCAAGGATAAATCGCTGGTGGGTACGCTCAAGGAAACGATACAGCAGGTCAGTATGAGTAAAAAGTGGGATTCCAAGCCCGCGCTGGACGAGCATGGGAAACCGCTGCTGAACGCAAACGGAAAAACCGTGCTCCGAAAATCCTATTCCGTTCTGCAAGATGATTTCTTCGCCGCCATGCGAAAGGCAGGGTATGACGATGTGGAGCGCGGCGAACGCGGCAGCTCCGAGGAACACCTGACGGTGACGCAGTTCAAGGTGCAGCAGGAGCAGGCGCGGCTGGCAGAACTCACGGAGCAGAACCGCCAGCAGGAACAGCAGGTAGCGACGCTCGGCAAGCAGATCGAGAAAATTCAGAATCAGCAGGTCGATGTGGCGACTATCGAAAAGATTGAATCGAAGCCCATTCCCTTCTCTACCAAGATTGCCGTGGAGCGTGAGGATTTTGAACACCTGTCTACGCTTGCGAAAAAGTACGTTGCAGCCGAGAAAAAGGAATCCAAACTGCAAAAGGCGTTGGACGCGGCAAACAGGCTGATTGCAAAACTCAAGGCAGAGATCGCCGGTTTGAAGCAGGAGCTTTCCGAGTACAAATCCGTTCGCAGCAAACTCCGCACATCGGATCTGGAACGCGAAAACGCAGAGCTTCGCGGGAAAGTTCAACACTATGAAGACGTAATTCAGCGCAATAACCTCTGGCATTTCTTCCGTCCACGCAGAGAAAAAACGGCAATGCGGGACGATGCCCGCTGATGCCGTGTTGAGCTGAGAAAAACGGATTTTATCGAATGGGAGCGTCCGGATCGAGCAGCGTATCGTCCGGGCGCTTCCCATTCAAAAGTCACCCTGCTTTTGCAGGTGTAGAGCTGACAAAAAATCTTGAAAATGCACCTGTTTCGCAGGGCAGGCAGAAATGGAGGCAATATGAAAACTGGACTGACCAAGCGGCAGAAAACGACCTGCATCTATTTTGACGAAGCCAGCAAAACCGTTGAAATCCAGACGCATAATACCGCGCTCAAAAAGCGGCTGACACAATATGCGGCGGCATATCCCAATCTGTGCAGGCAGACCGACGATGACGAACAGGGCGGTCTGACCTTTGAGATTGACCGCAGGCGCTTCGCTGTCCGATTGACCGCTCCGTATTCAGATGAGCGTCGGCGCGCGGCAAGCGAACTTGCCAAAGGAAATACAAATCGGTTGAGAAATGCAAAATGAGCATTAACCATGTGGGGAAAAATCAGGTACATAACCTTTCCCCATCATATTGAATTCAAACGAGAGGTGTGTTATAATGGGGAAAAATCAGGTATTGTTCTTGTCCCAGATGGAGGAAAGCAAAATGGCAAAGCAGGTTCACATCCGCGTAGATGATGATATTTATAAGGAACTCAGCGACTATTCTGTAGTAAGTGGGCAGTCCATGCAGGACTGCCTGTCTGTAGCAATTAGGCAAATGCTCGTCAAGGCAAAGGAAGAACCTTCTCAGGATTGTAATGGGTACACCTTTATTGATTTATTTGCAGGTATTGGCGGTATGCGACTTGCATTCGAATCAGCCGGTGGGTGCTGTGTTTATTCTAACGAATGGAATAAGTACAGCCAGCAGACCTATTACGCAAACTTTGGTGTGCAACCGGACGGTGATATTACAAAGGTTCAGGCTGAAAGCATCCCGGATCATGATATTCTTGTAGCGGGATTCCCCTGTCAGCCGTTCTCAATCGCCGGGGTTTCGAAGAAAAACAGTTTGGGGCGTGCTACCGGTTTTGAGGACAAGACCCAGGGAACGCTTTTCTTTGATGTATGCCGTATCCTGAAAGCAAAGCGTCCGAAAGCGTTTATGCTGGAGAATGTCAAAAATCTTTGCAGCCATGACAAAGGCAGAACTTTTCAGATTATCCAGGAATCTCTGCGGGAGCTGAACTACAAAGTATTCTTCCAAATCATTGACGGAAAAGGCTATGTGCCGCAGCACAGAGAGCGTATTGTCATTGTCGGCTTTGATAAAGAACGGTATGGAGAGAATGTCAGTTTTTCTTTTGATCTGCACCCTTTGAAGAAGCAGCCGGTTGTGCGTGATATTCTTGAAAAAGAGGTCAGCGAGAAGTATACTCTTTCAGATAAACTCTGGATTTACCTTCAAAACTATGCTGCAAAACACCGTGAAGCAGGCAATGGTTTTGGCTACGGAATCGCCCCCCTGGACGGAGTGACCAGAACGATCAGCGCCCGTTATTATAAAGACGGTTCTGAAATTCTGATCGAACAGCGCGGAAAGAATCCACGTCGTTTGACACCGCGTGAGTGTGCGAGATTGCAGGGCTTTCCAGACAGCTTCAAAATCCCGGTTTCGGATACGCAGGCATATCGACAGTTTGGAAATTCCGTTGTTGTTCCGCTTATGTCCGATGTCGCAAAGCTGATTGTTGCAAAGCTGGAACAACTCGATACTGACCCGCAAATCGAAATTGCTTTTTCCAATATTCCGCAGAGGAAGGTGATATAAATGCCAGAAGGATACGCAATTCAGGCAATACAGGCTGTTCTGAGCGGTCAGAGAGCTTATTGCAAGTTTCTTGCGGCAAATGATACCGGCTTGACCGGAGGGCATCAGGCGGGAATCTATATTTCAAAGCCGTCAATCCCCATCCTTTTTGATGAACCGGGTATCAAGGGGACGAACAAGGAAAAATGGGTAAAGGTCAAATGGCAGGACGGTATTGAAACAGATACCCGGTTTATTTACTACGGAAAGGGTACACGAAACGAGTATCGGATTACAAACTTCGGGCGCGGTTTTCCTTTCCTGCGACCGGAGTATACAGGGGCGCTTTTTGTATTTACAAAATGTGATGCTGAGGATTATCAGGCATTTGTACTGAATTCCGAAGAAGATATCGACCAGTTCCTTGACGCATTCGGCATCAGTCCAACAGAAACAAATCAGTTGATTGATGCTGGGCGGGTACAGGAAGAAACGCAGGAACGGATTGCCATTCAGGAGTTTATTGCAGGGCTGACAGTAGATTTTCCTCTCTCAGAAGAAATGTCCGCAGCAGCTCGTGACATTCAGAACCGTGTATATGACCATCTTGAATTTATCCGCACGAATCCTGACCGTAAGATCATCGACTGGACAAATACGGAGTATGCACTTTTCCGCGCGATTGAACACGCACGATATGGGGATGCCATCGCACGCGGATTTACGTCCGTAGACGAATTTATCACGATGGCAAATATGGTTCTGAACCGCAGAAAGAGCCGCGCGGGAAAGAGTCTGGAGCATCACCTTTCTGCAATCTTTGACGGCAATGAAATCATATACACCGCACAGGCTGTTACAGAGGGCAACAAGAAACCGGACTTTATCTTCCCTTCGCAGGCATCGTATCATGATATGACTTTCCCTACAGAAAGGCTGATCTCTCTGGCTGCAAAAACGACCTGCAAGGATCGCTGGCGTCAGGTTATCAATGAAGCCGACCGTTTGCGTGACAGACCCAAATATCTCTGTACGCTCCAGCAGGGAATCTCCCCTGCACAGATGGACGAAATGCAGAGCGAGAATGTTATTCTTGTTGTTCCCAGACAATACATTACATCCTATCCCGCAGATCGTCAGGACAGAATATGGACGCTTTCAAAGTTCGTTTCTTATGTGCGCGAGGTCGAAGGACTCTGATGGCGGATATTGTTTCTCCGGAAAAGCGCAGTCAGAATATGTCTGCGATACGATCAAAAAACACAAAGCCCGAAGTGTATCTGCGGAAACTGCTTTTTGCACAGGGCTATCGTTATCGGATTGCAGATAAGTCTGTTCCGGGGCATCCTGATATTTTTCTGCGTAAATACAATACGGCGATTTTCGTCAACGGTTGCTTCTGGCATCGTCACCCAGACTGCAAATACGCATATACGCCAAAGAGCCGCGTGGAGTTTTGGCAAAAGAAGTTTGATGATAACGTCCAGCGGGATGCTGTGGTGAAAGCTGAATTGCTGGAGC